>Ga0302235_10000164_pt1 | contig 59332 bp, 50 predicted proteins | sample II_Palsa_N3_3_FD_193577 | JGI IMG/M metagenome (GOLD analysis project Ga0302235, IMG submission 193577) | Peat permafrost microbial communities from Stordalen Mire near Abisko, Sweden - II_Palsa_N3_3 | ecosystem: Environmental > Terrestrial > Soil > Palsa > Peat permafrost | place: Sweden...
CAGCCAGTGCGGAAGTCGCGGTATGGCTGCCGGATGGACTAGCCGGGAACTAGCCGGGGGGACTAGCTGGGGGAATAGCAAGGGACTTGGCGGGGTGGAAGTCGCCCTGGCTCAGGACGTGGGCGACCAGCCGGGCGGCGGGCGGCGGCAGCGGCCCGGGGTGCGCGATGAGATACCAGTCGCGGCGCAGCGGCGTGCCCGGCACCGGCAGCTCGGCCAGCCGCCCGGCCGCTAGCTCCTGCGCGGCGGCGTCCCGCGACATCAGCGTCAAGCCCAGTCCTACGCTCGCCGATTCACGGATCGCGCCATTCGATCCGACGGTCAGGGTCAGCGGCGCGATGTCTAGTTCAGCAAGCAGCGCCTCCGTACTGCTGCGGGTACTGGATCCAGGCTCGCGCAGCAGCCAGGTCTGGCTGGCCAGCCAGGGCAGCAGGCCCGCTCCGCCGGGTGCTGCCGCGACGAGTTCCGGCGCGGCGACGACCGACAGCTGGTGCAGGCGGACCGCATGCACGCGCACATCGCGGCCCGGCTCGGGGCGCCCGCCGACGACCACGTCGACCTGATGGCGGTCGAGGAGGTCACGCACTCGATCACGGTTTCCCGCCTCGAGCAGCACGCCAGTCTGCGGATGATCGCGCCGGAACCCGCGGAGCAGCCCCGGCACGAGCTGCTCCGCCGCGGTCGTCACCGCCGCGACGCGGAGCTCGCCGCGCTCCGGGTCAGCAGCCGAGGTGGCTGCCCGGCCTGCTTCGTCCAGGAGGCCGAGGATGCGACGGACGAAGCCGACGTAGGCCTCACCCGCATCCGTCAGCCGGAGCCCGCGCCCGTCGGGACGCACTAGCTGCAGGCCCAGCGACTTCTGCAGCGCGCCGAGCGAAGCTGACACAGCCGCCTGGGTCACGACAAGCTCCTCGGCGGCGGCCCGGACCGATCCGCGGTCGGCTACCGCCAGGAAGGTGCGCAGCTGGTTCAGCGTCACCGGGCTATCCTCCCGCGCAGCACTCCGACTCTCAAGCAGAGAGCTGCATATCATGGGTGATCATCAACGATAAGCTGAGGATTGCCGCCGGTCAGCCTGACTAGTCCCGGCAGGGCCGGGCTGGCCTGCGGGAGCGGGAGCGGGAGCGGGCCCGGGGCCGGGGGGCGCCGGCGGGAGCGGGGCGGGCTCGGCCGGGAAAGGTCACCTCGCCCGGCCGCGCTGGCATCGGCGGCCCGCCGGAGTGGCAGTGTTAGTGATCTATATGGCGGCTGGTAAGTTCCGGAGGCTTAGCGTCATGGCAGACGAAGGACCCGGCGGCGGGCGATGGATCGACGTGGCTCCGGAGCGGCTGGCCGGCTGGCTGGAGTCGTTCGGTCAGCGCCATGGCGACGTGAGCGCTGATCCGGGCTCGGCCACGGTGACCTTCCGGGCCGCGGACGGGGCGGTGGCGGAGTGTCATGTACCGTTCCCGCCGCTGGCGGAAAGCTCCTCGCTGGCGGACAGCCGGCCGGGGGCGGACAGCCGGCCGGGGGCGGACAGCCGGCCGGGGGCGGACAGCCGGCCGGGGGCGGACAGCCTCCCGCAGGCCGGCACCGGCCGGGCCGCTGTGCCCGCCCTCGCGGAACGCGCCGGGCAGATCGCCGCGCACGCCTGCGCGGAACGCACGGTCGCCGTATTCCTCGTGCGACTCGGCGGATACGCGGCCGGGGTATTCACCGGCCCGGTGCCGCAGCTTGCCGCCTCGAAGGTCGGCGCCAGGCTGGTACACGGACGCAGTGCGGCCGGCGGCACCTCGCAGCACCGCTTCGCCAGGCGCAGGGAGAAGCAGGCCGCTGAGGCGCTCGGCGCGGCGGCAGGCACGGCGGTGACGGTCTTCGGGCCCTATGCGGGCCGGATCGATGCGGTGGTGCTCGGCGGCGACCGGCGGACGATGGCCGTGCTCCGCGCCGATCAGCGGCTGGCACCGTACTTCGCGCTGGCCGTCGAGCGGTTCCTCACGGTGCCTGATCCCCGGCTCACCGTGCTGCGCAGCACTCCGCGGCTATTCCGGGCCATCCGGATCAGGCTGACTGATCCTGCCTGACCGCCAGGAAGGGCCAGGCCTGCCAGGAAGGGCCAGGCCTGCCGGAGACGCTGGCCGGCGCTCCGGCCGGCTGCCGCCGGCAAAAGACGTTGCCGCCCCGGCCGGCGGCTCGGATAAGCTAGCTGCATGCAACCGCTCTTGTCGTGACGGAACGCCCCGGTGCCGGGGTGATATGGGCAATATGATGTCCTTTTTGTTCCGTTATGGGAGTGGTATTTCGATGATTTCCGCGACCGGGCTAGAGCTGCGCGCGGGCGCACGGCTGCTGCTTGAGGCCGCCAGCTTCCAGGTCTCGGCTGGCGACAAGATAGGCCTCGTCGGCCGGAACGGCGCCGGCAAGACGACCCTCGCGCGGGTGCTGGCGGGCGAGGGCGGTCCGGCCGCGGGCGAGGTCCGCAGCGGCGGTTCCGTCGGGTACCTGCCGCAGGACACCATGGTCGGCAACCTCGAGGCGCTGGCGATGGACCGCGTGCTCTCGGCGCGCGGCCTTGATGCGCTGATGCGCGGCATGCGCGAAGCCGAGATGGCAATGTCCGACGCCGACCCGGGCAGGCGGGACGCGGCCGTGCGCAGGTACGGCCACCTCGAGGAACGGCTCACCGTACTCGGCGGGTACGCGGCCGAGTCGGAGGCATCGTCGCTGGCCTCCAGCCTGGGACTGCCGCAGAAGGCGCTCGGGCAGCCGCTTCGCACGCTGTCTGGCGGCCAGCGACGGCGGATAGAGCTGGCCAGGATCCTGTTCGGCGGCTCGGAGACGCTGCTGCTCGACGAGCCAACTAACCACCTGGATGCCGACTCGGTGTCCTGGCTGCGCGATCACCTGCGGGCCTTCCGCGGCGGGCTGGTGGTGATCAGCCACGACACGGCGCTGCTGGACAACGTGGTCAACAAGGTCTTCCACCTCGATGCCGATCGCTGCGTCCTCGACATCTACAGCCTGGGCTGGAAGGCCTACCTGGAGCAGCGCGAGACCGACGCCCGGCGGCGCCGGCGGGAACGGGTCAACGCGGAGCGCCAGGCAACGACGCTGCAGACGCAGGCGGACAAGATGCGGGCCAAGGCGACCAAGGCGAGGGCAGCGCAGAGTATGCAAAAGCGCGCGGAGAAACTGCTCGCCGGGGTCAGTGCCGACCGCCGGGCGGACAAGGTCGCGCGGCTGCGCTTCCCGGTGCCCGTGCACTGCGGCAAGTCCCCGCTGACCGCCCAGGGCCTCACCAAGTCCTACGGGTCGCTTGAGGTCTTCGCCGGCGTCGACATGGCCGTCGACAGGGGAGCGCGGGTGGTCATCCTCGGGCTCAACGGGGCCGGCAAGACGACACTGCTGCGGCTGCTGGCCGGAGTCGAGGAGCCAGATGCCGGCGAGGTGCTGCCGGGACACGGCCTGCGGCTCGGCTATTACGCGCAGGAGCACGAGATGCTCGACAACGGCCGGACCGTGCTGGAGAACATGCGCTCGGCCGCACCCGAGTTGAGCGAGGCGGATCACCGCAGCATCCTTGGCTCGTTCCTGTTCTCCGGTGATGACGTGGCCAAGCCGGCCGGCGTGCTGTCCGGCGGGGAGAAAACCAGGCTTGCGCTGGCCCTGCTGGTGGTGTCCGGCGCGAACGTGCTGCTGCTCGACGAGCCGACCAACAACCTCGACCCGGGCAGCAGGGCCGAGATCCTGGCCGCGTTCCGGCGCTACCAGGGCGCGATTGTCCTGGTGACCCACGATGAGGGCGCCGTCGAGGCACTGCAGCCCGAGCGAGTCGTCCTGCTGCCCGACGGCGTTGAGGACGCCTGGAGCGACGATCTCACCGACCTCGTTGCGCTCGCCTGACGACAGGTCCGGGCCGGAGGCCAGGCACGGAGCGACGCCGGGGGAAAGGCCGGCAGGAACCTAGCGAAAAAGAAAGGATCTTTTGCTGTCGTGTGGGTAGCCGATCACGATCTAATGCGTGATCATGGCGGGATACGGTAACGCAGCGGACACTTCAGCTCACCGGGAGGTACGCGTGGCCGAAATTCTCAAGAAAGGCACCCGCGTCACCGGTGCCGATCGCACCAAGCTGGCGGCTGATCTCAAGAAGAGGTACGACGCCGGCGAGAGCATTCGCTCGCTGGCCGGGTCGACCGGCCGGTCTTATGGCTTTGTGCACCGGATCCTCACCGAGACGGGTGTCTCGCTGCGCGGTCGCGGGGGAGCCACCCGGGGGAAGGGCAAAGCGAAGCGCTGAGGCACGTCGCCCCCAATCAGGCGTCGCCGCCGTGGCAGCCGGTCCCGCTCCCGGCCAGCCATCTTCGTGACACCGTGCCAATTCGTTGCCCTGACCTGCCATTTCCGTGTTCCGCCGTTCGCTGTCCCGCCGTTCGCCGCCGTTCGCTGTCCCGCCTTTCTCCTGCCCAGCCGCCTAGCCTGGAGGATGCTTGTCCATCGACCCGGCTGACCTCGATCGCAGCGGGCTCCGCCTCGACATTGACGATTCACTCCCGGCCGGCTGCGTCGCGACCGTGACACTCAACCGGCCGCAGCGCCGCAACGCCATGACCCCGGCGATGTGGCGCGGCCTCGCCGCGATCGGCGCCGGGCTGCCGGGCCGGGTGCGGGTAGTCGTGGTGCGCGGGGCAGGCCCGTCCTTCTCGGCCGGGATCGACTTGCGCATGTTCTCCGCGGAGGGAGTCCCTGGCGAGGATCCGCTGCCGCGCGCGGACGACCCGGGCTTCGAGCAGTGGATCGCCGCCTGCCAGGAAGGCTTTACCTGGCTGCGCGATCCGCGGATCGTCTCCGTCGCCGTGGTCCGCGGTCACGCCATCGGCGCGGGCTGCCAGCTCGCCCTCTCGTGCGACCTGCGCCTGCTCGCCGACGACGCCCGGCTGTGCATCAAGGAGCCCGCGCTCGGCCTGGTGCCCGATCTCACCGGGACAAAGCCGCTTGTCGATATTCTCGGCCTGCCGCGTGCCCTTGAGCTATGCCTAACCGGGCGCAGCATGGACGCACGCGAGGCCGGGGAACTGGGACTCGCCGAACTCGTGGTGCCCGCCGCCGACCTCGACGGCGCGGTGGACGACCTGGTGGCCGGCTTGCTGACCGCTGACGCTGACGCGGCCCGGGCCACGAAGGAACTGCTCACCCAGGCCCAGGGCCACACGCTGGACCAGCAGGCCGCTGCCGAGCGCAGTTCCCAGGCGGCGCTGCAACGGGCCCGGCTCCGCCGCTAGCACTCCGCCGCTGGCATTCCCGCCGCTTACCGCCAGTTCGCCCGTAGCTGATCCGGGAAGCTCCCCGGCCGCCTGGAGGTTTCCGGCACCATGAATCCGGCTAGCTGGCAGGCGATGCGGTCCTTCAGCCGCGACAGCTCAGTCACCCGCCAGCGGCTGAAGCCGGGCACCGTCCGGCGGGTGGCCTCTTACGCCAGGCCTTACCGGGGCGAGCTCACCCTCTTCATGATCACCACGGCACTGGACGCGGTCGTCACGGTGGCCGTGCCGTTGCTGCTCGGGCTGACCGTCAACAAGATCGAGGCGAAGGACACCAGGGCCGTCCTGACGATCGCCGGCGTCGTGGCGGGCCTCGCCCTGTTCGACGCGCTCCTGTCCATCGCCCAGCGCTGGTACTCGGCCCGGGTCGGCGAGGGCCTGATCTACGACCTGCGTACCGAGGTATTCCGGCATGTCCAGCAGCAGCCCATCGCGTTCTTCACCAGGGCGCAGACCGGCTCGCTGGTGAGCAGGCTGAACAGTGACGTGATCGGCGCTCAGCAGGCGATCACCTCGACCCTGTCCGGGGTGGTGTCCAACTTCCTGTCGCTGATCCTGGTGCTGGCGGTCATGTTCTACCTGTCCCCGGTGGTAACCCTGGCCGCCCTGGTGCTGATCCCGGTATTCATCTTGCCCGCGCGAGCGCTCGGCCGCAGGATGCAGCGACTGACCAGGGAGTCTATGCAGCTCGATGCGGCGATGGGCTCCACGATGACCGAGCGTTTCAACGTGGCTGGCGCGATGCTTGTCAAGCTCTTCGGCCGCTCCGGGGAGGAGGCCGAGGTGTTCTCGGGCCGGGCCGCCAGGGTCCGCGACATCGGCGTAGTCACCGCCATGTACGGCCGGGCGTTCTTCATCGCGCTGGTCCTGCTCGCCTCGATCGCGACCGCGCTTGTCTACGGCCTCGGCGGCAGCCTGGTGATCGACGGCAGCATCAGCCTCGGCGCGCTCGTGGCACTGGCCAGCCTGCTCAGCCGGATGTACGGCCCGATTACCGCCCTGTCGAACGTGCAGGTGGACGTCATGACGGCGCTGGTCAGCTTCGACCGGGTGTTCGAGGTGCTTGACCTGAAGCCGCTGATCCAGGACCGGCCGGGTGCCACGGCCCTGCCGAGGACCGGCTCTGCCACCACCGCCTCGCCGACCCTGCCGGGCGGGCTGGCCGCCCCGGGCCGGCCGGCCGCGCCGGCTCCGCTCTCGCCGGAGATCGACTTCGACCACGTTTTCTTCCGCTACCCGGCGGCGTCCGAGGTCTCGCTCGCGTCGCTCGAGTCGATCGCGCTGCCCGTGCCCGAGCATGCGGGCGCCAGCCAGGAGGTACTCAGGGACGTGACGTTCCGCGCGCCGCCGGGTCAGCTCACCGCGCTGGTCGGGCCATCGGGCGCTGGCAAGACGACGATCACGCACCTGGTATCGCGGCTGTACGACCCGGGCGAGGGCGCCGTCCGGATCGGCGGCCACGACATCAGGGATGTCACCCAGGACTCGCTGCATGACGTGGTGGGCGTCGTCACCCAGGACGCGCACATGTTCCATGACACGATCCGCGCCAACCTGGTGTACGCGCGGCCCGATGCCTCCGGGCCGGAGCTGGAGCAGGCCTGCCGGGCCGCCCAGATCTGGGACCTGATCTCGATGCTGCCCGACGGCCTCGACACCATCGTCGGTGACCGCGGCTACCGGCTGTCCGGTGGCGAGAAGCAGCGGATCGCGCTCGCCAGGCTGCTGCTCAAGGCGCCGTCGGTGGTCGTGCTCGACGAGGCGACCGCGCATCTGGACTCGGAGTCCGAAGCGGCCGTCCAGCGAGCGCTGAGGACCGCCCTGGCCGGCCGGACCTCACTGGTGATCGCGCACCGGCTGTCCACCATCCGCGAGGCGGACCAGATCCTCGTGATCGACGCCGGCCAGGTCCGCGAGCGCGGCCGCCACGACGAGCTGCTCGCGGCCGGCGGGCTGTACGCGGAGCTCTACCGGACCCAGTTCGCCAGCCAGGAGCCCCTCCCGGCGTCCTAGCGGCCGGCGGCAAGCAGCCCGTTAGGACGGAACTTCCGGACAGGGGACCTTTGCCGTACCGTGGGATATAGCCGGGCGGATGGGCATCTCCCCGGCTCGGGGGGCCGGCTTGCTCGACCTCGGCAGCCAGTACCCGGCAGCGCTGAACGCAGTCGATGTCCCGATCGCCGGCCCGGCTCTATGCACGCAGGATCGCGTCCCGTCGGGCGGTGACCGCAGTCGGCGCTGCCGCTGCAGGGCATGATCAGCGGGACCAGCCCCCGCGCGGGAGGCACCCCCGACAGATGAACCGGGCGCGTCAGCGCCGCAACGACGAGCGCGGCGCCATGCCGGTACGGGCCGTGGCCCGGTGGGTTCGACTCCCAGCGCGCTCTCGGTGCGCCAGTCACCCGGACTGGCCCCGTAAGAGAAAGGGCGAAGCGATGAATCGCTTAGCTGCAGGCTTCCTGGCGACGGCTGGCGCTACGGTGCTGGCCTTATCATTGGGCTCGGCTCCCGCCATCGCGGCTACCGGCTGGTCCGCCCAGTCCACTCCGAGCCCCGCAGGCGCCACATCGACTGACCTCTTCGGGGTCACCTGCGACTCGGCTGGCGACTGCACGGCGGTCGGGGGCTACTACAGCAGCTCCGGAGCCGAGCTCACCCTGGCCGAGTATTACAACGGCAGCACCTGGGCGATCCAGCCCACCCCTGACAGTGGCTCGGAAGCCAGCCTGTCCGGGGTCGCCTGCATCTCGGGCACGGACTGCATCGCGGTCGGATACACCAGCGCTGATCCACTGATCGAAACCTGGAACGGCACCACGTGGAAGATCGACGCCATTCCCAGCGCGGGGGGCGCGCTGAACGAGATCAAGTGCGCCGGGGCGACCAGCTGCGTAGCGGTCGGCTCGAACAGCAGCGGCGATAAGCCGCTGATCGAGCGCTACAACGGCACCTCGTGGACCGTCCAGGCGGTGCCGTCCGGGGTGACGGGGTACCTGTTCGGGGTCTCTTGCGTAACGACCTCGAACTGCTATGCATCGGGCGACAATGGCAACGGCGGTGCCAAGCCGCTGCTCCTGCACTGGAACGGGACCAGCTGGACCGCCCAGGGCAGCCCGGCCCTGCCCAAGGTCGACGGCGTGACGGCCAGCGACGTGGCACTCTACGGCGTCGGCTGCTACAGCACCGATTGCACGGCGGTCGGCTCCGCTTTCTACTTTGAGGGGTCGCCGGAATCCAGCGTGACTACCACGCTAGCCGAACGGTGGAACGGATCGAAGTGGTCAATCGAGAAGACGGCCAACCCGGCTGGCGAAAGCCAGGGGAACGACAGCCTGTACGCGGTCCGGTGCGTCTCGGCGAAGAGCTGCACAGCTGCCGGGGAGTACGGCGACGATGCTGACGGCTCCCCGGGCCTGCCGCTGATCGAGGCATGGAACGGCAGCACGTGGTCACAGGTCACCGTCCCGGACCCCAGTCACGGCAACGGCAGTGGCTTCAACGGACTCACCTGCTCCACGACGTCGTGCACAGCCGTCGGCGGCGAGTACAACAGCTCGGGGGTGCAGCTGACGCTGGCCGAGCACAACTAGATCGCTGCCTGCCGCTCCCAGCTCCCCTCGCTGAGCGGGAGCGGCAGGCACGCTCCGCGCCGTTAGCTAGCGTCGGCCGGCAGATCGCGGCGGCTGTCCGGGCGGATGGCAGGATGATGGCCGTGGACAGGACCAGCGCGGCCGGGCGGATGCGGCGGCGGATGCCGTTTCGCCTTGGTCTCCTTGCCGGGCTGCTGGCCGTCACGGCTTGCAGCGCCAGTGCCGGAGCGGCGCAAGGGGCAGGCCAGGCGGCGGCCGGGCAGGCGCGGGCCGCCGCGGCCAACCCGGACCTGGATCCGGGTACCTCGCTGGGCGGGCTGGCGGCGCCGGGGTTCCGGCTGGTCAACCAGTTCGGCCAGCCGATGTCGCTGAGCCAGTTCCGCGGCAAGGTCGTGATCCTGGCGTTCACCGACTCCGAGTGCACGACGATCTGCCCGCTGACCACTCTCAGCATGGTGGAAGCCAGGGACCTGCTGGGTGCCGCCGGGGACCAGGTGCAGCTGCTCGGCATCGACGCGAACCCGCGGGCCAGGTCAGTGGCCGACGTGATGGCTTACTCCCGGGCCCACTCCATGGTCAGCCAGTGGGATTTCCTGACCGGCTCGCGCGCGCAGCTGCGGGCAGTCTGGCAGGCCTACCACGTTTACGTGCAGATCCAGGCCGGTCAGATCGACCACACCCCGGCGCTGTTCGTGATCGACCAGCGGGGCCGGGAGCAGAAGCTGTACCTGACCCAGATGGCCTATGCCAGCGTCGGCCAGCAGGCGCAGGTGCTGGCCGAGGAGGCCGCCAGCCTGCTGCCGGGTCACCCGCGGCTGGCCAGCCAGCGGTCGCTGGCCTATATCGGCGGGCTGGCGCCCACGTCACGGGCAGTGCTGCCGGCTGTTCACGGCGGGTCGGTCACCCTCGGCCCCGGCCGCCCGCATCTCCTGGTTTTCTTCGCCACCTGGCTGGCCGAGACTACCGACCTGCGGGCGCGGCTCACCGCGCTCAGCCGGTACGCCCGGGCGGCGCGGCGAGGCAAGCTGCCGCGGCTGGTCGCGGTGGACGAGGCAGTCACCGAGCCATCACCTGACGCGGCGCGGGCGTACCTGCAGCGGCTGGGCAAGCCGCTGGGCTACCCGGTTGCCCTCGATACCTCCGGCAGGCTCGCCGACGGGTACGGGGTAGCGGACCAGCCCTGGTACGTACTCACCTCGGCCTCAGGCAAGATCGTGTGGAAGCACGACGGCTGGCTCCCGGTAGCCGCGCTCGAGGCCGCCGCCAGAAGAGCCTGACCTGCCGCGAGGCCGTCGCGGCCTGATGCGGCAATCGCGGCCCGCGCGATCAGAGCGCGCGCAGCGCGCCGCCCTCGACCGGGATCATCGCGCCGCTGAGATAGCTTGCCGCCGGGGACAGCACGAAGGCGGCCACCCGGCCGAACTCCTCCGGCGTGCCGTACCTGCGCAGCGGGATGCCCTCCGAATGCTCTGCCCTGACCTCCTCCGGCGCACCCCGGCGGGCATCGAGCTCGCGCACCCGGCCGGTCGCGATCCGGCCGGGAAGCAGGCCGTTGACCCGGATCCCGCGCGGCCCGAGCTCGTCAGCGAGGGACTTGGCGACACCGGCCAGGCCCGGCCGGAGGCCGTTCGAGAGAGCCAGCGAGTCGATCGGGGAACGCACCGACGTGGACAGCACGAACGCGATCGAGCCGCCTTCGCCAAGCTCGCTGCCGAGCGTCCTGGCCAGCCGGACGGCACCGAGGAACACCGACTCGAACGCGGCCCGCCAGGCGTCGTCGGACGTGCTCATGACGGTTCCGCCCGGCGGGCCGCCGACGCTGATCAGCGCGCCGTCCAGCCGGCCGAACGTGGCCCTGGCGGCGGCCACCAGCTGCCCGGCCGCGGCCGGGTCGGCGAGATCGGCGGCCAGCCCGGCCGCGTTCCCGGCGCCGAGCCCGGCCACCGCGGCGGCGACCGCGGCGGCGTCCCTGGCGGAGAGCACCACCCGGGCACCGTCGGCCGCCAGTGCCTGCGCGGTAGCCAGGCCGAGGCCGCGGCTGCCGCCGGTCACCACGTACACGCGATCACGCAAGCCAAGATCCATGGGGCCATCCTGCCGCACCGCCCGGGCGCGCAGTCAGCCGCCGCAAGCCAGCCAGCCGCCAGCCGCCAGCCGCCGCAAGCCAGCCAGCCACCGTGAACCAGCGGGCGCCGTCAGCCGCCGTAGCCCACCCGGCGCAGATCGGTTCCTGCCACCTGCTCAACCTCGTTGAGTTGCCGGGGAGTAAGCACCCGGCGCCACCCGCCGGCCTCGATTGCCCGCCCCGGCCCGGCCGTGCCGTTGTCCCGTGCCGGGATGGCCGAGATCCTCGCGCCGATGAAGTCGGACACTGCCCTGGCCGCCGCCACGGGGTGGCGGACCACCTGCTCGTACCGGAGGGTGGTGAGCTGCTCAGGACCCATGCTGCTGCGCAGCCTGGCCATCTGCCGGACCGAGCCGCGCCAGCGCAGCGCGCACTTGGCCGCCAGCGACAGGCCCGGCCAGACCGCAAGGTCAGCCTCGGTCTCGATGCCGAAGAACGGGTTGGGGAACTCGCTCTCCACATTCGCCACGCCGGGGCTGAACCAGGACAGCGCGCCGGAGTCCCCGAGCATCCCGGCGACCACGTCCCTGCCGTCCCTGATGATCTGCACTATCCGGGCATCGGGAAATGCGTCCACCAGCCCGTCGGCGCAGTAGATCAGGTCGGGGCTGGCGTCGCCGTACCTGACAATGTCGCGCTCGGCCACGCAGACGCCGGCGCCGTCGACCCGGCCCGCCTCACGACAGGCTGGCGAGCAGGCCATGCAGGCGTACGGGGAGATCTGCCACGCCTGCGCGAAGGCATCCCGCAGCACGGTCGTGGCCGCCTCGCCGCGGCCGCGCTGGATGGACGGGCTCCGGGCGAACGCGTGCACCACGCTGACGATCGCGCGCTGCCCCATGGTGACGTGGAATCCGGCTGTCTGCTTCAGGGCGCGCACCAGCAGGTCCGTGCCCGAGTGCGGGGCGCCGATCACGAAGACGGGCTGACGGACCTTGCGGCCGTTGACGACCAGGATGTGCGGACGGGCAGGCATGGCTATGAGTCAGTCTCGCATCGCCCGAACCCGCCGCGGGACGAGCTGGCAATCTCCGCCGCGGCGCTGACGGTAGATAACGGGACGGGCACACCGGTCTCCGTTCAGGAAAAGGGCTTTAGGGCTGTACGTGCCTTTTGCGTCCGGCTGGCCTGCGACAGTGGTGCCCGGAATGGCTCGCCAGATTAAGCGCCGACAGGATCAGCGGCATGTGACTGAAAGCCTGCGGCGTGTTGCCGACCTGCCGGTTGTACCGGGGGTCGTATTCCTCGCTCAGCAGGCCGACGTCGCTGCGCAGGGAGAGCAGCCGCTCGAATAGCTGCACCGCCTCGTCGTAGCGGCCGATCATGTGCAGCGCGTTCACCAGCCAGAAGCTGCAGGCGAGGAAGGCACCCTCACCGCCCGCCAGCCCGTCAACGACCGGCTGCGCGGAGCCGGCCGCTGAGCCAGGCCCGGCTGGCCCGCCTCCCGTGCCGCCGGACGTGGCGGCAGGCTGGGAGTACCGCAGCACCAGCCCGTCACGGACGAGCTCACGCTGGATCGCCTCGACGGTCGAGACGACCCGCGGGTCATCGGGGGGCAGGAACCCGACCTCCGGGATCATCAGCACCGCGGCGTCGAGCTCGGCGCTTCCGTAGTACTGCGTGAACGTGCCGCGCCCGGCGTCGTACCCCTTCTCGCACACCTCGGCGTGAATGCGATCGCGGACGTCCCGCCAGCGCTGGGTGGGACCCCGCTGGCCGAGCTCGGTCAGCCGGACGGCGCGGTCAAAGGCGACCCAGGCCATCACTTTGGAGTGCACGAAGTGCTGCCGTGGCCCGCGGACTTCCCAGATTCCCTCGTCCGGCAGCTGCCAGTTCTTCTCCAGGAACAGCAGCAGGGCGCGGACCAGGCTCCAGGTGTGCCGGTCGAATCTCAGCCCGGCCTGGCCGCCGAGCGCGATCGCGTCGACCACCTCGCCGTAGACGTCCAGCTGACGCTGGTTCACCGCGGCGTTCCCTATCCGCACCGGGGCGGAGTCCTCGTACCCGGGCAGCCAGTCGGCCTCCCACTCGGTCAGCCGGCGCTCGCCGGCCACGCCGTACATGATCTGCACATCGCGCGGATCTCCCGCGATCGCCCGGCCCAGCCACTCCCGCCAGGCGGCGGCCTCGTCGGTGTAGCCCGTGCGCAGCAGCGCCTCGAGGGTGATCGTGGCGTCGCGCAGCCAGCAGTACCGGTAGTCCCAGTTGCGCACGCCGCCGAGATCCTCGGGCAGCGAGGTGGTCGGCGCGGCCACGATGCCCCCGGTGGGCGCGTAGGTGAGCGCCTTGAGGGTGATCAGCGAGCGGATCACGGCGTCCCGGTACTCGCCGTGGTAAGTGCAGCGGGCCACCCAGCCGGCCCAGAAGTCGCCGGTCGCCGCCAGCGCCTCGTCGGCGTCGACCGGCTCGGGCGCGGCCAGGTGCGACTGCTGCCAGGACATCACGAAAGGCACCCGCTCGCCCGCCCGGACCGTGAAGCTCGCCTCATGAGCCATCTCGTGGCCGGTCAGCCGCACCGGGGTGCGCAGCCAGACCGAGTCAGGCCCGGCGACGGCGAGGATGGCCCCGTCGAGCCGGCGGACCCAGGGAATGACCTTGCCGTAGCCGAACCGCAGCCGGAAGACGCATTCCATCTCGACGGCGCCCTCGACTCCCTCGACGATCCGCACCAGCACCGGTGCCTCGTTGCCGCGGGGCGGCATGAAGTCGATCACCCGGACGGTCCCGCCCGCGGTCCGCCACTCGGTCTGCAGGATCAGGGTGTCGCCCTGGTAGCGCCTGCTCACCTCGCCCCGGCGGGACGGCGGCCCCTGCGAGGCGGTCGGCGCGATCATCCACTGGCCGTTGCGCTCGTCGCCGAGCAGCGCAGCGAAGCAGGCCGGCGAGTCGAAACGGGGCAGGCAGAGCCACTCGGCCGAGCCGTCCAGGCCGATCAGCGCCGCTGTCTGCATGTCGCCGATGATCGCGTACTCCTCGATGAGGCCTGCCACCTGCGTCCTCCTCGCCGCCGGCCCGGGCCGGCGTCCTGGTCTGGCTCCGGCCGGGGCCACATCCTGGCGGTACGCTACCCGCCCGCGTGCTCGCGGGTGCCGCCTGCAGAAGTTTGCGGCCTGGGGCAGGTATCGACGGCAGGGACAGCGGAGAGAATCCCGGGGAGCCGGGCAGGGCAGGACGAAGAGGGGAAGCAAAATTCGCCGCCTATGCCCGTTATTACCGCTATTAGATCTCACCACGATGTGCATCCAGCTCGTGGCTGTGATATAAATCTCTATACCTATTAACTTGATCGGAAAAGGTGGACGATGAAGCGAGGGCTTATTGCGGCGGGGGTAGCCGCTGTCACTCTTCTGGCGGCTGGGTGCGGTTCATCCGCGGCCAGCTCGCCGGGTTCTGGCGGTTCCAGCAGCAGTCCCGCCGCCGCCGCACCGGTGACCCTGCGGCTTGGATTCCTGACCAACATCACGCACGCCACCGCGCTGGTCGGGGTGAAGCAGGGCATCTTCACGAAGGACCTTGGCAGCAGCGTGACCCTCAAGCTGGTGCCGTTCAGCACTGGCACGCTGGAAGCTACCGCGCTGCTGGCTGGCCAGCTGGACGCGGCTTACGTCGGCCCGAACCCGGCGATCAAGGCATGGCAGACGTCCGGCGGGAAGCTCATCAAGATCATCTCGGGAGCCGCCTCCGGCGGTGCCGAGCTGGTGGTCAAGAAGAGCATCACCACCGCGGCACAGCTCAAGGGCCAGTCGCTGGCGACCCCGTCGCTCGGCAACACCCAGGACGTGGCGCTGCGCTACTGGCTGAAGAAGCACGGCCTGACCACCACGCAGACCGGCGGCGGAGACGTCCCGATCAAGCCGACCACGCCGAACTCCGCGGCCGTGCTCGCGTTCCAGTCCGGCCAGCTGGCCGGCGGCTGGGAGCCCGCTCCCTACGACGCCGAGATGGTCGCGGCGGGCGGGCACGTCCTGGTCAACGAAGCCAGCCTGTGGCCGAAGGGGCAGTTCGTCACCACCAACCTGGTCGTGACGCAGGCCTTCCTCGCCGCGCACCCGAGCGCCGTCAACGGCCTGCTCAAGGGCCAGATTGACGCGAACAACTTCATCAACCAGAACAAGACGGCCGCCGAGACGGCCGCCAACGCCGAGCTGACCTCGATACTCGGCAAGGGCCTGAAGCCAGCCATCCTCTCGGCGGCGTTCGCCCAGATCAAGTTCACCGACGACCCCATTGCGTCTTCGCTGCTCACCGACGCGCAGCACGCAGTCGCTGTCGGCTTGCTTACGCCGGTCAGCAACCTGAAGGGCATCTACGATCTCGGTCCGCTCAACACACTGCTGCAAGCGGCAGGGGAACCCACGGTGAGTTCATGAGCATGAGTAGTGGTCGGCTGACGCCCCCGGAGTCACCTCCGGGGGCGTCAGCCTTTCCGAACCTGACCATCGTGGCCGACCGCGCGGCGGCCGGCGCGCCCGCCGCGGTCCGGCTGACCGAGGTCTGCAAGGTCTACGGCCAGGGGCGCGCAGCGCTGCTGGCCCTGGACAAGGTGTCCCTGTCCGTCGCGCCCGGGGAGTTCGTCTGCCTGATCGGCGCATCCGGCTGCGGCAAGAGCACGCTGCTCTCGCTGGTGGCGGGCCTGGACTCGCCGACCTCCGGCCAGATCGAGACGGCCGGCCTGAAAGTCAGCCTGATGTTCCAGGAGCCGGCCCTGTTCCCGTGGCTCACCGCCGCGCGGAACGTGGAGCTCGCGCTGCGCGCCCGCGGCGTGCCGAAGGCGCAGCGGCGCGCCCAGACCCAGGAACTGCTCGAGACCGTGCACCTGGGCGGCTTCGGGGACAAGCGCCCGCATGAGCTGTCCGGCGGCATGCGGCAGCGGGTCGCGATGGCCCGCGCGCTCGCTCAGGACGCGGACGTGCTGCTGATGGACGAGCCCTTCGGCGCGCTGGACGCGATGACCCGTGACCTGCTGCACGAGGAGCTGGAGCGGATCTGCGCCGAGCGGACCCTGACCGTGCTCTTCGTGACGCATAACGTGCGCGAGGCCGCCAGGCTCGGCGACCGCGTCGTGGTCCTGTCTAGCCGGCCCGGCCGGGTCATCGAGGAGTACGACGTGCCGAGGGGCGGGGATCGCGCGGAGGATTCCCGCGATGTCGCCGAGCTCGCCAGCACCATGACCGCCCGGCTGCGGCAGGAGATGAGGCGTCATGGCGATTAAGACGCAGTCGTCGGCTATCGAGGGCCTCGACAACCTAGAGCTCGGCGGGGTGCCGCAGGAGCCCAGAGCGCGCCGGATCGCCCGGACGGCATGGGCGGCAGCCTGGCCGAAGCTGCTCGCCGTGGCCATTGTCATCGTCCTGTGGCAGCTCGTGGTCGCCACCGGCTGGAAGTCCTACGTGCTCAAGGGCCCCACGGTGGTGTTCCCGACACTCTGGGGACTGATGCATCACCGGCTGCTGTGGCAGGCAGTCGGGATCACGCTGCGCCGGGCGGCTATCGGATACGCGCTCGCGCTGGTGATCGGCTCGGTGGTCGGGGCCGTGGTGGCGAGGGTCCCGCCGCTGCGCGCTGGAGTGGGCTCGATCATCACCGGCCTGCAGGTGATGCCATCGATCGTGTGGTTCCCGTTCGCGATCATTCTCTTCGGGCTCACGACGCCGGCCATCCTGTTCGTGATGGTGCTCGGCGCCGCGCCGTCGATCGCTAACGGGCTGATCACCGGAGTGGACTACACGCCGCCGCTGCTGCTGAAGGCCGGCAAGACCATGGGCCTGCGCGGCTTTAACCTGTACCGGTACCTGATCCTGCCCGCATCACTGCCTGCCTACGTGGCCGGCATGAAGCAGGGCTGGGCGTTTGCCTTCCGTGGCCTGATGGCGGGCGAGCTGCTCGTGCTGATCATCGGCCAGCCGTCGATCGGCGTGCTGGAGAACAACTACCAGGATCTGGACTTCTTCGCGGGCGCCACGTCGATACTGATCATCATCCTGATCATCGGGATCGCGGTCGACACGCTGTTCACCTCGGCGGACAGAGCCGTCCGCCGCCGCCGCGGCCTGCTCGAACCCGGCGCCGCGTAGCCGCAAAGGAGCGCAGCGGCGCAGGAGCGCAGCGGCTCGGCCCTCATAGTCCGAGCCGCTGCGCTGCCGTGTACACGTTCATCGAGCCGCCGCGCAGGAAGCCGACCAGCGTCAGCCCGGACTCGGCGGCCAGCTCGGCGGCCAGCGACGACGGCGCGGACACCGCCGCGAGCACCGGGAGGCCGGCCATCACTGCCTTCTGCACCAGCTCGAACGAGGCCCGCCCGCTCACCAGCAGCACGCAGCCGGCCAGCGGCAGCCGCCCCTCCCGCAGCGCCCAGCCGACGACCTTGTCCACCGCGTTGTGCCTGCCCACGTCCTCGCGCACGGTCAGCAGCTCGCCGTCGGCCGTGAACAGCCCGGCCGCGTGCAGCCCGCCGGTGCGGTCGAACACCCGCTGGGCTTCGCGGAGCCGGTCCGGCAGCTGCGCGAGCAAGGCCGGCGTCATGCTCACCTGGTCAGCGAAAAGATCATAGGGAGAACGGGTAGCCAGGTCGTCGATGCTTGCCTTGCCGCAGACGCCGCAGGCGCTGGTCGTGAGGAAGTTCCTGCGGCGCAGCGCCGTGACCCCGGCTCCCGGGCTCAGCGTGACATCGGCGACGTTGCCCGTGGCGTCATGGTCGTCGTGATCGCAGTCCCCGTCGGAGCAGATCCTGATCGTGGCCAGGTCGGACGCCGACCGGATGACGCCCTCGCTGACCAGGAAGCCTGCGGCCAGGTCGATGTCATCGCCCGGTGTTCGCATGGTCAGCGTGAACGCCTCGCCGCCGATCCGGATCCCGAGCGGCTCCTCGGCCGCGAGCAGGTCCGCCCGCGCCACGGCGCCGCCGGGCAGCGAGATCCGCAGCACCCGCCGCCTGGCCGTCCTGCCGGTCATCGCGCCGTGCCCTCCCGAGTCGCCGTGCCCGTCTTGCCCTGCCGAGGCTATGTCGGTTGGATAGTCCCATGGACCCGCGCGGGAGGCTCGGCAAGTGGCCGGTCTACCGGCAGCTGACCGGACGGGACCAGCTTGGCCGCGGCACGGCGGCGCGCTCGCCGGGCACCGAGGCGGCGGCGCCGAGGACCGAGAGCGCCGACCGGGTGGTCTCGTCCATCTGCCCGTACTGCGCGGTCGGCTGCGGGCAGCTGGTCTACGTGGCCCGGCGCGATGGCACGGACGCGGTCACCCAGATCGAGGGCGACCCGGACTCGCCGGTGTCGCGCGGGCGGCTGTGCCCCAAGGGCGCGGCCAGCAAGCAGCTTGTCACCCATCCCGGCCGCCAGACCACCGTGCTCTACCGGCGGCCGTACGCGGCGGAGTGGGAGCCGCTCAGCCTGGACCGGGCGATGGACATGATCGCCGACCGGGTGGTCGCCGCCCGCGAGCAGACCTGGCAGGAGACCTGGCAGGGCAAGCGGGTCGCCCGCACGATGGGTTTCGCCAGCCTCGGCGGCGCGACGCTGGACAACGAGGAGAACTACCTCATCAAGAAGCTCTGGACGGCGATGGGCGCCATCCAGATCGAGAACCAGGCCCGGATTTGACACTCCGCCACCGTCCCCGGTCTGGGGACCAGCTTCGGCCGCGGCGGCGCCACCACGTTCCCCCGCGACCTGGTGAACTCTGACTGCATCGTGATCGCCGGGTCGAACATGGCGGAATGCCACCCGGTCGCGTTCCAGTGGGTCGTCGAGGCCAAGCGGCGCGGCGCGACCATCATCCACGTGGACCCGCGGTTCACCAGGACCAGCGCGCTCGCGGACCTGCACGTGCCGAACAGGGTAGGCGGCGACGTCGTCTTCCTCGGCGCGCTGATCAACCATGTGCTGTCCGGCGGGCACGAGTTCCGCGAGTACGTCACCGCCTACACCAATGCGGCCGACATCCTGCCCGAGGAGTACGTCGACGCCGAGGATGGCGCCGGGCTTTTCTCCGGCTACGATCCCGCCACCCGCAGTTACGACAACGCGACCTGGCGGCCGACCGGCGAGCGCGATCTGACTCTCAGCCATCCGCGCTGCGTGTTCCAGGTGCTGAAGCGGCACTTCGCCCGCTATACCCCCGAGCGGGTGCAGCGGGCCTGCGGGATCTCCCCGCAGGATTTCAGCCGGATTGCCGCCACGCTGGTCAGCTGCAGCGGCAGGGAGCGCACCACGGCGTGGGTCTACGCGGTCGGCTGGACCCAGCACACCACCGGCGTGCAGCACATCCGGACGGCGGCCATCCTGCAGCTGCTGCTCGGCAACATGGGCAGGCCGGGCGGCGGCATCCTGGCGCTGCGCGGGCACGCCAGCATCCAGGGGTCCACCGACATCCCCACCCTGTTCGACCTGCTGCCCGGCTACCTGCCGATGCCGCGGCCGGACGACGTCAGCCTGGAGCGCTACCTGACCAGGATCCCGGACACCGGGTTCTGGGGGAACAAGCGGTCCTACCTGGTCAGCCTGCTCAAGGCGTGGTTCGGCGACGCGGCGACCGCCGAGAACGACTTCTGCTTCGGCGCGCTGCCGCGGATCTCCGGTGACCACGGCACCTACCGGACTGTCCTGGACATGATCGAGGGCAAGATCAAGGGCTATTTCCTGTGGGGGCAGAACCCGGCGGTGGGGTCCGCGGGCGCCCGGCTGCAGCGGCTGGCGATGGCGAAGCTGAGCTGGCTGGTGGTGCGCGACCTCACCGTCATCGAGAGCGCGGCATTCTGGAAGAACAGCCCGGAGATCGCCACCGGGGAGCTGCGCACCGACCAGATCGGCACCGAGGTCTTCTTCATTCCCGCCGCCTCGCACGTGGAGAAGGGCGGGACTTTCACGAACACCCAGCGGATGCTGCAATGGCATCACAAGGCGCTGGATCCGCCTGCCGATGCCCGCAGCGACCTGTGGTTCGCGTATCACCTGGGCAAGCGGATCCGCGCCAGGCTGGCCGGTTCCACCGCGGCGCGGGACCGCGGCCTGCTGAACCTGACCTGGGAGTACCCGGAGAGCGGCGAGGAGGCAGAGCCCGCAGCCGAGGCAGTGCTGCAGGAGGTCAACGGCCGCGGGCCGGACGGCCGCCTGCTCAGCGGCTTCGCCGAGCTGAAGGGCGACGGCTCCACCGCCTGCGGCTGCTGGATCTACTCCGGCTGCTTCGCCGGGGGAGTCAACCAGACCGCCCGGCGCCGGCCGCATACCGAGCAGTCGTGGGTCGCGCCGGAGTGGGGCTGGGCGTGGCCGGCCAACCGGCGGATCCTGTACAACCGGGCCTCGGCGGACCCGGCCGGGCGGCCGTGGAGCGAGGCGAAGGCCTACGTCTGGTGGGATGCCGAGGCCGGCCAGTGGACCGGCCACGACGTGCCGGACTTCGAGCGCGGGAAGCCGCCGGACTTCGTCCCGGAACCCGGTGCCGCCGGCCCGGCCGCGCTCGGCGGGGCCGACCCGTTCATCATGCAGCGCGACGGCAAGGGCGCGCTGTTCGTCTCCGCCGGCCTGGCCGACGGCCCGCTGCCCACGCATTACGAGCCCGCCGAATCGCCGCTGGTGAACGCCCTGTACAAGCAGGACGACAGCCCGGTCGCCAAGTCGTACCCGGACCACCCGGCCACTCATAACCAGCTCGGCGGGGCCGCGGTCTACCCGTTCGTGGTGACGACCTACCGGCTCACCGAGCACCATACGGCGGGCGGGATGAGCCGCACCCTGTCCCGGCTGGCCGAGCTGCAGCCCGAGCTGTTCTGCGAGGTCTCGCCATCGCTGGCGGCGCTGCGCGGCCTGGAGAACGGGGGCTGGGCGACGATTATCACGGCCCGGGCCGCGATCGAGGCGCGGGTCCTCGTCACCCGCCGGGTCCGGCCGCTGCGGATCCCGGGCGAGGGCGTGATACACCAGATAGGGCTGCCCTACCACTGGGGCAGCGAGGGAATGGTGACCGGCGACACGGTTAACGACCTGCTGCCGTTCGTCGTGGACCCGAACGTGTTCATCCAGGAGAGCAAGGTCGCGACCTGCGACGTCAAGCCTGGCCGGCGGCCGCGCGGTCCCGCGCTCACCGACCTGGTCATGCGGTACCGGCGCGAGGCCGGCCTGGAGGAGGACCGGTGAAGCATCAGGCGTCCGTCGCCAGCCGCCTGTACGGCAGGCTCGATGATGTGTCCGGCGAGGCCGGCTACGCGGAGCACCCGCCGCGGGTCGGCTTCTTCACCGACACCAGCGTGTGCATCGGCTGCAAGGCCTGCGAGGTGGCCTGCAAGGAGTGGAACGCGCTGCCCGACCCGGACGCGGGCGTGCTGAAGCTGTCCGGCGAGTCCTACGACAACACCAGCGCGCTCGGCGCCAGCAGCTGGCGGCATGTCGCCTTCATCGAGCAGGGGCCGCTGGATGCCGGCGCGCCCGCCGCCGGCGGGCTCTCGCCGGCCGACGTGCTCGGGCCGGCCCTGGCCGGCCTGGCCTCGCCGGACAGCGTGGCGCCCGCCACCCGCTGGCTGATGGCCTCCGACGTGTGCAAGCACTGCACCCATGCGGCGTGCCTGGACGTGTGCCCGACCGGCGCGCTGGTGCGCACCGAGTTCGGCACCGTGATCGTGCAGTCGGACGTCTGCAATGGCTGCGCCTACTGCGTGTCCGCCTGCCCGTTCGGTGTCATCGACCGGCGGGAGGATGACGGCCGGGCCTGGAAGTGCACCATGTGCTACGACCGGCTGCGCGGCGGGATGGAGCCTGCCTGCGCGAAGGCCTGCCCCACTGACTCGATCCAGTTCGGCCCGCTGGATGAGCTGCGGGTTACTGCCGCCGCCCGGGTGCAGGAGCTGCATGCCAGCGGCGTCACCGACGCCAGGCTGTACGGGGCCGACCCGGACGACGGCATCGGCGGCGCGGGCGCGTTCTTCCTGCTGCTCGATGAGCCCGAGGTCTACGGCCTGCCGCCGAATCCGGTCGTGACGACGAAGGACCTGCCCGCCATGTGGAAATGGGCCGGGGGAGCGGCTGCCCTGCTGGTGGCCGGCGTGGCCGCCGCCTTCGCCGGGCGGCGCCCGTGAGCGAGGAACGGCAGGTTCCCGAGGCCGAGTTCAGGTCGTACTACGGGCGGCCGATTCTCAAGGTGACCCGGTGGAAGGAACCGCACCTGCCCGCCTACCTGTTCCTCGGCGAGCTGTCCGGTGCCGCGGCGGTGCTGGCGGCGGCCGCGGCCGCGACCAGGCGGCCCGCGCTCGCGCGCTCCGGACGGCTGATCGCCGCGGCGGCCGCCTACGGCGGGGCCGGCTTCCTCACTGCCGAGCTCGGCAGGCCCGAGCGCTTCGTGAACATGCTGCGGGTGGCCAAGCCGACGTCGCCGATGAGCATGGGTTCCTGGATTCTCGCGGCGCACTCCGGCCTCGTCTCGGCCGCGGCGGCGAGCGAGGTCACCGGCCAGCTGCCCGTGCTCGGCGCGGCGGCGGGCCTCGCGGCCAGCGTCACCGGGCCGCTGCTCGCCACCTACCCGGGCGTGCTGCTCGCCAACACCGCGGTCCCGGCCTGGCACACCGCCTACCGGGAGCTGCCGCTGCTGTTCGCCGGCGGCGCGATGACGGCGGCCGGCGCGGGCGGCCTGGCGGTCAGCGCGTGCCGGGCCGACCGGACCGATTTCGACGCCGCGCGGCGGCTCGCGCTGGCCGGCGCCGTGATGGAGAGCGCGGCCGGTTTCGGGCTCGAGCGCCTGCACGGCCTGTCCGGCGAGCCGTACCGCCAGGGCAACTCCGGCAACCTGCTGCGGACGGCACGTTTCCTCACGATCGGCGGGGCTGCCGCGACGCTCGCGGCCCGCCGCAGCCGGATCGCGGCCGGAGCCGCGGCAGCGCTGCTCACCGCCGGCGGGGTGTGCGCCAAGTTCGCCGTGCTGCGCGCTGGCGTTGCCTCGGCCCGTGACCCCAGGTACGTCGTCGCCGCCCAGCGCGGCGGCGCCTGAGCCGTCAGCCCGGCTGGCGCCCAGCAGCCCTTGCCCGCCGGTCCCATCCGCCCCGCCAGCCAGGCTGGCATGCCCCGTCCGGGCAACGCCGTCTTGCGGCATCGCCGGTGGCGTGGTCACATGCGTTACGGCGGTGTTTCCATTCTGATGACGCGGGCGAGTCCGGCGGAGGTGCACGGTGACAGATGAGGTCCTGCGGCAGCGGGCGGCGCTGGAGAAGGCCGCTGAGGGCCGGACGCTCTGCGACCAGCTGCTCGCCACGGCGGACGCCTTCGGCGACCGGCCCGCGTACTCCGACCGGGACGGCGGCCCGTGGCAGACGATCACCTGGCGGCAGACCCGGGAGCAGGCACTGCAGCTGGCGGCCGGGTTCGCTGCCCTCGGGCTGCAGCCCGGCGAGCGGGTCGCGCTGATGATGGCGAACAGGGTTGAGCACGTGCTTGCCGACCTTGGCGCCATGCACGCCGGGGGAGTGCCGGTGACCGTCTACGCCACGCTCGCGGCCGACCAGATCCGCTACGTGGCGGCCGACTGCGACGCGCGAATCGTCGTGCTTGACGGCGCGGGCGAGCTGGCCAGGTGGCAGCCGGTGCTGGCCGGGCTGCCCGGGCTGAAGAGGGTCATCGTGCGGGATGCGGCCGCGTGCCCGGCCGGGGATCTCTACCTGAGCTGGCAGGACTTCGCCGCGATGGGGGCCGCGCGGCTGGCCGCCGCGCCGGACGAGGTGGCCGGCCGGGTCGCGGGCGTCCGCCCGGCCGACCCGGCAACCCTGCTCTATACATCGGGCACGACCGGCACCCCCAAGGGCGTGGTCATCACCCATGCCAGCATCCTGTACGAGCTCGTCACCGCCACCGAGTCCGGCAGCTCCCGGCCGCATGTCCGGTGGGTGTCCTACCTGCCGCTCGCGCACATCGCCGAGCGGATGTTCACCCTCTACCTGGCGGTCTATAACGCAGGGCATACCTACTTCTGCCACAACCCGGCAACCGAGCTCGTCGCCTGCATCGGCGAGGTGAAGCCGACGGCGTTCTTCGGCGTGCCCAGGGTATGGGAGAAGATCCAGGCCGGCCTCCAGGCCCTGCTCACCGCCGAGCAGGACGAGGGCAGGCGCGCCGCCGTGGCGGCGGCCATGGATACCGGCCTGCGGTACGTGCAGAGCTGCCAGTACGGCCGCCGCACCCCGGACGGGCTGGCCGCCGAGTTCGGCGCGGCGGAGGAAACCGTGCTGCGGCCGATCCGCTCGCTGCTCGGGCTGGGCGATGCCGAGGTCGTGGTCAGCGCGGCGGCGCCGCTGCCGCCCGACGTCGGTGACTTCTTCGCCGGGCTCGGCATGCGGATCCTGGACGTGTACGGGATGACGGAGACGACGGGCGCGTTCACCACTAACACCCCGGACGCTTTCAAGCTGGGCACGGTCGGGCAGGCGGTACCCGGCATGGAGGTCAGGGTCGCCGATGACGGCGAGATCCTGGTGCGCGGCCCGCTCAACTCGCCCGGCTATCTCAACCTGCCGGAAATGACGGCTGACCTGATCGACTCCGACGGCTGGCTGCACACCGGCGACATCGGGTCACTGGACGGCGACGGGTTCCTGTCCGTGGTGGATCGCAAGAAGGAACTGATCATCACTTCCGGCGGCGAGAACATCTCCCCGGCCGCGATCGAGAACCTGCTCGTCTCGCACCCGCTGGTGGGCCAGGCGCTTGCGTTCGGTGACCAGCGCCCGTACGTGGTGGCGCTGCTCACCCTGGACGGTGACGTCGCGCCCGCCTGGGCCAGGGCGCACGGGATCGACGCGGGGGCTATGGCCGCGCTGGCCGACGACCCGGCGGTCCTCGCCGCCGTCGGGGAAGCCGTCGCGGCGGCAAATACCCGGCTTGCCCGCGTGCAGCAGGTAAAAGCATGGCGGCTGCTGCCGGTGGAATGGACCGCGGAAAGTGAAGAGCTGACGCCCACCCTGAAACTCAAGCGCCGCGTCGTTCATGCCAAGTACGCCGACGTCATCGACGCTCTGTATGTACGCTGACCGGCCGCGCCCAGCCAGCCACGCCGCTATTCCCCGCTGCCGGTGGTGCCGCCGGACGGCGCGGGCGGGAACTGCCCGGACGCCGACGGGGATGACCCGGATGCCGGGGTGAACGGATCACGCTCCGCCGGGGTGAACGGATCACGCTCCGCCGGGAACCGGCTCTCCGCAGCCGGGGCCTGGCCGGTGGTGACCGCCGGGGACTGCCCCTGCCCGGCCGGAAAGGCGGTGCCGGCCGGCTGGAGGCTCTCATCCTGAGGCGGGAACGAATCGCCGGCGGATGACGGCGAGGCCGGCGATGCGGGAACAGGCTGCTCGCCGACGAAGCCGCCGGCCGCTGCCTGGCCGCTGGCCCGGTCAGCCAGCGCCGCGTCCTTGACCCCGACCACCGCGAACCGGCCGAGGGCCAGGGCCGCGAAGAAGACGATGATCACGCCCAGGCCAGTGAAGAAGCCGAGTTCCTCAATCGCCAGCCGGGTGATGTTGGAGCCGACCGGGATCCCGGCCTCGGGCAGGCCGTGGTTCCAGAGCGAGCTCACCAGGTTGCCGGTCACGAACCAGGCACCGCCGAGCGCCGCCACGAACGCCCCGAGCAGCGCCAGCGGCCGTCGCGCGCTCGTCATGACAATGAACCCGCCGAGCACCGCCGCGACGCCGGGCAGGATCTCCAGCCACAGCCTGCCCGTCGTGTACGCCCAGGCCTTGTCCGGCGTATAGGCATAGTGAAAGTACGGGCCGACGAAGGGAATCAGGGCACCCCAGGCGCCCAGCAGGATCAGCAGCAGCCCGCTCAGCGCGCCGCGGGTCCGCGGAATCCGCGTTGTCCCAGTCACGACCTCACATCCTTCGTTAGTGGAGGGTTAAGACTGGCACAGGACGGGTACCCCGCGGGCGCCACACTATGCAGAGCGCAGTCAAACGGCAGCCCCAGGAATGGACCGGCCCTCGCCGCGCTGGTGCCCGCGCGGGTATGGTCGCCCTCGTGGATGCCCGCCGGCTCGTGCCGCGCACCGATGCGGTGCTCGCGGATCCGCGACTCGCCGCCGCGCAGCAGCGGCTCGGCCGCGCGCTGGTGCTGGCCGCCGTCAGGCAGGCGCAGGAGCAGGCCCGCTCCGGCAGCATCGCCGCCGCGGCGGTGGCCGACGCGGCGGTGACCGCGCTGCCGGCCCGGGCCGCCACGCTGACCCCCGTCATCAATGCCACCGGCGTGCTGCTGCACACCAACCTCGGCCGGGCACCGCTGTCCGCCGCGGCCAGGGACGCGGTGCTGGCCGCCGCCGGCTGCACCGACCTGGAGTTCGACCTGGCCGCGGGCGCCAGGGGGCGCCGCGGCAGGGGCGCGCTTGAGGCGCTGGCCAGGGCCGTTCCCGCGGCCGGGGCCGCGGCTGTGGTCAACAACAACGCGGCGGCGCTGGTGCTGGCCGCGACCGTGCTGGCGGCCGGGCGCGAAATCGTGATCAGCCGCGGCGAGATGATCGAGATCGGTGACGGCTTCCGCCTGCCGGACCTGATCGAGTCGACCGGTGCCAGGATCCGCGAGGTAGGCACGACCAACCGGACGACTGCGGCCGACTACGCGGCCGCAGTCGGGCCGGACACCGGGTTCGTGCTCAAGGTGCACCCGTCCAACTACCGGATCGAGGGGTTCACGGCCCGGCCCGGCATCGCCGAGCTGACCGGGCTCGGCGTGCCCGTCGTCGGCGACATCGGCTCCGGGCTGCTCGCCGCGCACCCGCTGCTGCCGGACGAGCCCGATGCCGAATCCTGGCTGCTGGCCGGGGCCGACCTGGTCACTGCCAGCGGCGACAAGCTGCTCGGCGGCCCGCAGGCCGGCCTGCTGCTCGGCCGCGCCGAGCTGGTCAGGCGGCTGGCCAGGCACCCCCTGGCGCGGGCGCTGCGAGTGGACAAGCTGACGATCGCGGCGCTGGAGGCGACCCTCGCCGGGCCGCCGGCACCCGTCGCTGAAGCGCTGGACGCCCGGCAGGCAACGCTCACCATACGGGCAGAACGGATATCAGCGGCGCTGGTCTCAGCCGGCATCGACTCCCGTGCGGTGCCGAGCGAGGCAGCTGTCGGCGCTGGTGGCGGACCCGGAGTCGTGCTGCCGAGCGCGGCGGTCAGCCTGCCCGCCGGGCTGGCGCCGCGGCTGCGGGCAGGTGCGGCGGTGCGCAACGGCAGGGCGGCGGCAGTGGTCGGCCGGATGGCCGACGGGCGGCTGCTGCTCGACCTGCGCGGCGTGGCGGCCGCCGATGACGAGCCGCTGACCGGCGCGGTCATCGCCGCGGCCGGGTAGCGGGCCGTGCAGGTCATCGCCACCGCCGGGCACGTGGACCACGGCAAATCGGCGCTGGTCAGGGCGCTCACCGGGATGGAACCCGACCGCTGGGCGGAAGAGCGCAGGCGCGGCATGACCATCGACCTGGGCTTCGCCTGGCTGACCCTGCCATCCGGGGAACGGCTGGCGTTCGTCGACGTGCCCGGGCACGAGCGCTTCGTGCCGAACATGCTGGCCGGCGTCGGCCCGGTCCCCGGCGTGCTCTTCGTCGTGGCGGCGGACGAGGGCTGGATGCCGCAGTCGGCCGAGCATCTCGCCGTGCTCGACGCCCTGGGCATCCGGCACGGCCTGCTTGCCGTCACCCGCTGCGATCTTGCCGACCCCGGCCCGGCGCTCGCACAGGCCGCCGCCGAGATCGCCGCGACCAGCCTGGGCACGGTGGAGCCGGTCGCCGTCAGCGCGGTCACCGGCGAAGGGCTGCCGCAACTGCTCGCCGGGCTGACCAGGATGGCCGGTGCGCTGCCCAGGCCCGATCCTGATGCGGCCGTGCGGCTCTGGGTCGACCGCGCGTTCAGCATCACCGGCAGCGGAACGGTGATCACGGGCACATTGCCGTCCGGCACTGTCCAGGCCGGCCAGGAGCTGCGGCTGGCCCCCTCGATGCGGCCGGTCCGGGTCCGCGGGATCCAGTCGCTCGGCATGCCCGTGGCCCGCGCCAGCGGGGTTGCCAGGGTCGCGCTCAACCTGCGCGGCGCTGGCCCGGTTAGCACCAGCCGGACCGGTGCCAGCCCGGCCCATGCCAGCCCGGCCCATGCCAGCCCGGCCCATGCCAGCCCGGCCCAAGCCAGCCGGGGCAATGCCAGCCGGAGCGGCGCCGGCCGATACGGGGTTGCCCGGGGGATGGCGCTGGTGGAGGGCGGCCGCTGGACACTGACCGATGTGGTCGACGCCCGGCTGTCCGGCCCTGTCCGGCCCGCCGTCCGCGGCCAGGCGCCGCGGCTGCCGCGGGAACTGATGCTGCACATCGGGTCGGCCAGGATGCTGGCCAGGGTGCGCGTCCTCGGCGACGTGATCGCCAGGCTCACGCTGCGCGAGCCGCTGCCGCTGCACGTGGGCGATCGCGTCCTGCTGCGCGACCCCGGCGCCGCCTCGCGGGCGGACGGGCATCCGTCGGTCGTGGGCGCGACCATCCTTGACGTGGCGCCGCCGCCGCTGGGCGGCCGCGGCGCTGCTGCCGCGGCGGCAGCGCAGCTCGGTACCTGGCCGGAGCGGCCAGCCGCCGCTGACCTGCTCCAGCGGCACGGCCTGCTGCGGGCCGCCGACCTGCACGCGATGGGCGTGCACGACCAGCCCGCCCCCGTCGCCGGCGAGTGGCTCGCCGATCCGGTCCACTGGCTCAGCCTGAAGCGGCGCCTCGCCGAGGCCGTCTCCGCTCATGCCGCAGCCGATCCGCTGGCACCAGGAATGCCGGCCGAGGCGGCCAGGGCCACGATCGGCGTGCCTGACCGACGCCTGGTCGAGGCGCTCGCCCGGCCGCCGCTCGTGCTCAGCGACGGCATGATCAAAGTCGCGGGGCACGCTGCGGGGCCGCCCGGCTCCGGCCTGCCGGCACCGGTAGCGGCGGCGGTGCGGGCGGTGCGCGCCGACCTGAGCGCCGCGCCGTTCCTGGCCCCGGAGGCTGACCGGCTCCGTGAGCTCGGTCTCGGCGCCCGGGCGATCGCCGCGGCACAGCGGGCCGGGCTGCTGCTGCGGGTCAGCGACCAGATCGTGCTTGGCCCGGACGCCGCGGCGCTGGCTGCCCGCGTTCTCGCCCGGCTGCCGCAGCCGTTCACTACGGCGCAGGCACGGCAGGCGCTGGGCACGACCAGACGGGTAGCGATCCCGCTGCTTGAGTACCTCGATGCCTCCGGCGCCACCGAGCGGCTGCCCGACGACCGCCGCCGCCTCCGCCCCGGCACCGGCCAGTAGCCCCCCACCAGCCCTACCACCCCCACCAATGCTCCGCGAGTGCCCCGCCAGTGCCCCGCCAGTGCTCCGCGAGTGCTCCGCGAGTGCTCCGCGCCAACGTGGTGAATCCGGGGATCGCTCACCTTCGAAGGCGAGCGATCCCCGGATTCACCACCATGGTGGCTGCTGGGCTAGCGGCCGAAGGTGGCTGCTGGGCTAGCGGCAGGGGGGCTGCTGGGCTAGCGGCCGGCCCGGCTCTCGAACCGGGACGCGGACCAGGTCGCCGGCTCGACCGGCGGGCCGCCGCCGCCGATCCAGCGGGCGAGGACGGCCGCGGTCATCGGGGCGTTCAGGATCCCGGTCCGGAAATGACCCGAGGTGAGCCAGGCATTTTCCAGCCCGGGAACCCGGTCGATCACCGGCCGCCGGTCGGGATGGCGGGGCCGGAAGCAGCACCACTGGTAGGCGATCCCCAGGCCGCGTAGCGCCGGAAGCGTCGCGGCGAGCCCCGCCATGATCGACTCGATGACCTCCGGCTGCACCGCCGGGCTCTCGTCACCGACATCGAAGGTCCCGCCTGCAAGCAGCCGCCCGTCCTCGATCTGAGTGGCGATCGGCGCCACGATGCCGGGCAGCCTGACGGGCGCGGGCTCGGTGACGAGGAGGTGCCCCTTGACCCGGACGGACGGCAGGCGGAGCGGCAGGCCATCGAGCACGGGCGGCTGGCCGGTGGCGAATACCACGGCCCCCGGCTGGATGTCCCCGGCCGACGTCGCAACGGACGTTACCCGGTCGCCCCGGACAGTCACTGCGGTGGCCGCCACGCCGGTCGCCACCGCGGGCAGCCCGGCGGCCAGCCGGGCAACCGCCCGCAGCGGGTTCAGCCTGGCCTGCCGGCGGATGAGCGCTCCCTCCATCGACCGCGCCAGACCGGGGATGAAGTGCTCGACCTGGCCGGGACTTAGCCACTCGACGGCGGGCGGCTGATGTGCGGCGAATCCTCCCGGGTGCGGGGCCAGGCCAATCCAGTCGAGCTCGATCAGGCCGACGCCGCCGGGAACCGCCTCCTCAAGGTCCCGCCAGCGCTCCAGGCTGGCCCGTTCCAGGTCCACGAACGGCTCAGGATCACTCCACTGGTGCGGCTCGGGGATCAGCAGCCCGGTCGCGCCGCCAGTGGCGCCCGCGCCGAGACGGCCCGTCTCGATCAGCAGCACCGAGCCCAGGCCCGCCTGATGGCAGGCAGCCGCGGTCGCAACGCCAAGAATCCCGCCGCCGACAACGAGAACATCAGGCCGCGGGTCGGCAATGACCCCGTCTCCCCGGCCCAGCGTGGCGCGTTCGGTATCGGTGAGCTGATCCCGCCAGATAGCGCTGCTTACGGTCATGACCCCATCCTCGGTGATCCGCCCGGCCTGCGTCCGGAGTCGGGGCGGGCAAGCTGGCTCGCCCGCGGCCAGCGGAGCGGCGATCTCGGTGAGCTGATGGTAGGGGACTGCGCCGCGGATCGCGATCCGCGGCGTGCTCCGGCCGCCGCAGGGCGACCCGGGTGATGACCAGAATGAAACGTCGCCGTAACGCCGAGTTACCATCTGCTTCATCTCGCCCGGACACACTGAGAAGCATGATCACCAAGAGCACCGACACGCAGGAAACGACCCGCCGCCGGATTGCCCTGATCGCGCACGACCACAAGAAGCAGGACCTACGCGAGTGGGCGCGGTTCAACCGGAGCCTGCTGACCGCGCACCATCTCTTCGCGACCGGCACCACCGGCCGGCTGCTCGGCGACGAGCTCGGCCTGAGCGTGACCTGCGTCCAGAGCGGGCCACTCGGCGGCGACCAGCAGATCGGCGCCCGGATCGCCGAGGGGGAGATCGACCTGCTCATCTTCTTCTGGGATCCACTTGAGCCGCAGCCGCACGACCCGGACGTGAAGGCGCTGCTGCGCGTCGCCGTGGTCTGGAACATCCCGGTGGCCTGCAACCGCGCCACCGCCGACTTCGTCATTTCCTCCCCGCTCATCAGCCAGCGGTACCAGCAGAAGCTGCCGGACTACCGGCCGCACATCGATCGGCCGTCTCCGCCCGGAGCCAGCGGCGGCGAAGGACAGGCCGCCTGACCGGCGCCCCGGGGCACTTTCAGCCGGCCTGCCGAGGCGCGCACACCAAGGCCGGCCAGGCGCCAAATCGGGGCAACAGGGACGGCACTCACGGGCTGCGTGGTGCCCTGCCGCAGCACGCCGATGGTCTGCGCCGAATGATCCAGACGTAGGCTGAGTGGCATTGAGGCGGATGTGAGCGTATCGCGAGGGGGGTGCTGCCGTGCTTGCCGACTCCTTCGGGCGGATCGCGACGGATCTGCGGATATCCCTCACGGACCGGTGCAACCTGCGCTGCAGCTACTGCATGCCCGCGGAGGGGCTGGACTGGCTGCCCGGCCCGCTGCTGCTCACCGATGACGAGGTCATCCGGCTGGCCCGGATCGGCGTCGAGCGGCTCGGCATCACCGAAATCCGGTTCACCGGCGGCGAGCCGCTGCTGCGGCGCGGCCTGCCGACCATCATCGCGCGCACCGCCAGGCTGCGACCGCGCCCGGAGATCTCACTGACCACGAACGCGATCGGGCTGGCGCGGCTGGCGGAACCGCTGCATGCGGCCGGCCTGGACCGGATCAACGTGTCGCTCGACACGCTGCAGCCGGCCGTATTCAAGACCCTCTCGAAACGAGACCGGCTGGCTGACGTACTGGCCGGCCTCGCTGCCGCGACCGCGGCAGGGATCGCGCCGGTCAAGGTCAACTCGGTGCTGATGCGCGGTATCAACGATGGCGAGGCAGCATCGCTGCTGAGATACTGCCTGGCGCACGGGTATCAGCTCCGGTTCATCGAGCAGATGCCGCTGGACGCGCAGCACGGCTGGCGGCGGGAGAACATGGTGACCGCGGACGAGATCCTGGCCGCGCTCTCGCCCGAGTTCTCGCTGACGCCGGACGAGCCGGCCGAGCGAGGCGCGGCACCCGCCGAGATCTTCCTGGTCGACGGCGGGCCAGCCCGGGTCGGCGTGATCGGCTCGGTGACCCGGCCGTTCTGCGGCGCCTGCGACCGGGTCCGGCTGACCGCCGACGGGCAAGTCCGCAACTGCCTGTTCGCCAGGGAGGAAAGCGACCTGCGCGGGCCAATGCGATCCGGCGCGACAGACGGCGAGCTGGCCGCGCTCTGGCTGCGGGCGGTCGCCGCGAAGCTGCCAGGGCATGGCATCGACGATCCCGGCTTCCTGCAGCCTGCCAGGCCGATGTCGGCCATCGGCGGCTGACGGCGGCACCGTGCCGGCGCCCGAACCTGAGCAACGCGGCCTGCCTGCCCGGCTCGCCGCGGTCGTGCTGGCTGGCGGCCGGGGGTCGCGGCTAGGCGGGGCGGACAAACCAGGCATGGTGGTGGGCACCCGCACGCTACTGACCGCCGTGGTGTCGGCCGCCGCCGGGGCGGGTGCCGGTCACGTGGTCATCGTCGGCCCTTCCAGGCCCGGTATCCGCGCAGGCGCCGATACCTCCTGCAAGGTCGAATTCGTCCGCGAGGACCCGCCATGCACCGGGCCGGTCGCCGGCCTGCGCTGCGGTCTCGCCGGAGTCCATGCCCCGTGGGTCGCGGTGCTCGCCGCCGACATGCCGTTCCTGCGGGCCCGGCACCTCCTGGCCCTGCTCGGCGCGGCCGGCCAGCCGGGTGCGCGCACGGGCCGGCCGGCCGGGCACGGGCGTGCCCCGGCCGCGCACGACGCCGGGCAGTCTCCGCGCGGCGCGATCCTGATCGACGACGCCGGCCGTCCCCAGTGGCTCGCGGGCTGCTGGCCGGCCGCCGTACTCCGCGACCGGCTGGATGGCTACCCGGGCGACTCGCTGCGCGGCCTGCTTGGCCCGCTCTGGCCGGTCAGGCTCAGTTACCCGGCAGGCCCGGGCGATCCGCCGCCCTGGCTGGACTGTGACACGACGAGCGATCTGAGCCTGGCCCGCGAATGGGCACGCCGGTCACCATGATCCTGCGGGCCGGCGCGGGCCGGCGCGGGCCTGCGGGCCGGCCTGGATAACCCGCTGGCGCGCCGGGCGGAGCCAGCGCCGCGCTGGCCCGCAGCCGATTTCGGCAGGCTCTATGCTGGCCTGGGATGATCGCGCGGGGCGCGGCCGCGACTGACGTACCCGGCAGCCAAGGTGAGGCGGAGGTACGCCGGTGACCACGATGCAGCGATGGCTCGATGCGGTATGCACTGAGCTGGACATCGATCCCGGCACGGCCGATGCGCGGACGATACTCGACCTGGCCCGCGACGTGGCGCACCAGATCGACCGGCCCGCCGCTCCGCTGACCGCTTACCTGCTCGGGGTGGCGGTCGGGCGCGGCCAGCCGCTCGGGGCCACGGCCGGGCGGCTGACGACGCTAGCAGCCGGCTGGCCGGCTCCGGCTCACGATCCCCGGCCGCCGGGCTCGAAGACGCCTTCGCCCGAGTAGGCGCTGCTGCCGGGCCCGGCGGCCGGATCCTGATCCGGCGCTCACCAGGAGGTCCGGGCCTCGTGATCCTGATCCTGCGCTCACCTCAGGGTGCCGCGCATGCCCGCGCCCCGCCATTGGCCATATACCCCCTTGCCCGATACCCAGTTGCCAATACCCAGTTGCCCGTACCCGATACCCCTTGCCCGCGCTCCAACAGGTAGCGGGCGCGTGCCCCGCCACAGGTCCCGTCCGCCCTCCGGCTCAGGCACGCCGCCACTCCGCGCAACTGGGGCTTGCCATCCGATCTATAACGATATATCTTTGAACTACTCGACTCATCTTAGGAACATCGGCGATGGGTCAGAGTGCACGACACAGACAACGCAAGGCAGCGGCAAACAGGCTGCCAGCAGACAAGGAGAAGGCACGATGCGAGAAGAAGAAAACTGGCGGCACCAGGGCGATGAGGAATCCTGGCCGCGCAGGGGAGGCGGCAGGCGAGGCCATGGCCGCGGCCCGGGATTCGGTGGCCGGCCGGGATTCGGCGGGCCACCAGGATTTCCGGGGCTGGGGTCATGGCTCGGGGATCCGAGAATGATGCGAGGCCCGCGGGCCAAGCGCGGGGATGTCCGCGCCGCGGCGCTCGCGCTGCTGGCCGAGGCCCCGATGAACGGATACCAGATCATCCAGGAAATCAGCGAGCGGAGCGGCGGGGTCTGGCGGCCGAGTCCAGGGTCGGTCTACCCGGCGCTGCAGCAGCTCGAGGACGAAGGGCTGATCCGCGCGGAGGCGGGGGAGGGCGGCCGGCGAGCGTATGTGCTCACCGAGGACGGCCGTCATTACGCCGAAGCGCACCCGGACGAGCTTGACGCGCCATGGGATGCCGTCACCGGGCACGCCGGCGGCGCGGCAGCCGATATGCGGAAGCTGATCGGGCAGGTGGCCATGGCCGCGTCCCAGGTCCTGAGCGCGGGCAGCGACGCCCAGATCGGTCAGGCCCGCCGGATACTCACCGACGCCAGACGGGCGCTGTACCGGGTGCTTGCCGCCGACGATGACGACGACGACAGCAGCAGCAGCAGCACGACCGAGCGGCCGGGTGAGCCGGACGCCGCTCCCCGTTAGGCTCGGAACGGACATCAGGCAGGGAGGCAATCACAGTGGCATTGCACACCAGTGCCGGCGCCCGCACGGTCGCCGGCCTGGCGGGCAGCGGCAGCGGCCGGCAGCCCGTCATCGCAGTGGCCGGCCTGACCAAGCGCTATGGCGAGGTCGAGGCGGTCTGCGGCATCGACTTCGAGGTGGCCAGGGGCGAGACCTTCGGATTCCTCGGCCCGAACGGCGCGGGCAAGACAACCACCATCAAGATCCTCTGCACCCTGGCGAACGCGACATCGGGCACGGCCAGCGTGGCCGGGCACGATGCTGCCAGGGAGCGGGATGCGGTACGCCGCAACATCGGGCTGGTCTTCCAGGACACGACGCTGGACACCTACCTCACCGCGGAGCAGAACCTGCGCTTCCACGCGGAGCTGTACGGCGTGCCGAAGGCCGCGGTGGCACCGCGGATGCGGCAGGTGATGGACATGGTGGGCCTGTGGGACCGCAAGGACCATCTGGTCAGCACGTTTTCCGGAGGGATGCAGCGGCGGCTGGAAATCGCCCGCGGGCTGCTGCACGCCCCGCACGTGCTGTTCCTCGACGAGCCCACGGTCGGCCTCGACCCGCAGACCAGGTCGTCGATCTGGCAGTACATCAACGAACTCAAGGGCCGCGAGGACATCACCATCTTCTTGACTACGCACTACATGGACGAGGCGGAAAACTGCGACCGGATCGCGATCATCGATCATGGCAAGATCGTCGCCATCGATACCCCGGAGGCGCTGAAGGCCGGCATCGGCATGGACCGGGTTCAGATCCATACCGCCGATGACCCGGCCGCCATTGCCGCGCTGGCGGAGAAGTTCGGCATCGAGGCGGTCACCCGCGAGGGCGCGGTGACCTTCTCGGTAGCCGCTGGCGAGCAATTCGTGCCGCGGCTGTTCGCGGAGTTCTCCGTGCCGATCCGGTCGGTCAGCGTGTCCCGTCCCTCCCTGGACGACGTCTTCATGTCCTACACGGGGACGACGATCCGCGACGCGGAGGCTTCCGGCACCGATGCGATGCGCCAGATGGCCGCGCGATTCAGAGGGAGGAGATAGGCGATGGCGACAGAGGTAGCAATCGCCCCCGAGGCGGATGCGCTGGCCGAGCAGATCAGGGTCGCGGTGCCCGAAGGCGGCTACCGGCATGATCTGCGGGCCGTCAGCATCGTCTGGCGGCGAGAGCTGATCAGGTTCCGCACCGACCGGCTGCGCGCGGTCACCGCGCTCATCCAGCCGATTCTCTTCCTTTTCGTGCTCGGCACCGGCCTGTCCTCGCTGGCCGGCGGCAGCATGCCGCCGGGAGTGAGCTTCAAGACCTTTATCTACCCCGGTGTGCTGGCGATGTCGGTGCTGTTCACAGCGATATTCTCGGCCGCGTCAATCGTGTGGGACAGGGAGTTCGGATTCCTTCGCGAGATCCTGGTCGCACCGGTCAGCAGGGCTTCGATCGTGATTGGCAAGTGCCTGGGCGGCGCCACGATTGCGACATTCCAGGGCATCGTGTTCCTGATCCTGGCCGGCTTCGCCGATGTGCCGTACAACCCGGTGCTCATTGTCACCCTGATCGGCGAACTGCTTCTGCTGTCATTCACCCTGACGGCCTTCGGGGTGATGATGGCGGCGCGGATCAAGCAGTTCCAGGCATTCATGGCACTCACGCAGATGCTCGTAATGCCGCTGTTCTTCCTGTCCGGCGCCCTGTACCCGCTGACCGGGCTGCCCGCCTGGCTCAGCGTGCTCACTCGCATCGACCCGCTGACCTACGTCGTCGGCCCGATGCGGCACGCGGTCTTCAGCCATCTCAGCATCGCCGCACCGTTCGATCAGCGTCTTGCGCCCGGCATCACCTGGGGAGGCTGGCTGGTGCCGCTCTGGCTGTCAATCGGGATCGTGGCGATCATGGGCCTGGGAATGATGGCCGTGGCGATCGCCGAGTTCCGCAAGACCGAGTAAGCGGCGAGCAGGGGTAAAGATCAGGGGCTAAAGATAGAGCGACGCCGGGTGGCTACGGGGGCAAACCACCCGGCGTCGCATTCATCGGCGCTCCGACGGGGGCCCGGAACGCCGGCAACGGTGCCCCGGCGGGGGACCAGAGCACCGTAAGCATGCTACACCGAAACCCCCCTCTAGCGCGTCAAGACCGGATTACGAAGCGGATCTCGTCATGGACGCTTGCTGATCCTTGCTGATCCTTGCTGATCCTCGCTGATCCTTGCTGATCAGCCGTTTCCTGGCGGTGCCTGATGCCCAGTTTGCGCTTTCGGCGGAGGCACGCCGTTCTTGCCCGCCATGTCGGCATCCGGCCCGCCAGATGCGGTGCCGTCTGCTGGCGCCTCTGCCGCGCCCGGGTATGAACTCCCGGCCGGACCGGAGTACCGGGCTGGCAGGTTCGGCTCATATGCCCGGAATCCGCGCTGGCTCGTCGGCTCGCGACCGCCGTTGGCGAAGATGACGGCAAAGAGAGGAATGACGATCCCGCCGGCGGCTGGGATCGCGGTGAACCACCCGGCACCGTTGGCGAAAAGCACGACTGCGATCACGAAGCAGACAAACCGGATTCCCATCATGATCAGATAACGGCTCTGGCGGTAGGCAATGTCCTCCGACATCGGCCGCCGCGCCTCAGTGACCAGTTGGGGTCTTTCCCGGCGGGCGCTGCGGCTGATTCTCACATGTCCAAGGTAAGCCTGCCGGCAGGCCGCCGCTACCGTGGCTCACTGGCCGGCCCGTGGCCGTGCCCGGCTGCTGGCGGCGCCGCGGCGGCCGGCGGCCCGGCGGCCGGTGACGCGCTGGCGGGAACCTCCGCCACCGATGCCGCGCCCGCCAGCGCCATCACGTGGGCCAGCTCGGCGGTGAGCCCGGTCAGCAGTTCGCGGACGCCATCCGCGCCGCCGCAGGTCAGCGCCCAGAGCACCGGCCGGCCGACGAAGACCGCCTGCGCGCCGAGGGCAAGCGCGGTGAGCACGTCCTGGCCGGTCCGAATCCCGCCATCCACGTAAACGCCGAAGCCCTCAGCGCCAGCCCGTGCGGTGCCAGCCGGAACCGTGCCAGCCGGAACCGTGCCAGCCGGAACCGTGCCAGCCGGGACGGTAACGGCCCGGGCGGCTGCGACGACGGCGGGCAGCGCCCGCGCCGTAGGAGTCGCACCATCGAGCTGGCGGCCGCCATGGTTGGAGACGATCACCCCCGCCGCCCCGTGCGCCGCGCAGGCCAGTGCATCGTCGGGCCGCAGCACGCCTTTCACGATCACCGGCAGCCCCCCGCCAGTCTCGGTGAGCCAGCCGATATCCGCAAAGGTCGCGTCGGCTGCCTGCGCTGCGGCGCCAAGGTCAGCCAGCGGGCCCAGGTTGACCAGGAAGTCCTCATCACTGATCGCCCGCCTGGGCTGCTCCGACCGCTTATGCCCGACCACCGGAGTGTCCCCGGTCAGCACGAGCGCCGCGGCGCCCGCCATGGCCGCGCGGCGCACCAGGCCCGCGGTCAGCTCCCGGTCCCGCATGACGTACACCTGAAACCACCAGGTACCGCCGGCGGCCGCGACCACCGCGCCGACATCCTCGATCCGGCGGGTGCTCCGGGTGCTCAGCACGTACAGCGCGCCTGCCCTGGCCGCGCCGGCCGCCGTGGCCAGCTCCCCGTCGGGATGGGCCATCCGGTGGAAGGCGGTCGGAGCCACGCCGACGGGCGTCGCCATCGCGGCGCCGAGCATCCGGACCGCGGTATCGGTTGCCGATACGTCACGCAGCACCCGGGGCGCCAGCCACACCTGCCGCCAGGCTTTCACGTTGGCTCGCAGCGTTCGCTCGCGTCCTGCCCCTCCGGCGTAGTAGTCGTATACATCAGCGGGCAGCAGATGCCTTGCACGGCGTTGCAGCTTCGCGGCGTCGGGAGTCATATCTCTATCCCGGGAGGGAACCATGAGCGATCGCACCTATCGTGTCACCGAAATCGTCGGCACTTCGACGGAGGGAATCGAGCCGGCCATCCGGGGCGCGCTGCACCGGGCTGGCGAGACCCTGCGGCACCTTGACTGGTTCGAGGTCACCCAGATCCGCGGCCAGATCATCGATGGCGACGTCGCGCACTTCCAGGTTGGGCTCAAGGTCGGCTTCCGTCTCGAGGACGCCTAGCTGGCCTGGCTGACCGACGACATGTTGAAGCCATCGACTCGCAGCGGCGGCATCGCGGCACGGGTGAAGTAGTCGCTCCACTCGCGCGGCAGTGCCCGGGCCGTGGCGCCCGCCTCGGTGACCCTGCCGAGCATGGCGACCGGGCTCTCGTTGAACCTGAAGTTGTTCACCGCGGCCGTCACCTCGCCGTGTTCCACGAGGTAGACACCATCCCTGGTCAGGCCCGTGAGCAGCAGCGACTGCGGGTCTACCTCGCGGATGTACCACAGGCAGGTCAGCAGCAGGCCGCGATCTGTGCGGGCAATCATGTCATCGAGCGAGGCCGCGGCGTCCGGTGCCACCAGGGTCAGGTTGCCGATCGCCGGCGTCACCGGCTGCCCGGCCCGCTGCGCCGAGTGGCGGGTATGCGTCAGCGCCGCCAGCTCGCCAGCGGAGATCCAGTCCGTCGGTGCCAGCGCGAGCCCGTTGTCGAAAACTGATGAGGCACGGCTGGAGGCATGGGCGATCACGAAGGGCGCGCACTGCAGGCCCGGTGCCAGCGGGTCACTGCGCAGCGTCAGCGGCAGCGCAGCCAGCCGCTCACCGACCCTGGTGCCGCCGCCGGGCTTGCTGAACACCGTCCGGCCGTCGAGTGCGTCCTGTCCGCAGGCCGACCAGTACAGGTAGATCATCAGGTCGGCCACCGCGGTGGGCGGCAGCAGGGTCTCATAATGCCCGGCCGGGAGATCCACCCGCCGCGATGCCCAGTCGAGCTGGCGGGCGAGCCCGGCCTCCAGGGCGGGCACGTCGATGTCGGCGAAGTCCGCAGTGCCCACGCCGGCCCAGGCGGAACTGGCCAGGTCCGCGGACTTCGCGTTGATCTCCACCTGCCCGGCCGGCTGGTCGTGCCGTAGCCGCAGACCGCTGGAGCTGCCCATAAACGTGCTGGTCATCGAATGCTCCGCGTACCCGTACAGCTTCCGGCCGCTGGATGCCGCCGCGCTGAACGCATCCCTGAGCGCCGGCGCGAAGGACCCGAACACGCCGATCTCGGTGCCGGTGACCGGCTCGTCCCAGCTGATGATCCCGCTCAGGCTGGCACCGGCGGCTAGGCTGCCCGGTGCCGCCAGCGGCTGCGCGTCCTGCGCCGGGGAGCCGTCCGCGGCGGCGTGCTCGGCCTCGCGCACGATGTCGGTGATCTGGTCGTCGCGGACGCCAGCCCTGGACACCACGCCGGCCGAGACCCCATCACCGCGGCGGCTGATCGCGATGACCGTGAGCTGACGGGACCTGGCGACGCCATTAGTGGTCAGCGTATTGCCGGCCCAGCGCAGGTTGGCCGACGAGGTCTCGTCCGCGATCACTACGCAGTCGTCGCACCGCGCTGCCTGCAGCGCGCGCTCTACGCTGAGCTGCGGGGCGCGCGGCGTCATGACCCTTCTTCCACGGTGTTGAGTATCCGCACTCCGCGCATCAGCGCGGCGGGGCAGCCATGGCTGACCGGGGCGACCTGGCCGGGCTGGCCCTTGCCGCAGTTGAACGCGCCGCCGAGCACGTAGGTCTGCGGACCGCCGACGGCCTCCATCGAGTTCCAGAAGTCCGTCGTCGTCGCCTGGTAGGCGACATCGCGGAGCTGGCCTGCCAGCCGCCCGTTTTCGATCCTGAAGAAGCGCTGGCCGGTGAACTGGAAGTTGTACCGCTGCATGTCGATGGACCAGCTCTTGTCCCCGACCACGTAGATCCCGTGCTCCACGCCGGCGATCAGCCCGGCAACCGAAGGGCCGTCCGGCGCCGGCTGCAGGCAGACGTTGGCCATCCGCTGGATCGGCATGTGACCGGGAGAGTCGGCGAACGCGCAGCCGTTCGAGGCGCCGAAGCCCTTCAGCCTGGCCATCCGCCGGTCCAGCTGGTAACCGGTCAGCACACCGCCCGAGATCAGGTCCCACGACTGGGCGGCGACGCCCTCATCGTCGTATCCGATGGTGGCGAGCCCGTGCCGCGCCGTGCGGTCGCCGGTGACGTGCATGACCGGCGAGCCGTACTGCAGGCTGCCCAGCTTGTCCAGGGTGGCGAAGGACGTGCCCGCGTAGGCGGCCTCGTAGCCGAGCGCCCGGTCAAGCTCGGTCGCGTGCCCGATCGACTCGTGGATCGTCAGGAAAAGATTGGACGGGTCGATCACCAGGTCATAACGGCCGGCCCGGACGCCTCGCGCGGCGAGCTTTTCCGCCAGCAGCCCCGGCATCTCGGCAAGCTCAGCGGGGAAGTCCCAGGCGGTGCCGGTGAGGTACTCATAGCCGCGGCCCGCTGGCGGGGCCAGCGTGCGCATCGTCTCGAACCGGCCGCCGGCCTCCACCGCGACCGCCGTCAGCGCCGGATGCACCCGGACCCGCTGCTGGGTCGCGGTGGTGGCGCCGTCGCTGTAGAACTTGCACTCCTTTACCTGCAGCAGGGAGGCGTCCACGTGATCGACGCTGTCGCTGCCGAGCAGCCCGGCACTCCAGCCGGCCAGCAGCGCGATCTTCTCCGCGGCGCTGACGCTGAAGGGATCCACCTGGTAGTCCGATACCCAGGTGACATCGCCGTGCGCGGCCTCGGCCGCGAGCTCGATCCGCTCGGTGCTCAGCGCCGCCGCGACCCGGGCGACATCGACGGCCTCCGCCGCGGCTGCGGCGGCAGCGTCCGGCGTGAGGTCCACCGCGGCGGCGAATCCCCAGGTCCCGTCGACGACCACCCGGACCGCGAGGCCGAGATCGCTGGCGTCGAAGAGCGTCTCCAGGTGCCCGTCGGACAGCCGGATCCGCTGCCGGATGATGCGCTCGGCGCGGAAGTCAGCATGCTCGGCACCGAGGCCCGATGCGCGCTCCAGCGCGGCGCCGGCCAGCTCGCGGAGCGGGTACGCGGTGAATTCCGGGTCAATGCGGCCGCCCCCGGCACTGGCTGCGCTCTGATCCACGCAGGCAACCTATCTCATGCCAGCGCGAGGCCAGCCGGCCCCGGGTACGCTCGCCAGGATCACACCTGACGATCCGGATGCTGGAGGTGTTACCGCAGATGAGCCGATCTGCCCTGGTCACCGGCGGCAACCGGGGGATCGGGCTGGCGATCGCCCGCAGGCTGGCGGCCGCCGGCGACGCGGTGACCGTGACGTCCCGTTCCGGCGCGGATGTGCCCGGACTGACGGTCGCCAGATGCGACGTGCGCGACGCAGCTGCGGTGGACGCGGCATTCGCGGTCGCCGAAGCAGCGCACGGCCCCGTCGAGGTCGTGGTGGCCAGCGCCGGGATCACCCGCGACCAGCTGCTCGCGCTGATGAGCGAGGACGACTTCGGCGCGGTGATCGACACCAACCTGACCGGCGCCTACCGGGTCGCCAAGCGGGCGGTCCGCGGCATGATCAGGATGCGGCGCGGGCGGATCATCTTCATCTCCTCGGTCGTCGGCATGCTCGGCTCGGGCGGCCAGGCCAACTACGCCGCATCCAAGGCGGGCCTGGTCGGGCTGGCCCGCTCGCTGGCCCGCGAGCTCGGATCGCGGAACATCACCGTCAACGTGGTCGCGCCCGGCTTCGTCGACACCGACATGACGGCGGCGCTGGCTGACGACAAGAAGGCCGCGATCCTGGCCGGCGTGCCGCTGCGGCGCTGCGCCACGGCCGACGAGGTGGCCGCGGCGGTGGCGTTCCTCGCCTCCGCGGATGCGGCCTACGTCACCGGCGCTGTGCTGCCGGTCGACGGCGGCCTCGGCATGGGCCATTAGCAGACCGGAGGGGAACGCGATGGGCATCCTGGACGGCAAGCGGATCCTGGTGACGGGAGTGCTGACCGACGCGTCGATCGCGTTCCACGTGGCCCGCGTCGCGCAGCAGGAGGGCGCCACCGTCGTGCTGACCGGCTTCGGGCGGCTCAGCCTGGTGGAGCGGATCGCCAGGCGGCTGCCCGCGCTGGCGCCAGTCCTTGAGCTCGACGTGACCGACACCGCGCAACTGGACTCGCTGGCGGAGCGGGTGTCCGAGCACGTCGGCGCGCTGGAGGGGGTCGTGCACGGCATCGCCAACGCGCCCGCCTCGGCGCTCGGCGGCAATTTCCTGCACACCCCCTGGCAAGACGTGGCCGCGGCACTGCACGTGTCGGCCTACTCGCTGAAAGCGCTGGCCATGGCCGCGCTGCCGCTGATGAGCGGTGGCGGCTCGATCGTCGGACTGGATTTCGACGCAAGCCGGGCATGGCCCGCCTACGACTGGATGGGCGTGTCCAAGGCGGCCCTGGAGTCGTGCGCTCGCTACCTAGCCCGCGATCTGGGACCGCGCGGGATCCGGGTCAACCTGATATCGGCGGGCCCGCTGAAGACCATGGCCGCCAAGAGCATCCCCGGCTTCGGTGCCTTCGAGGGGATGTGGCACGACCGGGCGCCGCTCGGCTGGAACCTGGCCGATCCCGAGCCGGCCGCCCGCGGGTGCGTGGCACTGCTCTCCGACTGGTTCCCCGCGACCACCGGCGAGATCGTGCACGTCGATGGTGGAGTGCACGCAATCGGCGGCTGATGGCCGGCAAATCTCCTGTGATGCGCCCAATCCGGCAGTCCTGCAGGACATCGATAACAACTTGTAACGTTTTCGCCCTGAGATCGCTATCCGCGTGACCCTACGCTTCGGGCATGCCGTGCACCGGCGAGGGCAAACTCCGCGACGCGGATGAACGCCCGGCGGTGCGCGGCAGAAGCGGCGAGCGATGGCTCGCTGCACACAGCTTGGCGCGAAGACGAGGACCCGGCTAACCGGCGTCCGCGCGCGCCACGAGAAGCGAGGGGACGCGATGAAATTCGCCCGTCCGGCAACTAAGTTCGCGGTGCTCGCGATCGCCGGAGTCACCGTTCTTGCCGCCTGCGGCAAGAGCAGCACCAGCGGAGGCGGTTCGACGACCCTCGGGCCGTCCGGCGCGTTCGGCACGGTGCCAGCTGCCAGCGGCACGCCGCACGGCGGCACGGTCACCTTCGCCGAGCCGCCAGGTGCCACTCCGAACTGGATCCTCCCGATCATCACGGCAGCCAACGACTCGGTCTTCACGGTGCTGTCCTTCGATTACGAAATGTGGCGCCCGCTGTACTGGTTCGTCAAAGGCGTAGCGCCCGCCGAGACGCCGGCGATGAGCCTGGCGGAAGAGCCCAAGTGGAGCAACGGCGACAAGACCGTCACCATCACGATGAAGAGCAACTACAAGTGGTCCGACGGCAAGCCGATCACCTCGCAGGACGTCCTCTTCTGGATCGACGAGATGAAGGCAGCGGTCAAGGAGAGCCCCGCCAACTGGGCCGGCTACACCCCGAAGACCGGGATCCCGGACGAGCTGGCGAGCGCGACCACGCCCAACGCCTCCACGATCGTGATCAACCTGAAGAAGGCCTACAACCCGTCGTGGTTCATCGAGGACCAGTTCTCCTCGATCCAGCCAATGCCTTCGCACGCGTGGGCCAAGGCCTCCGCGAATGGCCCCATCCTGAACTTCACCAACCCCGCCAACGCGACGAAGATCTACAACTACCTGTCCGCGCAGTCCAAGTCGGTGGGGACCTACGCCACCAACCCGCTGTGGCAGGTCGTTGACGGGCCGTACAAGCTGTCCTCGTTCAACAGCACCACGGAAGCCTTCGGGATGACGCCCAACGCCACCTACGGCGGGCCGGAGTCGAAGAAGGTCCTGAACCTGACCGGGGTGCCCTTCACCTCCGACACCGCCGAGTACAACGCGGTCAAGGCAGGCAGCATCGACGTCGGGTACGTGCCGCTGGCCAACGTGCCGCAGATCAAGTCGGTGGAGTCCGGCGGCTACAACGCCTTCGGCTACCCCGACTTCGGCTGGAACTACATGGCGTACAACTTCAAGGATACGACCGGTGACTTCAACAACATCATCGGCCAGCTCTACATCCGTCAGGCGATAGCGCACCTGCAGGACGAGTCCGGCATCATCCACGCGTTCTTCAACGGAGCCGGCGGCGAGGCTTACGGGCCTGTCCCGTCGATCCCGGTGAGCCCGTTCACCCCGTCGAACGCTAAGACTGCGCCCTACCCGTTCAGCGTCAGCGCGGCGGTCGCACTGCTCAAGGGGCACGGCTGGACCGTCACCCCGAATGGCACCGACGTGTGCAAGAGCGCGGGTACCGGGGCGACCCAGTGCGGCGCCGGCATCCCGGCCGGCACCAAGCTCACGTTCCCGCTGGTCTACAACACCTCGCCGTCCATCATCGGCGAGCAGGCCACCGACCTCGCCTCGGAGGCGAAGAAGGCAGGGATCACGATCAGCCTGTCGTCGGACAACTTCAACCACATGATCGCCAACGACAACGACCCGGCATCGCCCAAGACGATCGACAAGTGGGCGGTAGAGGACTTCGGCGGGTTCACCGACTCGACCTACCCGACCACGCTCGGCGTGTTCAACAGCACGGGGTCGAGCAACCTGGGCGGCTACGCGAGCCCCGAGGCCGACAAGCTGATCCAGGCGTCGGTCACCAGCAGCAACCCAGCTGCGGTGACGGCCGAGGCCTCGTACCTCACCCAGCAGCAGGTGGGCCTCTTCCAGCCGAACCCGGACCTCGTCCAGGTGTGGAAGAAGACCCTGTCCGGGCCGCCGGCCTCATTCGAGACGCTGACCCAGTACAACCTCAACCCGGAGTACTGGTACTTCACCAAGTAAACGCGTCATCAGCCGGGACGGCCTGACCGTTACCGGCGAAAGGAGCCGCTGGACGCCCCTGTCTCCAGTGATACACACTGGAGACAGGGGCGCTGGCGCAATTGAGCCGGGCGCGTCGCAAGAAGGGTTCGGCCGGTGATCTCATACCTGATCCGCCGCGCGGGTACGCCGCTGGCGCTGCCGCCGGGCCTGCCCGCCCGGCTGGCGCCGAGGCGTCACCTGGTGCGCAATGCGGGCCTGACCGCAGTCACGAAATAGGAGGCACCAGTGGCAAACATCGCGCCCCCGCTCCCGCCGCTCGACGTGACCCGCGCGCCCGAGGGCGGTGAAGTCGGGCCGGTGCAGAGCGGCTGGCGGCTCGCCGCCAGGGAGTTCGTCCGGAACAAGCTGGCCGTCGTCGGGCTGGCCATCCTCGCCTTCTTCGTCCTGTTCTGCTTCGGCGGCCCGCTCGTCTATCACGGCAACCTGCTCAACACCAACCTGCTCGGCGTCAACCTGGCGCCGGGACCCGGCCATCCGATGGGGACCGACAACCTGGGCTTCGACGTGCTGGCCGAGCTGATGAAGGGCGGCCAGGCGTCGCTCGAGGTCGGGTTCCTGGCGGCGGCGATCGGGATCGTGATCGGCGCACTCTACGGGGCGGTCGCCGGGCTGCTCGGCGGGATTGCCGATGCGGTCCTGATGCGGATCGTCGACGTCTTTCTCTCGGTGCCGATCCTGTTCGTGGTGCTGATCGTCGCCGTCAGGTACGGCGCCTCGGTGCTCAGCCTCAGCCTCATCATCGGGGCCTTCACCTGGCTGGTGCCCGCCCGGCTGGTCCGCGGCGAGGTACTCACGCTGCGAGTACGCGACTTCGTCTCGGCGGCGCGCGCCGCCGGATCCGGCCGGTGGCGGCTGATCAACCGGCACCTGATCCCGAACGCGCTCAGCGTGATCATCGTCAACGTTACCTTCAATGTCGCCGACGCGATCCTGCTCGTGGCCACCCTCGGGTTCCTCGGCTTCGGGCTGCACTACCCGACCTTCGACTGGGGCGACATGCTCTCTAACGGCATCGGCTACCTGCAGGCCGGGTACTGGTGGCAGATCTACCCGGCCGGCGTGAGCATCATCCTCGTCGTGATGGCCTGCAACCTCATCGGCGACGCGCTGCGCGACTCGCTGGACGTGCGGCTGCGCAAGCGCTGAGCCCGGCTGCCGATCCGCCGCGTCACTGGCCTGCACCACTCTGAGCTGAGGAGTACCCCCGGATGGCCCCAGTCCTGGAGATCAACGACCTCTCCACGCATATCCAGCTGACCAAGTCGGTCGTGCAGGCCGTCGGGAACATTGACCTGCGTATCGAGTCAGGGGAAACGGTCGGGCTGGTGGGCGAGTCCGGCTGCGGCAAGTCCATGACCGGGCTGTCCATCATGGGATTGCTGCCACCCGGCGGGCAGATCGTCAACGGCTCGGTCAAGCTGGACGGCAAGGAACTCGTCGGCCTGCCCAGGGAAGACCTGCAGCACATTCGCGGCAACGAGATCGCCATGATCTTCCAGGACCCGCTTACCTCGCTCGACCCTACGAAGACCATCGGCTACCAGGTAGCCGAGCCGGTCCGGCTGCACCGTGGCGCGAGCAAGGCCGAGGCCCTGGACCGGGCCGCCGAGGTCCTCGGCCTGGTCGGGCTGCCCAGGCCGAGGGAGCGGCTCAGCGACTTTCCGCACCAGCTGTCCGGCGGGCTCCGCCAGCGGGTGATGATTGCCATGGCGCTGACCTGCGAGCCGAGACTGCTGATCGCCGACGAGCCCACTACGGCGCTGGACGTGACGATCCAGGCGCAGATCCTGGCGCTGCTTGACGACCTCAAGGAACGGCTTGGCATGGCCATGCTGCTGATCACCCACGACATGGGCGTGATCGCAGGCCACGCCGACCGGATCCACGTAATGTACGCGGGCAGGATGGTGGAGAGCACCGAGACCGGGCTGCTTTTCAGCCACATGCATCACCCTTACACCCAGGCACTGCTCGCCTCGATCCCGCGGCTGAGCCAGGACAATACGCAGCGGCTGCTGAACATCCCGGGCATCCCGCCGGACCTGTCCGACCCCCCGGCCGGCTGCCGGTTCGCCGCGCGGTGCAGCCGCGCTACGGACAAGTGCCGCGTCGACGAGCCGCCGCTGACTGGCGAGACCGCCAACCACCTGTTCTCCTGCTGGCACCCGACCGATGGCCCGCTGGCGCTGAACCTGGAGAAGCCGGCCGGCCCGGGCACCAGTAGCGCTACGGTGACCGAGCGCGAGCCGGCTGCCGACCGCGAGATGGCAGCCGACCGCGAGCTGGCAGCCGGCGGCGAGCTGGCGGCCAGCGGGGCGCCGCTGCTCGAGGTGCGCGACCTGGTGAAAGAGTTCCCGATCACATCCGGCGCGATCCTGCAGCGCAAGGTCGGCAGCGTCAAGGCGGTATCCGGCGTCTCGTTCACGGTCAACCACGGGGAGACGTTCGGCCTGGTGGGCGAATCCGGCTGCGGCAAGACCACGATCGGGCGGATGGTGGTGGCGCTGGAGCAGCCCACCTCAGGCGTGATCAACTTGCGCGGCGAGGACATCCTCGCCCTCCGGGGGGGCGCCCTGCGCAGGAAGCGCCGCGACCTGCAGCTGATGTTCCAGGACCCGTACTCCTCGCTCGACCCCCGGATGCGGGTCGGCGCGATCATCAGGGAACCCCTGTCGATCCAGCACATCGGCACCCGGCAGGAACAGCAGGGGAAGGTCTTCGAGCTGCTCGACGAGGTCGGGCTGCCGCGCAACTCGGTCGAGCGCTACCCGCACGAGTTTTCCGGCGGGCAGCGGCAGCGGATCGGGCTCGCCCGCGCGCTCACCCTGAACCCGCGGGTGATCGTGGCCGACGAGCCGGTCAGCGCCCTCGACGTGTCCATCAGGGCGCAGGTGCTCAACCTGATGAAACGGCTGCAGGCCGACCACGACCTGACCTTCGTCGTCATCTCCCACGACCTCGCCGTGGTCAAGTACATGGCCAACCGGATCGGCGTCATGTACCTGGGCAAGCTCGTCGAGCTCGGCTCCGGCGACGATATCTATCACCGCGCCGCGCACCCCTACACGGCGGGGCTGATAGCCACGATCCCGGTGCCCGAGCCGGTGGAGGCACGGGCGACCGCCAAGGTCGGGATCAAGGGCGAGCTGCCAAGCCCGGTCAATCCTCCGTCCGGCTGCAGGTTCCGCACCCGCTGCCCGTTCGTCCAGGAGCTCTGCGCCCAGGAGGAGCCGCAGCTACGTTCATTCGGGCCGGGGCACGTGGCGGCCTGCCACTTCCCCCTGCAGGGCTATGCGCCGGGCGCCGGCATCGTGGCGGCTGCCGACAGCCTGACGGCTTAGAACGACGGAAGGAGGCACAGGGAAATGACCGCTTACCTGCTCCGCAGGCTGGGCACGTCCATCGTCATCGTCGTCGGTATCTCGATCTTCATCTTCGCGATGCTGCACGCCATCTTCCCGTCGCCAGCCATCACTGTGCTCGGCGCACGGGCGAATACCGTCCTGATCAACGCCTATAACCGCGAGCACGGCTTTGACAAGCCCGTCCTCGTGCAGTACCTGCATTACATGAACGGTCTGGTGCACGGCAATCTCGGCTACTCCTACAAGCTGAACCAGAGCGTCGCGCAGCTATTCCAGGAGAGGTGGGCGCGCAGCGCCTACCTCTCCGGCTCGGCCCTGGTGCTCGCGATCCTGATCGCAGTCCCGCTCGGCATCTATCAGGCGGTCAAGCGGAACACCCTCGGGGACAACGCCGCGACGACCGTGGCCTTCGTGCTCTACGCGATGCCCGACTTCTTCCTGTACCTGATCGCCATCGCGCTGTTCGCGCTAGCGTTCCCGATCTTCAGCTACGAGGCCAGCCAGTCCACCTCGGTGCCGACGGTCATGCTGGACTGGCACGCCATGACGCTGCCGATCGTGTGCCTGACCCTGCTCAACGTGGCCGGGTACTCCAGGTACATGCGCTCCAGCGCGATGGACTCGCTGGCCCAGGACTACATCAAGGCGGCCAGGGCCAAGGGCCTGCCCGAGCGGCTGGTGCTGCTGCGGCACCTGCTGCGCAACGCCTGCCTGCCGATGGCCACCCTGATCGGCTTGTCCATCCCGGCGCTGCTGGCGGGAAACGTCATCGCCGAGTACGTTTTCAACTACCAGGGCCTCGGGCTGCTGTTCATTAACAGCCTGAATAACGAGGACTACCCCGTGCTGCTTGCCTACACGCTGGTCGGCGCCGTGCTGACCGTGGCCGGGAACCTGATGGCCGACATCGCGCTGACCGTGGCTGATCCGCGCATCCGGCTGAGCTGACCGCAGCGCGGGAGGTGCCCCGTGACTGGCCCGGCTGCTGGGCGCGCTAATCAGCAGCCGGCCGTGCCTGCCCGGTGACTGCCTACCTGGTCCGCAGGGCAGCCATCTCGGCGGTGATCGCCTTCGGCCTCTCCATCGTCATCTTCGGCATGCTGCACCTGCTCTACCCGTCCCCGGCGATCGTGGTGCTGCCGCCGCGCACGCCGGAGGCGCTGATCGCGGCCTGGAACCGCGAGCACGGATTCGACGACCCGGTCATCGTGCAGTACCTCCGCTACGTCAATCAGGTGCTGCACGGCAACCTGGGTTACTCCTACAAGCTGAACGAGAGCGTCACCACCCTGCTCAGCCAGAGATGGGCACGCAGCGCCTACCTGTCCGGCAGTTCGCTGCTGCTCGCGCTGCTCATCGCGATGCCGCTCGGTATCTTCCAGGCGGTGCGCCGCAACACCATCTCCGATCACGTCACCACGACGGCGGCGTTCACCGCCTATGCGATACCTGACTTCTTCTTCTACCTGATCGCGATCCAGGCACTCGCGCTGACCTTCCCCGTCTTCGGGTACGAAGCGAGCCAGTCCTCCTCGGTCCTGGCGGTCATGCTGGACTGGCACGATATGGCGCTGCCGATCAGCTGCAGTACCTTGCTGATCGTCGCCGGGTACTCGCGGTACATGCGATCGAGCGCGATGGACACGCTGGCCCAGGACTACATCACGGCGGCCAGGGCCAAGGGCCTGCCCGAGCGGCTGGTGCTGCTGCGGCACCTGCTGCGCAACGCCTGCCTGCCGATGGCCACCATTGTCGGCCTGTCCATCCCGGCGCTGCTGGCCGGGAACCTGGTCGCCGAGGTGGTCTTCAACTACAACGGGCTCGGGCTGCTGTTCTACGACAGCCTGCAGACCGAGGACTATCCGGTGCTGCTCGCCTACACACTGGTCGGCGGCCTGCTGACCATCGCCGGCAACTTCGCGGCCGACATCGCGCTGACCGTCGCGGACCCGCGGATCCGGCTGGCCTGAGGCAGCCTTGTGCGTCCGGCGGACGCGGCTGATACTTCGACTATGGGAAGGCTGCAGGACCGGGCAGGCACCCCCCCGCTGCCGCTGCGCGCCTCCGACGCCGAGCGGGAGCAGGTCGTCGGCCAGCTGCGGGAACGTTTCGCCGAGGGCCGGCTGACCCAGGACAGCTTCGTGCACCGGATAGACGCCGCGCTGCGCGCCCGCGAGCGGCCCGAACTCGACGAGCTGCTCGCCGACATGCCGGCCCGGCGGCGCCTGGCCGGCTTCCTGCCCGACCTCCTAGCCGGGGTCGCCGCGCGCTGGCAGGCGGCGGCGCGGCGTGCCGCCGCGCGGCGTGCCACGGCGCGCAGGCCGGACACCCGCTGGCAGCCTGCCCAGTGGCCCGCGCTGCTGCTTCCCGCTGGCCGTGAAATCCTCTTCACGATCGGCCGGGACACAGACTGCGACCTCGTGCTGGCCGACCTGACGGTCTCCCGCCGGCACGCGCGCCTCGAACGTGACGGCGCCGGCTGGCTGCTCGCGGATCTGGGGTCTACCAACGGCACCAGGCTCAACGGCTGGCGGGTCAGCAGTCCCGTCCCGGTGCGGCCCGGCGACCAGGTCAGCTTCGGCACGGCAAGCTTCGTGCTGGCCGGTGGCCGGTAGGGCGCCCCGCCGGTCCATGCCGTGAACGCAGACGGCCGGCCAGCCCTTAGAGTCATGGGGTGACCTTGGTTCTCCTGGTGCGGCACGGCCTGACGGCCACCACCGGAACGGTGCTCACCGGCCGTACCCCCGGTATCCCGCTGGATGACCGCGGCCGTGATCAGGCCGCCGCCCTGGCGGCCAGGCTCGCCGCCGTCCCGCTGGACGCGATCATCACCAGCCCGCTTGAGCGCTGCCGGCAGACCGCCGAGGCGCTCGCCGTGGCGCGGGCCGGCCCGCCGGTCGCGGTGACCGACGATGAGCGGGTGAGCGAGTGCAAGTACGGCGACTGGACCGGGCAATCCCTGAAAGTGCTGGCCAAGGACCCGCTCTGGCGGGTCGTGCAGGCGCACGCTAGCGCGGTGACCTTTCCCGGCGAGGACGGCGAGTCGATGCTGGACATGCAGCACCGGGCTGTCAGCGCCGTGCGCGACTGGAATGCCCGGCTCGGCCGGGACGCGGCCTATGTCATCTGCTCGCACGGCGACGTGATCAAGGCCGTGATCGCCGATAGCCTTGGCATGCACCTCGACCTGTGCCAGCGGATCCAGGTAGACCCCTGCTCGCTGAGCGTCATCCGCTACACGACGCTGCGCCCCTTCCTGGTCCGGATGAACGACACCGGCGGGGGAACTGCCGATCTCGCCCGCCGCGGCTCCGCCGGCCAGGCAGACGGAGAGCAGCCGGACGGAGAGCAGCCGGACGGAGAGCACGCAGACGGGGAGCAGCCGGACGGGCAGCAGGCAGACGGCGCCGAGGGCGACGCGATGGTCGGCGGCGGGGCGGGAGGGTAGGAGTCATGCCGGTCTATTCATACGATCCGCCGGACAGGTTCGTAGCCGGTACGGTCGGCCAGCCAGGGGATCGCACCTTCTACCTGCAGGCAAGCGCGGGCGGCAGGGTGACGAGCGTCGCGCTGGAGAAGGTTCAGGTCAGCCTGCTTGCCGAGCGGCTGGACGAACTGCTCGACGAGGTGCTGCGGCGCAGCGGCGGCCAGGCGTCCGTGCCGGCTGCCGCGCCTTCAGGCCCCGCTGACGACCGGCCGCTTGACCTGCCGCTACTCGAGGATTTCCGGGTCGGCGCCATCGCCCTGGCCTGGGACCGTGACGACGAGCGAGTGGTCATCGAGGCGCAGGAGGACACCGAGTCACCGGTCGAGCCGCTGACCGAGGACGTGCCGGAGGACGGGCCGGGGGTACTCCGGGTGCGGATCACGGCAGCAGCGGCCCGGGCCTTCTCCCAGCGGGCGATTCAGGTCGTCGGCCAGGGACGGCCGCCATGCCCGCTCTGCGGGCTGCCGCTCGGCTCCGACGGTCATGTCTGCCCGCGGCAGAACGGCCACCGGACCGGCCATGCCTGACCGGCCGGCGAGCCGGCGCGGCGGGCGCGGCCAGCGGGCCCGCCCGGAGCCGCCGCCCGCCGCTGAGGCGGCCGCTGAGGTGGTAGCCGAGGCGGCGGCTCTCGAATTGCTCAGCGAGGGCAGCATCGAGGTGGAGGGCCGGCTGGTCGTCGCCACTAACGCGACGCTGTACTGCACGGTCCGCCATGCCGGGCGCGAGGCCGCGTGCGTGTACAAGCCGGTGGCCGGAGAGCGGCCGCTGTGGGACTTCGCCACCGGGTCCCTGGCCGGCCGTGAGGTGGCGGCCTACCAGGTGTCCAGGGCGGCCGGTTTCGCGATCGTGCCGCCGACCGTGTTCCGGGACGGCCCGTTCGGCCCCGGCATGTGCCAGCTGTGGATCGACGTCGACGAGTCCGTGGACATCATCGCGCTCTCCCGCCGCACTGACGACGCGGCGCTGCGCGACATGGCCGTCTTTGATGCCGTGGTCAACAACGCCGATCGCAAGATCGGCCACCTGCTGCCGGATCCCGGCGGGCACCTGTACGGCTGCGACCACGGCGTCTGCTTCGCCGAGGAGTACAAGCTCCGCACCGTGCTGTGGCAGTGGCGCGGCCGCAGCCTGCCCGGCCGGTCCGTCGGGGCGCTGCGGCGGCTGCAGGCCTGCTTCGAGACCGGGCAGCTGGCCGCCGGCCTGTCCAGCTTGCTCACCGCCGAGGAGGTAGCCGCGACTCGTCAGCGGCTTGAGCTGCTGCTGAAGCACCGGGTGCACCCGTACCCGCCGGAAGACTGGCCGGCCGTGCCCTGGCCGCCCGTTTAGGACCGGTCAGCGGCCGCCGTGCTCGCCCCGGTTGCCCCGGCGGCGGAGGTAGCGCTCGAATTCCCTCGCGATGGCGTCGCCGCTCGCCTCCGGAAGGTCCGTCGCGTCCTTTGCCTCCTCGAGCGTCTTGACGTACTCGGCGACCTCCGCGTCCTGCTCGGCGAGTTCATCCACCCCGCGCTCCCAGGCCCGCGCCTCGTCTGGCAGGTCGGCGAGCGGCAGGGTGATGTCGAGTATGTCCTCGACCCCGCGGAGCAGCGCCAGCGTGGCCTTGGGGCTGGGCGGCTGGGCCACGTAATGCGGCACTGCGGCCCACAGCGAGACCGACGGAATGCCGGCCGCCGCGCAGGCATGCTGGAGCACGCCGACAATCCCGGTCGGTCCCTTGTAGTCGACCGGCTCAACGTGCAGCTCCGCGGCGAGCTTGGCATCGGATGCCGCGGCGGTCACCGGCACGGGACGGGTATGCGGCGAGTCCGCGAGCAGGGCGCCAAGCAGGACCACCAGCTCGACGCCGAGGTCGGTGAACGAGCTGACCAGCTCATCGCTGAAGGCACGCCAGCGCATGTTGGGCTCGATCCCGTGCACCAGCACCACATCACGGCCCGCGCCCTCCGGCCTGGCCAGGGACAGCCGGGTGGTGGGCCAGACCAGCCGGTCCGTCCGGCCGTCGCAGACCTCCATCACCGGACGGGTCACCTGGAAGTCGTAGAAGTCCTCAGGATCAATCGCGCCAATGGGGCTGGCCTGCCATGCCATGCCCAGATGACTGATCACCCCGCTCGCTGCCTCGCCAGCATCATTCCAGCCCTCGAAAGCGGCAATCAGGGCTGGCGACGTGAGCTTGGCCGGCGAGTCGGGGCTGGCTGACGAGGTGAGCTTGCCGATGCCTTCGAGCTCGATCTCCCGCCCCCTTCCTCGGGGTCTCCCGGCCATGCCCGGGGTGCCCCGCTGCGGCGCTAGGAATTTCCCGGGCCTGCGTGCAGTCTGCTGTCCCAGATTACGTGCTCAACCATGATCACCATGTCACGGCATGGCTTCCGGCCGGCCTGGGCCCGTTCTGCGCGGGCCAGGGCTGCCCGCTGCCCGTAGAATGACGAGGTCATGGGGCCAATTAATCAGCTTCCCGGCCCGGGGGGCGACGCTGCAGGGACAGGGCGCCGCAGCGCGCTGGCCGGAACCGGCGGGCCTGCCGCGCTGCGTGCGGCGCTCGGCGAACGGGTAGTCATCGCGGACGGCGCGATGGGATCAATGCTGCAGGGCAGCGCGGCCACGCTCGATGACTTTGCCGGGCACGAGGGCTGCAACGAGATCCTGAACGTCACCCGGCCGGACATCGTCCGGGCCATCCATGACGGCTACCTGGACGCCGGGGTCGACTGCATCAGCACCAACACGTTCGGCGCGAACCTCGGCAACCTCGGCGAGTACGGGATCTCCGACCGGATCAGTGAGCTGGCCGAGACCGGCGCCCGGATCGCCAGGCAGGCGGCCGACCAGGCGTCCGCAGCGGGCCGGCCGCGCTGGGTACTCGGCTCGATGGGCCCGGGCACGAAGCTGCCGACGCTCGGCCACGTCGCGTTCGCCGCGCTCCGCGACACCTACCAGGTCAACGCCGCCGGGCTGCTGCGCGGCGGAGCCGACGCGCTGATCGTCGAGACCTGCCAGGACCTGCTGCAGGCCAAGGCGGCGATCATCGGAGCCCGCCGGGCGATCGCGGCCGCGGGCACGGATGTCCTGCTGATCGCCCAGGTCACCATCGAGACCACCGGCGCGATGCTGCTCGGCACCGAGATCGGCGCGGCGCTCACCGCGCTCGAGCCGCTCGGCATCGACATGATCGGGCTCAACTGCGCGACCGGCCCCAGCGAGATGAGCGAGCACCTGCGCTACCTGGCGGCGCACTCGCGCGTGCCGCTGTCCTGCATGCCGAACGCCGGGCTGCCCCAGCTCACCTCCGAAGGCGCGTACTACCCAGTCACCCCGGATGAGCTGGCGGACGCCCAGGAGACTTTCGCCGGCGAGTTCGGGCTGGCGATGGCGGGCGGCTGCTGCGGCACCACGCCCGAGCACCTGGCCGCCGTCGTCGCCCGGCTGCGGGACCGGCCGCTGACCGGCCGGCGGCCGCGGCCCGAGGCCGGCGTCGCCTCGCTCTACCAGCATGTGGCGTTCCGGCAGGACACCGCCTTCCTGGCGATCGGCGAGCGGACCAACGCGAACGGGTCAAGGGCGTTCCGCGATGCGATGATCGCCGGGCGCTACGACGACTGCGTGGAGATCGCCCGGGCGCAGACCAGGGACGGCGCGCACCTGCTGGACGTGAACGTTGACTACGTCGGCAGGGACGGCGCCGCCGACATGCGGCAGATCGTCGGCCGGCTGGCCACCGCGGCCACGCTGCCCCTGGTGCTCGACTCCACCGAGCCGGAGGTGATCGAGGCCGGCCTGGAGCTGCTCGGCGGCCGCGCGGTGGTGAACTCGGTCAACTACGAGGACGGTGACGGCCCGGGCTCGCGGCTTGCCCGGATGATGCCGCTGGTCCGCGAGCACGGCGCCGCGGTGGTCGCGCTCACCATCGACGAGAAGGGCCAGGCCCGCACCGCGGCATGGAAGCTGGCCGTGGCGACCCGGCTGATCGAGGACCTGACCGGCAACTGGGGCATCCGCCTGTCCGACATCATCGTGGACTGCCTGACTTTCCCGGTCTCCACCGGCCAGGAGGAGACCAGGCGCGACGCGATCGAGACGATCGAGGCGATCCGCCAGCTCAAGCGCCGCTACCCCGACGTTCAGACCACGCTCGGGGTCTCCAACGTGTCGTTCGGCCTGAACCCGGCCGCGCGCGCGGTGCTGAACTCCGTTTTCCTCGCCGAGTGCGTCCGGGCGGGCCTCGACTCGGCGATCGTGCATGCTTCCCGGATCATGCCGATAGCCCGGATACCCGAGGATCAGCTGCAGGCAGCGCTCGACCTGGTCTACGACCGGCGCAGCGAGGGGTACGACCCGCTGGCCCGGCTGCTCGAGCTGTTCGAGGGCGTCGATGTCGCCGCGGTCAAGGCAACCAGGGCCGCGGAGCTTGCCGGGCTCCCGCTATGGGAACGGCTGAAGCGGCGGATTGTCGACGCCGAGCGGATCGGCCTGGAGGCCGATCTCGATACGGCGCTAGCCCGCAGGCCCGCCCTGGAGATCGTCAACGACGTGCTGCTCGACGGGATGAAGACCGTCGGCGACCTGTTCGGCTCCGGGCAGATGCAGCTGCCGTTCGTGCTGCAGTCCGCCGAGGTGATGAAGGCTGCCGTCGGCTACCTGGAGCCGCACATGGAGCGCTCCGGCGACGAGGGCAAGGGCCGGATCGTGCTCGCCACGGTCAAGGGCGACGTGCACGACATCGGCAAGAACCTGGTCGACATCATCTTGTCCAACAACGGCTACGACGTCGTCAACATTGGCATCAAGCAGCCCATCTCCGCCATCCTGGATGCCGCTACCGAGCATGCCGCCGATGTCATCGGGATGTCCGGCCTGCTGGTGAAGTCCACCGTCGTCATGCGGGACAACCTCTCGGAGCTGAACTCGCGGAAGCTGGCCGGCCGCTGGCCGGTGCTGCTCGGCGGTGCCGCGCTGACCCGCGCCTATGTCGAGCAGGACCTGGCCGGCCTGTTTCACGGCGAGGTCAGGTACGCCCGTGATGCCTTCGAGGGACTCCGCCTGATGGATGCCTTCATGGCGGTCAAGCGGGGCGAGGCAGGGGCGCAACTGCCCGCGCTGCGGGAGCGGCGGGTCCGCCGCCGTGCTGCCCCGTCCGGCCCCGGGACGGGCGAGGCAGCAGCGGGAGAGCCGGCCACCGATATCCGTTCTGATGTATCGGCTTCCGTCCCCGTGCCCGAACCGCCGTTCTGGGGCAGCCGGGTGGTCAGGGGCATCCCGCTGACTGAATACGCGGCGTTCCTTGACGAGCGGGCGCTGTTCCTCGGCCAGTGGGGGCTCAAGCCGGCCCGCGGCCGCGAGGGGCCCTCGCATCAGGAACTGGCCGAGACGCAGGGCCGTCCGCGGCTGCGGATGTGGCTGGAGCGGGCGCAGACCGAGGGCCTGCTGCAGGCCGCCGTCGTACAGGGCTACTTCCCCTGCGTCAGCGAGGGAAATGACCTGGTGGTGCTGGACGACAGCGGCGCCGAGCGGGAGCGGTTCCGGTTCCCGCGCCAGCGCAGGGACCGGCGGCTGTGCCTGGCTGACTTCTTCCGGCCCCGCCAGGCCGGCCAGACCGATGTGGTGGCCTTCCAGCTGGTGACCGTCGGGCCGCGGATCAGCGAGGCCACCGCCGAGCTGTTCGCCAAGAACGCCTACCGCGACTACCTGGAGCTGCATGGCCTGTCCGTGCAGCTGGCCGAGGCGCTGGCCGAGTACTGGCACGCGCGGGTGCGCGGCGCACTAGGCCTCGGCGGCGCCGACCCCGCCGACCTCGACGGCATACTCAAGGTCGGCTACCAGGGCTGCCGTTACTCGTTCGGCTACCCCGCCTGCCCGGACCTGGAAGACAGGGCCAAGGTGATGCGGCTGCTCGAGCCCGGCCGGATCGGAGTTACGCTATCGGAGGAATTCCAGCTGGCACCGGAGCAGTCGACCGATGCCATCATCACGCACCATCCGGAAGCCAGGTACTTCAGCACCTGATTCCCGGGCCCGCTGGCCGGTAGGGTCCTGCCCATGCCGCCGTTCGAACCCGAGCGCTCCGCCAGGAGGGCGCTGCAAGCAATCCTCTTCGACATGGACGGGCTGCTCATCGACTCCGAGCCGCTCTGGTTCGAGGTCGAGAGCGAGGTCATGGCGCACCTCGGCGGGCAGTGGGATCCCGCCGACCAGCAGGCGCTCGTCGGCGGCTCGCTGGACCGGACCGTGGATTACCTGCTGGGCCGCGCCACCCGGGCGGTGCCGCGAGCCGAAGTCGGCCGCTGGCTGGTGGACGGCCTGACCGCGCTGCTGCGCGAGCGCGGCGTGCCCGTGCTGCCCGGAGCACGCGAGCTACTGGCCGAGGTGACCCGCGCCGGGGTGCCGAATGCCCTGGTCACGTCCTCTGAGCGGCAGATCATGGAGGCGGTGATTCCGAAGATCGGAATGAACTTCGGCGCCACCGTCTGCGCCGAGGATGTCCAGGAGGCCAAGCCAGCTCCCGAGCCGTACCTGCTGGCGGCTGCGCTGCTCGGCGTCGAGCCGGCCTGCTGCGTTGCCCTGGAGGACTCGCCCAACGGCGTCGCCGCCGCGGAAGCGGCAGGCTGCATGGTCGTCGCGGTACCGGGCCTTGTCCCGATTCCCACCCGGCCCGGCCGGGTGGTCGCCTCCTCGCTGAGCCAGATCAGCCTCGCCATGCTGCGGGGCATGATGGGCGGCGAGTAACGTCCTGGCGGGCCGGCGGCCTGGCTGGCCGGCGGCCGGGCGCGGGTGTGCGACGA
>Ga0302235_10000172_pt1 | contig 57727 bp, 45 predicted proteins | sample II_Palsa_N3_3_FD_193577 | JGI IMG/M metagenome (GOLD analysis project Ga0302235, IMG submission 193577) | Peat permafrost microbial communities from Stordalen Mire near Abisko, Sweden - II_Palsa_N3_3 | ecosystem: Environmental > Terrestrial > Soil > Palsa > Peat permafrost | place: Sweden...
CCGGCGCCCTGGTCTACATGCAGACCAACCGGCCGGACATCCGTCCGCGGATGGACTGGGCGGGAGCCGTGCTCGCCGCGGCCGGCCTGTTCCTCATCGTCTTCGGGTTCTCGCATGCCGAGACCGCTAGCTGGACCGCCCCCCTGACCATCGGCTCGCTCGTCGGCGGAGTGATCCTGCTGGCCGCCTTCGCGTTCGCGGAGAGCCGGGTCAGTCACCCGCTGTTGCCGCTGCGCGTGGTTCTGGACCGGGCGAGGGGCGGCTCCTACATCTCGGTCGGCCTGTCCGGGATCGCGATCTTCGGCGTCTTCCTGTTCCTCACGTACTACCTCCAGACGATCAAGCACTACAGCCCCGTGACCAGCGGGCTGGCCTTCCTGCCGATGATCGCCTGCATTCTGCTCGCCTCCAACATCTCCAGCATCGTGCTGCTGCCGCGGGTCGGGCCACGGAACCTCATCGTGAGCGGCATGGTGCTCGCCGGCGGCGCGATGGTCTACCTGACCCAGCTCACCGTGACCTCCAGCTACGCAGTGCAGATCGTGCCGGCGCTGGTGGCCATGGGCCTGGGCTTCGGGATGATCTTCTCGCCCGCCATCAACACCGCCACCGCGGGCGTGGCCCGGAAGGACTCGGGCGTGGCCTCGGCCCTGGTCAACACCATGCAGCAGGTGGGCGGCTCGATCGGGACCGCGGCGCTGAGCACGGTGGCGCTCACGGCGACGGCTACCTACCTGACCGCGCACCACGCCGGACAGCTGGCCCCGGCCACGGCCGCGGTGCACGGCTACACGGCGGCGTTCACGGTGTCCGCGGTGCTGTTCGGCGTCGGCGCGGTGGTGGCAGTCCTGCTGCTGCCGTCCCGGCGGCGGCTGGAGGAGCTGCGGGCCCTGGCGCAGACGGCAGGTGCAGCGCCCGCGATCAGCCCGGCGCCGGCGGACAGCCTGTCCTCTGGCGGCGGAATCCCGGCCGCCGAGCCGCACTGATCACGAGGTAGCTGCCCTAGCGGCCAGTCCGCCGCGACCGGCGATCACGAGGCCGCGGGCCGCGGGCCAGCATCATCTGCTGGGCCGCGGCCGGCGGCATTTTGGGTTAGCGGCCGCCTCCGCCGTGAGCGTGTTGCCCTAACGTGCGGACGGACGTGGGCTGCGGAGTAAGAGCGGCGGTAAGTCCGGTGAGCAGGATGTCGAGGCCGCGTTCGAGCTCGGCGGCGCCGTCATAGTTCGCCAGCACGGGGGCGAGACTGCGCAGGAGGGGAAACTTGCCGATCGGCAGCCGGTGCAGCCCCAGCCGCAGCAGGTCGTCGGTCTCGTCGGGATTGTCGACCAGCTCCTGGAGTTCGTCGAGTACGTGCCCGTGCAGGAAGCCGAACAGGGCCCGGTAGATGTGCAGTGCGTCGGGGCCGCTAAAGCCGGTCCGCGTCAGCAGCTCGAGGACGTTTTCGAGCGGGCGGAGTGTGCCATGGGGGCGCAGCGCCAGCGGTGTGGCCAGCGGCCGCGTGACAAGCAGCGGTACCACATCCGGATGGGCCAGGGCGAGCGCGCGGTAACTGCGGGCGACGGAACGCAACTGGCCGGCCCAGTCCGGGTCAGTCGCGTCGACCGTTAGCTGCGCCAGGACCATCTCGGCGACACCGTCGAGGAGGGCCGCCTTGTTCGGTGCATGCCGGTACAAGATCATCGGGTCCCGGCCCAGCGCGCGGGCGAGCCGGCGCATGGACAGGGCCTCGGCGCCCTCGCGGTCGATGATGTCCAGCGCAGCGGCCAGTACCAACTCCCGGGTGATCTTCCCGTCACCGCTCGCGCTGGATTCAGCGGCAGCGCGGCCGACAGGCGGCGGGGGCATCGCAGCACCTTCTCTCATCTCGCCCTCGGCTGGGCTCAAGCCGAGAATCCTACCCGCAGACCTTAAATCGTAGATCTACGGCGTTGACATACGATGATGAGTCCAATTAACGTTGTGTTACAACCGAATTAACGTAGGTCTACAACGTAGAGTATCAGCGTAGACTGCCCTTCCGGCAGGTGCCCACATCACCGCGAATCCGGGGGACAGATTCCTGTCGGCCGGCTCGGCCGGCCGGAGGAGATCAACCGCGTCGTGTGCTTCCTGGCCGTCGGCGAGTCCGCCCGTATCTCCGGGCAGATCTGGGCCGGCAGCGGCGGCCTGGACAGGTAAGAGGGAACGTCATGAACGATCTGCCAGATGCCGTCGTACTGTCGGCGGGCTTGCGCTGGGGCATCGCCGCGATCTTCGAGCGAGCATTACCATGCAGGAGGCGTCCCGGGAGGCTGCCGTGAGCGGCCGGCCGGACAGCTGGGTCCTGGTGCTGAACTCGGGCAGTTCGTCCGTCAAGTTCGCGCTCGTGCTCCCGGCCAGCGGGGAGCGTCTCATGGCGGGGATGGGCGAGCGGCTCGGTACGGCCGGGGCCGTGCTGCGGATTCAGTGGTTTCCGGCGGCAGCCGGCGAAGAAGGGCTTCCCGGAGGCAATCACCAAGCGGTAGTGGCCCGGGTGCTCGAGCACGTGGCGGCAGCCTCGAATGGTGGCATTCGCCTGCTCGGGGCAGGTCACCGGGTGGTGCACGGCGGAGACCGGTTCAGCGCCTCGATCCGGGTAGACGATGCAGTTCTCGTCGCGTTGCGCTCGATCAGTCACCTGGCGCCGCTGCACAACCCGGCGAACCTCGCCGGTATCGATGCCATAAGCGTCTTCCGGCCAGATTTGCCGCAGGTCGCCGTATTCGACACCGCGTTTCATCAGACGATGCCGGCGCACGCATTCCGCTATGCGGTCCCCGAGGAGTGGTACACGCAGCATGGCGTGCGGCGTTACGGGTTCCACGGCACGAGTCACCGCTTCGTCAGCGAGCAGGCCGCCGTATTGCTCGGCCGGTCGCCCCGCGAGCTGCGGCTGGTCACCGCGCACCTCGGCAACGGGTGCAGCGCAGCCGCAGTGCGCGACGGCGTGTCGGTGGACACCACGATGGGGCTGACCCCGCTGGAGGGCCTGGTGATGGGGACCCGCTCCGGCGACGTCGACCCTGGGCTGATCGGCTACATGACCGGCCGGACCGGCATGACCGCGGACCAGCTCATCATGGCGCTCAACAACGACAGCGGGCTGGGCGGGCTCGCGGGCATGGGCAGCGACATGCGCACGGTCGAAGCCGCGGCCGCGGCCGGGAACGAGCGGGCCCAGCTCGCGGTCGAGGTTTTCGTCTACCGCCTGGCCAAAGCGATCGCAGGGCTCGTGGTCGGCTTGCAGCGGCTCGACGCGCTGGTTTTCACCGGCGGCATCGGCGAGAACAGCGCTGTGGTCCGTAGCATGGTGCTCAGCCGTCTGGGTTTCCTCGGCCTGACGGAGGACGTCCAGGCCAATGCCGACCACGGCCGGCACACCGGAGGGCGGATCAGCCTCGGTGGTCCGGTCCAGGCGCTCGTCGTCCCGACGGACGAGGAACTCCTGATCGCCCGCGACACCGCCCGCGTGATGGCCGGCAGCAGCCGTGCTCTCGCCAGTACCTAAGGATGACTCATGGTCCGGAGCCTGCTTGTTGTACCGACCGGTGCCGGTGTCGGCCTGGCCAGAGTCTGCCTCGGACTGGTGCGGGCCCTCGACCGGCAGGGCGTGAACGTCGCCTTCGTCAAGCCGGTGGCTCAGCCGCGGGCCGACGGCAGCCCGGACCGCTCGGCGGCACTCGTCGCGGCCATATCGTCGCTCTGTCCCCCGGATCCGCTGGCCACCGACGAGCTGGAGGAGCAGCTCGCGGAGCGCGGGATACGCGCCGCGCTGGAGAAAATCATCGCCATCCTGGAGCCCGTCCACACCCGCTCCGACGTTGTGATCGTCGAGGCCCTCACGCCGGGCCCGACCAGGCTGTACGCCGGCGAGATCAACGAGGCGCTGGCCCGGGCGCTGGACGCCGACGTCCTGCTGGCCACGACCTGGTTGCCACTGGACCCGGAGAGCGACGAGGACCGCGCGGCCCGCACGACGGAGCCCGGGCCGGACCCGATCGCGGCTACCGCCGAGAACCTGGCGGAGGCACTCGCCATCACGGCGGCCGGGTACTGGTCCGGTGAGCAGGCGCGCGTGGTCGGCTGCGTGGTCAACTGCGTGCCTGAGGATCCTGCTGCGGTGGCCCTGCTGGGCGAGAGCCTGGAACGGCGCGGGCTGCGTCTCCTCGGGGCGGTACCGCATCGACGGGAGCTGACCTGGCTGCGAGTACGTGACCTCGTCCGCGAGCTGGACCCGGAGGTGCTCGACGAGGGCGATCAGTCCAGGCGGATCAAGGACGTGGCGGTGTTCGCCCAGGGCGTCCCTGGCGGCCTCCGCGTGCTCACCGAGGGCAAGCTCGTGGTGGTCCCTGGCGACCGCCACGATGTTGTCATGGCGGCCTGCCTCGCCGAGCGCAACGGAACGCATCTCGCGGCCGTGCTCCTCAGCGCCGGGATCGCGCCGGACCCGCGGGTCTGGGAATTGACCCGGACCACGTTCCCCACCGGCCTGCCCATTCTCGTTGTCGACGACGACAGCTACCAGACCGCGACGCGGGTGGGCGACCTCGACCCGGGACTGCCGGTCGACGACCTGGAACGAATCGAGCGCGTGACCGAAACCATCGCCGATGCGCTGGACGTGCCCTGGCTGGAGTCGCTGCCCGGCTCCACCCGGTCCCGCCGGCTCAGCCCCGCTGCCTTCCGGTACCGGCTGGTCGAGTCGGCTCGCGCGGCCGACGCGCGCATTGTCCTGCCCGAGGGCACCGAGCCCCGTATCGTGCGGGCCGCGGTCGCGTGCGCGGACCGTGGCATCGCGCGCAGCGTCCTGCTCGGGTCGCCAGCCGAGGTGGCCCGGGTGACCCGCAACCTGGGGCTGCGGCTGCCCGATGGCGTCACCGTTGTCGATCCGCAGGACCTCGTCGAGCGTTACGTCGCTCCGCTGGTCAAGCTGCGGAAGCACCGCGGCTGGACCGAGGGGATCGCACGCGAGCACCTCGGCGACTCGCTCGTGGTTGGCACCATGATGCTTCAGGAAGGCGACGTGGACGGCATGGTGGCGGGCGCCGTCCACACCACGGCGGCCACGGTCCGCCCGGCGCTGCGGATCCTGGGCACCGCGCCTGGCAGCCACCTGGTGTCGTCGGTATTTTTCATGTGCCTGCCCGACGAGGTCGTGGTTTACGGCGACTGCGCGATCAATCCCGAGCCAGACGCCGAGGAACTAGCCGATATCGCCATCCAGAGCGCGGCCTCGGCGCGGTCCTTCGGGATCGAGCCCAGGGTGGCGATGATCAGCTTCAGTACCGGTACCTCGGGCTCGGGCGGCGATGTCGAAAAGGTGGCGAAGGCGACCCGGATTGTACGGGATCGCGAACCGGACCTGGCCGTCGACGGCCCGCTGCAGTACGACGCTGCCGCCGTCGCTTCGGTAGGAAAAACCAAGCGGCCCGGCAGCCCGGTGGCCGGGCGGGCCACCGTCTTCGTGTTCCCCAACCTCGACACGGGCAACACGACGTACAAGGCCGTGCAGCGAAATGCTCAGGTAGTCAGCGTCGGCCCGATGCTGCAAGGACTCGCCAAGCCGGTGAACGACCTCAGCCGCGGTGCCCTGGTGGACGACATCATCTACACGGTGGCACTTACCGCGGTCCAGTCGCGCTCATGAAGTACCTGCCCACCGCCGGGTCGCCGGGGCCTCGCTGACTACCCGGTGGCCGTCATCGGGCCGTTTACTCGGTAGCTGTCATCAGGCCGTCGAGCACGACCGTGAGCATCCGTCTCGTGGCAGTGGTGAAGTCGACGCGCAGGGGGGCGAATTGCGGCTCGGCCAGGACCGTCGCCATCACCGGAGCGGGGTGGGCCATCGGCCACGCCCCGGCCACGAACGCCCAGACAAGCCCGGCGAACTCGAAGCTCTCGGCATCGCCCAGCTCGGGGAGCTGCGATCTGACCAGCCCGGCCAGCCGGTTCAGCCGGGATAGCGCGGCCGCCTTGAACGCACGGGCCGTCTCCACTGGGACGTTGTGCTCCAGGACCGTCTGGCAGGCGACGAGCAGGTCGCAGAAGCGCGGATGCTTGCTCAGCGTCTCCGCGATGGCGGACGCCACGAGTTCGTGACGTGCGTGCGGCCGCCGGCGCGCGTCCGCACGGGGCAGTGCGGCCTCCACGGCCGACAGCCAGCTGTCCCAGTCCTCGGTGAGGACCGCGAGAAACACCGCCTCGCGGGTCGGGAAATAGCGGACGACGTTGGACTTGGCGAGCCCGACCTGCCGACTGAGCTCCCGCAGGCTCACCTCAGCGGGCGGCAGGCGGCCGAGCATGTCGCGTGCGGCGGCCAGGATCGTGGCCCGGCGCTGCTCCTGCTGCTCGGGTGATCGGGCCCGCTGGAACCCCGTGGTAGTCACGTCATGATTTTAACAGGCCAGTGGTCTTTTGTTCTGGGTCCGGCTCCGCTAGAGTCTTTATTAACAGACCAGTGGCCTTTAAAGGAGAGATCATGTCCGACGCCAAGGTTGCGCTCGTAACGGGCGCCTCATCCGGGATCGGCGAGGACACCGCCCGCCTGCTGCATGAGCAGGGCTTCACCGTCTACGCCGTCGCGCGGCGTCTCGAGCCGATGCAAAAGCTCGCCGAACTCAGCGTGCGGGTCTTCGGCATGGACGTCACCGACGACGAATCCGTCACGGCCGGCATCCAGAAGATCATCGCCGAGACCGGGCGGATCGACGTGCTGGTCAACAACGCCGGCTACGGCTCCTACGGCTCCATAGAGGACGTGCCGCTGGACGAAGCGCGGCGCCAGTTCGAGGTGAACGTCTTCGGCCTGGCCAGGCTCATCCAGCTGACCGTGCCGCACATGCGCGCGCAGGGCAGCGGCCGCATCATCAACGTCTCCTCCATCGGCGGGAAGATCTACGAGCCGCTCGGCGGCTGGTACCACGCGACAAAGTTCGCGGTCGAGGGGCTCAGCGACAGCCTGCGGATTGAGCTGCGCCCGTTCGGCATCGACGTTGTCCTCATCGAGCCCGCCGGCGTCCTGACCGAATGGAACGCCATTGCCCGCGAGAACATGGCCAAGACCTCCGCCGGCGGCGCCTACGCCGGCCAGGCCGCCTCGATGGCGCGGGTCCTCGAATCGATGGATACCCCCCGGCGGTCGTCCGAGCGGATCGTCGTGGCCCGGAAGATCGTGAAGGCCGCGACCGCTCCGCACCCGGGCGCCCGCTACCCCGTCGGCCGCGGCGCCGGGACCATCCTGGGCGCCCGCCGGCTGCTGCCCGACCGCGCCTTCGACGCGGTCATCAGCCGCGTATTCTGCTGAGCGGGTGCGCCGGGTGGCCGTGCAGCGTCACGAGGGCGCGCCGCAGCACTTCGAGGGCAACGGGCTCACCGTGCCCACGACTTAGCTGCCTAGTTTCCTGATCCACTCGGGGCGGAGCGTCAGGGCCGCGAGCCTTGCGCGATCCAGGCGGCCAGCAGCGACACGTTCTGGGCGGGCCACGCCCCATCACACGGCATGTGACCAGCGCGCACCTGATCCAGGATCGCGTCCTGGTGGGCCACGACGTCGGTGAAAGACCACAAGTCGAACGCCCTGAGCATGGAGGTCCGGTCTTTGTCCCGGAACAGCGGGCGGATGTCCTTCTCGAAGCCGAGCGGCTGGGCTGACTCGTCCTGGTGATCGGTCACGATCCCTCCCGGGTTTCTCGCTGGGCGGATAGCAGGCAGGCTGATGGGCTGAGCCGCTACGGTGCGGCGGGTGGTGCGCCACGACGAGGCTCAGGCTGTCCCATCACCCTAGCCACAGCGCGCCGTACGTCCCAGGGCCAGTTCTGCTGCCCACCGCTGCATGGCACGCCGCGGCCGGGCGCGCCGCTAGCTCAGGGCGAACTGCTGGGCTGCGGTGCCGTTGCAGGTATAAATCTGCAGCACCGCCTGCCAGCCGCCTCAGACCTCCAGCTCCGCGGCCAGGTCATCATCCACGACGAGGACCACCTTGCCCCGCGTGTGCCCCTCGCTGACCTTGCGCTGCGCGCTGGCCGCGTCCTTCCAGTAGTACCTGCCCGACACCTCGACCGAGAGCTTGCTGTCGTCGAACCAGAGAGCCATCCGGATGAGGCGGCTGCCGCGTGGCCTGCCATCGTATTGCCGCCAGGTGACCCGTTGCGCGTCCGGATAATCGGCGCGCACGGGAGTCGCGATGATCGCCCCGTCCCGCGCCGCGCGGGCCGCGCCGTCCAGAGTGGGCCCGGCGCAGGCCAGCACCTTGGCCGGGCCGCCGCTGATCACGTCGCGGACGCGTTGGGGCCAGTCGGGCCTGGTGTGGTCGATGACCTCGATCGCCCCCAGCTGGTGCACGAATTCATGGTGCTGCGGGCTCGCCGTCGCGACGACGAATGCACCGAGCGCCCGCGCGATCCGCACCGCGAAGTGCCCCAGGCCGCCCGCGCCGGCCGTGATGAGCACGCGGTCGCCGGCGGCGACGTTCAGCTCATCGGTCAGGCCCTGCTCGGCGGTCAGGGCGTCGACGGGCACGGCGGCCGCGTCGGTGATCGACAGGCCCTGGGGAATCGGCGCCAGCTGCTCGACCGGGCACGTCACGTACTGGGCGTAACACCCGGTCAGGCCCGGATAGCCGTAGACCGGCGTGCCGTCGTCAAAACTGGCGAATTCGCCGGTACCACCCTCCACCAGGCCGGCGAACTCCCCGCCCGGGGTATAAGGAAGCGAACCCGTGTACCCGCCCTCCCGCAGGGAGGTGTCCCACGGGCCGACTCCCGCAGCCATGACCCGGATAAGAAGCTCGTCCTCGCCCGGCGCCGGAGTGGCCACCTCATCCACCTTCATGACATCTGGACCGCCGAATTCGTGCACTCTGATCGCCTGCATGGCCGCTCCCGTCCCTGGCTGGCCCCGAAGGCCCGTTTCTTCTCCCTGTACCCGGGGACCGGAACGTCTCCCCGTGATTCAGCGTGCGCTCCGCGAGCCGCGGTCGCATCCGCAACATGGTCAGGTCTCCGGTAACGAGGCGGGTGGGGACCGGGGGCCTCCGCTTGCCGGCCTAAAGTTCACCTGGACAGGTCGCGGGACGAGAGGGCAGGACATGACTGAGGCGCTGGTGCTGGGCGGCGGGGGTGTCGCCGGGATCGCGTGGATCACCGGGTTGCTGACGGGGCTGGCCGATGCCGGCCAGGACGTCACCGGGGCGGACGTGATCGTGGGCACGTCCGCGGGTTCGACTGTCGCGGCGCAGCTGGGCAGCGGGCTGAGCCTGCAGGAGTTGTACGCCCGGCAAGTCCAACCCGCACTGCAGGCCGCCGAGATCATGGCCGACGTGAACATGGAAAGCTTCGGTGCGGAGATCGCCGCCCTGCTGGAGACCGCCAGCACGCCCCCGGAGATGCGGCGCACGGTGGGCACGTTCGCGCTCGGCACTGCAACCGTGCCTGAGCCCGAACGGCGTGCGGTGATCGAGTCGCGGCTGCCATCACATCAGTGGCCGACCCGGGCGCTGAAGATCGTCGCGGTCGATGCCGAGAGCGGGGAGCCACGGGTGTTCGACAACACGTCCGGCGTCAGCCTGGTCGACGCCGTGGCGGCGAGCTGCGCCGTGCCGGGCGTGTGGCCGCCGGTGACGATCGACGGGCGGCGGTACATCGACGGCGGCGTCCGCTCCATCGAGAACGCCGACTACGCCGCCGGCGCGTCCCGGGTACTGATGATCGTGCCGCTGGGCCGCGTCGAACTGTTCCCGACCGAGAAGCCGCTGGCCCAGACCATCGATGAGCTGCGGGCCGAAGGCGCCGAGGTTGCGGTCATCGAGCCGGACGAGGCCTCGCTGGCGGCGATCGGGGCGAACCCGCTGGACCCGTCCACGCGTACGCCTGCCGCCGAGGCAGGGCGCGCGCAGGGACGAGCACTGCGGATCGACTGGAGCACGGCCTGAGTCCTGAGCGGGCGAAGGGACAACGGGCCCCGGCCGTTAGCGCCTCGTAGATTCCAACGAGTTCCTCGAATTCACCTGTGGTATCCGCCACGATGCTCGCCCGCTCCGCGCTCTGCTAAAACTCGAGCTGTGTCCAGTGGTCCACGATCTCGCGGGGCCCGAAGACGTCCAGGCGGTCCGCCGCACCCCGGTTGTTCAGCCATAGAAGCAGGTCAGAGCGGGTGCCGCGGACGGCAGTATCGGCCTTGAGGTGCCCGGGCACGGCCGGGGCAGGCGCGTCCAGATCGGTCCACCACTCGGTGGGCCCGTCGGTGGCGTGCAAATGAAGCGTGCCGCCCAACGCGCCGGCCGGCGCCCCGGACAGTAGCCCCGGCAGGAACTCGGTCATGAATTCCGCCACGCCTGCGGCGGCGACATCCCCGTCGACGGGGCGCGGGGCCGGTCCGCCGCCGGCGGAAGCGGCGTCTTCGGCGTCCCACCGATGGACGGCGACCTCGACGGCGAGCCGCCGCTTCCACCAGGCCACGCGATGGTCGCCCGTACCGGAGAAGGTCCAGGTCGCCGACTCCGGGTCGGCGGAGCCGAGGACATCAAGGGCCTCGTCCAGGCGGGCGAGATACCAGGCCGGCAGTTCACCGGGGTCGGCCGGGGGCGGAGGGAGCGTGGGCCGGCTGACGCGCTGCCGGGACGTGACGATCGCCGCCATCCACGCGAGGATGCCGCCCATGTGGCGGACCAGCTCGGCGGTATCCCATTTGGGGCAGTGCGGCACCGCCCGGTTCCAGTCTGGCTGGGCCGCGGCCAGGAGCGATCGGGCGTCCTGGTCGGCCGAATGCAGGAGTGCCTCTTCCATGGGTCTGAGTCTGGCACTTCAGCTGCTTGAGGCACAGGAGGCTTCCGGCGGGACAGCGGCAGCGGGGGCGCCCCGCGGGGCCCCCGCCAGCACGTGCACAAACGGCGACCGGAGGGATCAGCCGCCCTCGATCACCGGCGGCACGCAGCCGGACGGCAGGCCCCAGACGTTCTCATCCTCGGACCCCCACGCGCGCCGCATTCGCTCTTTCTCCGGCTGGCCCGTGCCGCCGCCGGCCATCGGCATCCCGCTGAGCATCCCTCGCCCTGATGAGTCACCGGATCCGGGGACAGCCGTACCGTCCGGGGTCACCACGAGGGAGCCAGTCGCCCCGGCACCGGGGACAGCACCGGGGACGGCGCTTGGCGCCACGAGGCCGGGCCCTTCCGGCACCAGGGTCGCTCCGCCAGTCAGGCCGCCGTCCAGGCCAGGGACCTGCGGCACGCCCGCTGCCCCGGCCTCACCCTGGACGCCGGGCAGCAACCCGGCCGGCGCCGGGGTCCCGGCCGCACCATCGCCGGACCGGCCCTGGTTGCTCCCGTCGCCGACATTGCCGCCGCCATTGGCGACGGCGCCGGCTCCGGGACCGGGCAGTCCCGGCACCATCGGCACCGGCGGCAGCGAAGAGGCTCCGCCGGCGTTGAGGCTTCCGGCCCCGGGCGTCCCCGATGCCGAAGCGGCCGCGGGCGGGGACGCCGGCGCCACACCGGGCGTGCTGCCCGGGACCGGGACGGCGCTCTGCAGGCTGTTCACGGGCGGGGCCGGGCTCGCGATCCGGCTGGCGCCCGATACCGGGGCGCCTGCACCGCCACCGGACAGCGCGGACCCGTCCGCACCCGGCGCGGGCCCGGTAGCGGCGGCGGGCAGCGCGGAGCCACCGCCGCCCGCATCGGAAGGGGACCCGGCGACCGCATCCGCCGCTGAGCCGCCGCCACCCGCAGCCGGCGTAGATCCGGCGCCACCCGCACCGGCCGCGGACCCGGTACGGCCCGTGCCCAGCGTGGCGCCGGCGCCACCGGCACCGCCCAGCACCAGGCCGCCGCTCCCGGCGGCAGTCCGGCTGGTCACCGGACCGACCGGCCCGGACCGGCCGGTGACGGGGCCGTTTGCGGTGCCGGTGGCCGGGCCGCCTGCGCTGGCGGCGCCCGCAGCGGCTTCATCCGTGCCGTTCGTGCCCGGGCCACCCCGGGTAGCTGAGGCCAGGACGGCCGGACCGCCGATCTCACCGGGCAGGGAGGAGTTGGCCGTCACCAGGTAGCCACTCAGGGCACTGAGGTACTTCTGCGCCTGGGCCTGCGCCGCGGCGCCGGCGCCGGTGAGCAGAGCGTCCAGGCCGGCGGCCGCGGCGCCGCCCGCAGTCCCGGCCATCGCGCCACCTGCGCCGGCGATGACGCCGCCGATGACGCCGCCTGCGGCCGCACCGGTCGCCAGCGCGGACCCGGTACCTGGGGTCTGGAGCCGCTGGAAAGCAGGCAGCACGTCGGTCCCCAGCCAGGTCAGCGCCGAGCCGGTCTGGGCCGCCTGAGCGGCCAGCACCGAGGTCTGGTCGTAAAGTTGCTGAAGCCTGGCCATCGCGGCCTGCGCCGCCGTTCCGGTCCAGCTCTGGGCCAGCGTCTGCGCGTATCCAGTCAGGTGGCCGGCCATGGTGTCAGCGGTCCGGCCGAGGGCGGTGTGCGCCGTCCCGGCCTCGGCCACCGCCCCGGAATCCAGGCGGTGCAGGATGCTCATGATCTGGGCCGCGGTCATCCCGGCCGCATCGAACGGCTGCACATCGTTCGACTTGACCGGGTACGGCCCGGCGGCCGGGGCGGCTCCGGCCAGGCGGCCGGACGACGTGGCCGCCGTGCCGCCGGCGAACGCGTTTCCCGCCGCAGCCGACGATGCCGCCGGCGAACCGTCCAGGACCGCGGCCACGCCGTGCACCGCCTGCGTGCTGTCCGACTCGGCCGCATCGTAGGTCGCCGCCGAATCGGATAGGTTGCCCGCGAAGGCCTGGTGACCGTCTCCCACCTGCTCGCTGGCGCTGAGGCAGCCGATATGGGCGTTGATCGCGTTGCCACTGAACGCGTCGCCGGTCGGCCACCCTTGCAGGGAGCCGACGCCGGCGCCGGCCGCCCGCACGCGGCTCACCGCGGAGTCGAGCGTCGCGAGCTCGGACCGCATTCTGCCCGCCACGCTGCGCAGTACGTCGCGGGCGACGGTGATCCGGCCGCCGCCACCCGGCTGCGGCGCGGTCCACGGCGGGGCCGCGGACACCGTCTCCGGCTGACCCGAAATTCGCGGGACCGGCCCTGCGGCCCCGGCCGGATCACCCGCCGCCGCGACCCGGTCCCCCACCGCGGTGAAGTTGCCGGTCACCCCATCACCCAAGCCGGCCAGGACGTTCTCCAGGCCCGGGACTGCACCACCGTTCACGATCTACCTCCCCTGCTGGCCCCGCGGCACGGCCGGCCACGCCCGCGGCCGGTCCCCGCCCCGCTGGCGATCATGCGATCAGCCGCTCCAGAGTGCGGTGTTACGCGACTCGGCGTTCATGTAGTTGGAGTTGGCGGTGCCGATCACGGCACCCAACTGGCTCAGGACCTGCGCCATGTTCGCCATTGCCGCGTTCCACTGGGCCTGGGCCTGGTAGTAGGCCTGCTGCGCCGAGCCGTCCCAGCGCGACAGGGAGGACCGCAGCTGAGACTCCAGCGACGACACCTCGGACTGCAGCGACGAGTAGGTCCGCTGGAAGTCGGCCTCCCCCTGCTCGAGGGTGCCGAACACCGCCATCGTGTATTCGCTCATCTGCTTGCCCTTTATCCGTTCAGCAGGCCAGCGACCCGGGTCACCTGGCTGGTGTTGGTCTCTTCCGTGGTCTGGTAGGTGCCGTGCGTGGAGACGAGCTTTTCCTGGATCGACTGCAGCGCATTGAGCACCTTCGCGAAGTCGGCGGTGAACGCCTCGTAGGTGTTGGAAAACGCGGTCGCGGCCTGTCCCTGCCAGCCGCCCTGCAGCTGGCTCGCGTAGCCGTTCATGCTCGACTGCAAGCCCTGGATAACCGAGACCGCCTGCTCGACCTGATTGGACGCCGTGGCCATGGCTGCCCGGTCAACGGCAGATTCGCCCGCTGCCATCTGAGCCACCTCACTTCCCCGCCGGCCCATTCCGTATCCCGTTTATCGGCAGCCGAAATTAGCCGTACATACTGCGCCAGATCGGCCTCCTGCGAGGCGGCCAGCTCATGTTCCCCGCTTACTGAAAGGGAACGGAGCCACCCGGGCACCGGTTCATTCCGGGAAAAAAATTTCCCTCGCCGGACAATGGGAGTCCCACGGCCAGGCCCGTTTAGGATCTTCATGAATTTCCCGGTGAACCGCGCCAATTCCGCGGCCGTGATCCCGGTATGAACGGGACGTGACGAAAGGTAGCGCGATGGCGGACGGGTTCTCGGTCGACCGGACCGCGCTGAACGAGACGGCGCAGGGGATCAACAGCACCATCGGGGCCCTCAAGGGCGTCGGCATCGACGAGACCGCCGAGGTGGGACGCGGCTTCTCCGGGCTCACCCTGTCGGGCCTGCAGGCCGGTGACGCCGGGCTGGCAGAAGCGTTCGGGAACTTCTGCGATCGCTGGTCCTGGGGCGTGCGGACGCTGGTCCAGGACGGCAACCAGTTCGCCGTGCGGCTGGGCATCTCGGCGGGCGTCTACGCCGACACCGAGAACTACCTGGTCGGCGTGGCCAAGAACGTCACGGTCGCGCTGGCCGGCGACGCGCAGATGACCGATCAGCAGGCGGCTCAGGCGTCGTGGTCACAAGACGCAGCCCAGGTCACCGGGGCGCAGACGCCCGGGGGCGGCACCAGCTGGTCGCAGGCCGGCAGCGAGGCAGCACAGCAGTGGAAGGCCGTGGGACGCACTGCGGCCGACGGGCCGGACGGCATTGTCCGCACGGCAGCCGGCCTGACCGGGAACATGGCGCAGCTCAACCAGGAAGAAAATCAGCTTTTCGGGCCGCCGCCGTCGGGCAGCCCCTCCGGTGGGGCGGGGTGAGCCGCGGTGGGGAATCCGTTCGGGTCGTTGTGGAACGACGCCAAGCAGGCCGTGGGCGCGGGCATCAGCGACGGTGCGCATGCGCTCGGCGACGGCCTGAACGCGGTCGGGCTGCGCGGCGCCGCGCAGGCCGTTGACACGCTCGGCGACAAGGCCGGCTACGACCTGGGCGCCGACGTGCCGGAACTGCAGCTCGGTCAGACCTCTGACCCGGCCGAGCTCGTGCATGGCGACCCGGCGGCGATCCGGTCGTCGGCCAGCCAGCTGCGTACGTTCTCGTCCGCCTTCGGGGAGACGGCCAACGGCCTACGGGGGCTGGACACCGCGCACTGGACCGGCTCGGCGGCCGACGCGTTCCGGGCGAAGTTCGCGCCGCAGCCGGCCAAGTGGCAGGATGCGTCGTCGGCGAACGGAACCACGTCCGGGGCGCTGGAGTCGTACGCGGGGGCGGTGGAGGCGGCCCAGAACGGGGCCCGGCAGGCCATCGACCTCTACGCGCAAGGCGAGCAGGCCACCGCGGCGGCCCAGGCCGCCTACAACCAGCAGGTCGCCGCCTACAACAGTGCGGCGCAGGCCTACAACGCGCAGCTCGCTGGCGGGCAGAACCCGGGTACGCCGCCAACTGAGCCGGGCCCGTTCACCGACCCAGGCGAGGCGATGCGGCAGCAGGCCCAGCAGATCCTCAGCGAGGCCCGGTCGTCCCGGGACACCGCGGCAGCGTCCGCCGCCGCGGCGATCAGGCCGGCCACTGACCTGGCCCCGGCCGAACCATCTTTCCTGTCCCAGCTGGGCGACGACCTCTCGGACACGCTGCAGGTGAGCAGCCTGGCGTCGGTCTCCTTTACCGGCGGAGTGGTGGACGGGGCCGCCGGCTTCGTCAAGTTCGCCCGGTCTGTCGACCCCCAGGATCCCTGGAACATCGAGCACCCGGCCGAATACGCCGCGGGGCTGTCCGGTACCGCCGCGGGGCTGGCCAGCGACGCGATCAACCCGGAGGGCCTGGTGAAGGGCCTGGTGGGCACGGGGTGGGGCAGCGACCCGTTCCAGGCGGCCGGCCGGCTCGTGCCCAACATCGCGCTGGCCGTCGGCACCGACGGGGCCGGCACGGCCGCGGACGCGGGCAGCGTCGCCGAGAGTGCTGCGGTGGCGTCCGGGGAGAGCGCCGTGGCGGACGCGGGCAGCGCAGCCGGCCGTGCGGCGACGGGATCCGGGGAGGACGCCGCCGCCCGCGCGCTGGCTCAGGCCACTGGGGATCCGGGCCTGGCGGCGGTGCCGAAGGACGACGTTCCGACCGTGAACGACCCGATCGACGTCGTTACGGGCGACGTGATTCTGGCCCAGACCGACGTCGCGCTGCCAGGGATGCTGCCGCTGGTGGTCGAACGGATGCACCGGTCCTCCTGGCGGGCGGGGCGCTGGTTCGGCCGATCCTGGGTGTCGACCTTCGACCAGCGCCTGCAGGTCGACGGCCGCCGGGTGATCGGCGCGTTCGCCGACGGGCGGGTACTGGTCTGGCCCCGGCCGGAGGACAGCGGCCCGGCCGGCGATGAGGCGGGCGGCCCACCGGGCGGCCCGGCGCTGCCAGTGGCGGGGGCACCGTGGCCGCTGCGCCGTCAGCCGGACGGAGGCTGGACGGTGAGCGACCCGCGGCGCGGTCTGACCTGGCGGTTCGGCCGTCACTCGGGCTACTTCTGCTCCTCCGAGGGGCACGGTGAGCTGCCGCTGGTGGCGGTGCACGACCGGGCCGGGCACGAGATCACGTTCGGCTACGACGAGACTGGGGCGCCAGCCTGGATCCGTCACTCGGGCGGCTATCACGTCCGGGTGACGGTAGCCGCCGGCCGGGTGACCGGCCTGGCCGCCGGGAAGGCCGACGGCGCGCAGCTCCTGCGGTACAGCTACGACGAGGACGGCAACCTGGCCGGCGTGATCAACTCCTCCCGCCAGCCGCTGCTGTTCCGCTACGACGAGGCGAGCCGGCTGACCGGGTGGCGTGACCGCAACAGCTATGGCTACGGCTATAACTACGACGATCAGGGCCGCTGCGTACGCGGCGACGGCCCGGGCGGTGTCCTGTCCGGCACCATGCACTACGACCCGCAGGCACAGGTCACCACGTCCACCGACGCGGCGGGAGCGGTCACCACCTACCAGCTGCGCGGAGCCTACGTAGTGACGATGACCGATCCGCTGGGCCACGTGTCCCGGTGGGAACACGACGAGCGCGGTCAGCTCACCGAGCGCACCGACCCGCTGGGACGCGTCACCCGGTATACCTTTGACGCCCGCGGCAACCTGACCACGATCGCCCGTCCGGACGGCAGCCAAGCGCAAGCGGAGTACGACGAGCGGGATCTGCCGGTCAGGCTCGCCGAACCCGGCGGGCACGTCTGGCTGCAGGAGTATGACGCACGCGGTAACCGGACGCAGGTAACCGCTCCGGACGGCGCCGTCACGCGCTTCTGCTACGACGACCACGGGCACCTGGCCAGCATCACCGACCCGGCCGGCGCCGTCACCCTGGTGGCGTGCGACGCCGTCGGCCTGCCCGTGCGGGTGACCGGCGCGAACGGTGCCGTCACCAGCCTCGAGCGCGATCCGCTGGGCCGGGTCACCCGGATCACCAGGCCCGGCGGCGGGATCACCGAGCTGACCTGGACGCCGGAGGGGCAGCCGGCGTCCCGATCGCTGCCCGACGGCACCGCGGAGTTCTGGGATTACGACGCGGAAGGAAACCTGACCCGCCACCTCAGCCCGGCCGGCGCCCTGACCCGCTATGAGTACGGGCCCTTCGACCAGCTTGTGGCCAGGACCACGGCGGACGGCTCCCGCTTCCAGATCGGCTACGATCACGCGCTGCGGATGACCAGCGTGCGCCGCGCCGGCCTCACCTGGAGCTACGACTACGACCTGGCGGGCCGGCTGGTCGCCGAGACGGACTTCAACGGTGCCACGACCAGCTACGAGCACGACGCGGGCGGGCAGCTCATCGGCCAGGTCAACGCCTGCGGCCAGCGCATCGCCTTCTGTCATGATCAGCTCGGGAATGTGGCCGAACGGACCAGTGGCCGGGCGACCACGACGTTCGGCTACGACTTGGCCGGGCGCCTGGTCTACGCCCGCAATCCCGGGGCCGAGCTCTGGCTCGAGCGCGACCCTCTCGGCCGGATCATCGCGGAGACCTGCAACGGCCGCACGGTGACCTCTGAGTACGACGCGGCTGGGCGGCGGCGCCGCCGGGTGACGCCGTTCGGCGGGGTCACTGACTGGGACTACGACCAGGCTGGGCAGCTGATGGCGGTGACCGCGGGCGGGCATCAGATCCAGTTCGATTACGACGAAGCGGGGCAGGAGATCCGCCGGGAGCTGCCCGGCGGCCTGGTGCTGGCCCAGGACTGGGACCAGCGGGGCCGGCTCACCGCCCAGAGCCTGACCGCCTGGGGTCAGGAGCAGGCGGCCCTGCCGGAGGGGCCGATGGCTGTCGGGCCGGCGGCGGCCGGGGGCCCCATGGCCGGGGGGCCCATGGCCAGGGGGCCCATGACCAGGGGGCCCATGACCGGAGGGCAGCCGGTCACCGGGGGGCGGGTGCTCCAGCGCCGCGCCTACGCCTACAACGGCGACGGTCTGGTCACCGGCATCGACGACCTGCTGGCCGGGGCCCGCAGAATCGGTCTCGACCGCAGCGGCCGGGTTACCGCGGTGATCGGCCCGGATTGGGCCGAGCGGTACACCTACGACCCGGCCGGGAACCTGTCCGCGGCCAGCTGGCCCGCTCCGCTCGGCGCCGAGCTGGCCCAGCCAGGACTACGGGGAGCATTCTCAGTCGTATGCACTGAAAATGCTCCCGGTAGTCCCGCTGGGCTGGGCCGCGGTGCGCAGGGCCCACGGCAGGTCACCGGGACGCTGATCACCCGGGCCGGGAACGTCCGTTACCGCCACGACCGCCAGGGCCGGGTCGTCCAGCGGCAGGTGACCCGGATCTCCCGGGAGCCAGCCGTCTGGCAGTACGAGTGGGACGCGGGCAGCAGGCTGACCGCCGTCACCACCCCGGATCACATCACTTGGCGCTACCGCTACGACCCGTTCGGGCGCCGCATCGCCAAGCAGCGGCTCACTGGAGACGGCAGTATCGCCGAGCAGACCGACTTCATCTGGGACGGCCCGGTGCTGGCCGAGCAGGCCACGCCGGCCGCCCAGCCCGGCCAGTACGAGGTCGTGACCTGGGACTACCGCCCCGGCAGCTTTACCGCGCTGACCCAGGCCGAGCACACGTCCGCCGGCGAGCCGGGCGATCTGGGTGAAGCATCACAGGAGCAGATCGACCAGCGGTTCTACGCGATCGTCGCCGACCTCGTCGGTACCCCGGCCGAACTGGTCGCTCCCGACGGGACACTGGCCGGGCGGCAGCAGCACACCCTCTGGGGCACCACGATCTGGCGCCCCGACGGAGCCCAGACCCCGCTGCGGTTCCCCGGCCAGTACGCCGACCCGGAAACCGGCCTGCACTACAACCAGCACCGTTACTACGATCCGGTAGCGGGAAGCTACCTGACGCCCGACCCTCTCGGCCTAGCCGCAGCGCCCAACCCGCACGCCTACGTCCCCAACCCCCAGGTACTTGCCGACCCGCTGGGGCTCTCGCCCTACGCCGACCAGCCCGCTCTACCCGCCGGGTCCCCGGGCAATGTCGTACCCAATGAGCTTGACCCACATGAGGTTGCCCAGGCGCAAAGCATCGTGGACTTTCAGGGTGGAACGTTCGTCGGTAATACCGTCAAGAGCGCACCCGGTATCGACGGCTATCTGAGCGGGGAACCAGTGAGCCTGAAAACCTATTCGGGGTCTTCTCCCGGCGGCGTTCTCAGGTGGGCGACAGAAGCTCAGAAAAGCGCGGCCAATGCAGGGTATTCCGGTGTCACTCTGTATATCGACGCACCTAGAGTAGCTACCTCTAGGTTGCTCGACTTTATTCCGAACGGCCGACTCGGGACTATGACCAGGCAGGGCATCGTCAAGTCGATATACGTGCATACCGCAGGTGGATGGGTGGTCATTCCATGATGAGCCATGGCTGTTGAAGTAGGCGTTGTCTGCCCCGAGCCGCCAGACCCGGAGCAAGTTGCCCGCCTGGTTGGGCCACTCCTCAGCATGATTCTGCGGTCCGGGCTCGTGCACGCCCTCTGCGATGAGCGTAAGGATGCCTGGGTTATTCACTGGGACAGTGTCTCTGCCGTGGTGGTTCAGCTGCCGCCCGGCGACCATGAGTTCGCTGACAGCTGGTTCCTTAGCGTGGCGCCAGGTGAGCGTGCCATCGATCTCTCGTTTCTCCTGGCTGTGGTAACAGCAGCCGCAGCGGCAATCGCTGTAGATGGCCGGGTCCTGGATGAATCATCGCTGATCGGCGGCGGAACTATCGGCGGCGGTGAGTTGCTGGTGCGGGCAACTGGCGGGCCGGAGCGGTCCGTCGCTGACGCCTTGACCGCACTTGGCAGCCACGTCTGGAACGAATAGACCTCAGGACGCTTCCCACCGTCTGCCGCTGTCACCACCAGCGAGAAGGCTGCCTTCCCACCAGAGTTGTCGAGGCGTGAGCTTAGCCCACTGACATCGTGGCCGCGCTGGGGTTGAGGGCGGGGCCGGAGGGGAGGAGGTCTAGGAGGGCGGCGGGCAGGACGGTGGCCTGGGTCTGCAGGTTGTAACCGAGGACCGCGGCGACGCTCTGCGACGAGAGGGCGTAGCGGGTGGCGCCGGTCACCAGGAAGTACGAAGTGACTCCGGAGACGGTGTTACCTGGCGCGGCGCCGGCCAGGGCGCCTTGCGCGGGCGGCAGCCACACCTGGCTCACCGAGAGCGCCGAGGTGGCTCCCGTTGGGGTGGCCCCGGCCGGGACGGTGCCACCGGTGATGATCTGCCTCCGCAGGCCAGGCCCGTAGCTGACGCACAGCACCAAGGTGACTGGGGCCAGCGCCGGCACGGTAGCCGGCAGGCCGTCGCCCGGGACAGCGGTGCCGGACAGGTCGCCGGTCGCCATCGAAGGGGAGATCGGGCGCTGGGCCGGCGCGCCCGGTTCCCGCTCCAGCAACTGGGCCTGGGTCGCGGAGATCTGCGCCAGCCTCCCGCTGGCCAGCAGCACGTAGTACTGGGCCGCCGCGCCGCCGCCGGCGGCCTGGCCATACACCTGGCCGGCCGGGGCAGGGGTGCCGCCCGGGCCGGCCACCGTGGTGCCCTGGCCCTGGATCTGGGGGGCGGCGAAGTCCGGGCCCTGCGGCAGCGCGTCGAGCCAGGCCAGCGGGACCGTCTGCACCTGCGTCGCAGGGAACAGCGTCTGCGCGACCTGCGGCTGGATGAGCAGCCGCTGGCCGTTCCACAGCACCCAGTCACCGCCCTGGCTCGTGCTGACCAGGGCTGCGGATGCCCCGCCGAGCGCGGTGCCACCCACGGAGCGGCCGCCGACCAGCGTGGTGGCCCCCGAAGCCGCGCACACCGACCAGGGGCCTGCCACCAGGTCGCTGGCAGCCGGGAGATCCTGCGGCAGTCCCGCGACGCCGATCGTCGGCCCGATTTCGTAGTGCGACAGCGACGACTGGCTGACAGTTACCCGGTGCACCTGGGCCGAGTCCAGGGCCAGCAGAGCGGACGCTTCGTTGAGCGCCGGGCACAGCTTCCCGCTGTCGCAGGGGACGTACGCGGTGGCACTGGCGGAGTCGATCACCAGCGTGCCCGCCCGGGTCAGCCCGGTCGCGCTGCCCGGGGCGATGAGGCCGAGCACGCCGAATACACCGACGGCGATCGCCCCGACCAGCAGGCTGGAGATGGTGCCGAGGTTAAGGCGGCGCAGCGGCTGGTTCGGCGAGTCCGGCTCCCCGCAGATCAGGGCCAGCGCCGACCGCTGGGTCATTAGGCGATGCGCCTGCAGCAGGTCCTTGCGGTTCTGCACGGTCTCACTTCCCTAGCCCGTGCAGGTAACCGAATATCCCGGCCACGCCGAGGGCCAGCGGGACCAGGCTGATGATCAGGACCGTGTCGCAGATGTCCGCCGCGCGGCCCCAGAACGGCGACGGCCGGTGCGCCGGCAGCCAGACGCCGGCGCCTACCACGACCACGGTGGCCGCGACGAGCGCCAGCAGGTCCGGGGCAGCGGAATGCATCGAGAGGCCGGCCAGTGCCACCGCCAGCCAGGCAAGAATGCCGTATCCGGGAAGCATCAGCCACAGCCGGTGGGCCCGCCCCCGGAACACCCGGGACCGCAGCAGCAGGACGCAGGCCAGCACGGCACACAGCACGGGGGCCAGCCCGGTGCGGCCCAGCGCCAGCACGATCCCCGCGCCGACGCCCAGCAGCCCGAGGCCGGATACCGCGCCGGCCGCGAACCGGTCCGCGGCCAGCGCCCGGCTCCGCACGTCCGCGCTCGTACCGGCCAGGAACGCGTCATCGTGCAGGTCATCCGGGCTGGCCGGGACGGCCGGCAGCGGGAGCCGGGCCAGCCGGAACGAAACAGCCGGGATGAGCGGCGTCAGCGCCAGGGCCGGGGTGACCACCAGCCCGGCGGCACCGGCGGGAGCCAGCCCGGGCCATAGGCAGGCCAGCGCGGCGCCGGCGGTACCGAATGCGGCGGCGACCGCGGCGCCCAAGAACACCGCCGTGCCGTGGGCGATCGCCGTGGCGGCGATCAGCGCGGCGGTCAGCACGAGGGCGAAGCCGGCCAGCATGGCCAGCGCGCTGAGGTGGGTGAGCGGCATCGTCCGCAGCGGTGCGAGGACCCCTGCGGCAAACGCGTAGGGCAGCGCCGCGTAGCCGAGGACCGCTCCGGCGCCCGCGTCACCGGCGGCCCGGGACAGCGCGGCGCCGGCCGCGAGCAGCAGCACCGCCAGCAGCCCGGCGGCCAGCGCGGTCATCGGCCACGGTGGACCGGACCGGAACAGGACCACCAGCCCGGCCGCCAGGGCGGCCGCCCCCGCGCCGAGCGCCACCCGGCGCCCGTCGCGGGCCGTGTCCCACTGGCCGGGACCGTCGTGCACCCCGGCGATCTCGTCGGCAATGTCGTCGGAAGCGGCGGCCGGCAGCGCGGACGGCCAGGGCCGCAGGTACAGCAGCTCACCGTCGGCCACCCCCGCCTCAGCCGGCGTGGCCGGTGGCTCGAACGGCGGCTCGCCCAGCCGCTGCAGCGACCAGCCTTCTGGCGCCCCGTCCATCGCCGCCTCGTCCAGCCCGGCGAAGCGCGCGATCCCCGGGAACAGCTGAGCGAACGGCACGTCCCCGGGAAGGGCCAGGTCAACCCCCTTGCGCGGGCCGACCACGGTAACCCGGCAGATGTCCGTGGCCGCGTCTGGGCTCATGATGTCTCCCCGCCTCTTCTGCAGATTTGAACGGAACCGGCCCCGCAGACGGTTCATTAGGAGATGAGGGGAAGGGCCAGCATGCCGAAGACCGTCGCGGCGAACGACACGCGCGCCGCCGCTCCGCAGGTCCCGCAGGGCGAGATCCGGCTGGAGTCTCCGCCTGAGCTGCCGGAGGTGACCTCGGACGGCCTCGCCCAGGCCCTCATGTACCTGCCGATGGGGGCGATGGCGATCGGCATGGTCGCCGTCATCGCCGGCGGTGGCTCCAGCCCTGTCCTGTACATCGGCAGCGGCGCTATGGCCGTGGGCATGGCCGGGATGATGTTCGGCCAGATGATCCGGGGCCGGGGCGACCGGAAGGTGAAGCTCAACGGGCAGCGGCGGGACTACCTGCGTTACCTGGGCCAGATCCGGCGCAAGGCCCGCCTGGCGGCCGGGGAGCAACGGCGGGCCATGGAGTACAGCGGGCCCGCACCGCGATCGCTGTCATCGCTGGTCGCGGCGGGCAGTGACCGGATCTGGCAGCGGTCCCCCGCCGACGCCGGCTTCGGCTGCGTCCGGTTCGCCACCGGCACACAGGCCGCGAGCGTCCGGCTGGTCCCGCCGGACACCAAGCCGGTGGAGGACCTGGACCCGCTGTGCGCCGGGGCGCTGCGCCGCTTCATCCGGGCCCAGGGCCAGGTGCCCGGGCTGCCGGTGGAGGTGTCCCTCAGGTCGGTCACCAGGATCGTGCCCACCGGCGAACCGGGCGCCGTCCGGGCCCTGGTGCGGTCACTGGTCGCCCAGGCCGCGGTGATGCACTCCCCCGCCGACCTCCGTATCAGCGTGTGCGCATCGGCAGAACGGATCCACTACTGGGAGTGGATCAAGTGGCTGCCGCACAACATGCACCCTACCGAGCAGGACGCGGCCGGGCCGGTGCGGCTGATGGCCCCCTCGCTCGGCGCCCTGGAGCCCATGCTGGAGCTGCACGACCGGCCCCGGTTCACGCCCGGCAGCGCCCGTACGGCGCCCGGCTCGGTGCCGCTGCACCTCGTGCTGGCCGACGGCGCGGCCCGGGAGACCGGCACCGGCCTGGAGGACATAGCGGGCGTGGTCGTCATCGATCTCACAGCGGCGGCCGGGGCGGGCCCGGGGGCGGCGGGCCCGGCCACGCTTCGGCTCAGGGTGACCCCCGGCGAGGTGTACCAGCTCCCCAGGGCCGGGACCACCGAGGCACTCATCGGCGTCCCTGACGCGCTAACGCTCACCGAGGCCGAAGCGCTGGCCCGGCAGCTCGCCCCGCTGCGGCCCGCGGCGCCGGGGGGCCTGGCCGAAGATGCGCTCGCGCTCAACACCACGCTCACCGCGCTGCTCGGCATCGACGGCCTGCGCACGCTGGACGTGGCCGCCCTGCGGCAGGCCCGGGCGCCGCGGGACCGGCTGCGGGTGCCGATCGGCAACGGCGCCGACGGCCGCCCGGTGGAACTCGACATCAAGGAGTCGGCGCAAGGCGGCATGGGCCCACATGGCCTGGTCGTCGGCGCGACCGGATCCGGCAAGTCCGAACTGCTACGGACGCTCGTGCTCGGGCTGGCGATCACCCACTCCGCCGAAGACCTCAACTTCGTCCTGGTCGACTTCAAGGGCGGCGCCACGTTCCTCGGCCTGGACCGGCTGCCGCACGTGTCCGCGGTGATCACCAACCTGGCCGACGAGCTGCCGCTGGTGGACCGGATGCGCGACGCGCTGCAGGGCGAGATCGTCCGCCGCCAGGAGCTGCTGCGCGCGGCCGGCAACTGCGCCTCGCTCCGCGATTACACCAAGGCCCAGGCGGAGGGGGCCCGGGCGGAAGGGGCGGCACTGCCGCCGGTGCCGAGCCTGTTCGTCGTGCTCGACGAGTTCTCGGAGCTGCTGGCAGCCAAGCCGGAGTTCATCGACCTGTTCGTCACGATCGGGCGGGTCGGCCGCTCGCTCGGTGTGCACCTGCTGCTCGCCTCGCAGCGGCTGGAGGAGGGGCGCCTGCGGGGGCTGGACACCCAGCTGTCCTACCGGATCGGCCTGCGCACGTTCTCCGCGCAGGAGTCGCGGACCGTGCTTGGGGTCCCGGATGCCTACGAGCTGCCCGCCCAGCCGGGCAACGCCTACCTGAAGGACGGCACCAGCGAGCTGACCCGGTTCAAGGCGGCCTACGTATCAGGCTCGCTGACCGGGGCGGGCGCCGGGCAGCCGGCGGCGCCCCGGCTGCGGCCCGCGATCGCCCGTTTCGGCCCCGCCTACGTCGAGCCGCGGTTCATCGGGATCCCCGCTGAAGCCCGGGAGCGCCAGGCCGGAAAGCCCGGCCGCCCGGGCCAGGAGCCCGGCGTGACCCTGCTGGACGCCGTCGTGGAGCTGTTGTCCGGGCCGGGGTCAGAGGGCCCGTCGGCGCACCAGATCTGGCTGCCGCCGCTCGGCGCTCCGCCCACCCTCGGCCAGCTGCTGCCTGAGCTGGATGAGCGGCAGATGCTGCTGGCGCTGCTCGGGATCGTGGACCGGCCCTTCGAGCAGCGCCGGGACCCGCTCCGGGCCGACCTGTCCGGCAGCGCCGGCCACGTGGCCGTGGCCGGCGGGCCGCGGAGCGGCAAGTCGACCGTCCTGCTCACCCTGATCAGCTCGCTGGCTCTGCTGAACACCCCCGCCCGGGTGCAGTTCTACATCCTGGATTTCGGCGGCGGCTCGATGAGCGCGCTCAGCGGGCTGCCGCACGTGGGCGGGGTCGCGACCCGGCTCCAGGGAGACCGGGTGCGCCGTACGGTCGCCGAGGTCCGGACCCTGCTCGAGCGGCGGGAACGCGAGTTCAGCGAGCGCGGCATCGACTCGATCGCCACCTACCGGGCCCTTCGGTCCGAGGGCGCGATCGCGGGCGACGGGTTCGGCGACGTGTTCCTCGTCGTGGACGGCTGGCTCACCCTGCGCCAGGATTATGAAGAGCTCGAGCAGGCCGTCACCGCGCTGGCGGCCCGGGGCCTCGGTTACGGCATCCACCTGGTGGCCGCGACCAACAAGTGGTCGGAGTTCCGGCCGGCCGTCCGCGACCTGTTCGGGACGCGCCTCGAGCTGCGCCTCGGCGACCCGTACGAGTCCGAGATCGGCCGCGCCGCGGCCGGGAACGTCCCGGCGGGCGCGCCGGGCCGCGGCCTGACCCGGGACAGGCTGCACTTCCTGGCCGCGGTACCCCGGATCGACGGCCAGGCCACCGCGGCCGGGCTGCCGGAGGCGATCCGCTCGCTGGCCGCCCGGGTCGCCGCCGCCTGGGAAGGCAGTGGGGCACCTCCTGTGCGGATGCTCCCGGACGTCCTGCCGGCCGCCGAGCTGCCGCCGCCAGCTTCTACCGGAGCCCAGGTCCCGTTCGGCATCGATGAGAACTCGCTGTCCCCCGTGTTCCTGGACTTCGCCGCCGACCCGCATTTCCTGGTCCTGGGCGACACTGAATGCGGCAAGTCGAACCTGCTGCGGTTGGCCGCCGAGGGCATCGCCGCCCGGTTCACGCCCGATCAGGCCAAGATCATCTTCCTCGACTATCGCCGGTCGCTGCTGGACGCAGCGCAGATCCCGCACCAGATCGGCTACGCCACATCCTCGGTGACGGCGGCCGCTCTCCTGGACGAGGTCCGCGGCGCCCTGAACACGCGGCTGCCGCCACCCGACCTCACCCCGGATCAGCTCCGGTCCCGATCCTGGTGGAGCGGCTCGGACCTGTTCGTCATCGTGGACGACTACGACCTGGTGTCCGGGACCAGGAATCCGCTCTTGGCGCTCAGCGAGTTTCTGCCCCAGGCCCGCGACGTCGGGCTGCACGTCATCCTGGCCCGGTCCGCGGGCGGCGCCGGGCGGGCCATGTTCGACCCGGTGATCCAGCGGCTGCGCGAGATGGGTTCGCCGGGACTGATCATGTCCGGCAGCAAGGACGAGGGGGCACTGCTCGGGGGCATCCGCCCCGCCTCCCAGCCGTGCGGCCGCGGTTTCCTGGTGGGCCGGCGGAACGGATCGCGCCTCGTCCAGGTCGCGCTGCTCGGCGATGGCGATGCCGATGCCGAAGGGACGCCGCCCGTAGCGGACCCGGTCGCGGCCTGGCGCTGAACGGGCTCGAGGCGGAGTGTGCTGACGCGGGGAACGGTCTGAGGCGGAGGGGGCGCTGACCGCGGAGCGTCACTGCGACGGGAGGCCGGGCCGCCAGTGACGGCGGCGTCCGGCCGGGAGCACCAGGGCTGCCGCCACCACCAGGACCGCCAGCCCAGCCGCGCCCGCCGCGACCGATACGGCGACGGTGCGGGTCGCCTGGTCCGGCGCGCTCGCGCGGGTGATCGGCACCCGGCCTTCCGGGCCGGCCGCTGCCGCGGCGGCCAGGGCGCCCGTCCCGGTGGCCAGCGCGGCGGCGGGGAGCACCGCCGTCACGGCCTGGACCGGGTTGACCATGCCACGGCCGGTTCCCGGCCCGGCCGGGCCGTCCGCGGTCGCGGTGATCCGCGTGACCACCTGAGCTTCGCCCAGTCCCGGGTAGGCGGCCCGGACCAGCGCAGCGACCCCGGAAACGAACGCTGTCGCGAAGCTGGTGCCGTTGTCACCAGGGTTATAGGCCTGGGGAAAGGTCCCCGGGTAGGCGCTGGTCACGTCGACCCCCGGCGCGGTGACGCTCACCGGCGTCCGGGTATCGGAGAAACTGGCCAGCGAGCCATCCGGCCCGATTGCGCCGACCGACAGCACCCCGGGGTAGGCGGCGGGGTAGAACGGGCCGACCACGCCGTCCGGATCGTCATTGCCGGCCGCGGCCACGACCACGACGTTGCGGGCCTGCGCGAACTGCGCCGCCGCCAGCAGCGCCGGGGTGCTGACGTTCGTGGCCAGCGACAAATTGATCACGTTCGCGCCCAGGTTCACCGCGTCGCGGATGGCCTGAGCGGTCACCTGACCGGGGAAGTTGTCCGAGTTTGTGATCTTGATGGAGAGGATGCTCGCCTGCGGCGCGACACCAGCGAACGTGACGCTCGCCTGCGGCGCGGCCGCGATGATGCTGGCTACCGACGTGCCGTGCCCGACGCAGTCCGCGCCGGGCGGTACGTCGCCGGCGGTCGCCCCGGCCAGATCCGGCCCTACCGTAACCCGGTCCCCGAACTGCGGGTTGGCGTCCACGCCACTGTCCACCACCGCGACCGTGACGCCAGCCCCTTGCGTCAGCCGCCAGGCGCTGGAGTAGCCGAGCGCCTGCTGCGCCCACGGTGTGGATTTCGGCGCCGCGATGCCGTGGGTGCCGGGGCAGTCTCCCTCCGGCCCAGGCAGCGCGGACCGCCCGACCCCGGCCTGCCCAGCGACGGCAGGTATCGCGGGCGCCGCGGCCTGGGCGGGCCTGTTGGGTGCAGCGAGAGCGGGCGTGGTCACCGCGGCCAGGCAGAAGGAGGCGCCCAGCACTCCACCGGCCCGCAGGGCGGGTCCCCGTCGCAACGCAGGCACCTCCACAAAATCGTCGTCTACTCATGACTACGGATCTGCCGGGAGGCGGTTCGCACGGCAGCCCGGCGCCGCTCGCGCGCTGCGGTCGCCCGGTTCTTCGATGGGCTTGAGCTGGTGGAGCACGGCATCGTCCAGACCAGCCAGTGGCGGCCTCCGGTACAGGGCAGCACCGCCGAGGTGCCTAGGTGGGGCAGGAACGGGCCCGCAAGCCGTAATGCACCGGGAGCGGCGGTCACGCAGTACATCGGGCAGCCATCTGACGGCCGGGCGTACTGACGTGTGAATCCGGCCTCGTCACCCGGGCATCTGGCCCGTCCTTGACGGCCCCGCTACATCACCGGCGCCACGCTGCCGATCGACGCCGGGTTCGCCCTTCTCTGACCTTCACCGGGGACGGTCAGCCGGGGTGACATCGGGCCAGGAAAGACCGCCAACAAGGGTGCGACCTAGCCTGCGCCTGCTGCTGAATTCTGGCTCAGCCGCCGTTTCCCCGGCGGCCCATCGCCCTAACTCCCGGCGCTCACTCCCGCCCGGCGCAGCGCGGCCCGCGCGAGCAGGCGGGTGGAGTCCAGGGTGGGCAGCGGCGAATTCGTATCGTTCATGAGCAGCGGGATCTCGGTGCAGCCGAGCACGACGGCATCACAGCCCGCATCCTTCATCCGCCCGATGACCCGCTGATGGCAGGCGACGGCCTCGCGGGTGACCACGCCATAGACCAGCTCATCGAAGATGATGCGGTTGACCTCCTCCCGTTCGGCCGCGTCCGGGCGCACCCACTCCAGCCCGCGGGCGGTGAGCTTGTCCGGGTAGACATCGCTTTCGGCCAGCCAGCGGGTCCCCAGCAGGCCGAGCCGCCGGAACCCGCGCCCGGCCGCCTCGGCCGCGACGACCTCGGCGATGTGCAGCCAAGGCCGCGGCGATGCCGGCTCCACCTGGGGGAACGCCTGGTGCAGGGTGTTGTCGGGGCAGATCAGGAAATCGGCCCCGATGGCGGTGAGCTTCCTCGCCGAGGAAAGCATCAGCTCGGCCACGCCCGGCCAGTCCCCGCGGTCGAGGCAGCTCATGTACTCCGCCAGCGAAGGCGTGTGCATCGACACTTCGGGGTGGGCGTGCGCACCGAGAAGCTGCGCACCCTCGGCACAGATGGTCCGGTAACACAGCGCCGCGCCTTCCGCGGAGCAGGCCACGATCCCGATGTGCTGCGGCATGACGATCGCCTCCCAGGGGATGCCCCGGTTCAGCGTAGGCCGTGCCAGCGGCCGTGGCCCCTGACCTCCTGGCTGAGCCGGGCCCGGTAGGCCGCACGGGCGTCGGCCTCCCGATCGCCGGGCTCGGCGGCACCGCCGGGCACATGGCCCGCCATAGCCGGCCGGCCACCGTCGCCCGCAGCCTCCACCGGCAGGTCTTCCCCGGCCAGGTCTTCCCCGGCCAGGTCTTCCCCGGCCGCGGCCTCCCAGAGCAGGGTTCCCTCAGGCCGGCCATCGGCGGTCCCGCTGACCGCGCCGCCGCGGAGGTGGAACTCGTCGCGGATCGTCTTGGCCCAGAAATACGCGCCCATCACGGCGAACAACGGCCATTCGAACGTGTACGCCCAGCTCAGGCTGTTGCCCGACATCGCACGATGGAACTGCCAGTCGCCCAGCCAGCACATGCCCCAGAAGGCCACGACCGCGAATGCATGCCAGGCCAGCCACCGCGGCGAGATGAGGAACCGCCACCGGGGCCCGGAGTCAGCCTCCGCCATCAGCGGCCCCACGGGAGCAGCGCCGTCACGGCCACCACCGCGAACAGCAGGGTCAGGTAGGCGATCGACTGGTGGAACAGCCGGATCGGTGCCTGGTTCTTGGCCTGGTGCTTGGCCTGGGTATCGCCGGCCGCGACCCGGGCCCGCAGCCGGTGGGCCCCGGCCAGGAACCAGGCGCCGAGCCCGGCCGCGCAGCAGCCGTACAACCAGCCCGCATACGGGACCAGGGCCAGCGTGGCCGCGACCATCGCGTAGGAGTACAGCAGGATCTTCCGCGTCACCACTGAGGCGGGCGCCACGACCGGCAGCATCGGGACGCCGGCGGCGGCGTAGTCGTCACGGAACTTCATCGCCAGCGCCCAGAAGTGCGGGGGCGTCCAGAAGAAGATCACCGCGAACAGCACCACGGCGGCCAGGCTCACCCGGCCGGTCACCGCAGCCCAGCCCACCAGAACCGGGAAGCAGCCGGCTGCCCCGCCGATCACGATGTTGGAGGCCGTCCGGCGCTTCAGCCCGAGCGTGTAAACGAAGACGTAGAACAGGATCGCCCCGTCGGCCAGCGCCGCGGCCAGCCAGTTCACCGTCATGCCGAGCAGCACGGTGGAAGCGGCCCCCAGCACGATGCCCGACACCAGCGCCTCGCCGGGCTTGATCACGGCCTTCGCTCCGGTGGCCGCCAGCGGGCGCCGCGACGTGCGCCGCATCAACGCGTCGATGTCCCGGTCGATGAAGCAATTCAGCGTGTTCGCACTGCCCGCGGCCAGGGCGCCCCCGGCCAGCGTCGCCGCCATGAGCCAGGCCGGCGGCAGGCCGCGCTGGGCCAGTAGCATCGTCGGCAGCGTCGTCACCAGAAGCAACTCGATGATCCGGGGCTTGGTCAGGGCGAACAGCGACCTGGCCACCAGGGCCGCCGGCCGCCGGCCACCGTCGGCCGCGGGTACCCGCACCGGCTCGCTCCCGGGGCTGGTTCCGGGCAGGAGGCCCGCGGCGTGTGTCATTCGCTGGCCCCCGAGCTGTCGGTAGGTTCGGTGCCGCCGTTGGCGGTCGGGTCGTCGCTGGGCGCAGTGCCCTCGGCAGGCACAGTGCCCTCGGCAGGCTCTGTGCCCTCGACCGGTGCCGCAGCGTCGGCAGAGGGCAGCGAATCCGGAGCGTCCTCCGCCAGCGAGGCCGATGTCGCGCCGGCGGCCTCGGCGCCGGACTCCGCGGACCCGCCGCCTTCGGCGAGCGGCAGGCCGCCTGCCACCGCCGCCGCCTTGGCCGCCCCCGGGCTAGGCGGCCCGGTGTAGGCGACAGCCGTGATGCGGCGCGCCGGGACCCGGGGATGCGGCCGGCCGAACAGCCTGACGTACAGGACCGTGGCGACGACGCAGAACAGCAAGATGGGGAACGCGAACGTCAGGTAGGACCCCGCCTCGCTGTTGACAGGCACCGAAGCGAGAACCGTTCCGGCCACGCCAGCCTCCTCTTAATTCCCAGATCATGGGTCGGGCCCACCGGTGGCCGGCCCGGCCCGGTCAGGCTGTCAGGTAGAACAGCACCCAGAACACGATCGCGATCACAGCGAGGTAGTTCCAGAACACCGTGAACGCGCTCAGGGCGGACTGGAACCGCTGTACGGCGAAGGCCTCGGCGTAGGTCGGCGGCTGCTCCACGAAGGAAATCCCCGGGATCACCCGCGCCCGCATGATCAGCGTCTCCAGCCAGATCATCGCGGCCAGCACCATGACGATGAAGACCGGCGTGGTGCCGACGAAGACGCTCGCGAAGCCGGCGCTGCCCGGGAAGAAGTGCAGGTTCAGCAGTTCCCACACCTGCAGCCCGATCCCAGCCAGCCCAAGTACCAGAGCCACAACCGCGCTGGCCTGCCAGGCCCGCTTGTTACCGGCCTTGATCCGCGTCAGTCCCACGTCCTGGAGCACCGCGCTGACCACCACCAGCGCCATGATCACCGCTCCGGCCCAGGGCTGCGGGCCCTTGAACCCGGCCGGATGCCACATCCCGTGCGAGTTCAGCGACCGCAGGTAGAAGTAGGCAAACGCGAAGCAGCCGAACGCGAACGACAGGCTGCCCACGGCCAGCCGCACCCCGGTCCACGTCGCGTTCAGCGCCGCCTCGTGATAGAAACCGGCTTCCTCGGATTCCCAGGTCAGGCCCTGCGGGACGGGCGGAGGGGTTTCAGTGTCGGACATCGCTACGCTCCCGCCCCTTCGGTGACCACGCTCGCGTCGGCGCTACTGAGCACGCCCAGGGGCGGATCCAGGTCGGCCACCGGCGGCGCGTCCTTCATGCCGTACTCATACGGGCCGGACAGAACGACGGGGACCCGGGTGAAGTTGCCGGGCGGCGGCGGCGAGGCGACCTGCCACTCCAGGCCGCGGGACCGCCACGGGTTCCCTTCCTCCCGCACCCGGACGATCACCGTGGAGTAGACGAAGTTGGCCACGAAGATCAGGATCGAGACGCCAAGCAGGAAGGAGGAGATCGAGACCCAGTCGTTCAGGGTCTCCAGGCTCCGCGCGTAGGTGTACACCCGGCGCGGCTGCCCGGCCATCCCCACCGCGAACAGCGGCAGGAACGTCGAGTTGAAGAACACGAACATCGTCCAGAAGTGGATCTTGCCCAGGGTCAGGTTGAGCCGGATGCCCATGATCTTCGGCAGCCAGTAGTACAGGCCACCGAAGAACGCGAACATCAGCCCGCCCATGATCGTGTAGTGGAAGTGCGCCATCACGAAGAACGTGCCGTGCTCGGTGGTGTCCGCGGGCACGTCGGACAGGAACACCCCAGAGATCCCGCCGATCAGGAAGTTGAAGTAGAACCCGAGCGCGAACAGCATCGGCACCGTGAAGCGGATCTTGGCCTTCCAGAAGGTGCCCAGGGCGACCAGGAAGATGAACCCGGTCGGGATCGAGATCAGCTCCGTGGTCAGCATGAAGACCGGCCGCATGTCCGGGTTGATGCCGCTGACGAACAGGTGATGCTGCCAGACGAAGAAGCTCAGCAGCGTCACGCCGACCATCCCCGCCGCCGCGACCCGGTAACCGAACAGCGGCTTGCGGCAGAACACCGGGAGGATCTCGCACACGACGCCAAAGCCGGGCAGGGCCAGGATGTAGACCTCGGGATGACCGAAGAACCAGAACAGGTTCTGCCACAGGTAGCTGCTGCCGCCGAGGCTGTCGGTGAAGAACGCGGTCTGCACCGTCCGGTCGGTGATCAGCATGTACATCGCGCCGACGAGGACCGGCGCGGCGAGCACCATCAGGAACGAGGTCGTCATGATCGCCCAGACGAAGATCGGGATCCGGCTCCAGCGCATCCCGGGGGCCCGGTAGCAGATGATCGTGACGATCAGGTTGAAGCCGAGCAGGATCAGCGAGATTCCCATGATCCCGAACGCGACGGCGTAGGCGTCGGCGCCCTGCGTAGCCTGGACCGAAAGCGGCGCGTACCCGGTCCAGCCGAACGGGAACCCGCCGAACATCAGGCCGGACAGCAGCACGAGGTAGGCCGCCGGGGTGAGCCAGAAGGACAGCGCCTCGATCCGCGGGAACGCCATCCGCTTGGACCCGATCATCAGCGGCACCAGGTAGTTGCCGAGCGGCCCGAGGATGATCGAGCTCATCATCATCATCATCATCGTGCCGTGCTCGCCGACGATCGCGGTGTAGGTCGCGGAGCTGAAGACGTGGTAAGAGGGTGACAGCAGCTCCGTCCTGATCGCCATGGCCAGCAGGCCGCCGGTCAGGAAGTAGCCGATCATGCCGACCAGGTACTGGATGCCGACCACCTTGTGGTCCAGCGTGTACCGGAAGTACCTGGCCAGCCCGGCCGATGCGTCCCGTGCCTCCTCGGCGGCGTGCACCGGCCGGCCGGCCATCTGCCGCCCCAGATCGTTGAAGACCCCGAGGCCGGCCAGCCAGCCGACCGTCCCGAGGACGTAGCCGAGGACGATGGCGAAGTCGTTCTGGCCGGAGTTCACCACCTGCGAGTAGCCACTGGCGATGTAGTTGCCCAGCCAGTGGCCCAGGAAGTAGCCGAGCACCGCGCCGATGATCCCGGTATGGATCGCCGGGCGCAGCCACCAGGCACGCGCGGGCCGCGGCGCACCCGGCCCGCGTCCGCCGGGCGCCTCGGCCCTATCCGGCTGTATGTCGATGGCCATACCGGTCACCTCTCCACGGAAGGAGCGGAAATGTCACTGTGCGCCGACCGCCTGCTCACGGCTGCACCGGGTACTGGGAGCCGTAGTACTGACCGCCCGCACCGGACAGCCCAGCCTGCTGGAAGGCCTTGCCGAGCTGGGCGATCGAGTTCGGGTCGTAGGTCAGCGAGTAGGGCGGAAGGTTCCTGGTCAGCGCGGCGAGCTGGATCTTAGCGGCCGACGCCCACGCGCTGAACGCGGAGTCGCTGACGACCTGGCCGGCCGTGGTCATGTCGGCGTGCCACAACCCGCATAGCTCGGCGCAGCGCACCTCGACCTGGCCGGTGTGCTCGGGCTTGGTGTAGGCCACGTTGTTGATGCCCGGGTTCGCGTCCGCCTTCACCCCCAGCTGGTAGGCCCAGAAGCTGTGGATGACGTCCAGCGAGGTTACGTTGAACTGGACGTTCTCCCCGACGGGCAGGACCAGGCTGGTCGTCTCGAACCCGCCGAACTGCGGGTAGCGGTACGTCCACCGCCACTGCTGGCCGATCACCTGCACCTGCAGGGGGGTACCGCCGCTCGGCCTCCAGATCGGCGTGTTCCCTTCCCCAGCCCCGGCGCCGGCCGGGCCAACCAGCTCCACGGTGCCGAACACGGCCAGGCTCAGCACGAGCACGGACGTGACCCCGATCCAGGTGGCCGAGACCCGGGTGTTGCCGTGGATGGGCGGCCCGTCCTCGTCGTCACCCTCCCGGTGCCGCCACACGACGAGGGCATAACCGGCGTAGACGAGCACGAAGGCCATGACCGGGGCGGCCATCACGGCCATGACCCTGATGTCGAACTGCTGGCTGGAGGCGGACGAGGACATGTCGCCCGGCGGCAGATGCGGCCCCCAGACGAACCAGATGAGCAGGTCGGCCGCCAGGGCAACGGGCAGCCAGATCAGGAAGATCCGCAGCCCGTGGTTCGGCTCGCGCCGCTGCGCATCGGCCGAGACCGTCGCTTCTGTGGCGGCCATCAGGACACCACCTGCATGTTGCCCGTCATGTAGCCGATCGTCTGCATGGGACCACCATTGCCGTAGAGGAAGGAAAGGCCGCATGGGACGAAGCACTGCCACCGGTATGCGCCCGGCTGGGCGGGCGTCACGAAGCTGAACGTCGTGGTCGAGTGCGCATTGTTCGTGCAGGGCCCGGTCGCACAGGTGCCCGGCCCCGCCTCGACCGGCACGTTGAGGTTCAGGCTGGGGATCGCGAACGTGTGCTGGATGAGAAACGGACCGTTCCAGCCGTTGACCGTCCGGACCGGGATCTTGCCGTAGTGTGCGATACCGCCGATCGTGCCGCTGACCCGGCCCCAGACCTGGTTGCGGACCGGCGTCGAGCCGTCGTAGCCGAGGATCGTCACGTTGATCCGGGTGTGCGCGGGCACCTGGAACAGCGTCGTGTGCACCCAGGCGCCGGTGGCCGGGCTCTTGATGAAGTAACTGACCCACGTCGGATGGTCAGGCACCACCGCCGGGTTGGATGACGCGTCCGACTGCATGGTCACGTTGACCTGGCCGGAGGAGGCGGCGGTGAAGTCGACTGTCGGCGGCCCGCCGAGCAGGTAGTGGGCCACGACGAAGATGACGGCGCCAACCACGGCGAGGAACGCCACGGTCAGGGTCGCCACCCGGGCCGGCAGAGACACCAGCCACCACCTCGCTCCTGCGCGAAAATTCTCCAGCCGGGCACGGATGAGCATGCGTCCGGGATCCCGGAAGCTCTGCTACAGGTCCAGAGCTTGGCGCCGGCACGGTCAGCACGGCAAGGAGCAGGCCTCTGTATGACGAAATTGTCATTGTTCGCTAGCCCGACCTGCGGTTTCGTCACTGCCGGCCGCTTAGACCGTAACTTTTCGGCAAAGCATCGGCGTGTCCGGTGTCCCGCCGCAGCGATGCTGACACGTTCGGTCAGCCTGGGCGTGCAACGGATTGCATTCAGGTCACGAAGCTTGACTGAATGACCGAATTGAGTAGATGGTCTCTCAGTACGCTGTTCGAAATAAGCACGTAGCCCAGTAGCGGGTTCGGTCGCCACACCTCCGATGTGGCCAGGTGCGAAGTGAAGTGCCTGCAATGAGTACAGATCCAACGGCTCGTGCCCTGCCAGGCTCGGCCATCCTGCTCGTCGACGACGAGCCGGGCATCCGGGGCTTCGTCAGCCGTGCCCTGGTGCGGGCGGGCTACCGGACCCGCTGCGCCTCCGGCGGCGCGGAGGCGCTCCGGCTGGCCAGCACGGGTGAGTACGGGCTGGTCATCCTGGACGTCGTCATGCCGGACATGGACGGGCGCGAGGTGCTGGCCGGGCTGCTCCGCGCGCACCCGGACCAGGCCGTGCTCGTGCTGTCCTGCCTGGACGACGCGACCACGAAGGTCGCTTGCCTGGATCTCGGCGCGCACGACTACCTGACCAAGCCGTTCGCACTGGAGGAACTGCTCGCCCGGGTGCGGGTCCAGCTGCGCGGCGATACCCGGCACGAGGTACTCAGGTCCGGTGAGCTGAGCCTCGACGTGGGCCGGATGCAGGCCGACATCGGGCAGGGCCCGATCCCCCTCACCCGGCTGGAGTTCTTGCTGCTCAGAGAGCTCATGGAGCACGCCGGCCATTCGGTGCCCAAAGACCGGCTGCTCGCCTCGATCTGGGGCTATGACTTCAACCCGGGCTCCAACGTGGTCGACGTGTGCGTGCGGCGGCTGCGGTCGAAGCTCGGCTTCGAGCTGATCAGGACGGTGCGTGGTGCGGGTTACCAGCTTGCGTCCTAGCGGCGCGGGCAGCCGCGTACCGGTGGACTGGACCAGCCCGGCGTGGCTGCTGCTCGGGCTGCTCAGCCTGGCCGGGCTGGCCGCCCTGCTGAACTTCGCCCGGCAGGACAACACGATCTTCGGCCCCGTCTGGCTAGGCCTCATTCTGGCCTCCGGCCTTGGCCTGGTGTGGCACGGCGACCGCGGCAGGTCCGCAGCGGCCGGAAGCGACCGGGCCGGTGAGGAGACCGGCCAGCTGCTGGCTAGCCAGCGCACGTTCCTTCAGGACGCCGCACACCAGCTCAGGACGCCGATCACCATCGCTCTGGGGCACGCCGAGCTGCTGGCGGCCGAACTGGCCGGCCGTCGCGAGCAACAGGACGTCTACGTGATGGTCCGCGAGCTGACGCGGCTGAAGAGCCTGAGCGAGCGCCTGCTCCTGATCGCCGCGTCCCAGGACCCCGAATTCCTCTACCTGGCGCCGGTCGCGCTGGACGGCTTCCTGGTGGAGGCGCTGCGGCGCTGGCAGCCTACGGCACGCCGGGTCTGGGCCACCGGGCGGCTGGACGCGGTGACCGTGCCCGCCGACCACGAGCGCCTGGGGCTGGCCCTGGACGCCCTGCTGGAGAACGCCGTGCAGCACACCGGCCCCGGCGACACGATCAGGCTCTCGGTCCGGCAGGACGATGATGCCAAGTCCGCCCGCCTGGTCGTCGAGGACTCCGGGGAGGGCATCATGCCCGCCGAAATCGACCACATCTTCGAGCGGTTCCGGACCGGCCCGGCCCGCGGTGGCCCCCGCGGGACCGGGCTCGGGCTGACCCTGGTCCGCGCGGTCGCCCTCGGCCATGGCGGTGAGGTGCGGGTGCGAAGCACACCCCGCGCAGGGAGCAGCTTCGAACTCGTGCTCCCGATGACCGCGCGGCCTCGGCACACGCTGCGGATCCGTACCGGCGGGCGGGCCGCAGGACAGCAGGACGTGGCCCGGAACGACGGGACCGGGACCAGCCCCGGGCTGCCCGGATCCGCCGGCGGCGGCCCGGACACCCCCGCCGGCGGCGGCCCGGACAGCCCCACCGGCGGCGGCCCGGACAGCACAGCGCGGGGCGGCAGGCCGCCGCGCCGCGGAAGATGGCCGCGCCCGGCCGTGGTCGCCGTGTGCGCCGTGTGCGCCGCGGCTATCGCCGCCGTCATCACGATCGACACCACCAGCCACCGGAACACGCCGGTGACCGAGCCCGCCGCGCCCGCCTTTACGCTGCCGTCGCTGGGCGACCCGGCGCAGATGGTGTCGCTGAGCGCATACCGGGGCCACCCGGTGATCGTGAACTTCTTCGCGTCCTGGTGCGGCCCATGCCAGCGGGAAACGCCGGTCCTGGCCAGCTTCTACCGCGCGTCCGCGGGCAGAGCCGTGATCATCGGCGTGGACGCGGACGACAACGCCACGGCCGCCCGCCACTTCGTCGCGCACGAGCAGGTCGCCTATCCGGTTGGATTCGAGACCACGCCGACGGTGGCCAACGCGTACGGCGTGAGCGCGGTCGGCATCCCGGAGACCTTCTTCCTGAACTCCCGGCATCGCATCGTCAAGCGGATCCTTGGCGATGTGACCATGCGGGAACTGACTGAGGAAAGCGCCGTGCTGGACGGGCCGCACGTGAGCGCGGCCGGGGCAGACAGTTACCAGAATCGAGGCTGAGCGGTGCAGTCACCTCCGCGCACGAATCCCCCGTACGTACCGATCCGGCGGACCACGTGGCCGACGCGGCGCTCGCCGCGGCTGCTCTTCGTCGCGATCGCGGTGCTGGTGATCATCGGCGCGGGCGTCGGTCTCGTCCACCGGCCATCGACCGGAGAGCGGGCAGCTGATCTGCGCGGATTCCTGACCGACATGACCACTGACATCCAGTCGTGCGCGGGTGGGGTCGGCGAGTCGCTGACCGCGCTCCAGGGGATCGAGTCCGGCTCCAGCCACCAGGTGGCCGACGCGATCGGCGTCGCCACGGACGGCGCGACCAACTGCACGCTGGCCTACAGCATGCAGCTCGACGACCTGTCGTCGTATCAGGTCACCGAGTCGCTGGCGAGCTTCCATCTGGCCTCCGTGGTCGAGGGCCTGGTGAACTGGGCGGATCCGGACGCCGTGAACGTGCAGACGGACGTCGCGCACGTGCTGGCCGCCCGGACCCCGCAGGCCAGGAGCAAGGCGAACGCGTCGCTGCAGGCCGCGCTGAAGACGATGAATGCGCAGCGGGCGGCCGTGGACGCTGTCCTGCAGCACGCGATCACATCGCTGTCCCCGCATGCCGCCCCACCCAAGCTGCCCGGATGAAGACATGATCACCCGCCAGGCACCGTTCCTGCGCAACCACAGGGACGCCGACCAGAGGAACGGTGAGCCACGATGCCGGGCATGAACTCCGGCCTGAACAGCGACAATCCGACGCTGGTCGCTGCGTTCCGGAGTGCGCTGCTGCACCAGGGGATCATCGCGGGTTGCGTCTTGGTGATCCTGGCGGTGGCCTGGGCGGCGATCAGGGAGTGGATGCGGCCGCCGGCCAGCGGGGACGCGGGCCGCGGCGAAGCCATAGCCGAGCCCGGCTGGCGCCTGCTGCTGCGGATCGGCTTCGGCATCATCTGGATCTTCGACGGCCTGCTGCAGGCCCAGCCGTCCATGGCCGTCGGGCTTCCCTCGCAGGTCATCCAGCCTGCGGCGGCGGCCTCACCGGGCTGGGTCCAGCACCTCGTGAACTGGGCGGGGACCAGCTGGTCGTACCACCCGATCCAGGCCGGCGCCGCAGCGGTCTGGATCCAGATCGGGATCGGCGTCTGGCTGATCACCGCGCGGCGGGGACCGTGGTCCAGGCTCGCCGGGCTGACCAGTGTGGGCTGGGGCCTGGTGGTCTGGGCGTTCGGCGAGGCGTTCGGCGGCATCTTCGCTCCCGGCCTGACCTGGCTGTTCGGCGCGCCAGGGGCCATTGTGTTCTACTGTGCCGCCGGCGCGCTGATCGCCGCGCCCGAGCGCAGCTGGCGGACACCGCAGCTGGGCCGGGCCATCCTGGCCGTGCTGGGCACCTTCTTCCTCGGCATGGCGGTGCTGCAGGCCTGGCCGGGACGTGGCTTCTGGCAGGGAACGCTGCATGGCGGCAGCGGCACGCTCACCGGAATGGTCAGGTCCATGGCGGACACACCGCAGCCGGCTCTGTTCGCCGGGTGGGTCAGCAGCTTCGCGTCCTTCACCGCGGCGCACGGCTTCGCGGTGAACCTACTCGCCGTCACCGCTCTGGCGGCGGTCGGCGCGGGCTTGCTGACCGCGGGCGGCGGCCGGCCGGGACTGCTCCGCCTCACCGTCATCGTGATGGTCGTACTCTGCCTCGCGGACTGGGTCCTGATCGAGGACTTCGGCTTCTTCGGCGGGCTGGGCACCGATCCCAACAGCATGATCCCGATGGCCCTGGTGGGGGTGGCGGGTTACCTGGCGCTGACCCGTGCCCCCAGCGTGGCGGCGGAGCCGGCCGTCACGGCGGGGCCCGCCGTGACGGGCGAGCCCGCCGTTACGGCCGAGGCAATACCAGCCGGGGCGGCGGCCGCCGGGACAGTGGCCGCCGGGCCAGTAGCCGCCGGGGCAGCGACGCCGGGGCGGTGGCTGCGTACCCAGCTGCGGCCCGCGCGCCTGACCCGGGCGGCGGGCGCGTTCGCCACCGGGGGTACGCGGGCCGTCGTGACCACCTGGGCGGTGGCGATCATCGTGGTCGGCGCGGCACCGATGGCGATGGCCCAGGCCAACGGCAGCGCCGACCCGATCATCGCCCAGGCGATCGACGGTAATGCCGCCCCGCTCGACTTCAAGGCGCCGGCCTTCACGCTGACCGACCAGTACGGCCGGCCAGCGAGCCTGGCCGCCCTGCGCGGCAAGGTGGTGCTGCTGACCTTCCTCGACCCGGTCTGTACCAGCGACTGCCCGTTGATCGCCCAGGAGTTCCGCCAGGCCGACCAGATGCTCGGCTCGACCGCACGGGACGTCGAACTGGTCGCGATCGTCGCCAACCCGCTGTACCACTCCGTCGGCTACACCCAGGCCTTCGACCGCCAGGAAAACCTCACCACGTTGCCGAACTGGCTCTATCTGACCGGCAGCGTCGCCCAGCTGCAGCAGGCGTGGAAGGACTACTCCGTTACGGCCCAGATCCTGCCGGCCGGCGGAATGATCGCCCACAGCGACGTGGCCTTCGTCATCGATCGAGCAGGGCATACCCGGACGGAACTCGATTTCGACCCGGGACCGGGCACCGTTACCACCGTGTCGTCCTTCGCCGCCGAGCTGACCGGCGCGGCCAGGCAGGTCGTGAAGCCGTCGTGAGCGTGTCAACGTATCCCGCTGCTCCCGCCGCGCGCGCCGCCGCCGCCGCGCTGATCGCTCTGGCCTGCGTCGTGACCGCGAGCTGCGGGGCCACCGCGGCCCCCCGGCCGGGGCCAGCGGCGACACCCGCCCCGGCCGCGCCGCCGCCGCTGGCTATGTCCGTCACCGATTCCGCGGGGGCGGGGCGGGCGATCGTGGAGATGGGCGGCTCGGCGGCCCAGGAGGACAACTTCTGGGAACTGTTCGTGCGGCCGGCCGGAACGGCGCCGTGGCGGCTGGCCACCCCGGCCGGGGTGGCCGACAACGGCGGCCTGGAGGTCGCGGGCACCGACGCATCGCTCGTGGCCGGGTTCAGGCCCAGCCAGGATCTGACGTTCTCGCCGCTCGCCACCACCAGCGACGACGGCGCGAGCTGGTCTCCGGCCGGCCCGGTGAGCCCCGGCCTCGCGGACGTGCCCGACGCCCTGACGGCCGGGCCCGGCGACCGCCTCATCGCGCTGACCAGTGGTGGGTCGGCTCAGCTCGGCACGGGCGGCGGGAAAACGTGGACCCCCCTGGCTAGCGTCACAGCACTGACGGCCGCCCCGGCGGGCCAGGCCTGCAGGCCGACCGGCTTCACCGCGGCTGCGTTCAGCGGTTCCGGGGTTCCGATGCTGGCCGCCGACTGCAGCCGGCCGGGGACCGTGGGCATCTTCGCCGACCGCGGCGGCGGCTGGCACACGGCCGGCCCGGCTCTGCCCGCCTCGCTGGCCGGCGAGGGCATCGGCGTACTCAGGCTGACCGCCTCCGGCGACGGCATCGTGGCCCTGCTGCGGGCCGGGTCCGGCACGACGGCCAGCCTGATCGCCGCCTGGTCGGGCGCCAGCGGCGGCCCCTGGACCCTGTCGGCTCCGCTGCCCATCGGCACTAGCCAGCTCCGTGCCACGTCGTCCGGCGCGGGCAAGACGATCGGGGTCATCCTGGCCGGCGGCCGCGGCGAGACCCTGGCCGGGCCGGGATCGACGTGGCGCGCGCTTCCCGCGCTGCCGGCCGGGGCGGCCACGCTCACGCTCGGGCCGGGCAGCCGGGTGGACGCGCTCGCAGCGCACGGCGGCACGCTCTCGGACTGGCGGCTCGGACCGCGCCCCTCCGGATCGGGGACCGCCGGCGCCGGCCCGGCGGGCTGGCGGCTGATCCAGACGGTCCACGTCACGATCCCCTACGGCTCGTCGAGCTAGCGGCCATGAGCTACCTGACGGCGCACTGGTCATTCGACCCGTTCCTGATCGTCGCGATCGTCGTGGCCGGATGGCACGAGATCGGCCTCGCCCGGCTGGCGCGGCGCTCCCGCCCCGAGCGCACCCGGGAGCGCAGGCGGCGCTCCTTCTGCTTCTACGGCGGGCTGGTGGTGCTGCTGCTCGCGGTGGAGTCACCGGTGGACTACTGGGCCGACGACTACTTCTTCGTGCACATGATCCAGCATCTGCTGCTGATGTTCGCGGCGCCGACCCTGGTCGTGGCCGGCGCTCCGTGGCAGCCGCTGCTCGACGGACTGCCTGGCCGGGCCGGCCGCAGCGCAACCGCTGGGGTGCTGCGCGGCGGCTGGTCCCGGCCGCTGCGCGCCGCCGCCGGCTGGCTGCTGCGGCCGTGGGTCGCCGTAGTGACGTTCAATGTCGTGATGCTGGCCTGGCACGTCCCCGTGCTGTTCGACCTGGCGGAGAACAACCAGGCCGTGCACATCTGGCTGATGCACGGCAGCTTCTTCCTGGCGGGAGTGCTGTTCTGGCTGCAGTTCATCCCCTCGCCCCCGTTCCGGATGCGGATGCCCCCGGTCGCACAGGCGCTGGCGCTGGTGGCCACGAACGTGATCATGTGGATCCTGGCCATGTCGATGAGCTTTCTCACCGTGGTCTCCTGGTACCCGGTCTACAACCACATCGCCGGTGTGACGCTCCCGCCGTTCGCCGATCAGCAGATCGGGGCCGGGATCCTCTGGGTCTGCGGGGACTTCTGGGCCATTCCCTGCCTGATCGTGGTGGTCCGGCGCATCATCAACGCCGACGGCGATGTGGGCTCCGCGGTCGACCGGATACTCGGCCGCCGTACTGCTGGCGACAAGGGCACCACGGCCGCCCCCACGTGGGCGACCCGGGCCAGGCGATAAGCACACCACCGGATCTGCGTGGACCTGCCCCGCCCTCGCGAGGAGCCGGTCAGCCGCTACGGCCGGCCATCGGCTCAGGCTCCTGCGGGGACGGGGACGTCGCGCCCGCTTCCGGGCCGGTCAGCCGATCGGGCAGGCGCAGCCCGGCCGCCAGCGCGATGACCGCCACTGCGACCGCGAACGAGAACGCCAGCGCTACCGCGGCGCGGTGCCCCGGGCCCGCCGAGACGGCCGCCACGATCGCGCCGGCCACCCCGGTCCCGATGGCCTGGCCGAGCACATCGCAGAGCTGCAGCGCCGATGTGGCCCGGCCCTCCTCTCCCGCCGTGGCCCGGTCAAGGGTGGTGACCGATAGCGGCGCGTAGCCGATCCCGATCCCGGCCCCGGCCACGGCCCAGGCCAGGATGGCGAGCGCGGGCGGAACCGACGGCACGAGGGTGAGGCCCATCAGGCCGAGTCCGGCCAGCACGAGGCCCTCCCCCGAACGGACCAGGCGCCGGGGGCCGACCCGGGTGATGTAGCGGGCCTGCACCCAGGCTCCTGCCGTCCAGGTCAGGGTGGACGCGGTCAGCGTGACCGCGGCCAGCGTCGTCGGGGCATGGCGGACGGTCACGATGGTGTACGGCACGTAGGCGTCACCCGCGAAGAAGCAGCAGGTGAGCAGCCCGCGGCTGAGGATGGTGGCGGGCAGGCCGCGCCGGGCGACCAGGGTCCCCGGCGGGACCAGGCGGCGCAGCGAGACGGCCAGCAGGGTCCCGCCCGCGATGGCGCCGGCCGCGACAGCGGGCAGCTGGCCGGAGCTGACCCCGGCCAGAGCCAGGCCGGCCCCGGCGACCACCCCCAGTACGGGCAGATACGGCACCGCGGGCGCGCGGGCGGCAGGACTGGCCGGGGCCGGCGGCGGGACGTGCCGCAGGGCCAGCAGCACCAGGAGCCCGGCCACGGCCACCAGCGGCAGCAGGCCCAGGAACACCCACCGCCAGCCCACCGCGGCGGCGACGAGGGCAGCGACCGCGGGGCCGACCAGCCCGGGGACCACCCAGGCCGTGGACAGCACGGCGAACATGCGTGGCCGGCACGCGTCGGGATACCCCCGGGAGATCGCCACGTACGCGACGGCGGGCACGACGCCGGCCCCGAGGCCCTGCACGGCGCGGCCGGCGACGAGCACCGCCATGTCGGGCGCGGTTCCGCCTACCGCCAGCCCGAGGGCGAACAGGATCAGCCCGGCCAGCATGGGCCGCCCGAGCGGCACCCGGTCGGCCAGCGTTCCGGCCAGCACGATTCCGATCAGGCTGGACAGCAGGAAGGCGCTGAACACCCAGCCGTAAAGACGCAGGTCGCCCAGATGCCGGCTGACCACCGGAAGAACGGTCGCGATCGCGAGGGCCTCAAAGGCAACCAGGGTGACGGCGAACACGAGCCCGGTGGTCAGCGGCCGTCGCTCCCGTGCCCACACGCCGCCCGCCGACTCCGGTGGCGGCGCGCTCCGGGCGCGTGCGGCCCGGTCGGTACTCATTCAGGCCAGCGTAAAACCTCAAGCACGGTTGACGTCAACCGGCGATGCCTCGCCATCATCTTTGCCGGGCTCCGTCCGGCGGGACATTGACCGGGGGAAGATTCACCGGGCCGCGGCGGACAGCAGCTCACGGGCGATGATGAGCTTCTGGATTTCGCTGGTGCCCTCGTACAGCCGGTACAGGCGGGAGTCCCGGTACATGCGCTCGACCACGGTGGACGCCATGTAGCCCAGGCCGCCATGGATCTGCACGCCGCGATCGGCGACCCGCGACACCATCTCGCTGCAGAACAGCTTGGCCGAGGACGGGCCGGCCGCCGTATCCGTGCCGGCGTCGTACGCGTCCGCCGCACTGAGCACCAGGCTCCGCCCGGCCTGCAGCTCCGCGTGGGAATCAGCCAGCATCGCCTGGACGAGCTGGTAGTCGCCGATGGGGCGGCCGCCCTGCTTGCTGGTGGCGGCGTGCGCGACGGACTCATCAAGGATCCGCTGGGCGGTGCCCACGCACATCGCCGCGATGTGCAGCCGCCCCCGGGCCAGGACGGTCATCGCGCTGCGGTAGCCGCGGCCCTCGTCGCCGACGAGCCGGTCCGCCGGGACCCGCACGTCATCGAAGATCACCTCGGCGGTCCAGGCGCCGCGCTGCCCCATCTTGTGGTCCCGGGGCCCGACGGTAAGACCGGGGCTGGCCGCGTCGACCACGAAGGCGGAGATCCCGCGGCCGGGGGCGGCGTCCGGGTCGGTGCGGGCGAACACGACGAAAAGGTCGGCGAGCGGCGCGTTGGTGATGTACCGCTTGGTCCCGGTCAGCAGCCAGTCCGGCCCGTCCCGCCGCGCGGCGGTCTTCAGGCCGGCCGGGCTGGAGCCGGCCTCGGACTCGGTCAGCGCGAACGAGGCGATCATCTCGCCCGAGGCCAGCCGGGGCAGGAAGGCCTTCTTTTGCGCGTCGCTGCCGAACTTGGCGATGACCTGCCCGGCGATGCCGTTATTCGTGCCGAACAGGGACCGGAACGCGGGCGTCGTGTAGCCGAACTCGAAGGCCAGGCGCACATCCTGCGCCATCGTGACCCCGATGCCGCCGAACTCGGCGGGCAGCGCGTAGCCGAACAGGCCGAGCTCGGCGATGGCGGCCCGCAGATCGTCGGGCACCGCGTCCGACGTCTCGATCTCGTCCTCACGCGGTATCACCCGCTCGCGGACGAACCGCCGTACCGCGTCCCTTATCTGCCCGAACGATTCCTCGTCCACCTGTACCTCCCGCGTTTCTATGGAGCATAGGAAAACCCGCGTGGCACCGCAGCAGGCCAGGCCCGGTGCGGCCGGGACGCGGTGGGCGGGCGGTCAGGGAAAGGCTGGGCTTGCCGCTACCGAAAGCCCAGCCCGGTTGCCGCGGCTGTCAGTGCGGGGCGATCGCCGGCCGGGCGGCGTCGTGGCGGTAGTAAGGATTGGAGTGCTTGTTCAAGATGAGCGCCATTGCGGTGCATCCGGTGATCAGGAGCACGGCGCCGGCCACCAGGTCGACGGGGGCGTACACCGCGCCGTTGTTCCCGAGCGCGATGATGACGCCCACGGCCATGAGGCAGCAGAAGGACATGAAGGCGGGGCGGGCCCAGTCGTGTCCCCGGCCGTTGGCCCATGCCATCCACAGCCAGAGGCCCATGACGACGACCGCGCCGGCCTTGTCGATGTTCAGGTGGAGGGCCACGGCGTGCCACTGGGCCGCGGTGAAGCCCGGGTTCCGCCGGAACGGCGGCGGGCGGGCCGTTGCTGTTGGCCGGGCCGGTCATGCGGTTGGCCGGCCCGGCCGTCGGCATACGGATCAGTCGTGGACGTAGCTGCCGGGAGCGTCGTCCAGGGGCGGGTAGCGGTCGCTGCCCAGGGACGGGGGGCTGACGAGCGGCCCGGCGCGATGGGCGGCCCAGTCGGCCCAGTCCTCCCACCAGGATTCCTGGGTCACTGAGGCCGCGGCGCGCCACTCCTCGGGCGAGGCGGGGTACTCCTTGGTCATCGCCTCGAAGTAAGCCTTGGGCCCGGGCGGGTTGACGACACCGGCGATGTGACCACCAGAGCTCAGCACGTAGTGCATGTCTCCGCCGAGCAGCTGGGTGGCCTGATACGACGCCACCCACGGCACGATGTGGTCGTTGACCGCGGCGACGATGTACGCGTCGCTGACGATGTCCGACAGGGCCAGCCGCTGCCCGTCCACCGTGAACTCGCCCCGGGCCAGCTCGTTCCGCAGGTACAGGGACCGCAGGTAGGCGGAGTGCATGGCGGCCGGCAGCCGGGTGCTGTCCGCGTTCCAGGCCAGGATGTCGAAGGCCGGCGGCGTCTCGCCCATCAGCCAGTTGGTGACCACGTAGCTGAAGATCAGGTCGTTGGCCCGGAGCATGTCGAACGTGGCCGCCATCTGCGCCCCGTCCAGCACGCCCGTCTTCGCCATCTGCTGCTCGAGCTGAGCCACCGTCCGCTCGTCGGTGAAATTGCCCAGGATGCCCGGCTTGCTGTAGTCGAGCAGGGTGTTGAGCAGCGTCAGTGAGTTGATCCGCTTGTCGCCGTACCCGGCCAGCTGAGCGGCGAGGATCGCGGCCAGGGCCCCGCCAAGGCACAGCCCGACGATGTCCACCTGATCCGTGCCGGTGATATCCGCGATTACGTCGAGCGCGGTGCGCAGCCCGTCGTTCAGGTAGTTCTCCATCGTGATGCCGTGCATGGATGGATCGGGGTTGCGCCAGGAGATCACGAAGGCGGTGTGCTTGTGCTGCACAGCCCACTCCAGCAGGCTGCGGCCGGGGGCCAGGTCCATGATGTAGTACTTGTTGATCCAGGGCGGGCTGGCCAGCAGCGGGATCTGGTGCACCTTCTTGGTCTGCGGCGCGTACTGGATCAGCTCCATGAGCTCGTTGCGGAAGACGACCTTGCCCTTGGTCGCGGCCAGGTTCTCGCCGAGCCGGAACGACCGCCGGTCGACCTGCTGCGGCCGGCCGCCGTTGCTGGCCAGGTCGTCGGCGAAGTTACGGGCCCCGGCCAGCACGCTGGCGCCGCCGGTCTCGAACGCCCGCTTCAGCGCGGCCGGGTTGGTGAGCAGGTAGTTCGTCGGGGCGAGTGCGTCGCCGAGCAGGCTGCCGACCAGCTGGGCCTTCCCGTCGGCCACCGGCTCGGACGCACCGGCCGCCAGCAGGTCGTCGCCGTACTGCCGGGCCGCCAGGTACGACTGCCGCAGCGCGAAGAACGCCGGGTTCTTTTCCCAGGCCGGATCCGCGAACCGGCGGTCCTTCGGATCGGCGGCCAGGGGGGGCTCCGCCTGCACCCCCAGCCACCGGGAAAAGGCGACCTGGCCGACCTGGGCGAGGCTGGCCCCGAACCGGAGGCTCGCCGCGGCGACCTCGGCCGGGTGCGCTGCTGCCCGGGTCAGCACGGCCGCCATCGAGCCGGCAAAGTCGCCTATGTCCATGCCGACGGGGGCCAGGCCAGTCTCCGGGCCCCCCGCGTGGCCTGCGCGTTCACTGTCTTCCTGGTCGTGGTCGTTGGGGCTCACCGGCACCTCCAGGCGCTTCTGGTGCCCAGTACGGGCTGGCCCCGTGCCGGGCTGTTCGGGTGGCGGGGCTGGCCGGCAGGCCGTGGCGGCGAGCCGGCCAGTCCCAGCCTGGTCAGAGTCGTTCGAAGATCGCGGCGATGCCCTGGCCGCCGCCGATGCACATGGTCACCAGGGCGTACCGGCCACCGGTGCGGCGCAGTTCGTAGAGTGCCTTGACGGTAAGGATCGTCCCGGTCGCGCCGATCGGGTGGCCGAGCGAGACGCCGCTGCCGTTCGGGTTGGTCCGCTCCGGCGGCAGGCCGAGCTCGCGCCTGACGGCCAGCGCCTGCGCGGCGAAGGCCTCGTTTACCTCGAACACGTCGATGTCATCCAGCTTCAGCCCGGCCCGGTCGAGCACCTTCGGGGTGGCGGGCACCGGCCCGATACCCATGATACGCGGCTCGACGCCGGCGTGGCTGTAGGCGACCAGCCGGCCGAGCGCGTGAGATTGTGCTGCTCCGCGTACTCGCCGGTGGCCAGCACGACCGCGGCGGCATCGTTGACACCGGACGCGTTCCCGGCGGTCACGGTGCCCTCGCTGGCGAAGGCCGGGCGGAGCCGGGCCAGGTCGTCATGTGATTGCTTTTCCTCTTCCCGCTCGCAGGTCATCGGGCCAGCGGCCCCGCATCGTCCCTATCCAAGGGCAGACCACCCAGGCTCACATGTCCAGACCACCGTTCACGGCCCAGACCTGCCCGGTGATGTAGGCGGAGTCGTCCGCGGCCAGGAAGGCCACGACCCGGGCGACCTCCTCGGGGCGGCCGAGCCGACCCATCGGGATCTGGGCTCGCACCCGGTCCAGCGCCTTCTCCGGCATCCCGGCCACCATGTCGGTCTCGACGTACCCAGGGGTGACCGCGTTCACGGTCACGCCCGCGCCCTCGCCCGATATCCGGCCGGACTTTTTCAGGTGGAAGATCGCCTCGCGGGCCAGCGACTTGGTCAGGCCGAACAGGCCAGACTTGGAGGCCGCGTAGTTGACCTGGCCGATGTTGCCGGTCTCGCCGATGACCGAGGAAACGCTGATGATCCGGCCGGTGCCGCGCTCCATCATGTGCTCCAGCGCGGCCTGGGCAATGAAGAAGGCGCCGGACAGGTTGATGTCGAGCACCTTGTGCCAGTCATCGTCGCTCATCTTGGCCGCGACCTTGTCGATGGTGATCCCGGCGTTGTTGACCAGGATGTCGAGCCGGCCGTGCTGGTCGATGACCTCACGGACGACGCGACGGCAGTCCTCCGCGACGCCGAGGTTGCCCTCGTGGGTGCTGAACTGCTGCCGCGCGTGGCTCCCCTGCATGCCGCTGATGAACTTCTCGGCCTTCTCGTGTTTGTGCCAATACCCGGCCGCGATGGACGCCCCCTCGTCGGCGAGCGCCTGGCTGACCGCGGCGCCGATACCGCGGGTGCCGCCGGTGACCAGGGCGACCCGGTGCGCGACCAGGCCGTCGTCGCTGTGGTCGGGCGGGCTGGTCTCGGTGGCTGAAGTTGTCATTGCGCACTCCCCTCTGTGGCCGACTTCTGCAGGGCCGACACGACCGTCGGATCGGCCAGCGTGCTGACGTCACCGAGATCACGGCCCTCCGCGATGTCGCGGAGCAGCCGGCGCATGATCTTGCCCGATCGGGTCTTGGGCAGCTCGGACGTCCACATGAGGCGCTTGGGCCGGGCGAACTTGCCGATCCGGGTGCCGACGTAGTCGCGTAGCTCCGTGGCCAGGTCAGGACCCGGCTCCACCTCGCCGACGACGGTCACGTAGGCCACCACGGACTGCCCGCTCATCTCGTCGGCGATCGCGATGACCGCGGCTTCGGCGACCGTGGAGTGCGCCACGAGCGCGGACTCGATCTCCGCGGTGGACAGCCGGTGGCCGGAGACGTTGATCACGTCGTCGACGCGGCCGGTGATCCAGAAGCAGCCGTCCTCGTCCCGGCGGGCGCCGTCTCCCACGAAGTAGGTCCGCGGGCCAAAGCGGGAGAAGTAGGTGCCGACGTAGCGCTCCTGGTCATGGAACAGCGTCCGGAGCATGCTGGGCCAGGGCCGGTTCAGCACGAGCAGCCCGTCCCCGACGGGCACTTCCTTGCCCTCCTCGTCGACCAGGTTGGCCGACACCCCGGGCAGCGGGAAGGTGGCCGAGCCTGGCTTGGTGGCGGTCAGGCCCGGCAAGGGGGCGATCATGATGGCGCCGGTCTCGGTCTGCCACCAGGTGTCGACCACCGGGCACCGTTCGCCGCCGATGACCGTGTAGTACCACAGCCAGGCCTTGGGGTTGATGGGCTCACCGACCGAGCCGAGCAGCCGCAGCGAGGACAGGTCGTGACGGCGGGGGTACTCCTCGCCCCACTTCATGGCGCTGCGGATCGCGGTGGGCGCCGTGTAGAAGACCGTGACCCGGTACTTCTCGATCACTTTCCACCAGGCGTCCTTGTCCGGGTAGTTGGGCGCGCCCTCGAACATCACCGAGGTGACACCGTTCGACATGGGGCCATAGACGATGTAGGAGTGGCCGGTGATCCACCCGACGTCGGCGGTGCACCAGAACACATCCTGTTCCGGCTCGAGATCGAAGACCATCGCGGCGGTGGTTGTCACTCCGGTCAGGTAGCCACCCGTGGTGTGCACGATGCCCTTGGGCTTGGCGGTGGAACCGGACGAGTAAAGCAGGAACAGCGGATGCTCGGCCTCCATCGGCTCGGCCGGGCACTCCGGCTCGGCCTCGGCGAGCAGCTCGTCGTACCAGTGGTCGCGGCCCTCCCGCATCGGGCAGGGTGTCCCGGTGGACCGGACGACGACCACCGTCTGCAGGGTGTCCAGGTCCGCGATGGCGTCATCGACGGCCTCCTTGATCGGGGCCGTCTTGCCGCGCCGCCGCGCGCCGTCGGTGGTGATGAGGGCCTTGGCCTGCGACACCCCCATGCGGTCCTGGACGGCGGACGGCGAGAAGCCGCCGAATACCACGTTGTGCGGCGCACCGATCCGGGCGCAGGCCAGCATGGCCACCACGACCTCGGGAATCATCGGCAGGTAGATGCCCACCACGTCGCCCTTGGCGACACCATGCGATTTCAGCGCGTTCGCGAGGCGCTGAACGTCCGCCAGGATACCGGCGTACGTCAGCGACCGCTCTTCGCCCTCTTCGCCGAACCAGTGGAAGGCCACCCGGTCTCCGTGACCGGCCGCCACGTGCCGGTCCAGGCAGTTGTAGGAGGCGTTGAGCGCACCGTCGGCGAACCAGGTGTAGAAGGGCGGGTTGGTGTCGTCGAGCACCGCCTGGAACGGGGTCTGCCAGTGCAGCCGGTCGCGGGCCTGCTGCGCCCACCAGGCCGGCATGTCGGCGGCCGCCTCGTCGTAGATCGCGGGGTCGGTCACCTTGGCCCGCCGGACGAACTCTTCGGGCGGGGGGAACGTGGCGACATCCTGCAGCTCATCGATCCGAGCTGAGGCTGAAGAGGACGGTGTGGCGGACGATGGTGTCGGCAAGGGTGGCTCCTTCCGTCTGACACCAGGTGTCAGTCGCAGCCACGGCTCGCCATAAAGACGCGGCGCCGCGCTGCGACCGCTCTGAAATCCCGGATTAGGGCATTACACGCTCTCTTATAATGCGTTCCCCGTGCTTCGCCAGGAAACATGCCAGCCGCAAATTTTCGGTTTCCACTGCGGCGCACTGGTAAAGGCAACGGGTACCGGTACCGGCTGCTGCTTGATATGCCATGCGTTTGCTTGACATAGTTTGCATAAGCGCGTAGCCTCGGGAGTAGCCGAAAAAACACTAGATGGAGGACACCATGGCCGCCCAGGACCAGTACAACGAAGCGTTCAAGCAAACTCAGGACACCCTGGTGAGCGCGCTCGACGCGTGGACCCAAGCTTTCCAGCAGGGCCTCAGCCAGCTGCCGGGCGCGGTGCCGGTCGACCCCACCCAGGTGATCGACCAGGTCTTCGACTTCGCCAATACCGTGCTCAAGGTACAGCGTGACTTCGCCAAGCAGCTCTTGGCCAGCAGCACCGCAACCACCGAAGCCCTGCGCAGCGGCGCCAAGTAAGCCAAGTGAGCACTGCGCAACAGCGCCAAGTAGCTCGCTAGACAACACCCGGCGGTGGCCGGGCACACCGCTCGCCACCGGCCGGGCTGGCCCGGTGAAACGCGGGGCCTGGAACATATGAGGCCCCCGTTCACCTGGGCCAGGAATGAGATGAGGTCGTTACCATGACGACGCAAAAGACGGTTACGTGGGCCAGCTGGCGGTGGGCGAACCCGCTCTGGTGGGCCGAACGACAGCTGGAGGCCACACGGTTCGCCGTCCACGTGACGGCAGCCATGTTCGACGCGTCCCTGTCGTCCGTCAACAGCCCGCTCCCGCGGGTCCGCCTTGAGACCACCACGTACTCCGCACCGGCCCCGCAGGCCGCTGCTGCCGTCACTGCGACGGTGACCGTGGCCCCGTGGGAGCGGCAGCTGGAGGCGGCCGAGCCGCACCGGGAGCTGCAGCCGGCCGTCCCCCGGGGCGACCTGCAGCCGGCCGTCCTCGAGGCCGACCTGGAGCGGCTCACGACCCAGGCCGACCTTGACCTGGTCGCGGCCGGGGCCGACCTGGAGGCAGTGATCCTGGACGCTGAGCCGGCAACCGCCGGGCCCGGGCCGGATGCGGCGACCGCTGAGCCGCCGGCCGTGCCCGACGCCGGCCCCAGGCCACAGGCCCCAGCGGCAGAGACGGTGCACGAGGCGGATACGGAGCCGAGCGCACCCGTACCCGGCTGGGACGAGCTGACGCTCGGATCGATCAGGGCCCGGCTCCGCCGGCTCAGTGCGGATGATCTGACTGCCCTGCAGTCCTATGAGAAAGCCCACGGCGGCCGCGCCGACGTGCTGAGCATGCTGGAGAACCGGCTGGTTAAGATCCGTTCGACACAACCAGAGTCCTGATCGGACTTGACGGGAAAGGCCGGCGGGACATCTCTTAGGAGAGGCGGCGGAAACCGCACCGGTACCGACGTGATGGTCTGACCGGACGCCTTCACCTGCGAGGAAGCAGCGGACCACGATGTACGAGCGACCCTATGAACTGGTCCGGGGGCCCAGCGGGTACCGGGCCCGGATCCGAGCCCGGGGCGCTGCGGTGCTCACCAGCGGGATGCTCAACCGGGGCACGGCTTTCACAGTGCCGGAGCGGCGGGCCCTCGGGCTGACCGGCCTGCTGCCCAGCGGGGTCAGCACGCTGGACGGCCAGCTGCGCCGGGTATACGCGCAGTACGGGCGCCAGCCCGACGACATGGCCAAGAACGTGTACCTCGGTAACCTGCGCGACCGCAACGAGGTGCTCTTCTTCCGGCTGCTCAGCGAGCACATCGACGAGATGCTGCCGATTGTCTACACGCCGACCATCGGGCAGGCGATCGAGCGATTCAGCCATGAGTTCCGCCGGCCACGCGGGGTGTACCTGTCGGTCAACGCGCCCGAGGAGGCCGAGGAGGCGCTCAGCGTCTACGGCGGCGGCCCGGACGACATCGACCTCATCGTCGCCACCGACGCGGAAGGCATCCTCGGCATCGGCGACCAGGGGGTGGGCGGCATGGATATCGCGGTCGGCAAGCTGGCCGTGTACACCGCCGCGGCCGGGATCCACCCGCGCCGGACCATCCCCGTCATGCTGGACGTGGGCACGGATAACCTCAGGCTGCTCAGCGACGAGATGTACCTCGGCAACCGGCACGGCCGGGTCCGCGGCCAGCGTTACGACGATCTCATCGAGGCGTACGTGTCCGCGGCCACCAAACTGTTCCCGCACGCCATACTGCACTGGGAAGACTTCGGTGCCGGCAACGCCCGGCGCATCCTGGACAAGTATCAGGACCAGTGCTGCACGTTCAACGACGACCTGCAGGGCACCGCCGCGACCGCGCTGGCCGTGGCGTTCGCCGCGCTCCGGGTCACCGGGGGCCGGCTGCGCGATCAGCGGATCGTCATCCACGGGGCCGGCACGGCCGGGCTGGGCATCGCCGACATGCTGCGGGGCGTCATGGTGAACGAAGGGCTCAGCGACTCCGAAGCGACCAGCCGCTTCTGCGCCATCGATCGCGACGGCCTGCTCAGCACGGATCAGCCGACCCCGATGTACGACTTCCAGGCCCGGTACGCCAGAACGCCGGACGAGCTGGCCGGCTGGCCGCGCGACCGCTACGGCCGGATCGGGCTGGCCGAGGTGACCGAGAAGGTCGCGCCGACCTTGCTGATCGGGACGTCGACGCAGACCGGCGCGTTCACCGAGCAGATCGTCAAGAGCATGGCGGCGCGTACCGAACGGCCGATCATCATGCCACTGTCGAACCCGACGTCAAGGTCAGAGGCTCACCCGGCCGACCTGATCTCGTGGACGGAGGGCCGCGCGCTGGTCGCCGCGGGCAGCCCCTTCCCGCCGGTCGAGTACGACGGACGGTGGTACGAGATCGCCCAAGCCAACAACGCACTGGTGTTCCCCGGAATCGGCCTCGGAGTGACGGCGGCCCGGGCCCGCCGGATCAGCGTGGGCATGATCTCCGCGGCGGCGCACGCGGTGGCCTCGCTGTCGGACGCCATGACCCCCGGGGCGGCCCTGCTGCCGCCCGTGCGCAGCCTGCGCCTGGTCTCGACGACGATCGGCGTCGCGGTGGCGCAGGCGGCGGCCGCAGAGGGACTGGCCGACGAGCGGCTCACCGACCCGATCCAGCAGGTCTACCAGACCATGTGGCAGCCCGAGTACCCTCAGTTCGACGTCATCTGACCGGACCGTTCGGCCGGCCCGTCACTGTCGCTTCGGGAGGACTTCGCAGCGTGCCGCAGCCACCCGGCTGGCCTCCCTCCGTGGTCCTGGCCTCTGCTTCGCCCCGGCGGCTCGGGCTGCTGAAGAACATCGGCGTGGACCCCGAGGTGCGGCCGGCGGACATCGACGAGACGCCGCTGCCCGGCGAGAGCCCCGCCCGCTACGTCGAGCGGCTGGCGGTGGCCAAGGCCGCGGCCGTGGCCCGGGACGGCGAAGTGGTCATCGCCGCGGACACGACGGTCAGCATCAGCGGCCAGATCATCGGCAAGCCGACCAGCCGGGCCGAGGCCCTGGACATCCTGCGCACGCTTTCCGGCCAGACCCACACCGTCTTCACCGCGCTGGCCGTGCTGTCGCCGTCCGGCACGACGTCCGCGATCGTGACGTCCGAGGTGACGTTCATCCAGGCCGGCGAGGACCTGCTGGCCTGGTACGCCGACACCGACGAGCCGTACGACAAGGCAGGCGCCTACGGGCTGCAGGGCGCGGGCTCGATGCTCGTCGCCGGAGTGCAGGGCAGCGTCACCAATGTGGTCGGGCTTCCGCTCGCCCAGCTTCATGAGCTGATGTCCACCCCGCGCGTCACGCTCGCCCACCGTCCGGAAGGATCCTGATCATGAGCCGTGTCGTTGTCATCGGAGCGACCGGGCACATCGGCAGTTACCTGGTGCCGCGGCTGGTGCGCGGCGGGCACGAGGTGATCGCGATGAGCCGCGGCAGCCGCGAGCCTTACCAGCCGAGCCCGCAGTGGGACCTGGTGACCCGGGTGACCGTGGACCGCGACGCGGAGGACGCGGCGGGAACGTTCGGCGAACGGGTGGCGGAGCTGCGGCCCGATGCCGTGATCGACCTGGTCTGCTTCACCGCGGCCTCGGCGCAGCAACTCGTCGACGCGCTGCGGCCCACTCGCCCACTACTGGTGCACTGCGGGACGATCTGGGTACACGGCCGGGCGCTGCGGGTGCCGGTCACCGAGGACGAGCCGCGGACTGCTTACGGCGAGTATGGGACCGGCAAGGCGCAGATCGAGGCGCTGCTGCACCGGGAGACGCTGGCGGGCGGGGTGCCGTCCATCGTGCTGCACCCCGGCCACATCAGCGGGCCGGGCTGGCCGGTCATCACCCCGGCCGGCAACCTGGACCCGGCCACCTGGACGGCCCTGGCCACCGGGCAGCCGCTGCCGCTGCCCGACCATGGCCTGGGCGTCCTGCACCACGTGCACGCCGACGACGTGGCCCAGGCCTTCGAGCGCGCACTGTCCCGGCCCGCGGCGATCGGGGGCAGCTTTCACGTGGTGGCCGCCGAAGCGATGACGCTGCGCGGGCTGGCGGCCGGGGTGGCGGCCTGGTTCGGGCGGGAGCCGAAGCTGGATCTCGTCGACTGGGCGGAGTTCGAGCGCCGGGTTGGGGCCGGGCCCGCGGAAACCACCCGCGAGCACACCTTCCGCAGCATCACCGCGAGCATCGAACGGGCCCGGGAAACCCTCGGTTACGCGCCCCGTTTCACCGCGCTGGACGCCCTGCACGAAGCCCTGGCCTGGCTGGTGGCCCACGGCCAAGCCGACGTAGGCGGCCAGCAGTTCTGACCCGCATGGGTTAGTCCGGCCGGTCCGGCCCGTCGCAGCAGCGGGCCGGCAGGCGCCTCGCCGCTGGCGGCCAGACGGATTTTTCTACAGGGATTTAAGTTACGCGCGCGTAAATTATGTTACAGACGGGTACGTATCTGGCGGGTGACCTACACCTGGCGCGTCGGTGCCTCACAGGAGAACGGCGCCGATGACGGAGGGGAAACGCCATGGTGCCTGCCGCTTCAGCCCAGCCCGTCGCTCTGGGGCACGCGAAGGATGTGCCCGGCGACGACCCGGGGGCCGACGACGGCGCGGGGGCCGACGACGGCGCGGGGTCCAGCGGCGGCGCGGCCGGCGGGGTCACCTACCGCCAGCTGCGGATCAACGGCCTGCGCGTCCACGCCGAGATCTACGGCGAGGGCGAGCCGTTGCTCATGCACTCCGGCCTGTGGGCC
>Ga0302235_10000179_pt1 | contig 56010 bp, 44 predicted proteins | sample II_Palsa_N3_3_FD_193577 | JGI IMG/M metagenome (GOLD analysis project Ga0302235, IMG submission 193577) | Peat permafrost microbial communities from Stordalen Mire near Abisko, Sweden - II_Palsa_N3_3 | ecosystem: Environmental > Terrestrial > Soil > Palsa > Peat permafrost | place: Sweden...
ACTCGAGCTCCTCGGTGGTGCGGGCATCGGCATCGGTGTCGGGCTGGTTGGCGCGCTGCTCCTGCTCCAGGCCCGCAAACGCCACTGGAGCGAACCCGCCTTCCAACCCTTGGCGGTGCTGGCCCTGGCCCTCTTCGCCTATTCCGCCGCCCTACTCGCCGGCACGAACGGGTTTGTAGCCGCATTCGTCGCCGGTATGGCCTTCGGCAGCGCGTTCCGACGCGACGTCGACGAGCGAATCGAGTTCTCCCAGGAAGCGGGCACGCTCATGTCGCTTCTGGTCTGGTTCATCTTCGGCGCGCTCATGCTGGTCCCAGGACTCGAGGGCGCAACGTGGCGCGATGTCGTGTTCGCCGTCCTCGCGCTCACCGTCGTGCGGATGGTGCCGGTGGCGCTGTCGCTGGTCGGCGCCGGCCTCGACCGCTCCACCGTGGCCTTCGTCGGCTGGTTCGGTCCCCGCGGTCTGGCCAGTGTGGTCTTCGGCCTCGTCGCGGTGGATACGCTCGCCCCGGCGGATGCCAAGGTCGTCCTGGCGGCCGTGACGGTGACCGTGGCGCTGAGCGTGCTCCTGCATGGCGTGACCGCCTCGCCGCTGGCGGCGCGCTACGGCACGGTCACGGCGCGCCTGCATTCGGAGAGACCCGAGCATGCGAGCGCCCGTCCCCTGACCACCCGCTCGCTCGGGCGTGTGCGTGGCGCCTCGCCGAAGAGGCCCGCCGCGTGAATAGACGAGGCTTCGGGACTCGGCGCTCACTCCGATCGCAAGGCGAGCGCTGCGGGGGTGCGCGCGGCGATGCGGCCGGGAATGGCCGCAACGAGATTGATGAGGATGAGCGTTCCAATCGCCACCAATATCACGGAAGCAGGCACCGTTGGCTGGGGCACGGCGTTGATGCTGCGAGCGAAGAGCGTCCAGAGTTGCCGCCCGGCCGCGATCCCGATGGGTACTCCGATAGCCGTGGCGATGAGAGCGATGACCGAGGCCTGCCAGGCGATCGTGGCGGACAATTGCCGGGACGTGAATCCGAGCGTCTTCAAGAGGGCGAGGTCTCGTCGTCGTCGCCGGACAGACGCGATCAAGGTGAGGGCCAGTGCGACGACGGCGCCGACGGCAAGTCCCGCCGCGAGGATGACGGGTGTGGCTCCAGTGGACTGGTAGTTGACGATTTCCGCCGGGTGTTGGACACCCAAGACTTCGACCGAGTCGCCGGTCGCGTTCGGGTCGGCGGCGAAGACCTTGTCCGAGAACTCGGCAATCCGGTTCATGTCCGCCTGTCCCGCTGCGGCGCTCACGGTGTCGCGGAGACGCACGAAGACCAGCCCCGGTCCGTCGAGCGTAGGGTCCGGCTCCTGGGCGCCGTGGAGGAAGGCTGCGCTGGCGTGAACCGAGAGGAGGGCTCCGGTTCCCATGGACGGGTGGTCGGCGAAGTCACTGGCGCCCCCGATGGCGGGGAGTGTGGCCGTGCCGGCGATCACCAGCTTGAAGGGAGGGATGTAGAGGGGCGCGGTGTTCGGGGTGCCGAACGAACCGATGACGGTGTCGCCGACACGCTTGTGTAGGAGTGCCAGCGTGCTGGGACCCAAGACGATCTGGTCGTTCCCATCGATCCCATGTCCGGAGAGAATCGGCGGAGCAACCGTCGCGTGGATGTTGCCCAGGAGGGCGGGGACGGTCTGGCCGTCGATCTGAACCGAGAGGTTGTGGTACCCCGACCAGGCCGCAACGTCATGGTCCCGGCTCAGGACGGCGAGAGCCTGCGGGGGCACGACATTTTCTGAGGTCAGGGCGTAGTTCCAATTCCACCCGTACAGCGCGGGACGCGACACCAAGGTATGGAGCCCGCTGCTGAACGTCAGTGTCGTGGTCACCAAGGCTACGGCCAACGTGGCGCCCACGAGCACGGAGCGGGCGGGGACCGAGGTGCGGCCACGTCCGGGCTGCAGGGCGAACCGGAGCCCCACCGCACCAGGGGCCGACAGGCCCGACGAGGTCGCCTTCTGGAGCAACCCGAAGCCGCGGGCATGCTCGATGCTGGTCTTGTTCGCCAGACGGTGGGGGGCGCCTCGGTAGGCGAGCGCCAGCGCGATCGCACCGAGTCCCCCGATGAGCACCAGGAGTCCGAGGCCCAGGACCGTCCAGTCGAAGGCAATTCCGGGCGGGTGGTAGACGGCACGGATAGGACCGAGTGGGGACAGCGGCGAGAGCGCGACCGCGAGCACCACCGCCAGGAGCGAACCCGCCGCGATCGCGGCCAGGACGCCGAGCAGCCCGTCAAGCATGGTGGTGGCGGGACCGGCACCAAGAGCCCGGAGCACATTGAGATCTTCCTCGTCGGAGCGCAGTGAGCGAGAGATAGCCAGAGCCCCGATGGCCAACGCTGCCAACGCGGCGATGGCGCCGAACACCCCCAGAGCGATGGACTCTGGTTTGACGGCTCGCTCCACCTTGGTCTCGGTGATGGAGGTCACGCTGAAGTTGGCATCGCTCCCACTCGGCAGCAAGTGGAGGAGCTTCTCTTCGAGCGCGGGAATGGCAGTGCCGGGAGCGAGTTGCATCGCGTACCAGGTGCCCTGGGCGCTGGACTTGAGCAGCGGCCTGGTCAGGGCAGGAGTGAAGAGGACGTTGGTCGGGTAACGGTCTGCGTCGTCCTGAATCACCTGGTTGTTGAAGACGACGATTCCGACAAGGCGCATCTCGAGTTTGCGCTTCGGAGGCACCCGCGGCGTGCCAAACCCTGGCTCACCGAACTGGGTCGCTCCGTAAACCCCCATGGGTATGACCTGACCAACGTGCACGCGCAGAGCGCTCGCTCCCGCAGCGGTGGTGACGAATTCGTCGCTCCGGCGTGGGTCTGCCATCCGGCCGACGACGGGGGTGGCGCGGTCCTCGTCGAAATAGAGGCCGTTGACACTGCCGACCGGGTTGATCGGGGACTTCAGATTCGGCGCCCCGTCTGGCTCGAGCGACACGACACCGACGCCAACCCAACTCTGGACCAGCTTCACTGCCGGGAGATGCGTGATCTTGCGCGTCAACGACGGCAGATAGTTGTTCGCAGGGGAGTTGCTCATGACCCCGTATGTCGACATCGTGAGGGTCGACGCGTTCGTGCTCGCCAGGAAGGCCGGATACGACGACTGGGTCCGCCGGGCCGCGGCGATCGACCCCATGGCAATCCCGCCGAGCAAACCCACGAGCAGGACGATGGCCAGATATCCTCCCCACCGGCGCCCGAAGGTGGCTCCGAAGCGATACCAGGCGACAGTCAGCATGACGGACTCACGACATCGTGCTGCATCACCTGCACAATGTCGCGCACAATCGGTCCGTGGCCAAAGAGTCCAGCGGCACCGGCTCCACCTTGCCTTTCAGGTTCCATCCGAATCTGACTCTCCGTCGGTCGTGTGCGTGGCCAGGAGGCACTTCGGAGAAACCTCAAGACATGAGTGCCCTGTGCCGATGCGCGCCGCCGGTGGTTACGCCTGGGCCCTCGCGCGCCGCCGGAGCATCACCTGAGCGAGGCAGATGATCCCGGACACAATCAACAGAAGGAAGCCGATCAGGAACAGGGCCCACGTCGCATTGGACACGTTGTTCCGAAGCCCGTGTTGATTGCCTCCTCCATACGCAATGTTCGCGATGAGGAACAGGACGACGTCGACGACGGCCAGCTTGATCAAGTTCCGACCCCTGAACACTTTGTCAAACCTCGTTACCGAGGACTCGTTAGGCATTGAGCCACCTCCTACCTTTGCTCTCTGTCGAGAATAAGGCCGGTGCGGTGGACCCTCAAGGGTGATACCCGACGATCGGCGATGGTGCTACCACCACCACCGATCGCGGTTGTGGTGAAGACTCAGCGGACGGTGCACCTCCACGCGGTGGGTGTCGCTTTGTGTACGCCGTCAGGGCGCAGTCGGTCCCGCAGCATGTCCAACGAGATCTTGGAGAGCGGCCCGGGCCGCCCCCACCCCGCACATACCGTGGACGCCGCCGCCGGGCGGCGTGGCGGCCGAACACAGGTACACGCCCTTGATGGCGGTCCGGTACGGGTTCCACCGCATCGTGGGCCGGAAGGCCATTTGGCGGAGCGTGGCCGCACCCGCGTTGATGTCTCCGCCGACGTAGCTCGGATTGTGCTGCTCCACGCCCACGGCAGTGGAGGTGGAGCGGGCCAGGATCAGGTCCCGAAAGCCCGGCGCGAACCGGTCGATCTGGGCCTCGATCCTCTCGGTCATGTCGACGTTCGAGCCGTTGGGGACGTGGCAGTAGGCCCACAGCGTGTGGCGGCCCGCCGGCGCCCGCGTCGGGTCGACCACGCAGGGCTGGGTCACGAGGCAATACGGGCGCTCGGGGTGCGCGCCGGCGTTCACCGCGGCCTCGCCGCGCGCGATCTCCTCGAACGTCCCGCCCACGTGCACGGTGACGGTCTGATGGCAGCCGTCCGCAGTCCATGGCACCGGCCCGTCGAGCGCCCAGTCGACCTTGCAGACTCCAGGCCCGTAGCGATAGCGGGAGAGGGCCCGGCCGGGGCGAGAGGGCAACATCTCGCCCGCCAGTTCGAGGAGCTGGCGTGGCGTGACGTCGAGCACGACGGCGCGTGCGGGGGGTAGCTCGTCGAGCCGCTTCACCAGACACCCTGTCTCTACCCGACCGCCGAGCGCGGTGAGCTCGGCCAGCAGGGCATCGATGATGGCCGCGCTGCCACCCTCCACGACCGGCCAACCAAAGCGATGGGCCAGCGCGGTGAAGAGCCGGGGGAAGACACCCGACAGCGGCGCGGTGAGGGGGAGCATGGAATGCGCGGCGGTACCCGCGACGAGCGCCCGCCCCTCCTCGGTACTGAATCCGCCTGCCATGCGCTTCGCCGACGCCAGCCCGCGCAGCCCGAAGCTGGCCGCCGTCAACGGATGAGCAGGGACCGAGCGCATGGAGCCGAGGAAGGCGGGGAGGATCTTGTCCACGTCCCGGACGAGGGGGGCGAAGAGGCGCGCGTAGGTGAGTCCGTCCGCCCCGAGCGAGTGGGCGACCTCGGCCACGCTCTTGCCGACGCATACCGCCCTGCCCTCTTCGAGGGGATGCGCGAAGGAGACGGGAGGCGTGAGCAACCGGACATCGTGGGCGGACAGGTCGATGTCGGTGAAGGCCGGGGATGCCAGCAGCAGCGGGTGGACCGCGGAGCAGATGTCGTGGCGGTACCCGGGCAAGGTGAGCTCCGCCGTGCGGCAGCCCCCTCCGGGCTCGTCGGCAGCTTCGAGGACGTCGACGGCCAAGCCGGCGCGAGCCAGGGTGAGGGCGGCGACCAGCCCGTTGGGCCCGGCTCCCACCACAATGGCGTCGGCCTGCCTCATAGGGTGAGTGTCGTCCCTTCCTCGGCTCCCAGCACCGGTATGGGACTGTCGGCGAAGCGCGACAAGGTCTGTTCGACCTCCGCGTCGGTGCGGTCGGGTCGATGGTGGAACAGCACAACGAGCTTTGCGCCGGCGGCAGTGCCGAGCCCGACGGCGTATTCGGCCGCCGCATGGCCGAAGGATCCCTCGGCCGGCACTTCCTCCGAACGGAGGTGAGCGTCGTGGATCAGCACATCGACGTCGCGCGCCAGCTCGAGCGCCGCCGGGTGGTACTCCCCGACGCCTCCGGGCCCGTCGCCGAGCGCAGTCGGGCAGTGGTCGGGGATGTAGGCGACGGACGAACGGCCATCGGTCACCCGGAACCCGAGAGTGCGGCCACCCTTGTGAGGAACCTCCAAGGGCGTGACGATGAATTCCTCCGCGTCGAAGGGGCCAAGGGGGACGAGGCCGAACCGCCAGTCTCCGCGCAATTGGCGCGGTTCGATCGGAAAGAAAGGCGGCGACATCATGCGGGCCAGCACGGCCTCGGCGTCGGGGTGGTCGTCCTGGACCGGCATCAGGAGCGTCACCCGTGCCCCATCGCGGTCGCCTCCCGTGAAGAAAGGCAATCCCTGCACGTGATCCCAGTGCAGGTGCGTGAGCAGCAGGGTGCCCCGGAACGGATGGTCACCGAGAACCTCGGACAGCCGGCGCAGGCCGGTGCCGCCGTCGAGCAGGAGGCTCGGCGGGTCGCCGTCATGCGACAACGCCACGCACGAGGTGCTGCCGCCGAAGCGGATGAAGTCGGGCCCTGGGGCGGGCGTCGACCCCCGCACCCCGCAGAAGGTGACGCGCACAGACTCAGTCTCGCGCGTGGTCCTCGCGGCGATGCCCCGCGGACAGCTCCTCCAGATGCGAGCGATCGATGAGTTCGGCGTCGAATAGGGCGACCCGGCACGCGGTCACCGCGATGTTGCTCGATGTGCGCGTGCCACCCTCCAGGTGGGCCCGTTCACCGAGCAGCGCGCCCGGCCCGTACTCGGCCAGGCGCTCGCCACCCCGCTCCACCCGGACGATCCCGTCGAGGATCAGCAGGACCTCGGTGCCGGGCTCACCCTCCTTGAAGAGGACGCTGCCAGCCGGAAAGCGCTCGATGCGACGCTTGCCGTCGCCCTGCATCACCTGGGACGACAGCGCGGTCTCCAAGGCCGACTCGACCGCGGACACGAGCGCGGCGGAGTCCTCGTCGCCCCACGGACTGTGCTTGCCGAACGACTTGCGGTACCAGTCCTTGAAGTCGGTCAGGCCCGACTTGTGCGAGAGCCGGTTGTCGGCGCCGTAGACCCAGTGCCGTGGGAACCGGCTGGCGCCGATGAGCTCCTGCTCCGTCCGGCCGTCGGCGTGGATGGTCAGGGACAGCGTGGTCCAGACGAGTGGCGCTTGCCACTGGACGAACGGCCGGCGGCGCACCCGCCGGGGGGCGGGGACGCCGGTGCGTCCGCCGCAGGTCTGGACGAAGCGGACCCAGCCCTCTCCGAACTCCGGCTCGCGCTGCACATCGGGCAGCTGCACCGCCTGGAAGCGGTGCTTCAGAGCGCCGAGATTGACCATGGTCGACCCCATGAGCCCGCCCCCGAGGTAGCCGCAGTCGACGATCTGTCCACCGTCGTCCACGACCACGAACGCGCGGAGCTTGTTGGCGAAGCGGAACCGGTCCTCGTCTCGCAGCTGCTCGACGTCCATGCCGTCGGTCGGGGGCGGGGGGTCGTAGTGCGTGATTCCCGAGTCGAAGGCAAGGCGCTGGGCGCCCTCGATCGCCTCGGTCGGGATCCACGACAGCGAGGTCACGAGACCTTCGTGGCGGATAGTCATGGGTCCAGGATCTACGCGCGGGCCGGCATTGACGAGTGTGGTGACAGGCCTCCGAAGGTGGGCCTAGCACCACCGTTGCCGGGAAGGTCCCCACCTGTTCGCAGGGCGCCCGATGTGTGAGAACTGCATGCGATGGCAGACGACGTCACGATTACGGTGCTCCTCGCCGATGACAACCTCATCGTCCGTGAGGGTGTTCGGGCCCTGATCGAGCGGCACAAGGATCTCTGCATCGTGGGGGTCGCGGCCGACTACGACGAGGTGGTGCAGGGTGCAGCCTCGCTCGAGCCCCAGGTCCTGGTCACCGATATCCGCATGCCCCCCTCCTTCAACCGGGAAGGTATCGACGCGGCCAAGGAGGTGCGAAAGCGGCACCCAGGGACCGGAGTCGTCATTTTGTCGCAATACGACGACCCCGAATACGCCGTCTCGCTCCTGGCCGAAGGCTCCGCAGGCTACGGCTACCTGCTGAAGGACCACATCGCCCAGGGCGATCAGCTCGTCGACGCGATTCGCGCCGTCGCGACCGGTGGCAACGCGCTCGACCCTGCCATCGTCGACGCACTGGTGCGACCGGTCACGTCGAACGGCGGTCTGTCACCCGCAGAGGAAGAGCTCCTCGGCATGGTGGCCGAGGGCAAGCCGATCAAGGCCATCGCGGTGACCCGGGGACTGCCACCCGAGGCGGTCGATGCCGAGGTGGAGGCGGTCTTCGTCAAGCTCGCCGAAGGTGTGTCGGCCGGCATGGAGGGAGCGCTCCAGCGGCTGCGGCTGCTTCACAAGGCGATCGTGGACCGGGAGGAGCAGGGCGAGACGCTGTCACGCCTTCTCCCGGGAGGGCTGGCCGAGAAGCTCCGGCGCGACGGCCGCCACATCGGGGAGACCGAACGGGTTGTCGTGACGGTGCTCATGAGCGACATCCGCTCCTACTCCACCATCGCGGAACACGCCGATCCGAGCCAGCTGGCCGGCCAGCTGAACGTGCACCGGGCCGCGATGAACGAGGCGATCCTGGGCGAGAACGGCACGGTCATGCAGTTCGTGGGGGACGCGGTCATGGCGGTGTTCGGCGCGCCCTTCGAACAGGAGGACCACGCCGACCGGGCAGTCGCGGCGGCGCTCGGCATGCACGAGAAGCAGCTGCAGATCAACCGCCGCTGGGAGGGGGAGGGTCTACCCGCATTCGGGCTCGGGCTGGGCTTGTCGACCGGTGCGGCGGCGGCCGCACTGCTTGGCTCGGAAGAGCGCCTGGAGTACACGCTGGTCGGCGACACGGTGAACATGTCCCAGCGGCTCCAGCAGCTCGCGGAAGCAGGTGAGACGGTGGTCTCCCAGGGCACTGTCCAGGCGTGGCGGACGCCCCGCGAGACGGTGGCCCTCCCTCCCCAATTGGTGAAAGGACGCGAGACCCCCGTGGTGGCATACAAACTGTCGGAGGGTTTCTGCGGATCCCGGGACGAAAGAGGATGAGATGGACGCCTTGGTGGTAGAGAAAGTGCGCAAGACGTTCGAGGCGGAGAACGTGCCGGTGCGGGCGCTCCGGGGTGCCAGCCTGACCGTTGCTTCCGGCGACTTCGTTGCGCTGATGGGGCCTTCCGGGTGTGGGAAGTCGACCCTGCTCAACCTCATCGCCGGTCTCGATGTCGCCGACGAGGGCACCATCACCGTGGCGGGGGAGCTGGTGACCGGGCGGACCGAGGACGAGCTGTCCCAGCTGCGGCGGCGTCACATCGGCATCGTCTTTCAGTTCTTCAACCTCTTGGAGGGGATGACCGTGCTCGAGAACGTCGCTCTCCCCGCGGTGATCGCAGGCAGCAAACGGAAGCAGGCTGAGACCCGCGCCCGTGATCTGCTCGACCTGCTGGGCATCGGAGACAAGGTGGGGACGGTGCCCGGCATGCTCTCGGGCGGGCAGCGCCAGCGGCTGGCCATCGCCCGCGCCCTGGCCAACGAGCCGACGCTGCTCCTCGCCGACGAGCCCACCGGCGCGCTGGACTCCGAGGGCGGGCAGGAGGTCATTGAGCTCCTGAGCCGCCTGCATGCGGGGGGCCAGACGATCATTCTCGTGACGCACGACGCGGGCGTGGCGGCGGCGGCCGATCGGATCGTGCGCATGCGCGACGGCAGGGTCGCCGTCGCGGAGGACTCGGACGTGCCTCTCGTCGTCCAGTCCTAGCGGGGACGTTCCCGGTGACGGTCAGAGGTGAGGTGAAGCTGGCCGAGGGTGAGGCCGCCCCCATGACGGCGCCGGCTCGGGCCTCGACCGCCTTCGGCTCCTTCCGGCTGCTCCAGGTCCTGATCCTGGGGCTGACGATTGCAGGGGTGGTGATCGGCCTACGGATCGCGGTGCCGGGAGGGATCGCACCCGTCGATTCCGTGGCATTCGGGCTGACCATCGTCTGGGCGCTCCTCGGGTTCGTGGACACCCACGCACGAGATCGAACCGGCTCGAAGGTCTCCCCCTTCCATCTGCTGGCCGGCGTGAACGCGTTGGTAGCGGCGATCGCGCTCGCCGCGGGCCGCCAGGCAGAGACCGCGCACGCCTCGAGCAGCGCCCGCGACATCGCGACAGTGGCCGCCGTCGTGGTCACAGGCATCTCCTTCCATTTCCTCCTGGCGCTCCCCGACGGCCGGTTGGAGGACTCCTTCCGTCGGTGCGTCGCGGTCATCGCGTACATCGCCGCCCTGGGCGTGGCGACCGGGTTGATCGCGACCCACCGCCCCTTCACGGTCGTGGACAGCGCCATCAGTTGGGCCGTGGCAGCGGCACTGGCACTGGCCCCGATTCGGGCTCGCTATCTCACCTCCATCGGATACCACCGGGAGCGGATGGAGTGGTTCGGAATCGGTGTGACGCTGGCGGCGACCGTCGCACTGGTCGCCACGGTCCTGCACCTGCTCGTGGGCTGGCCCGGGCCACTGGGCGCCGTCGCAGCGGGGGCGACGGTGCTGGTCCCCCTCGGCTTCCTGGCCGCCGAGAGCAGAAGGCTCGCGCCGCACGCCAGTCGCGGGCTGGTCCAAGTGCTCTCGGTGTTCGGCTTCGTGGTGGTGGTGTCAGCGATCTACCTGGTGGTCGTGCTGGGGGTCGGGCACGCGCCCAAGACCACCGGCGACAAGGAGGCGCTGGCTCTCGCCCTGGTGGCGTCGGGCGTGGGCGCGCTCATCTACGTGCCGGTGCGGACGCGGTTCCTCGACTCCGCCACGCGCTTGGTCTACGGGTCGCGGGAGGCGCCCGATGAGGTGCTGCGAACCTTCGGCAGTCGGCTCACCCGAGCCATCCCCATGGACGAGCTGCTCCTGCAGCTCGCCGAGTCGCTGCGCAAGACCATGGCGCTGACCAGCGCCGAGGTCTACACGGGTACGGGTGAAGTCCTGGAGCGCACTGCGAGCGTTCCCGATCTGGGCCCGCGATCCCTGGTGGTGTCGCCGAGGGAGCGGCCGGTCGTGACGCGGGCCGGGGTGTCGGGGACGGCGTGGGCGTCCGTCTGGCTGCCGAATCTGTTGGAAGGGCGCGAGAACGAGCAGGTCCGGGTGGCGCCGATCAGCCACGCGGGAGACCTGCTGGGGCTCATCGTGGTGGAGCGTTCCTCCATGGGCAGCTCCTTCTCCGAGGACGACGACCGGGTGCTGGCAGACCTGGCCCGGCAGGTCGGACTGGCCCTCCACAACTCCCAGCTCGACACCGCCTTGCAGACGACCCTCGACGAAGTCCGCAAGCAGGCTGACGCCCTCAGGGAGTCGAGGGCGAGGGTCGTCGCCAGTGGTGACGCGGAGCGCCGCCGGGTGGAACGCAATCTGCACGACGGGGCTCAGCAGCACCTGGTGGCGTTGGCGGTGAACCTTCGTCTGGCGAGGGACATCATTGTTGACGACCAGGCGGCCGGCCTGGAGATGCTCGACGGGCTCGCGGGCGAGGTCCAAGAGACCATTCAAGAGCTCCGCGAGCTGGCGCACGGGATCTATCCGCCGCTGCTCGTCGACAGTGGGCTGCTCGAAGCGCTGCGCGCCGCGGCCCATCGGAACCCGCTTCCCGTCGACATCGAGGCGGATGGAATCGGCCGCTACGGATCCGAGACCGAAGCGGCGATCTACTTCTGCTGCCTCGAAGCGCTGCAGAACGCGGCCAAGCATGCACCGAACGCCCGAGTGGAGGTGCGCCTGTGGGAGGAGTCCGGTGGCCTGCTCTTCACCGTGACGGACGACGGGCCCGGGTTCGATCCGGCGAAGGCGCAGCGCGGCCACGGGTACGTGAACATGGCCGACCGGTTGGGGGCGATCGGTGGGACGGTGCGGTGGGACTCGGAGATCGGCAAGGGGTCGCAGGTGCGGGGCTCGGTCCCGCTCGTGTAGCTCAGGCGGACACGAACTCCTGCGCGTCACGCCCTTCCCACAACCGCCGCAGGGTGTCGGCGCCGAGATGCTCTTTGTTGAGGTAGGCGCGTGCCCCGCTCGTCGCCACCTCGGAGGGCAGGTCGCCTGCGTCGTAGGTCGAGCACAGGATCACCACGACTTCCGGGTGTCGCGACACCATCGTGCGGGTGGCCTCGATCCCGTTCATCTCGGGCATGTTGATGTCCATCAGTACCAGTGCCGGGCTGAGCTCCTCCTCGAGCGAGACGGCTTCGCTCCCGTTCGCCGCCTCCCCGACCAATTCGAACTCCGAGGTCCGCTTCAGCACCGCCTTCATGGCGGCCCGGAACGGCGCTTGGTCATCGACGATGAGGACGGAGGGCCGCTCGCTCACGTGTCTATTGTCACACGGCGAGAGCCGGAGCGACCGTGGTGGTGGCACGCTTGCCGAGGTGGTGCTGTCACCCTCCGCGGGGATCGCTCAGGTAGACCAGGACCGCTTTGACCCGGCGGTTGACGTCTCGCTCCTCCGTCAGGCTGAGCTTGGAAAAGATGGAGTTGGTGTGCTTCTCCACTGCACGCTCGGAGATCTGGAGCGAGGTGGCGATGGCGGCGTTGCTCTTGCCCTTCGCCATCTCGCCCAGGATTTCGGATTCTCGCGGCGTGAGCCACGAGAGGTCTGATTTCCGGCGCGCCGTCTTTGCCTCGATGAGCTCGTCCACGATCAGCGGGTCGATCATGGAGCCGCCCGAGGCCACCGTGAGGATGGCCTGGGCCAGCTCGTCCGCACCGGCGACCTTCTCCTTCAACAGATAGCCCCGCCCGGCCGATCCCGTCTCGAGGAGAGCCAGGGCGTAGGACGGCGTCTTGTACTGGCTGAGCACCACGACGCCCACCTCGGGCCTGTGCTCCCGCAGCCACGATGCCGCCTGGATCCCCTCGTCGGTGCCCGTGGGAGGCATGCGGATGTCGGTGACGACGACGTGCGGATCGGTGTCCTGAATGATCGTCAGGAGCTGCGGGAGGTCGGCCGCCCGCCCCACCAGGTCGAACGCGGGCTCGCCCTCGATGATCCGGCAGATGCCCTCCCTCAGGAGCGCGTTGTCCTCCGCGAGAACCACCCGGATGGTCGCCATGCCAAGCGTACGGTAGCGCGCCGACCGGATCGTGCCTGGTCCCAGGCCCGTGGCCACGGTGCCGACACTTTCGCAGGGCGAGGCGTACCTCAAGTGGGCCCGCGCCGATGGTGAGACTGCATATCGGTGAAGGCGAATCGGCAGCGCCTCGGGCCCAGCTGATGGCGAACTGGCATCCGCCTGGCATGACGTCACCGAACATCCTTCGTGGCCACCCTCTCCGTCGATCTGCCGTGGAGTCAGAGTCACCCGACGGAATCCGAACCGGAAGCACCAACGCAGGGTGTTCTCGGATCAGGCTCCCTTCACGAAAGGTGTGGGCAGTGAGGCATCGATTGGAATTTGTTGGGTTTTCGATTCGAGCAGTGACGACGCTGATGGCGTCACTCTTTGTGGTCGTGCTTGGAGTGTCCGGTGTGGTCGGCATGCAGGCGGCCACCGCCGGCGCGGCCGCGCCAAAATCGGTCCAGGTCCCGCCGCCGTCGGGCAACAATGGAACCACCATCGACCCGCTGCAATACAACTGCGGCAACGACGCGCCAACGTGTGGGCAAGTGGGAGAATCAAACGGCTACTACAACGGCACGAACGTCGACCTCTTGTACTCGGAGAACTACTACTGCGACGCCAACGTGACCTCGGCGGCAACGACCGGATGCGAGGCGGGAGCCGGACCGTCGGCAACTCCCAGCGCGTCGTCGGCCGGCAACTCAGGCACTTCGCTCGGCAACACCACGCATGGCGACACGTTGTACATCCCCGTCCCGCTGTTCTCCAATCCGCCCCCGACCCAGTGCACCGCCACGGCCACGTGCATCGACCATCCGCCGACTATCGACCTCTCCCGGATCGCCAGCGCGCTGCCCGGCAACCCCTCACCGTCGAGCGTTTCCAACGTCCCCATCCCCGCGCATGACCACGTCGTAGGTACGCGCAACAACGGTGCCCCCGAGTGGTGGAACGTCGAGGTCGTGGCCACCACCAGTCCTTCGACCTTCTCGACCCTGACCAGCGTCGCTGCCATCAATGCCGCCGTGAGCGGTGGCAACGCGACGCCGGTGCCGACCAACGCATTCCTGTTTTTCCAGGTTCTCCCCGGCACCCTCTCACCGGCCATGGCAGCCAACCTGACGGCGACAGCTCCCCCGGGCCCGGCGGTCGCGACGGCCCCGCCCGGCCCTCCGGCCAGCCAAGTCGAGTCGGGCACGACGTTCAACAACCTCAACAACGACTGTGGGGCCACGGCTCCGAACTGCCAGAACGTCGGCATCAGCCATGACTGGATAGACGGACAGGACGTCGAGGCCCTCTACACCGAGCCTTTCTACTGCGGCACCACGACAGCAGCGGTGCATTCGAGCACCGGATGTGAGGCGGGGTCCGACCCGACTTCGGTTCCGCCCGGAGTGTCGGACACGACGCCCCCGACACCGACGCAAACGAACAGCCAGATTGATCCGCTCTACATTCCCGTACCGCTCTATTCCAGCCCAGCGGTGCCCTACGTCCAGTGTTCGATGGCAATCACCTGCATCGATCACCCGGCCACCATCGACCTCTCGCAACTTGCCTCGGTCCTGGGCGCACCGGCGTCCTCACTCGACAATGTGCCCTTGCCGGGCCACGACCACCTCCTGACCACGCGCAACGGGGATCAGCCCGAGTGGTGGAACGTCATTGTCATCCCGGTGACCTCGCCCGCAGGGCTGAACTCCGTGGAGACTGCCAAGAGCTACTCGGCGGTCCAGGCACTCGAGAACCAGCCCAACAGCGGTATCGGCGTCGATGGCATCGGCGAAGTGCCCACCAATGCCTACCTCTGGTTCCAGACTCTGCCGGGCGCTGGTCCGGCCACGCCGGGCCCCGTCCAGACGAGCTGCGTCTCGACTCTGCCTTCGGGCACCGTGGTCGGCGGGGCGGCCCTCGATGACGGCACCGGCTACTACGAGGTGGACGCCGCCGGCGCTGTGGCGACCTTCGGCGCCGCCACCTGCTACGGCTCGCTGACGGGCGTGAAGCTCAACCAGCCCATCGTCGGCATGGCTGTCGACCGGGCCACTGGTGGCTATTGGCTCGTGGCGTCAGATGGAGGTGTGTTCGCCTTCAACGCGCCCTTCCTCGGCTCGACAGGAGGCATTCACCTGAACAAGCCGGTGGTGGGTGTGGCGGCGACGCTCAACGGGACTGGCTATTGGCTCGTCGCCTCGGACGGCGGGGTGTTCTCCTACAACGCCCCGTTCTACGGATCGACCGGGAGCCTCAAGCTCAACAAGCCGGTCGTGTCCATGGCGCCGGTCTCCGACGGGAGTGGCTACCGGCTGATCGCCTCAGACGGAGGGGTGTTCTCTTACAACGCCCCCTTCTTCGGGTCGGCCGGAGGCATCACTCTCAACAAGCCAGTCATAGGTGGGTTCAACAACAACTCTTATGACGGCTATTGGCTCGTCGCTTCGGACGGCGGGATCTTCACGTACGGACCCCCAGGCGAAAACATGCCGTTCTTCGGTTCAGCCGCCTGAACTTCTTCGCGGTGGCGGACGCAAATGGGCGGGGCGCAAGCCCCGCCCATTTGCAATTCCGCCATAGGCATTTCGGTTCCCACTCTGTGAGGGCTAGTGCTTCGTCTTTGATCGCGGCCGGTGCACCCTTGCCGCTGCCAAACCCCTGGCCAGGCTTCACGTAGGCTGCCGTGTACGGACTTCTCGTTGTCGGCGAAGGGCCAGGTTCTGGACAGGCCTGCCTTTTGAAAACGCGAAAGTCCTGCTGGAGAGGTGCGAGAGCGGCCGAATCGGAGTCACTGCTAATGACTTGACCTGGGTAACTGGGTCCGAGGGTTCAAATCCCTCCCTCTCCGCTCGGGGGCCGGGCACGATGTGCCCGGCCATCCGGATGGTCGGCCCGTTCAGGCGGGTCAGCCGGGCTCCGTCGCCCCGACGGGTCCCGGCCTGGTGCGAGGAGTGTGTGACGGCGTGGGCCTCTACTGGCTGCAGACCTTGGGGTGCCCGAAGAACCAGGTCGATTCCGACAAGCTGGAGGGCTACCTCGCTGCGCAGGGATACGGCCGCGCCCCGGACGCCGAGGCGGCCGATCTCGTCGTCGTCAACACCTGCGCGTTCATCGACGCCGCCCGCCAGGAGTCGATCGAGACTGTCCTCGCGCTGGCCGATCGGCGCAGCCCGGGTGCCCGCCTGGTCGTGACCGGTTGCATGGCCGAGCGCTACGGCGACGAGTTGCGCGACGCCCTGCCCGAAGTCGACCTCGTGGCCGGATTCGGAGCCGAGCTCACCGCACCCTCGGCCGCCGGCCCTGCAGCCGCCCCGGTCCCGGTCACCCTCGCGGCCGGACGCCGCGCCGCCGCCTCCCCGCCGGCGACGAACGGCTTCGACCTCCTGGAGCTACCGCGCCCGGCATCCCGTGCCCCCTGGGCCTACGTGAAGGTGGCCGAGGGTTGCGATCGCATCTGCGGCTTCTGCGCCATCCCGTCGTTTCGGGGCAAGCAGCGGTCCCGTTCGCCCGAAGAGGTGCTGGCCGAGGTCGACGCGCTTGGCGCGCCCGCTGACGGCGCGCCGGTCCTGCGCGAGATCGTCCTTGTGGCCCAGGACCTCGCCTCCTACGGCCGTGACCGCTCGGGCCCGGGGCGGCGGACGCGCATCGCCCATGGCACCTCGCCCATCGCGGCACTCACCCGCGCCGTGTCGTCGCGCGTCGAGCGCACCCGGCTGCTCTACCTCTATCCGTCCGGGTTGACCGACGAGCTGATCGAGACCGTGCTGGCCACGGGCGTGCCGTATTTCGACCTGTCGCTGCAGCACGTGTCCCGGCCACTGCTCGCCGGCATGCGCCGTTGGGGCGACGGCGACCGCTTCCTGCGCCGCATCGGCGACATCAGGTCGGCCGAACCCGACGCCACCTTCCGCTCCTCTTTCATCCTCGGCTACCCGGGCGAGACCGAGCGCGACCACGACCTCCTGCTCGAGTTCCTTGCCGCGGCGCAGCTCGACTGGGCCGGCTTCTTCCCATACTCCCGCGAGGACGGCACCCACGCCGCCGCTCTCGACGAGCAGGTGCCGGCCGAGCTCGCCCTCGAGCGGTTGCGCGAGTGCGCCGAGCTGCAGGACGCCATCACAGCAGCGAAGCGTGACGCGCTCATCGGCGTCACCCGCCAGGTCCTCGTCGACGCGCCGGGCCAGGGGCGCACGGTCCACGAAGCGCCCGAGATCGACGGCATCGTCAATGTGCCCATCGACCTTGCGGTCGGCAGCCTCGTCGACGTGACCATCACCGGAGCGGAGGGGCCCGACCTGTACGCCCTCCCTACCGCCGACCGGATCCCCGTCCCTGCGGGTGCCACTCCCGGGTTGGGAGGGGGGCCGGGGTGAGCGAGGCGACCCACGAGCCCGCCCACGCCGGGTTCACCTTCGGCCCCAGCGCGCTGGTCACGCCGGCCAACGCCGTCACCGTCGCCCGGCTGCTCGCGGCGCCGGTCTACGTGCTCATGCTCGTGGCCTGGGGCGCCTCGTGGATCAACGTCGTCGTAGGTTTCCTGCTGGCAGCCAGTGACGGGCTCGATGGCTACATGGCCCGTCGCCACGGCACGACCCGCTCCGGCGCCTTTCTCGACCCTCTGGCAGACAAGGCATGCGTCCTGGCTGCCATGATCACGCTCTGCGTGGAGGGTCACCTCCCGTGGCTGCCGGTGATCCTCATCACCATCCGCGAGGTCGGCATGCAGGTCTACCGCTCCTGGGTCGGTCGTTCCGGGGTGTCGATCCCGGCCCGCAAGTCGGCCAAGATCAAGACGCTGGTACAGGATCTGGCCATCGGCACGGTCATCATTCCGCCACTGGCGCACCAGCACACGTTGCAGGTCGCGGCGATCTGGTTCGCCTGCGCGCTCACGCTCTACACGGGTGCCGAGTACTTGCTCGACGGACGCAAGGCGCTGCACCGCCCGGCCGCCCCGTAAGGTCGCCTCCGTGAGAATCGAGATTGTGGCGGTGGGCACCGAGCTGTTGCTGGGCCAGATCGCCGACACCAACTCCGCCTGGCTCGGCGAGCACCTGGCCGCCAACGGCGTGGCGTCGCACTTCCACCAGGCCGTGGGGGACAACCACGATCGGATCACCCTGGCCCTGCGCACGGCGCTGGCCCGCAGCGACGGCGTCATCATGTGTGGCGGGCTCGGGCCTACGCAGGACGACATCACCCGTGAGGCCATCGCTGACGTCATGAACGTCCCGCTCGTGCGCGAGCAGGCGATCGTGGACGTCATCGCAGGCTTCTTCGAGGCCCGCGGCCGCACCATGACGGACAACAACGCGCGCCAGGCCGACGTGCCGCAGGGAGCGACCATCATCCCCCAGGTGGCCGGCACGGCGCCCGGCCTCATCTGCCCCGTCGGGAACAAGGTGGTCTATGCCGTTCCCGGCGTTCCCTACGAGATGTCCGAGATGTTCGAACGGGGCATCCTGCCCGATCTGCGCGCCCGCATGGCCGAGTCAGGCGAAGAGAGCGGCGTCATCGCCAGCCGCGTCCTGCGCACGTGGGGGGCCAGCGAGTCCGGTCTGGCCGAAGCGCTGCAGGACCGCATCGACGCGCTGGACGCCACCAGCGACGTCACGCTGGCCTTCCTGGCGTCGGGGATCGAGGGGATCAAGGTGCGCATTACCGCCCGGGCCCACACGTTCGACGACGTCACCGCCCTGCTCGACAAGGAGGACGGCGAGGTGCGGCACGCCATCGAGGATCGTCTCGGTGACATCGTGTTCGGTGTCGACGACGAGTCCATGGAGGTCGCGGTGGCCGCCCGGCTCATCAGCCGGGGGTTGACCTTCGGCGTCGCCGAGTCGCTCACCGGCGGCCTTATCGCGTCCCGCCTCGTCAACGTGCCCGGTGCCTCCTCGTGGTTCCGCGGTGGGGTCGTGGCCTACGCCTCGCAGGTGAAGTTCGACGTCCTGGGCGTGCCCGCCGGGCCGGTCGTCACCGAGTCGGCCGCGGCGGCCATGGCCGAGGGTGCCGCTCGGGTGACCGGGGCCGATGTCGGGCTCGGCATCACCGGCGTCGCCGGCCCCGACGATCAGGAGGGGGTGGCGCCCGGCACGGTGTTCGTGGGCCTCCACCTCCCCGGTCAGCCGGCCCAGACCCGGGAACTGCGGGTGCCCGGCGATCGGGAACGCGTCCGTCAGTACGGGGCCATTTCGGCCCTCGACCTGCTGCGGCGCGCCCTCGACGCCCATGCAGCCTGAACCGCCCTGTTCGTTCCGGTCACACACCTGACAGCCTGAACTGCCCGCGTTCACAGGGGACCCACAGTGGGGTCACACTGGACAGGGAAGCCGTGGCGCGACCCTGTGCGCCAGGGAGGTATGGCCAAGTGAAGACGGACAACGGACCGCGGGTGCTGGTGGTGGACGACGAACCCTCCATCGTCGATGCGGTGGCGACATCGCTGCGCTACGAGGGGTTCACGGTGGATGAGGCCATGACGGGCCGCAAGGCCCTGGCCCAGGCCCAGGAGGACCCGCCGGACCTCGTCATCCTCGATGTCATGCTGCCCGATCTCGACGGCCTCGAGGTGACCCGGCGCCTGCGCTCCGACGGGTTGCGGGTGCCCGTCCTCTTCCTGACCGCGCGCGACACCCTCCAGGACAAGCTCGCCGGTCTCACCGTCGGCGGTGACGACTACGTGACCAAGCCCTTCGCGCTGGCCGAGGTGATCGCCCGCGTCCACGCCATCCTGCGCCGCACCGGCTACGAGCCAGACGACGACGGCGTCCTCCGCTTCTCGGACCTCGAGCTGGACGAGAGCGCTCACGAGGTGCGCCGGGGCGGCCACGCCATCAACCTGACGGCCACGGAGTTCAACCTGTTGCGCTACTTCATGCTCAACCCGCGCCACGTGCTCTCGAAGTCACAGATCCTCGACCACGTCTGGCACTACGACTTCGGTGGCGACGGGAACGTGGTGGAGACCTACGTCAGCTACCTGCGCAAGAAGCTCGAGAAGTTCGGCCCGCCTCTCATCCACACCATCCGTCTCGTCGGTTACACCCTGCGCGAGCCGGAGTCGACCAACGGAGCGGCCTGAGTGTCACTGCGGCTCCGACTTCTGCTCGCGGTCGGAGCAATCGCCATCATCGCACTCGTCGTGGCCGACTTCGCAACCTACTCGGCCCTGCGTACCTCCCTGTACAACCAGGTTGACCAGCAACTGGCCCAGAACCGCAGCCACCTGTTCCGGACGCAGGAAGGCTTGGTGTTCCAAGGTTGCCCGCCACAACCGAGCGCGGCCGCCGGTGGCGCCGAGGCCGACACCGGCAACAGCGGGAACAGCGGGAACAGCGGGAACAGCGGGAACAGCGGCACGAGTCCCACGCCCGGCACCGGCGGGTTCCCCAACATCTTCACCCTGAGCTACTTCGCCGTGGTGAGCGCCAAGAAGACCACCGTTGTGAACGCAGTCGAGTCCTCAGGCGCGTCGGTCCCGGCCAGTTGCCCCGCTTACGTCGACGGCCATCCGACCCGACCTCAGCTGCCCGTACCCATCACAGGATTCAGCACGCAACCGGACGGGTCGCAGGTTGCGTACTTCACCACCGGATCCGTGGCCCCCGGTGGTCCCAGCTTCCGTGTGCGGGCGGAGAAGCTCGCCGGCAGCAACCTCGTGCAGGTGCAGGCGCTGCCTCTCGTCGACCAGGACAGCACCCTGCACACGCTCTTCCTGACCGAGCTGGCCGTGACCGCGGGCGCGCTCGTGCTCGCGCTGGCCGGCGGGTGGTGGTTGGTCCGGCTCGGCCTGCGCCCGCTCGAGGATGTGGAACGCACTGCCGACTCCATCGCGGCCGGTGACCTCGACCAGCGCGTGCCCGGCGCCGACCAGGCCACGGAGGTCGGCCGGCTGGCCCGAGCCCTCAACGTGATGCTCGAACGCATTCAGGCGGCTTTCTCCGCGCGCGTGGCGTCGGAGTCGCGTTTGCGCCACAACGAGCAGTACCTGCGCCAATTCGTGGCGGACGCCTCGCACGAGCTACGTACCCCCATCGCGGCCGTGTCGGCCTACGCCGAGCTGTTCGAGCGGGGCGGGGCCGAGCACTCCGAAGACCTGCCGCGCATCGTCTCGGGTATCCGCACCGAGACGGCCCGCATGGACCGGCTGGTCAACGATCTCCTCACGTTGACCCGGCTGGACGAAGGCGTGCCGATGGAAATGGTGCCCGTGGAGCTGGTCTCGCTGGTCTCCGACGCCGTCCGGACCGCCGCTGCAGTGGGACCCAAGTGGCCCGTGCAGTTCTCGGCGGCGCACCCCGTCGAAGTGACCGGCGACAAGGACCGCCTGCGCCAAGTCCTCGACAACCTTTTGGCCAACGTCCGGGCCCACACCCCGGAGGGGACGACCGCCACCGTGCGCGTCGATCAGGTGGGCGACCAGGCGCAGATCGAGGTACGCGACACCGGGCCGGGCATGCTCGACTCCGACGCCCAACGGGTCTTCGAGCGCTTCTACCGGGCCGACCCGGCCCGGGCCCGCACCCGCGGCGGCAGTGGGTTGGGGCTGTCGATCGTCGCCGCCATCGTGACGGCCCACGGCGGGACCGTCTCGGCCGTCTCGACTCCCGGAGAAGGGCTGGTGGTCACCGTGCTGATCCCGCTCAGCACGGTACGGCCAGCCCACGACCCGGCGGCCGACGCCGGCGAGCTGCAGCGACCGTCCACCTGAGAAGGACCTCCATGTCCCGCCCTTTGCGATTCACACCGGACCCACAGCCGAGCTTCACGGGGCCCGGAGACGCCACCGGCAGCATGCGGGACATGACAGCCCTGGCTCCCTTCGAAGCCGACGTCGATCCCCGCCGCGTCCCGCTGGACGTCGAGATCGTGGTCCCGGTCTACAACGAGGCGGCGCAGCTGGCGGAGCGCATCACCGCCCTGCGGACGTTCCTCGACGAGTCCTTCCCCTTCCGGACGCTCATCACCGTGGTCGACAACGCCAGCACGGACGACACCGACAAGGTGGCGCACCACCTGGCTGCCACGATGCGGGGCGTCGCGGCCATGCACCTGCCCCGTAAGGGTCGTGGCTACGCGCTCCGCGCCGCCTGGTCGACGAGCGACGCGCCGGTCGTCGCCTACATGGACGTCGACCTCTCGACGTCGCTCTCCGCCCTCCTGCCGCTGGTGGCCCCGTTGCTCTCCGGCCACCGCGACGTCGCCATCGGTTCACGGCTCGCGCCCGGCGCGCACGTCGTGCGCGGCCCCAAGCGCGAGCTCATTTCGCGGGGGTACAACCTGCTGCTCAAGCTCACGCTGCAAGGCCGCTTCAGCGATGCGCAATGCGGCTTCAAGGCCCTGCGCCGGGATGCCGCCTTGAAGCTGTTGCCGCTCGTGGAGGACAACGAGTGGTTCTTCGACACCGAGTTGCTGGTCACGGCGGAGCGCTTGGGACTGCGCATCGGCGAGGTACCGGTGGACTGGGTCGACGACCCCGACTCGCGCGTGCAGATCGTATCGACTGCCGCCGACGACCTGCGGGGCGTGTGGCGTATGTTGTTCCGCCGGCCCAAGGGCTTGCGGCGCGCCCGCTCCAACGAGGTGGCCGCCGATCAGTTGCTGCGCTTCGCCGGCGTGGGTGTCGTCTCCACGCTCGGTTACCTCTTCCTGTTCGTCGCTTGGCGGCCGCTCCTCGGCGCCTTCGCCGCCAATGCCGTCGCCATGGCCATCGCCACGCTCTTCAACACCGCGGTGCACCGCGAGCTCTCCCGCACGACGGACGGTCAGGCCCGGCGCGGCCGCCTCTACGCCGTGGCCGGAGGGCTGTACCTGGTGAGCCTGGCCCTGACCACGCTGGGACTGGTGGTGGCCCAATGGATCGACCCGTCCGCGCTCGTGGCCCAGGTGATCGCCCTTACGGTGGCTAATTTGCTCGCGGCCGTCGTGCGGTTCACCGTGCTGCGGGCCTGGATCTTCCGCCCGAGCGCCCGCACCGCTGCCGGACAGATGGAGGTTTCCCCTTGAGCGACCTGACGCCGACCCCTGACGCAGCGGTGGGGGTCCTCGAGCCCCCGTTGACGGGCGCCGCTGCGCCGGTCGCGACCGACGAGGGAGCACCGACCCCTTGGCCGCCCGGGCCTCGCCGCGGGTGGCCGGCCCGTTTCGTGCGGGGCAAGGAGAGTGATCCCGCCTGGGTCCGCCCTGCCCTGCTTGCGCTGCTGGTGGCCACCGCCGTGCTCTATATCTGGGGCCTCGGCGCCAGCGGGTGGGCCAACTCCTTCTACTCGGCTGCGGTCCAGGCCGGCACGAAGAGCTGGAAGGCCATGTTCTTCGGATCCTCGGACTCGTCCAACTTCATCACCGTCGACAAGCCGCCGGCCTTCCTGTGGCCGATGGAGATCTCGGCGCGCATCTTCGGTCTCAACTCGTGGAGCATGCTCGTGCCGCAGGCGCTCGAGGGCGTGGCCACCGTCGGCTTGGTCTACCTCTCCGTGCGGCGCTGGTTCAGCGCGCAGGCCGCGCTCCTCGGCGGCGCGGTGGTGGCCCTCACCCCGGTGGGCGCCATGATGTTCCGCTACAACAACCCGGACGCGCTGTTGGCTCTGCTCCTCACCGGCGCCACCTATGCCACCATGCGCGGCCTCGAGCGGGCGCAGACCAAGTGGATGGTCCTCGCCGGCGCGCTCATCGGGTTCGGCTTCATCACGAAGATGTTGCAGGCCTTCCTGATCCTCCCCGTGCTGGCCGTCGTCTATCTGGTGGCGGCGCCGACGGGTTGGTGGCGCCGGGTCTGGCAGACCTTCCTCATGGGCGTCTCTCTTCTGGTGGCTGCGGGCTGGTGGGTGGCCATTGTCGCCCTGACGCCCGCCGCCGACCGGCCCTATGTCGGCGGGTCGCAGAACAACAGCATCCTCAACCTGATCTTCGGCTACAACGGCTTCGGCCGGCTCGACGGGAGCGAGTCGGGCAGCGTGGGCGGGGGGCGGGTCGCCGGGAGCATGTGGGGCCCGACGGGCATCACCCGTCTCTTCAACACCGAGTTCGGCAACATGATGTCGTGGTTGCTTCCCGGCGCGCTGGTGATGGGGGCGGTTCTGCTGATCGTCACGCTGCGGGCGCGACGCACCGACCGCGAACGCGCGGCGCTCCTGCTCTGGGGCGGGTCGCTCGTCAGCATCGGGCTGGTCATCAGCCTGGGCCAGGGGATCATCCACCCCTACTACACGGTCGCGTTGGCGCCGCCGCTCGGCGCGCTCGCCGGCATCGCCACCATGGGCCTGTGGCAACGGCGGGCGACGTGGATCGGGCGCGTCGGCCTGGCCGCCGGCCTGGCCGCGACGGTGGTGTGGAGCTACGTCCTCCTCGGTCGCACGTCTGACTGGTTCCCGGCCCTCCGTCCCTTCGTGGCGGTGGCCGGCGGGCTCGGGGTGGTGGCGATCCTGGCCCTTCCCCTGCTGCGGAACATCCCGAAGCTGGCCATCGTGCTGGTGGCCACGCTGGGCTTCGGTGCCGCATTGGCGGCGCCGCTCTTCTCGACCGTGGCCACTGCGGCGACCCCTCACAGCGGAGCGATCCCGTCGGTGACACCGACCCCGGTGGGCGGCGGTGGCTTCGGCGGCGGCGGGTTCCCAGGAGGCGGTGGCTTCGGCGGCGTCGCGGGTGCTCGGGCACGCCACGCCTTTGCGGGGGGATTCCCCGGTGCCGGTGGCGGATTCCCCGGTGCCGGTGGTGGTACCGGTGCAGCCGGGGGCTTTCCCCGTCCCGGTGCCGGTACCGGAACGGGCAACGGCTTCCCCGGGGGCGCCTTTCGCCGGGGCGGATTCGGCGGAGGCGCCGGTGGCGCGGCGGGCGGGGCCGGCTTCTTGAACTCCAGCACGTCCAATGCCGCATTGGACAAGGCACTCCAGGCCGACGCCAGCAAGTACACCTGGGCGGCTGCCACGGTGAACTCGAACAACGCGTCCGGCTACCAGCTGGGCAGCCGTGAGCCCGTGATGGCCATCGGCGGTTTCAACGGGACCGATCCCGCACCCACACTCGCCCAATTCGAGAAATACGTCTCGGAGGGCAAGATCCACTACTTCATCGCCAGCGGTGGTGGCGGGTTCGGTGGCGGCGGCTTCGGTGGTGGCGTCGGTGGTGGGACCACCGACGACGCGTCGCAGATCACGTCCTGGGTGGAGTCGCACTTCACCTCCGAGACGATCGGCGGCGTGACCGTCTACAACCTGACGACCGGCGCCTCCTCCTGAGCGGAATGCGCCGTCTCGCTCAATCGAGCAGCTCGAGGTAGCGCGTCAGCGTCGCGCCGTCGAAGGCGACGAATCGGATGAGGGTCACGTCGGTGTCCGCCGCGCGGGCCGTGGTCACGGCGATCTCGGCGGCCTGCCCCGACGGGTATCCGTAGACGCCGGTCGAGATGGCGGGAAAGGCGACCGAACGGGCGCCCACCTCGTCGGCGACGGCGAGCGTATTGCGGTAGCAGGCGGCGAGCGTCTGCGGCTCACCAGCTGTGCCGCCGCGCCAGACCGGGCCCACGGTGTGGATGATGAAGCGTGCGCGCAGTCCGAACCCGTCGGTGACCACGGCGTGGCCGGGCGGGCACTCGCCAATGGCCCGGCAGGCCGCCTGCAGGCGTTCCGCCCCAGCGGCAGTGTGGATGGCGCCATCGACCCCGCCTCCGCCCAGAAGGCCACGGTTCGCCGCGTTCACCACGGCGTCGACCCGCTCGGCTGTGATGTCGCCCTGCACGGCCTGCAGCAGGGGCGCCACGGAACTGCTACCCGGCGGTGCTGGCCGACGACGAGGCGGGCGCCAACTTCAACAGCGAGAAGGCGTTGGACGGTGTGGTCTGGCTCTTGTTCTCGCCCCAGTTGCTGAACGTCACGACGCCGTGGATCGCCGACTTGCCACCGGAGTTGTCGGGGTTCGTCACCTCTTGGAGCGGCAGCGGGGAGCCGCTGGTCGGGATGTACAGCAGGACCGTGACCTTGCTGCCGCTCTGGGTTGCCACCGACCCGGTGACGGCCGCCACCTTCTTGCCGGCCACGGTGGTGGACTTGCCCAACGTGTAGGGCCCACCGATCTCGAGCTCCTTGGCCACCTCCGAAGACAGCAGTCCGCCGACGAGCTCGGCGAGGCCGGTGTTCGAGGTCGGGAAGGACAGCCACCGGCCGGCGTACTTCTTCGACTCGGCCTTGGTGAGGCCGATCACGTCCTGCAGCGCGGCTTCGTTCCCGGTCACGTATCCAGTCGATCCGATCTGACGGGCGGTCAAGCGCTCCGTGACCTTGCCGCGCGTCACCACCAGCGTCTGCGTACCCGACGTCGTGCCGGCGTCACCGGCCACAGAGAGGGTGGCGCCGTCCTGCTTGGCGACCGACGAGAAGTGGACGCCCTTCGTGCCGACCGCCTTCAAGGCTGCGTTGTATTCCGTCGTGGCCGCGCTGCTGCCTGCGCTGGTGGTGGTCGTGGTCGTGCTGGCCGCGCCGGCCGGGGCCGGGGTGGCCGCGAGGACCAGTGCGGCCGTGGCTGTGAGACCAGCGGCGACCGCGGCGGTGCGGACGTAGCTATGGCGCAAGGGGTGCATGACCTTCACTCTCCTGGAGGCCCGGCACGGTGGCGCGGCGAGCGCCGACTTGGCCAGGGGACGATTTTCTCATCTTCCCACGCCGCCGGGGTGAGCTGAGGTCGTTGGGCCTCTTTCTTACACGGCGCTTATCGAGCCCACGGAGATGGTCGCTTTGGGCGCTTCGGGTCGCACGCGCTCTCCCCAGTGCGAATAGACGATGTGTTCGGCGTCGGTGTGCTTTCCCTTGGAGTCAACTGAGTCCTCTTCCACGGGAACGTGGGTTCCCTTGGCGCGGACGTAGAGCACGACGTGCTCGGACTTTTTGCCGAAGGCCTGGGTCCCGTCGATGGCGTCGACCGCCTGACCGTTGAGTGTGCGAGCGTGCCCGAGGGTGAGCGGGGCCTTGAGGGCCAGCTCCTTGGCCAGGTCGGTGGAGCGGACCCCTTCCACCACCGGAGCGAAGGCCGTGTTGGTGGTCGAGAATTCGATCCACTGACCGGCCGCCTCGGCTGCCTGGGAGGAGCTGAGGCCGGCCAGACTCTCGAGTCCCTCGGCGTTGCCCTTGACGTAGGAGATGCCGCCGATCACCAGAATGGAGATGGAGCCGGTTCCCAGGACGACGGTCTGGCTGGCCGAAGCGGGTCCGGCATTCCCGGTCTCCATCAGGGTCTGCTTGGATTCGGTCGAGTTCGAGGCGTAGTGGACCGACCAGGACCGGGTGGTGGCGAGAGCGTCCCGGTAGAGGGTCGCGGCGCTGGTGCTGCTCGTGGCGGCTGCGGGTACGGACTGCAGGGCCTGTACGGCCACGCTCACGGCCAGGGCGACGACGGTGGCAACAGCCAGCAGCGCGCCGGCCACGACCCTTCTGGCGTCCACCACCTGCCCTCCTCCTCTCCCTCTTCCGCCCGGGAAGCGTCAGCTTCGCATGGACGCGGGACCTCGTTCGGTCGCCGATGGGCGCGGGACGGGCGTCGTGCCGGCGCCGGGCGACCGTTCTCCGGCGTGCTGACCCCAGGGGAACCCGGGTCCGCGACATACGAACACGTGTTCGTTATGCTCCAAACAGGTCGGGGTCCGCGGAGTCGTCACACCCCCACCGTAGGGTCGCCCCAACGGCCCGATCGGGACGGCACAGGTCGCACCAAGGTCCCAGGCAGGACGCAGGACGAAGACCACACGATCTCAGAGAATCGGACCACCCCGGTGGTCCCAAGCAAACAGGAGAGATGGATGGCCGAAGCAGAACGGGAAAAGGCACTGGACGCCGCGCTGGGGCAGATCGAGAAGCAGTTCGGCAAGGGCTCGGTCATGCGCATGGGCGACAACGTCGGGATGAACATCGAGTCCATCCCGACCGGTGCGCTCTCCTTGGACCTGGCGCTGGGGATCGGCGGGCTGCCTCGGGGGCGCATCGTGGAGATCTACGGTCCCGAGTCATCGGGGAAGTCGACGCTGGCCATGCACGCGGTGGCAGAGGCGCAGCGCAACGGCGGCATCTGCGCCTACATCGACGCCGAGCACGCCATGGACCCGGTCTACGCCCGGGCCATCGGAGTCAACGTGGACGACCTCCTCATTTCGCAGCCGGACACCGGCGAGCAGGCGCTCGAGATCGCCGACATGCTGATCCGCTCCGGCGCGCTCGACGTCCTCGTCATCGACTCGGTCGCGGCCTTGACGCCGCGGGCCGAGATCGAGGGGGAGATGGGGGACACCCACGTCGGGCTCCAGGCGCGCCTGATGTCCCAGGCGTTGCGCAAGCTGACGGGCACGCTGTCGAAGTCCAGCACCATCGCCATCTTCATCAACCAACTGCGGGAAAAGATAGGCGTCCTCTATGGATGTTTTGATTATGACTCCCGAGTTGTGCTGGCCGACGGGACTACGAAGCGCATCGGGACGATCGTCAGCCAGCGCCTCCCGGTCGAAGTGCTCTCCTACGACGCGAAGGCTGGCGCCGTGGTGCCCAAGAAGGTCGTCAACTGGTTCGACAACGGGAAGACCGACCAGTTCCTGCGGATAACGGTGGCCAAACCATCACAAGGTGGTCTCGCTGAACTGAGATGCACAGCGAATCACCTGATCCGCACCCCGAGCGGGTGGCGCGAGGCCGGCCAACTCAAGGTCGGCGACCGGGTACTCGAAGCCGTTCCGCACTATCTGTCCGATTTTCAATGGTCCGCCCTACGCGGCACCCTCATGGGCGACGGGGCTGTATCGAGTACGCGTAGCGGTCACCAAGCTCGGTTCCGGTTTTCGCACTGTGAGAAGCAGCGGGCTTATGCTGACTGGAAGGCCTCGCTGTTCTCGAATATCGAGTCGAGCCGCTGCGTCCGCGCAGATGGAGTGGTTACCTACGACTTCACGCCGATCCCCGAGTTAGTTCCGCTCCGGCATGAGGTCTACGCCAACAAGAAGAAGGTCTTTGGCGACGACTACCTGAAGTCCCTCACGCCGCTCTCGCTGGCCCTCTGGTACATGGACGATGGCCACTTCGCCATTCGCTCAAAAGGTCTGCAGAAGCGCACAGCCGGATTGACTGGCCGTGTAGAGATCTGTGTCGAGGGTATGGAGCCCGCGACCCGGAAGCGCTTGGCGGCCTACCTGGCCGACACCTGGGGTATCCGGGCGAAGTTGGTGGCTTCCGGCAAGGCAGGAACGGCCTTGCTGATCTTCGGCGATGCCGAGACAGCAAAGTTGCACGCCCTGATCGCTCCCTTCGTGCACCCGAGCATGGACTACAAATTGCTTCCGGCCTACCGCGGCCGGTTCGGCGTCGAGCCGGTCTTTACCCCGATGCGCTACGAGTTAATGGCCTTCCCGGTGACCGACGTCGGCATAAAGAAGCCAACTCGGACGATGCACCGGTACGACATCGAGGTGGAGGACAGTCACAACTACCTCGTCAACGGCGTCGTGGTGCACAATTCGCCAGAGGTCACCCCGGGTGGCCGTGCGCTGAAGTTCTATTCCTCCATCCGGCTGGACATCCGTCGCATCGAAGCGATCAAGGACGGAGCCGACGTGGTCGGCAACCGGACCAGGGTCAAGGTGGTGAAGAACAAGTGCTCGGCACCCTTCAAGCAGGCCGAGTTCGACATCATGTACGGCAAGGGCATCAGCCGCGAGGGGTCGCTCCTCGACGTTGCGGTCGACCTCGGGTTCGTCAAGAAGTCGGGCGCCTGGTTCACCTACGAGGGTGAGCAGCTCGGCCAGGGCCGGGAGAACGTGAAGACCTTCCTCATCGAGAACCCTCAGCTGATGGCCGAGATCGACGACCGGGTGCGCGAGTGCCTGGCCCCCAAGGAAGAGGACCTCGTGCCGGAGGGCGCCGTCGACCCCGACGACGTCCCGATCTCCATCGATTCCTAGCCGTACCCCGCCTCTCACGGCGTCGAAGGCTCCGGGCCCGCGCCCTCCTCCCTAGGGGCAGCGGCCCGGAGCGCTTCGCGTCCGGACCACAATGGTGCGGTGCCCGCCCGCGCCTGGAAGCAACGGACCTATCGGATCCTCGATCGGTTCGTCCCCACCGTCCCATTCCGCTACCTGCCGCCAAAGCAGTCGGTGCGGCTGGCTTTCAACGTCGTGCTCGACCGCGAGCCCGATCCGGCCGGCGAGGCCGACTACGTGCAGAAGCTCATGGACGGCGAGCTGTCCCGCCATGGCGTGGCCGAGGCGATGGCCCACTCCGAGGAGTTCCGCCGCCGCGTGCCCATCGGCAACGTGCTGCTCTCCATGCACGTCAGCCGGAGCGAGTTCGTGGCTGGACTGCCGCAGGCGGCGCGCATCCTCGACCTCGGCGGGACGCACCAGGGCCTGCCCGACGGGGCGCTCGTGCACCTGGGCTATCCCTACCCCTTCGAGCGTCTGGTCGTGGTCGACCTCCCGGTCGACGAGCGCGACGCGATCTACCAGGGGGGCTCGTCGGGCGAGACGGTGGCCTCCGAGCTCGGCCCGGTGGAGTTCGCCTTCCACTCCATGGTGGATCTCGGGCGCTACGAGGACGGCTCCTTCGACCTCGTCTACAGCGGCCAGTCGATTGAGCACGTCAGCGAGGCGGACGGGGACGCCGTGGCGCGTGAGGCGTTCCGGGTCCTGGCCCCGGGCGGCTGGTTCTGCCTCGACACGCCCAACGGGCCGGTGTGGCGGCTGCGCTCGGAGACACTGATGAACCACGACCATCAGATCGAATACGCGGCGGGCGAGCTGGTGTCAAAGCTGGAGCGGGCCGGGTTCGAGGTGACCGAGTGCAAGGGACTCAACCTCATGCGGCGAGGCGTCGCGGCCGGCGTGTTCGACGAGGCCGAGGCCAGTGCCTCTCCGGGGGTGTTCGCCGCTGCGGAGGACTGCCTGCTGCTGGCGGTGGTGGCGCGGAAGCCTGCGGCCTGACGAGGACGCCCTACGGCGTCGTCGTCGCCATAACGGTGTCGGGTACCAGCTCGACCCAGGTCTGGCCCGGCTGCATCGGGATGGTCACGCCGAATTCGTTCACGAACTGGGTGGGCGAGCCCAGAGCGGAACGGTGCCAGGTGCCCTGGATGGCCTCGCCGTTCCGGTAGACCACCGCCGCGCCGCTGGCGTTGGGGTACAGATCGGCCTGGACCTCCAGTCCGCCCTCGCTGTTCTCGAGCCAAGGCCCGTAGCTGATCTGCACGTACTGCACGATGACATTGGCCGCCTGGTTCTGCACGTTGTCGGCCAACATGTCCGGCGTCGTCCCGTTGTAGTAGCGCAGGAACGTGTTCGTGGCCTTGTTCCACTTCCAGGTGACGTTCGAAGTGCCCGAGAAGTCGATGTTCACGCTGGAGACCGCCGTACCCCCGGGTGGCGTGCCGGTCGAGTAGGTGAACAGCGGCTGGGGCGGTGTGTTCATGGACGGGTGGGTGCCGTAGACGATGGCGCTCGAGGTGTAGTCCGAGTCCGGTGGCACGTGGTCGGGCGGGTGGATCATGAGGGTCTGGCTGTCGCCGATGTCGACATTCACGATGGGCGAGGCATCGATGTTGGCGATCACGGGATTAATGCCACCGACGTGTGCCAACAGCGGTGTGCCCAATTGTCCGAGGATGCCGATGTCGATGTTGCGGGCAGACCGGACGGGCCCGATCAACGCAGAGGTCTGGCACTGGAACACGGCGGCGAAGCGGGTGATGCCGCCCTCCACGGGCTCCTCGAAGATGATGTCGGCCTTGTCCAGGCCCGACTGGGGGCGAGCGGCGGGGTAGTTGTCGATCTTCACCGCCATGGCGGGCCGCTGCGGGACCGATCCGCCCGGCGCCGGCTCCCCGGTCAGTGGGCAGGTGGGTGCCGGCGCCGTCGTGGTCGTCGTGGTCGGCTTGGGCTTGATCGCCGCCTTGTGGGCCGGCGAGGACGAGCAGGCACTGACGAGCAGTCCGGCCAGCCCGGCGGCCGCCAGCAGGCTCCAGGCGCGCGGGTGCCTCAGAGTGAAACGTCGTGAACCGGATTTCGCCATCGCTGGGCGTCGATCGTACGGGGACCGGGGCCGCGAGTGGTGGCATCCCGCGTGACGCGACGGGGGGTCCCGCCCGTGCCGCGAAGGGAGGCCGTCAGGCGGAGGCGGTCCCCGACGCGGTCCCAGCCGTGGCTGCGGCCCCCTTGTAGACGTCCGACCAGTTGCCCGTCGAACTGCCATAGGAGCTGGCCGGGCCCAGGCCGAAGCGGCCGTAGACGTTCTCCATGGCGCGGCGGATCACGTCGGTCACGCCCGGGATGGCCCCGATCATGACGATCGGCGGGATGTCTCCCGTCGTCCCGAGCAACGACACGAAGGAGGCCGATCCACTGGCCAGCACGCCGCCGCCGTTTCCCGGTGCGGTGAAGTAGGTGGTGTCGGACCAGTTGACCTGCCCGGGGACGCCGGAATGGGCCAGCACGTCAGCATTCTGCGGGCCGGGCAGCGACGGGACGTAGCGGTCGTACTCGCCGAGGATGACGTTGGGGAAGGCGTGGCCGTCCTCGAGGTTGCACCCGTCGTAGAACCATGACGACGCGTCGGTGACCACCATGTCGGCTTTGGCGCCGACCGACTGGTACATGGAACCGATCAGTGTCGACTCGGGGTCGTTCAACGGGGCCTGGATCCAGTTGACCGTGGTGAGCGAGGGATCCTCGAGAGCCATGGGGTCCTCGCTGGCGTCCTTGTAGCAGACCTGCAGGCGGTTGGGGCCGACCGAAGTCGGTTGCAGGCGGATCTGGCGGTAGCAGGCGTTCGCGCCGAGGAAGGCGAGGTTGACGCCATTGGCGTTGGCCGTGGACGCCCCCTGACGCATGGGTTGGGACCAGTACTCGTCGTGGCCCAGGCTGAACAGGCAGCGATGGTTCAGGAGGAGCTCGGGCTGGGCGTGCAGATCCACGTCGGTCCAGTAGGTGAGATCCAGCCCGAGGCTCTCGAGATGGAACAGCAGCGGCAACTCGTTGCCGACGAAGTCGGCTGCTCCCGAGGCCCAGGTCTGCGGGTAGGGCCGGTCGAAGGACACGGCCCGGGCGCGGTTGGCGAAGAGGGACCGGCCTTTGCCATCGGGCCCGTAGTAGAGGCTGTAGCTGCCCCAGAGGTTGTAGGCCTGCCAGGTGGTGACGCTGTTCTGCAATACATACGACGCCATGGAGGTGTCGTCGCGGATGGTGAGCGGAACGAACTGCTCCTCGCCGCCGCTCCCGACGAGCTTCAGCAGGTAGCAACCGGGCAGCCAGTCTTTCGTGATCGTCAGCGTGAGGGTGGGTGACCACGGACAGGTCACCGTGCCGATGCCGGCGGTGACCACCGGTGCGGCCTGCACCTTGGCCGGGACGAAATCCGTCTGGAGGAAGAGACGGCCACCGAGACCCTGGTAGTAGCCCATCCGATAGGCCTGCACCTGCACGGCGCTGGCGGTGGTGTTGACGAACAGCGCGACGTCGTCGCCCGGCACGGCGCTGACCTGGCTGGCGAAGCCCTCGAGCGCGTGCTCGGGTTGGACGTGGTTGCAGATCCAGTTCAGTGTGCCCGGCTTCGCGTTCTCCGCGATCAACCAGGGTGCGGTCGGGACGATCACGCCGCTGGGCAACCGTGCGTCGACCACCGCCGGCGGTTCGGCGGCGTGGCGCCTGGCCCGGGCCGGCACGCGCTGCTTGGGATGTCTCTGGCCCAGGCGGGTGGCGCCGGCCAGTCCAGCCGCCCCGAGCGCGGACAGCTGCAAGAACTGCCGGCGGTCGATGGGGTGCTGAGACGGAAGTGGCACGGAGTCGGAGCCACCGTCCGGTGGGAGGGGCTGCACATACAAAGAATACCTCTGGCCCTTCCTGCAGCTTCGGCGGCCCGTGACGGAGTGGCGGGCGCCACCACCTACCATTCGTGCGTGAGCTGGGCCCGTTCCCTCCCTGCACCGCTGCGACGGCCGCTATCGCGCCTGGTGCACGCGGCCTGGGAGGGTGCCGCCGACCTTGGGGCGATCGGACCCGACGACCCTCGGGGGCGGCGCTTCGGACGGATGGGCGCGGGGGCCTGCCTGCTCTTCCCCCAGGGCGCGCTCTACAACGAGCACCTGATTCATGTCGGCGCGGAGACGATCGTCGGCCCGGGCGCATCCCTGTCGGCCGGGATGGCTCCGGGACAGGTCATGCCGACCGACCCAGTCGTCTCTATCGGGAGTCGCTGCCTCATCGGGCGTGGCTCGCACATCGTGGGCCATTGGGAGATCGTGATCGGCGACGACATTCAGACGGGCCCGTACGTCTACATCACCGACCAGAACCACTCGTACGAGGATCCGGTCGAGCCGATCGGACGGCAGTGGCCCACCGAGGCACCGGTGCGTATCGGCTCGGGGAGTTGGCTCGGAGCCAACGCCGTCATTCTGCCGGGCGCGCAGATCGGCGAGCACGTCGTGGTGGCCGCCGGTGCAGTGGTGCGCGGCGAGGTCCCCGACCGTTGCGTGGTGGCCGGCGTGCCGGCGCGCATCGTCAAGCGCTGGGTGGAGGGCGTCGGCTGGGTCACTGAGAAGGACGTCGCGCGCCCATGACGGAGGCGCCCGCGCCGTTCCTGGTGACGGTGAGCGGGCAGGACGGCCCGGGCATTTCGGCGCGGCTCTTCGGCGCACTGGCCGAACGCGGCGTGGAAGTGGACGACGTGGAGCAGGTGCGGGTCCACGGGCGGCTGCTGCTGTGCGCCCAGGCCGACATGGTGGCCGCGGAGGTGGAACCGGTGCGCGCCCTGCTCGAGGAGCGCTGCGGCGGGGCCGGAGTGATGGTGGCGGTCGATCCGATTGTCGAGACGGCGATGGACGACATTGCCGAGGGACATCTCGTCACGCTCCTGGCGCCGGAGATCGACGCCGCGACGCTCGAGATGGTGACGGGGTCCATTGCGCGGTGCGGCGGCAACATCGAGCGCATCGTGCGGCTCGCGGCGTACCCGGTGCACAGCTACGAGTTCTCGGTGGCCGGTGCGGATGTCGACGCCTTGCGGCGGGCGCTGGCCGAGGCGGCCGCGCGGCGCCAGGTCGACGTCGCGGTGCAAGCGGCCGGACTGCACCGGCGCGCCAAGCACCTCATCGTGCTGGACGCGGACTCCACCTTGCTGCAGGGGGAGATGATCGATCTGCTGGCGGAGCGTTGCGGATGTGGGCCCCAGGTGGCCGCGGTCACCGAGGCCGCCATGGCGGGAGAGGTCGACTTCGCCGAGGCGTTGCGCCAGCGGGTGCGGCTCCTGGCCGGCCTGAAGGAAAGCGACCTCGAGGCCGTACGCGACGCCATTGTGCTGACGGCGGGTGCCCGCACCCTGGTGCGCACCCTCAAGCGCCTCGGCTATGAGCTGGCGGTGGTCAGCGGCGGCTTTACCCAAGTCATCGGGCCGCTCGTGGCCGAGCTCGGCATCGACCACCTGGCGGCCAATGAGCTCGTCGTGGAAGGTGGGGTCGTGACGGGCGAGCTGGCGGGAGGCATCGTCGACCGGGCTGGCAAGGCGGCGGCGCTGGCGGCGTTCGCGGCGGCGGCGGGCGTGCCGCCGGCGCGCACCATCGCGGTGGGTGACGGCGCCAACGACATCGACATGCTCGCCGCAGCGGGCCTTGGCATCGCGTTCAACGCCAAGCCGGTCGTGCGTGAGGCGGCGGACGCGGCGCTCAGCGTTCCCTATCTCGACGCTATTCTCTTCCTGCTCGGCATCTCGCGACGCGAGGTGGAGCTGGCAGACCAGATGGAGGAAGAGGGGGCCATGTGACGGTTCTGGCCCAAGGCGAGCAGGGCCGGTCGGCCGACAACCGCAGCGATCGACCGCTCCTGCGGGGCTGGCTCCATGCCGGCGCCTTCTTCGCCTGGCTCATCGGCGGGCCGTTCCTGATCTCAGCCGGCCCCGATGCGGCGGCCACGACCGAGCTGGCGATCTACGTCGCCGGCATGCTGCTGATGTTCGGCACCAGCGCGGCGTTTCACCGGCTGCGTTGGTCCGCCCCGGCATGGCGGCGCATGCGACGCGCCGACCACAGCGCCATCTTCCTCGGGATCGCCGGCACGTGCACGGCGGTGGCCGGGCTGGCCTTGACCGGCTGGGCCGAGGTGCTCATCCTCACCCTCGTCTGGGCCGGTGCCGTGGCCGGCATCGCGCTGCGCCAGGTCTTCCTCGACGCACCACAGTGGGTGGTCGCCGTCCCCTACGTCCTCGTGGGTTGGTGCCCCATCATCGTGGCCCCGCAGCTGGTACGCAGCCTGGGCTGGGCCGGCTTCGCCCTGATGCTGGCGGGAGGTCTGGCCTACACGGTCGGAGCCCTGGTCTACGCGCGCAAACGGCCGGACCCGTGGCCGCGCGTCTTCGGCTTCCACGAGATCTTCCACGCCTGCACGTTGGTGGGCGCGGGGCTGTTCGCGTATCTCGTCGCGTTCATTGCGTTGCCGCGCTACTGAGCGGCGTACAGTTCTGGCGTGGCGAAAGAGGACTGGCTTTCCGCAGTCAACCGGGTCGAGAAGCCGTGGGGCTTCGAGGAGCATTTCGCTCTCGTGCCCGGCAAGTACTGCGGGAAGACGCTGCACGTGCACGCGGGATGCGCGCTGTCGCTCCAATACCACCAGCAGAAAGAAGAGACCGTCGCCGTCCAGTCGGGCCGGCTCCTGTTCGAGGTCGGAGATTCAGAGGGGCCGCTCGAGTCCTTCGAGTTGCTTCCGGGCGAAGCCATCCACATCCTCCCGGGCACGAGGCACCGGATGACCGCCCTGGTCGACAGCGTGGTGCTCGAGGCCAGTACGACTGAACTCGAGGACGTGGTTCGCCTGGAGGACCGCTACGGCCGCGAGGCTGTCCCTGACGTCTGAGGATCGCCGACCGCCGGAGGCTCACGTCGTCACCGCCGAGCTGCTCACGTAGTACAAGGTTCCACCACCCGAGCTGCCGCCGTACGCACTCGACGACACCACCGTGCCGTGCTTCTCGACCCAGCTGTCGACGGCACTGGTCGTCGTCGTCTGGCCGCCACCGCGGGTGCCGCCGAACCCCTCTGCGTCGCGGCCCCTCCCGGTCGGGCGTCCGGTCCGCGTGCTCGTGCTCGCGGTGAGGGCCGTGCTTCTCGTGCCGGCGCCGCCGGACAGAGTTCCGCCACCACCGGCGGCGCCAGGAGTGCCACCGGCGCCACCGCTCGAGACGTACACGTAGTGCACCTTGCCCGTCGCCACGAGATGCTCGAACTCGCTGAGTGTCGGTGCCGGGTCCGTCCCTCCGAAACCACCCATGGCGATCACGGCCTTGCCGCTCTCGAGGATGAAGGGTGCGGCTGTCTGCGATCCGTTCACGGCAACCAGGTACTCGGCGGAGCCCTGGTGACGCTCGAGGTAGCGCACGAGCGCCTCGTTGGCGGTCGACGCACCGCCCCTGCTACCGCCACCCGCGGCTTGCCCCCCGGTGTGCGCCGCTGTGGGCGCGCCGCCCGCACCCGTACTCGTCCCACCACCCGGAGGCCCTCCTGTGTGCGTGCCCGTCGGCGCGCCGCCCGCGCCGCCCGCGCCGCCCGCGCCGCCCGCGCCGCCCGCGCCGGTCCCGCCTCCCAGACCACCGGGACCGCCTCCGGCGCCGAGACTTCCCGCACCGGAAGTGGGCCCGGCAGTGGCGATGCCGTTCGTGGTGGTGCCGAGCGTCGTCAAGGAGTACGCCGCCGGACCGGCCAGCACGGAGGCAGCGGCCACGGCTCCCGCCGCCAGCGCGAACCAGTGCGGCACCCGGGGGCGGGCCAGGCAGAGGAAGAGGACCAATGCCGAGACGACGCCGGTCACGACGACCGTGGGCCCGACCCAGGACTCGTAGCCGCTGGTCCGGGCCAACAGGGCGTCGGCCCAGAGCACGGTGCCCACGACGGCGGCCGGGAGCAACCAGGCCCAGCGGAGCGACTGTCGCCCGAGACGCCAGAGCGCGACCGCACCGGCCCCGGCCAGCGCGGCCACCGCCGGCGCCATCACAACCGTGTAGTAGGGATGGAAGATCCCCTTGGCGTAGTCGTACACCGCCAGGTACATCAGGAGCGTGCCGCCCCACAGCACGAACCCGGCACGCTGGCGATCGCTGCGAGGGTGGCGGCGCGTCAGCCAGAGACCGGCCATGAGACCCGCGATGGCCACGGGGAGCAGCCACGAGATTTGACCGCCCAGTTCGCTGTCGAACATGCGGAGCAATCCCTCGCCGCCTCCGAAGGCCGATGAGCCGCCCGCAGTCGCGCCGCCGGCAGCCCCGGCTCCGCCACCCGAGCCGAAGATTCGCGAAAAGCCGTTGTAGCCGAAGATCAGGTTGAGCTCGGAGTTGTCGGTGCTGCCGCCGATGTAGGGCCGCGCGCTCTTCGGCCACAGCTCGACGATGGCGACCCACCACCCGCTCGAGACGAGCAGGGCCAGTGCGGCCCATCCGAGCTGTCCGAGCCGGCGGGCCAGCCGGGGTGGCCCACACCACAGGTAGGTGACGCCGAGGGCCGGGACCACAATGAAGGCGTCGAGGGTCTTCGTGAGGAAGGCCAGGCCGACGAGCGCAGCCGACAGCACGAGCCCGATGGTCTTGCCGGTCTCGATGGCGCGCCACAAGGCCCAGGCCGCCAAGACAAGCAGGAGAGTCAAGAACGCGTCGGGATCGTTGTAGCGGAAGATGACAACGGCGACCGGCGTGAGCGCCAGCGCCAACGACGCCAAGACGGCGGCAGGCTCGCCGAACCACCGTCGCACCAGGTGGTAGAGCACCATGACGGTGGCGAGCCCGGCCAGCGCCTCGGGGAGCAGCATGCTCCAGCTGGAGAAGCCGAAGACGCGCCCCGAGAGTTCCATCACCCACAGGGCCGCCGGCGGCTTGTCGACCGTGATGAAGGAGCCGGGATCGAGCGAGCCGAAGAAGAACGCCTTCCAGCTCTCGGTCCCGCTCTTCACGGCCGCGGCATAGAAGGTGTTGCCCATCCCTACGCGGGCCAGGTCCCAACTGTAGAGCAACGCCGCCAGGCCGAAGATGGCGGCGCGCGCCGGCACGGACCAAACGGGCCGCCCCGGACGGCGCCACCATGAGTCGTGTGCTGCTGCTCCCGTTTCGGGAGCAGGCTCCGGTCCGGCAGGAGGGACCGGGGACAGGTCCGAGACGGCTGGGGTGGGGTCGATGACGGTGGTCATGGCGGTGATGGTGACGGTCGAGCCTGCATGTCGGGTGCACGTCGCCTGTGGGTCCCGTTGGAGTCTGCTGAAGGCGATGGGGCCCGAGCTGCAAACAATTGGTAGGACAGCGCGACCTCGCACTCAGCGCGTCCGTAAGTCGGTCCGCCACTGTGCGGGCATGACCGCACGAGTTCGATCTCTGCTGCGCCGTCCGGGTCGGATGACACAGCTCCTGCGTTACTCCGCCGTGTCAGGTATCTCCACTGTGACCAGCCTGACAATTCTCGGCGTACTCGTCGGCTTGTTCGGCGTGGACGCCGTGCTGGCCAACGTGCTAGCCACCGCGGTGGGGACAGTGCCGTCCTTCGAGCTCAACCGGCGCTGGGTCTGGTTCGATCAATCGCAGCGATCGGTCCTCCGGCAGGTCACGCCGTTCTGCACACTGTCCTTTGCCGGTCTGGTGCTGTCGACGCTGACGGTGCGTTTCGTCTCCGCTCGCACCGTCGAACTCAGTCGCGGCTGGCAGACGCTGGCGGTGGAGGCGGCCAACGTCTCCGCCTACGGCGCGTTGTGGGTGGTGCAGTTCGTCTTGTTGGACCGGGTGCTGTTCCGACCGCATGACGCACCGAGCGAAGAAGCGGCCGCGCCGTCAGGCGATGACGCGGGCCTCCCGGAGCTCCGCCAGTTTGTCCGGACCGAGTCCCAGCTCATCAGCGAGAACGTCGTCGGTGTGCTCGCCGAGCCAGGGCACCCGGGTCTCGGGACCCTCGGCCACTTCGGCGAACTTCACCGGGAGGCCCGGGATGAGCACGGGTTGTGCGACGCCGTCGGTCCGCGGATGTTCGACGAGCATGTGGCGTCCGGAGAGGTGGGGGTCCGCCACCACCTCCTCGTCGTTGGCCACCGGCCCGGCCACGAGACCGGCCGCGTTCAGCGCATCGCAAGCTTGTCGTTTGGAGAGGGCTCCGGCCCAGGACTCCAGGGCGGGCCGGATGGCCGACTCGAGGTGGTCGAGCCAGCCCTGCGGCGTGGCGAAGCGCGCGTCGTCGGCCCACTCCGGCCGGCCGATGGCGCGGGCGAGGTCGGGCCACTGGTGCGGGCGCAACACCTGCAGCATGAACCAGCCATCGGCGGCCCGGAAGCCGTGCAGGATCCCGGGCCATGGCGTGCCCATCGGCATCCCCATGGACCAGAAGTTGGGCACGACGTCGAGGACAGCCACCAGCGCGTCGAGCATGGCGACGTCGACGCGCTGCCCCCGTCCGGTGCGGTCGCGCTGACGGAGGGCGGCCTGGGTACCGATGACGGCGAAGAGTCCCGTGACGATGTCCCCCAGCCCGCCCATTGGTGATCCGATCGGCGGCTGGCCCGCCGGGCGCTTGAACTCGTAGGCGCCGCTCATGGCCTCGACGATGGAGGCCAGTGCAGGCCAGTCGGCGTAGGGGGACTCGGGCGTTCCCGCCGGCACGGCGTGGCCGAAGCCCGAGATGGAGAGGTAGACGACCGCAGGATGCGCCGCGGCGACGTCTTCGTAGCCCAGACCTAGGCGCTCGACGGCGCCGGCGCGGAAGTTCTCGGCCACGACGTCGAAGCGCGGTGCCAACCGCAGCACGAGATCGCGCCCGGCCGGCTGCTTGAGATCGACGACGACCGAGCGCTTCGAGAGGTTGTTGCGCAGGAAGGTGGCCCCGACGGCGCGGCCGGAGGGATCGGCCATCGCAGGTGACGCGGTCCGCCCGAGGTCACCCGTGCCGGGCGCCTCGACCTTGATCACCTCAGCGCCGAGGCGCCCCAGAAGTTGTGTCGCATAGGGCAGTGCCTGCATCTGCTCGAGGGCAAGGATGCGCACGCCGGTGAGCGGCTTGCCCCAGTGCTCCGCTTCGGGGTTGACGACGTCACCGAGTTTCACGGGCCTTCGAGGTCGAGCATCGCGATCGCGTTGCCCCGCATGATCCGGTACACCTCCTCGTCGGAGAGGTGGCGCACGAGATGTTCGGCCACGGCCCGCGTGTCGGGCCAGGTGGAGTCGGTGTGCGGGTAGTCCGTCTCGAAGGTGACACGGTCGGCACCGATGACATCGAGCGAGTCGAGCCCATGCTGGTCGCGGAAGAAGCAGCCGTACACCTGGCGGTGGAAGTACGTGGACGGCGGCTCGAGGATGGTGTCCTTCACGCCGCCCCAGGCGCGGTGCTCGCGCCACACGTCGTCGACCCGCTCGAGGATGTAGGGCAGCCAGCCGATCTGCCCTTCCGAGTAGGCGAGGACGAGGTTGGGAAAGCGGATGAGGACGCCGGAGAAGAGGAAGTCGCACAGCGACGACATGGCGTTGCCGAAACTGAGGGACGCCGCCACGGCCACCGGCGCGTCGGCCGACGTGGTCGGCATCTTCGACGACGAGCCGATGTGCATGCTCACCACCGTGCCGGTGTCCGCACAGGCGGCGAAGAACGGATCCCAGTATCCGCTGTGGATGCTGGGCAACCCGAGGTGGGGCGGGATCTCGCTGAAGCACACGGCGCGTACGCCGCGGGCGGCGTTGCGGCGCACCTCAACCGCCGCCTTGTCGGCGTCCCACAGCGGGATGAGACACAGGGGGAGGAGGTGGCCGCCGCTGTCGCCGCACCACTCCTCGACCATGAAGTCGTTGTAGGCGAGGACACACGCTTCGCCCAGCTCCTTGTCCTTGGCCTCGAGGAAGGTCTGGCCGCAGAAGCGGGGGAAAGTCGGGAAGCACAGGCTGGCTTCGACCCAGTTTGACTCGTTGTCGGCGATGCGGGCCTTGGGCTCATAGCAGCCGGGTCGCATCTCGTCGTAGGTGATGGGGGACATCGTCATGTCGTCGCGGTCGAAGCCGACGGCGGCGACATGACGCTTGTTGATATAGACGAGGTCCTCGTAGACCCAGCAGTCGGCCTGGGGCCCGTCAGGGTCGAACGTCTGGCGGTAGCTGCCGCCGCCGATGTGCTCCATCTCGCCGATGCCGCGGCGTTCCGCCTTGGGGCCGCGGTCGCGGTAGCGCGCCGGGAGCCAGGTGTCCCACAGGTGCGGCGGCTCGACGATGTGGTCGTCGACGCTGATGATCTTGGGGAGCGGCGTGCTGCTGCCCAGCCGCGGGGTCGTGTCGTCGATGAGGTCGGTCATGGTTGCTCCAGTGTGGCCGCGAAGTTGACGAGCGGTGCGAGCGCCTCCAGCTCCCCCCGCACGGACCGCTCGTCCCCGACCCGGACCCGGAGCACCACCTCGGTGATCCCGAGCGCGGCGTAGTGCTCCAGCTTGCCCTGGTCGGCGATGGTGCCGAAGGGGACGACCGAGAGTGCGGCGGGGTCACGCCCGGCCTCCTCGGCCAGCGCGTGCAGGCGCGGGATGGCCGTGCCCAGGCCGCTGCCGCCGATGGGGATCCACCCGTCGGCGTAGCCCACCACCGCCGAGAACACCGCGTCGCTGGCGCCTCCGCCGACGAGCGTGCGCACGCGCGGCTGCTGCACCGGCTTGGGCCAGGACCACGTCGGCCCGAAGTCGACGAAAGCGCCGTGGTACTCGGCCTGGTCGGTGGACCAGATGGCGGCCGCGGCTGCCAGGTGTTCGCGCACCACGTCGTGACGCCGGGGCCAGTCGACCCCGTGGTCCTCGGCCTCGGTGCGGTTCCAGCCGAAGCCGACCCCGAGCGTCACCCGGCCTCCGGAGAGGTGGTCGAGGGTGGCCACCTGCTTGGCCAGCAGGATCGGCTCGTGTTGCGCGGCGAGAAGGATGCCGGTGCCGAGCCCAATGCGCGAGGTGACCGCGGCGGCGGTGGCGAGGGCGACCAGCGGATCGAGGCAGCGCTTGTAGTCGTCGAGACGCACGCCGCCGACGAGGGCAGGGGGCGTGTCCTCGACGACGGGGAGATGGGTGTGCTCGGGCAGGTAGAGCGAGTCGAAGCCGAGCTCCTCGACGGCGCAGCCGAGGACGGCCGGCGCCAGGTCGGTGTCGGTCAGGGCGGCGGTAATGCCGAGGCGCACGTCAGGACCCGGCGTTTGGACGGGCGGCGAACTCGGCCAACGCGCCGCTGCCGACGGCGCTGCCGAGGAGTTGTGCGAACGCTCCCTGCTCGCGGCGGTTGGCCTCGAGCACAGCCTCGTGCCGGGCCGAGCGCACGAGAGAGCAGCTGGCCCGGGTGGCCGCGCGGGGGTGTGTCGCAATTCGGGCCGCCAAGGCAATCGTCTCGTCGAGGACGGTGCCGGGTTCGCAGACCTTCAGGGCCAGCCCGAGGTCGACCAGTTCGGGCGCGCTGACCCAATCGGACGTGAGGAGCACCCGGGCCGCCTGTTGCCAACCCATCAAAGCGGGGAACAGGAGGCTGCTGGCGGCCTCGGGGGGCACACCGAGTTCGGCGAACGGCACCCGCAAACGCGCCCCGGCGTCGACGAGCACGAGGTTGCAGTGGGGGAGCAGCGTGAAGCCGAGCCCGACCGCCACGCCGTTGACGGCGGCGAGCAGCGGCACCGAGAGATCGACAAGGCAATCGAGCAGGCCCATGAAGCCCTGCCCCGCCCCCTCGACGGCGGTCCCGGTGGCGATCGCCGCCATTTCGACGAGATCCTGGCCTGAGGTGAAGGCGGTGCCGCAACCGGTGAGGACGACCGCCCGCACCGTCTCGTCACTGTCGGCGGCGCGCAGCGCGGCGGTGACCTCGTGGTACATCGCCGTATCGAAGGCGTTGCGGACCTCCGGCCGGTTGAAGGCGATGACGCGGACGCCGGGCGCCGCCTCCTCGATCTCGATCTTGCTGTCCGGCATCGCGGTGGCTCAGGCCTCGGACTTGCCGGCCGCGGCCCGGCGCCGGATGACGGTCTCCGCCGCTCCGCTGACGCCCATCGAGATCGGCCAGCCGATGTAGTGGGTCAGGTGCACCACGACCTCACGCACCTGTTCGACGGTCAGTTCACCGCGCCGGAGCGCGTTTTCGAACTGGATCTCCAAGAGCTCCGGCTTGTCCTGCGCTGCCAGGACGCCGATGGTCAAGATGCGCCGATCGCTCAGCTCGAGGGTGTCGTCGGTCCATATCGTCCCGAAGAGGTGGTCAACGGTCACGTCGGTATAGCGCCCCGGCAGATCCGCAGGATCGACGGTGAACCCGTAGACCTCCTGCATCTTCGCCATGCCGGCCGCGCGTCTGTCTTCGTGCTCGCTCACTGGGGCTCCTTTTCGCCCGAGGTCTTCGGGACGCCCGGCGGGGCCGACCCTACCCAGGTCAGGCGCTGGACGGCGACGCTCTTCCGTCACCGGCGGTGATCAGATGTCGCGCCAGCTTGGCGGCGAGCCAGCGCCGGGCGGTCCCATGTGCAGCATGAGCTCACCCGCGACCGAGGCGTCCGGGCCCCCCGCTGACACCGCAGTAGAGCACCGTGACACCCTGGACGGATCCCTCGGTTCGCGGACGCTGGATCTGGACAAGTGTCCGGACTGTAGTGTCAGTGAGTGACCACGCAAGGGGATTGACTGCCCATGCCCGCCTATCCGCGTACCGAGATGGAAGAGATGGTCGAGCGCTGGCTCGCAGCCAACAAAGCGGGGGAAGCCAAGAAGGACTGGAAGCACATGGCGGACCTCTACACCGAGGACGCCACCTACGGCTGGAACGTCGGACCTAATGACGAGTTCATGGCAGTGGGACGCGAGGAGATCCGGGAGATCGCGCTCGGCCTCGAGATGGCCGGGCTCGAAGGCTGGACCTACCCGTACCAGAAGGTCCTCATTGACGAGCAGCAAGGGGAATTCCTTGGCCTGTGGAAGCAGGTCGCCGACGCGAAGAGGGCGGACGGGACCAACTACGAGATCGCCGGCCTCGGCGGCAGCTGGTTCCGCTACGCCGGCAACTTCCAGTGGTCGTGGCAGCGCGACTTCTTCGATGTGGGCAACGCCGGCGCGGTCTTCATGGCGATGATCAAGGACGCCACACTCCTGCCGGGCATGCAGCAGCGCATGGAGCGCGCCATGTCGGGTGAGCGCCAGCCCGGCCACTACCGCCTGGGCGAGGCTCCCGTCGGACTGTGGGAGGTGCCGCCGGGGGCGTAGGGTCCTGTGCGTCGAGGCCGGCGCCTCTCGGCCGGTCCGACCGGCCAGAATGCCCGCAACACCCTGACCAACGCCCGGGGCCAGGTCACGACCACTCCCTCGACAGTGAACGGCAGGGCGAAGTCCAGGCAGTGGCCGACGCGCTTCTCCCCGGCGGCGCCACGGGCCAGGCTTCGGTGGAGGGTTTCGGACCGGCGATGAGCCGAGCCACGGGGGCGAACGGCCCCGAACATCGCCCGCCGGCGAGCATCGTCCTTGATCTGCCGCCGCGCGTATTCGGCCCGGGCCGACGCGCCGGCCCGCCCCAGTTCGGTCGACTCCTCTTCGGTGTGCTCCATCGTCAGCTCTTCGGTGTCCGCCGCCAGGGAGATCGGTGACGTCACGGCCCGAAAGGCACGTGCAACGCTTGGCCCGGTGGTGACGAGGCGAACACCCCTGCTCCTCGTCGCCCTGGCCGCCGCACTGGTGGCGGCCGGGTGCACCACCCACGGCCCGCCGGCCGCCGAGGCCCATGGCGGGCCGGCGCACCACCGCGCCGCCGCCAGCACCACCACGTCCACCACGCAACCGCCCGTCACCCCGATGGTCTGGTCCCCGTGCAACGGCAATCTGCAGTGCGGCTCGCTCGTCGTCCCGTTGGACTACGCGCATCCCGGTGGCCCGACCATCTCCATCGCGGTGGCGCGGCATCCGGCGGAGGATCCGGCCGCCCGCATCGGATCGCTCGTCATCGACCCCGGGGGTCCCGGCGTGTCCGGCATCGACGACATGGCCAACGAGCTCAGCGCGCTCACGCCCGGGCTGCTCGACGACTTCGACGTCGTCATGTTCGACCCCCGTGGCGTGCAGCGGAGCGACCCGGTCACCTGCGGGACGGCGGGCAGTGGGTCGGCCGACCCGGCGCCGGTGACACCGAGCCAGCAGGCGACGACCATCGCCGGTCTCAGGCAGTTCGCGGCAGCGTGTGAGAAGAACAGCGCCGGCGTGCTCCCCTATGTCGGCACGGTCGACGTCGCCCGGGACATGGACCGGTTGCGCCAGGCGCTCGGTGACACCGGGCTGACGTACATGGGACAGTCCTACGGCACCCTGCTGGGGCTCACCTACGCGTCGCTCTTCCCCACCCGCGTCAGGGCGATGGTGCTCGACAGCGTCATCGACCCGGCACTCTCCTTCAGCCAGATCACCGCAGGGCAGGCGGCCGGCTTCGAAGGGATCCTCAACGCGTTCTTCACGTGGTGCAGCGCGAGCGCGGCGTGCGCCTGGCACACCGGCCCCGATCCGACGGCCACGTTGCAGGCGCTCCTCACCACTGCGGCGACATCACCGGCTCCGGCCGGCGGGGGCGGTGTGGCCGGTGTGGGGCAGCTCTACGACGCGTTGCTCGAGGACCTCTACTCCCAGTCGGACTGGCCCCAGCTCGGCCAGGCGCTGGCCGACGACGCGGCCGGCAACGGGGCAGCGGTCGCGTCGCAGTCGAACACCTACAACACCGGGGGCTCCGACAACGCCGATGACGCCGCGACCGCCATCGACTGCCTCGACCACCCCGTCTCGCGCGACCTGGCCTCGTACGGCGCGTTGGCGCAGTCCCTCCAGGCGTCGGCGCCGATCTTCGGGCCGTTGCTGGCCTGGGGCGAGGCGGGCTGCGCCGTCTGGCCCGTGCCACCGACGCGGCCCGTCGGGCCGGTGGCCGCCCCCGGGGCGCCACCCATCCTCGTCGTCGGCACCACGAACGACCCGGCGACGCCGTACGCCTGGGCGGTCAGCGTGGCCAAGGAACTGGACAGTGGTGTGCTGCTCACCCACGACGGCGACGATCACGTGGCCTACTTCTACAGCGCCTGCGTCCGCGCCGACGTCCAGACCTACCTGGTGAGTGGGCAGACGCCCCCGGCGGGCGCCGTCTGCACCTCGTAGCGACCGTCGGCGACGTGCCCGCGGTTCACGTACTGGTGAAACGGTAGGTCCCGCTCCCCACCGCCAGGACGACCGCCCCCACGGCCGACGAGACGACGCGCACGCCCGGCGCGGTCGCGGCGACCGCGCCGCCCTCTCGCACGCCGCCCGGCGCGCTGGCGGGCAGCCGCACCGTTGCCGCCGCGTTGGCCGGCACCGTCAAGGCCATGGTCACGCCCTTCCCCCGCCGCTGCCACGACACCCGGACGGGGCCGGCGACCGTCGGCACCGAGCCCTCGGCACGGTCGAGGCCGGCCGAAGGCGGCGACACCACGGCCCGGACCGTACCGGACGCGTCAGGCGCCTCGAAGCGCACCCCGAGGAGGGTCTCCTGCATGGCCACCAGCGCGGAGGAGCCCCAGCCGTGTGACAGCGAGTCGCCGATCAGGTCGCTCGGTTCCCATTCCTCCCAGGTGAAGGTGCCACCCGCCGCCACGATGTGTGCCCAGCCACCGATGGTGGTGTCCGTGAGCGTGCGCACCATCGCCTCGGGCATGTCCGCCGCCGCCAGGGCGCGCATGAGCTCGAGGCCGTGGTTGGGCCCCAGGTCGATGCCGAGACCGGCCACGTAGGCGCCGACCGCCGCCACGTCGGCCACCGGGACCACGCCGTAAGCCAGCGCGAGGGCGTTGGCCTCCTGCGACGCGCTGTGGCTCTGGGCGCCGTTCGCGTCGACGCCGTCCACGTAGACACCGTCGGCGCGCCGCAGGACGGCATTGACCGCCTGGGCCAACTGGGCTGCCCGCGCCCGCTGGGTGGCTCCGCCGGCTGCGTCCCCGGCCAACCCGGCCAGCTGTGCCACGCGGGTGAACGCGTTGACCGCCAGCACGTTGCTCGCCGTGTCGGCTGCGACGGAGAGGTCGTAGCCGTAGACGGGATCACCGTCGCTGGTGTCGGCCAGCCCGTAGAGGAGCCCGTTGCCACCCGGGCGCGCCGACCACAGCCAGTCCGCAGCGCGGGACACCGAGGGGTAGAACAGCACCGCGGTGTCCGTGTCGCCGGTCGCCTCGTAGTAGCGCCACAGCCACTCGGCATAGCGTGCCGTGGAGGTCCCGAAGAAGCGCGCGCCGTCCCCGTTGGGGTAGATCGCGTTCACACATCCGTTCGGCCAGTAGCGGGCCTGCCCGCGCGCCACGTCGCGCAGCGCCTGCCACGTCATGTTCTGGTCACCGTAGACGCGCATGATCGCCTCGGACTCGTTCGCCGCGTCCCAGAGGAACTGGCCCTTCTCCCGGGTCGGGGTGTCGACGAATTGTTCCTGGCTGCAGTAGAGGCAGGAACGCGCCATGAGCCGCCACACGGCATTGAGCATCCGGTTGTCCGAGGAGAACGTCGCCGCCGCGACGTCGGGCATGGCAGCGCGTCTCGTGATCGCCACAATCTGGTCCCGGCGCAGCGACTGCTCCGGGTTCTCGATCTGCACGTAGCGGTAGCCGAAGTAGGTGAAGGCCTCGAAGGCCTGGTGGTCTCCCGGCCCCATGATGTAGGAGAACGAGAGGTTGGTCTCCTGGGTGCCGTGCAGCGTCGAGACCTGCCCGTCCGGATCGAGCAGGTAGCCCGCCCGCATGGAGATCGTGTTCCCGGGCTGTCCCTGGCCGAACTGAATCTGCGGTCGGGCCGGATAGACGGCGCCGAAGTCCGCCACCACCGCACCGCCCGCAACGGTGTGCAGGCTGACCGGGAGGACGGGTGACTCCCGGATCGTCGTTCGTTGCGGGTAGGTCCGGAGGAAGGGCGCCGAGCCGGCCGGGCCGACAACCGTCACGCTCGACCAGGCGCCGTCGTCGTAGCCGGGGCTCGACCACCCCTGGGGATGGTCCCGCCCGTCGACCCACTCCACGAAGTCGCCCCCGTCGGAGTTGCGCTGCGGCGACGGCAGCCATTCGGCCGGGCGCTCGCGCCAGCTCGCATCGGACACGACCACGTCCCTGCGGCCGTCGTCGTACCAGAGGGACAGTTGGAACAGGAGCCCGGGAGCCGACGCCGGCCGGCCCTGGCCCGGCCCGTACCAGCGGTGCAGCAGGCCGATGGCGCTGGTCCTGGCGCCGGCGAGGGCCCCGGTCAGGTCGACGGCCCGCGCGTACTGCTCGTCGGGGTACGAGAAGCTGGGCCAGGCGTCCGCCGGCACGCCGTCGACGTACATGCGGTAGGTGTGGGCCGCCGAGACGTACGCGGTGGCCCGGTGGAGAGTGCCTGCCGCGGGGGTGACCTCGGCGCGTACGTAGGTGACCCGGTCGGGTTGCTGCGACGGGCCGCCCGGCTGCAGCCACTGCGCCTGCCAGTCCTCTGCCCGCAGCGCGGTCGTGAAGCGGGCCGGAGCCGAGACCGGCCCCCACCTCCCCGCCGCGCCCCGCGACTGGACCGTCCACTCGTAGGCCGCGTCGGCTGCCAGGGACGGTCCCGCGTAAGCGACGAAGGCCTGGCGCGCCGATGCCACCGTTCCGCTGTCCCAGGCGAGCCCGCGGTGGCCCGCGTCGGTGCGGCGGACCACGATGCGAGAGGCCGTCTGCATCACGGCACGGCCCGACGCCTGCAGGCTCCAGGCGAACGAGCTGTCGTCGGGGTCCACCCCGACGGGGTCGACGAGACCGTTGACCGTGAGGGCGGCAGCACGCAACGGACCACCGTGCCCGGCCGAAACGACGACGCGTCCCAGCGACCGTGCCACGTCCTCGTCGCCGACCGCGGCCCCTGCCGGCAACGCGCCTGCCACGGCGGCGCCCGCCACGACGCCGGTGGACGAGGCGAGGAAGGTACGCCGGCCGAACCTGCTCACGTCAGCCGCCTCCGATCATCCGCACGGTGTCGAGGCTGCCGTCGCTGTAGTACACGGCGCCGGAAGGTGACACCGCGACGCCGGAGGGCGTGCCCATCCGGGTGAGCTCCCACCGCGTCCCGTCCCCGAGTCCCGCCGCCGTGGCGACCGGCACCGCGCCCGCCACGCTGTAGAGGTCGCCCGCCGTCATGGTGCGCCCGAACAGCACGCCGGTGGTCGAGGGCGCCACCCGGATGACCTGCATGAGGCCATCGGTGACGAAGAGCGCGCCGGTCGGGCCGACGGCGATGCCGCGCGGGTCGTTGAGCTCCGCTGTCTCGCCGGCCGCGGGCGCACCGTCGGCGAGATACGGCTGATAGCCCCCGGCCCCGCCCACGACCACACCGATGTCGCCCGCGCCGACGGGGGTGCCGTAGTAGGTCCCGGCGCGCACCGGCGCCAGCAGCACGGACTGGTCGCCGTCGTCGGCCACGAGCAGGTCGCCGGCGCTGTCGACAGTCACGGCCACCGGGTTCCAGAGCTGCGCCGCCGCGACGGGGCCACCCTGGCCGGCCGAGCCGCAGACGCCGGTACCGGCAATGGTGGAGAGGTGCCCGGCCGTCACCGCCCGCCCGAAGAGGGTGGTCGTCGCGGCCGGCAGGACACGCACCCGGCAGTTCGCCGTGTCGGCGATGAACAGGTCGCCCGACGCGTCGACCGCCACCCCGGTCGGTTCGTCGAGCTCGCTGGCCAATCCGGCGAGTCCGTCCCCGTTGAAGCCGGCCCGGCCCGTACCTGCCACCGCGACGATCGCCCGGCCGGCCGGCCGCACGACCTGGACCCGCTGCGCCGTGGCCTCGGCGATATAGACGTCACCTCGCACATCGACGGCCACTCCGCTCGGGTGGCCGATGGAGCCCGCCCCTGCGCACGTCCCTCCGGCCAGGGTGGCGGCGTGGCCGGCGTGCAGGTGCAGCCCGTAGCGGGTCCCGTCGCGGGCCGGCACCACGAGCACACGGCAGTGCCCGGTGTCGGCGATGAAGAGGTCCCCGGCCGCGTCGAGCGCTATGCCGCCCGGCGTGTCCAGCTGGCCAGGGCCGACCAGGGTGCGCACCACCGCCCCCGGCGCAGCACCAGCATCAGTCGCCCCACTCACCGGCACGCCCACCGCCACGACGGCGGCCAGCGAGACGAGCCCGGCCAGGGTCCCGGACAGTCGGCGCACAGCGCACATCATGCCGGTTGCGACGGAGTGGGTACCGGCGAGAGGCCATAGTGGGGCGGCGCAGCAATCGCAGCCGCGACGCGGCGCCACACGGAACGAGGAGAGAAGGAGAACGCTGTGCCCGCACCCGAAGAGGCTCTCAGCGCCGGGAACATCGCGTACACCGGCTACGAAGGGGCCGAGATCAACGCCTACCAGGCTCTGCCCGCCGGTGACGGGCCCTTTCCCGGGGTCCTGGTCATCCACCACCTGCCCGGCTGGGACTCGACGACGAAGGAGATCACGCGGCGCTTCGCCGCCGAGGGCTACAACGCCCTGTGCCCCAACCTCTACGCTCGCCAGGGGCTCCATGTCGATCCCGACGACGCCGCGGCCGCCACGCGCGAGGCCGGTGGCATCCCCGACGACCAGTTCGTGGGTGACGCCCGCGCCGCGGTGGAGGTGCTGCGGGGCCTGCCCACGTCCAACGGAAAAGTCGGTGTCATCGGCTACTGCTCGGGAGGGCGGCACTCCTTCCTGACCGCGGTGAGCGTGCCCGTCGATGCGGCCGTCGACTGCTACGGGGCCTTTGTCGTGGGGACTCCGCCCGACGGCTTCCCGCTCAAGGTGACGCCGCTGGTCGACCGGACGCCGGACCTGAGTTGCCCGCTGCTCGGCCTCTTCGGCAACGACGACCAGTTCCCCAACCCCGAGCAGGTCGACGAGCTGGAGGTGGCGCTGAAGGCGGCCGGAAAGACGTACGAGTTCCATCGCTACGACGGCGCGGGGCACGCGTTCTTCTCGGTGGACCGACCGGCCTACCGTCCCGAGGCCGCAGTCGACGGCTGGCAGCGGATCTTCGAGTGGTACAGCCGCTACCTGGCGGGGAGCTGACCATGTGCTCGTACCTCACCGTCGCCACCGAGATCGCCGGCAGCGCCAAGGGCGCGCAGGGATGGATACCGGTCACCTCGGCCAGCGTGTACTTCGATCACCCGTTCCATGCGCCGTTCGACCACACGCTCAACATCGACTTCGCCGACCCCAAGCGCGGTCCCGGCGCCCGGGTCGCGGTCGAGCTCAGCGCGGACTCGGCGCGCCGTCTCGTCGAGAGCATCAATGAGGCGCTGGCCGCCGCGGGAGCCGCCGCCTTGTGACCAAGCCCACCGGTCCGGCGGCCGGCGTCCACCTGCCGTGGGCCGAGGTGCCTGCTGCGGTGCGGGCGTGGGCGGCCCGGGTCGGTGGCGGTGTGCCCCGATCCGCCCGCGATCTTTCCGGCGGGTTCTCCCCGGGCGCGACCACGGTGCTGGACTGCCCCGGCGGCGCCATCTTCGTGAAGGCAGTCGGCGCAGGCCTGAACTCCGAGTCGCCCGTGTTCCACCGGCGCGAAGCGGTGGTCTCGCGAGCACTGCCGCCGGCGCCTGAGCTCCCGCGCTTGCTCGACGTCTACGACGACGGCGACTGGGTGGCGCTGGCCTTCGTGGCCATCGACGGCCGGCCACCTGCGCACCCGTGGGATCAGCCTGAGCTGCAGGCGGCGGTTCGCGCGCTCGATGCCCTGCACGACACGCTCACGCCCACCCCCGTCGCCGACGCGCCGGCGGCGGGCGAGAGACTGCGCCCGCTCTTCGGCGGCTGGGCCGAGCTGGCGGCATCGGCCGAACCGCCCGAAGGGCTGGACGAATGGAGCTCCCGCCATCTCAGTCGCCTGGCCGAGCTCGAGTCAGGCTGGCCCGACGCGATCGCCGGATCGACGCTCCTCCATTGCGACGTGCGCTCTGACAACATGCTCGTCACCCGCGCCGGCGTCGTGTTCGTCGACTGGCCGCATGCTTGTGTCGGCGCTCCGGTCTTCGACCTGGTCGCCTGGGCACCGTCCGTGGAGTTGGAGGGAGGCCCCCTCCCCGAAGACCTGCTCGCGCTGTCATCGTCAGGCTCGGAAGTTGACCACGATGTCGTCGTGCCGCTGGTCGCAGCATTCAGCGGGTTCCTCGTGGGCCACTCGCTGTACCCGCCCCCGCCGGGGCTGCCAACACTGCGTCCCTTCCAGGCCGCGCAGGGTGCGGTGGCACTGGCCTGGCTGCGGCGCCTCACGGGCTGGTGAGGCCGGGCCCACCGCTGCCTGTGCACCGGTAGGTTCACCCCATGCGCTTCGGACTGCAGATCCCCAACTTCACGACCGACCCGACGCCGGGTCTCCTCTTCGAGGAGGTGGCCGCCAAGGCGATCGCGGCCGAGGAGGCCGGGTACGACTCGGTGTGGGTGATGGACCACTTCTACCAACTGCCGCCCATGGGCGGGCCGAGCCAGCCGATGCTCGACTCCTACACCCTGCTCGGCGCGCTGGCGACGCAGACCTCGCGGGTGCGGCTCGGCACCATGGTGACCGGAGTCACGTATCGCAACCCGGCGCACCTGGCCAAGATCGTGACGACGCTCGACATCCTCAGTGCGGGGCGGGCCATCCTCGGCATCGGTGCCGCCTGGTACGACGTCGAGCACGAGGGTCTGGGGTTCGACTTCCCGCCGGCGGGCGAGCGGCTCGACCGCCTGGAGGAGGCGCTGCAGATCTGCCGGGCCATGTTCACCGAGGAGTCGCCGACGTTCGAGGGCCGCTACTACCGGATCCATGAGGCCCGCAACATGCCGCCGCCGGTGCAGCCCGGTGGGCCGACCGTCCTCGTGGGCGGCGGCGGCGAGAAGCGCATGCTGCAGCTGGTGGCGCGCTATGCCGACATGGCGAACATCTTCGGCGACCCCGCCACGGTGGCACACAAGGTCGAAGTCTTGCGCGGTCACTGCAAGGCCATCGGGCGCGACCCATCCGAGGTCACGGTGAGCCGGCTGAGCACCGTGGTGCTCACGGCCAACGACGACGAGACGGCGGCGACCATGGACTTCCTCGAACAGGCGACGGGGGAGCGCCCCTCGACCGCCGACATCGGCACTGCCGACGGGCTGGCGGCGCGCTTCGAGGAGCTGGCCGCTGCCGGGGTCGACTACTTCGTATTCAACATGCCCACGGGCTCTCCCGACATGGTGCGCCAGGTTGGCGAGGTGTTGCAGCGTACGTTCGGCGGCTGAGTCACTCTCGGGACGCCCTCAGCGCTGAGCGCACCAGGTCCGCCTGGGCCCCCGGGCTTACTTCTTGGGAACGATTGCGAGTCTGAGCTCCTCCAGCGCGGCGTTCAGCTCGGCCGAGCGGTTCCGTCGGGCCGAATCGGCCGAGGCCAGCTGTTCCCCGGTCGGGCTCTGGCCCCCAGAACGCATCAGGTGATCCGCCTCCACGGCGAAGGCCAGGCCGCGCAGGCTGTTGGCGCAGCGCATGCACAGCGCTCGATGCGCCTCGTCAGGTGCCGCGGCGGCGACACGCTCGAGGCCGTCGACCGCGTCGTCCACCTGGACGGCGACGGTGGCCCGGTGCTGGGCATCGTCGGCGTTCGTCTGCGAGAGGATGAGCTCGCGGGCCAGCTCGGCGGCGGTGAGAGCAGGACCTACCGAACGGTCCCAGTCCACCTCGCGACCCTGCCGCCGGGTGCGGGCGATCAGGAGCCCGACGAGGAGAGCCGCCAGGGCGATGACCACTCCCAGCAAGACCCAGCCCCATGTCTTGGAGCTCGAGGTCGTCTTGGCGACCGTGGTCGTGGTGGTGGTCGGGTGCGATGTGGTGGTGGTCGGACGTACCCGAGTCGTCGACGTGGAAGGAGTCGTGGTCGTGGTCGTCGGCTCAGTCGTCGGGGGCACGGTGGTCGTGGTCGTCGGTGCCAACGTGGTGGTCGTGACCGGTGCGGTCGTCGTGGTCGTATCCTGTGCGGCCGCGGACCCCGACAGGACGCCGACCATGATCGGGGTGGCGGTCAGCGCGAGGAGAAGGGCGGTGGTGCGGCGAGAGACCAGGTGAGGGACCTTCAGGTGCATCCGGCAAGCCTATGGTCACGGGCTGCCGCCGAGCGGGGACCCCATGGAAGCTGCACCTCGCCGGCGCACCAGGCGTGACGCGTGCCGCGGAGCGGACGTCCGGGTAGACCGTGCAGCGATATCCATCGACACGAGCGACCGGAGGTCGACATGCAATTGGACGTCCATGTGCCCCGCTTCACCTGGCCGGGGGGGCCGGAAGCGATCGGGCCCACTTTTGCCACGCTGGCCCAGACGGCGGAGGCAGTCGGGGTGCGCACGTTGTCGGTGATGGATCACTGGTTCCAGATGGAGATGTTCTGGCCGGCCGAAGAGCCGATGCTCGAGGGCTATACGACTCTCTCCTTCGCCGCAGCCAAGACGGAGCGTCTGCGTTTCCGGTTGCTGGTGGGCGGCGTGACCTACCGTCACCCTGGGCTCCTGGCGAAGACGATCACCACGCTCGACGTGCTCTCCGGCGGCCGGGCCGAACTGGGGCTGGGCGCAGCGTGGTACGAACGTGAGCACTTGGGACTCGGGGTACCGTTCCCCTCGCTGCGCGAACGGTACGAGCGGCTCGAAGAGACGCTGCAGATCTGCTTCCGGATGTGGAGCGACGACAACGGGGCCTATGAGGGCGTCCACTATCAACTAACGGAGACGCTCTGTTCGCCGCAGCCGGTCAGCTCGCCCCGACCACGGGTGCTCATCGGGGGCGGCGGGGAGCGCAAGACCTTGCGGCTCGTTGCCACCTACGCCGATGCCTGCAACATCATCGGCGACGTTGAAACGGTCCGGCACAAGGTAGGCGTCTTGCGGCATCACTGCGATGAGGTCGACCGGGATTTCGAGCAGATCGAGGTGACGGCGCTGATCGGCGTGGCGGACGACGCCGGACCGGATGACATTGTGCGCGAGGCCGAGGCACTCCATGGTGCCGGCGTCCATGCGATCGTGATCCGTGCGGCTGGCGCCGAACCTTCACGGTGGCTCGAGGAGACGTGGGGGCCGGTCGTCCCAAGGCTGCACGCGCTCGGCTGACCTCGGTCAGACCGAATGGTCCGCGTTCGTCAGTTATCTTGCTGGGGGCGGGCCGCTAGCTCATCCGGAAGAGCAGGGGACTTTTAATCCCAAGGTGCCGGGATCGAGACCCGGGCGGCCCACTAGCAAAACCCCAGTACAGAGGCCTAAAAGGTGATTGGCCTCACCTTCACCATCGACTCGATGCTACTGAATGCTGCTGTTCCGTCAGCGGCTTCTCCCGCGAGGACCGGAGCAGCCAGCGGGAGGTGGG
>Ga0302235_10000195_pt1 | contig 52151 bp, 39 predicted proteins | sample II_Palsa_N3_3_FD_193577 | JGI IMG/M metagenome (GOLD analysis project Ga0302235, IMG submission 193577) | Peat permafrost microbial communities from Stordalen Mire near Abisko, Sweden - II_Palsa_N3_3 | ecosystem: Environmental > Terrestrial > Soil > Palsa > Peat permafrost | place: Sweden...
CACCCTTGGCTGCCTCTTTCGGATGGCTCTGGGAAGTCAGCGATGGGTCGGATCTGACCCCAACATGATGTGACGCCCATCACAGAGCTGATATGAGAAAGGTCTGAATCTCATGTGAGAAAACTCTCAAATCGCGTGCCGCCAGGGCCCCGCCCGCGCAGCGCAGCGACACAACCGGAGTGGCTGGAATGGATGCCACCCAGTTTCTGACAGCCACAAAAAAGGCCTCATGCGAGGCCTTGGGGATGACGACAGATAAGATTTGCCGCGCAGACGCGCTAGGGCGCTAGGGCGCTGCACGCACCTTCAGCGTGGTGCCGTCGACGGCCACCACTTCCACCGTGCTGCCCGAGGGCAGGTCCGGCCCGCTGACGAGCCACTGACCGTCGCCCACGCATGCTTTGCCGCGACCGTTGATGATGGGCTCGATCAGTACGTAACGCTGACCGATCATCTGCTCGCCACGGCGATTCAATCGCTCACTGCCCGGTTCACGCCGCTCCAGTTTCGGCCGCAGCAAGCGCGCATAAAGCACGCATGCGGCGAACGCCAGCAGGGCAAACAGCACCGCCTGCGCCAGCAATGCCAGGGCCGGCACGAGCCACAACACCACACCCATCACTGCCGCCGCCAGGCCGATCCACAACAGGAAGTAACCCGGCATCAGGACTTCGCCGGCAATCAATAGCAACGCCAGGATCCACCACAGGTAATGCGTCGATAGCTCCCACATAACGCGGTCCTCAGCGCAGCGGCGGCTGGATCGCCGTCGATTTCTGCTGCTGGCCCAGAGACTCCTTGGCCAGCTCGGCGATGCCGGCCAGTGAACCGAGAATGCCCGTAGCCTCGATCGGCAGCAGCAGCATCTTCTGGTTCGGCGACTTCGCCATCTCCTTCAAGGCCTCGACGTAGTTGTTCGCAACAAAGTAGTTCAACGCATTGACGTTGCCGTTGGCAATCGCGTTGGAGACCATGGTGGTCGCCTTGGCTTCCGCTTCGGCCGAACGCTCGCGCGCCTCGGCAGCGCGAAAGGCGGCTTCCTTCTCGCCTTCGGCGGCCAGGATCACTGATTGCTTTTCGCCCTCGGCCTTGAGGATTGCCGCCTGGCGAAAACCCTCGGCATCAAGGATATTCGCGCGCTTCTCGCGCTCTGCCTTCATCTGTCGCGCCATCGCGTCGATCAGGTCACGCGGCGGCGCGATGTCCTTGATCTCGATGCGGTTGACCTTGACGCCCCACGGATGGGTCGCCTCATCGACCACTCGCAGCAGTTTCGCGTTGATGCCATCGCGCTGGCTCAACGATTCATCCAGGTCCATCGAGCCGAGCACGGTACGGATATTGGTCATGATCAATGCGAGCGAGGCCTGCTCCAGGTTGGACACCTCGTAGGCAGCCTTGGATGCATCCAGCACCTGATAGAACACCACGCCATCGACGCGCACTACCGCGTTGTCCTTGGTGATGACGTCCTGCGACGGCACGTCCAGCACCTGCTCCATCATGTTGATCTTGCGGCCCACGGTTTGATAGATCGGAATCAGCAGGTGCAAGCCCGGGCTGAGCGTGCAGGTGTATTTGCCGAACGTTTCCACCGTCCATTCGAAACCCTGCGGCACGATGCGCACCAGCTTGGCCACACCGATGACGACGGCCAACACGATGACCAACGCGAGAAGCTGTCCCATTTCCATTGACCCCACCTCATATCCTGATGAAGCCTTGAGTATAAGGAAGCTTACGGGTCACGGGCTGCTATAAATTTTGCTGAGAGTGATGGCCGGCGATCATCGCGGCACGGAATCGCATGCCCCTGTCTTTGCCCCTCCCCCTGCTTGCAGGGGGAGGTTGGGAGGGGTTGCTTTTGATCTTCGCCTCGACAAAGAGCAACCCCACCCCAGCCCTTCCCTGCAAGCAGGGGCGGGAGCACAACCTGAGCTTGTACGACTTCAGTTTTGCGGCTCGAAGAGCTATCGCGACTGAAGTCGCCCGTACAAGGGCCTACCCCGCGAGAGCTCGCACACAGGGTGCGCTCCTACGTGGACTGTCAAACGCTTTCGTCAACAATGATTCATCAATGCGTCACGGTCTGTGGCAGCAGCAAGCTCACCCGCAAGCCGCCGTCTTCGCGATTGGCCAGCAGTACCCGGCCGCCATGTGCCTCGGCAATTTCGCGGGTCAGTGCGAGGCCGAGCCCGGTGCCGGAGCGCTTGGTCGAATAGAACGGCAGCAGCGCCTGGGCCAGCACGGTCTCGGTCATGCCGGGGCCGCGGTCGGCGACCTCGATGCGCAGATCGCGACCGACTTCAAGGATGGACAGCGTGACACCATCCTCCGCACTGCCCGACTCGTGCGCGTTCTTGATCAGGTTGATCAGTACCTGCTCTATCTGCACCGCATCGAAACGACCTGGGTGGGCCGGTACCGGCGTCGCCAGACGATAGCGGCAATGCAGCGCCAGCCCTTCCAGGAACGGCGCCCATGCCACCGCCACCGGCTGCGGCGCCGGCAGCTTGGCGAAACTGGCATAGCCGGCAATGAACCCATGCAGGTGTCGCGCCCGCTCGCCAATCGTGGCGAACACGCCGGGCAGGCGCGCGGTATCGCCGCGCCGCGCCAACTCGGCACCGGAGTGAGCCAACGAGGAGATTGGCGCCAGCGAGTTATTGAGTTCGTGGCTGATCACCCGGATCACCCGCTTCCAGGTCGCCACTTCCTGTCGCGAAAGCTCACGCGTCATGCGCCGGAACAGCTGCAGCCGATGTGGTTTACCCTGCAGGCGGAACGCCCGCTGCGAGAGATGGAAGGTTTCGTCGCTGCCGTCCATCTCCACGTTGAGCAGCGCGTCCTCACCACTTTCCACCGCGCGGCGCAGTGCGTCGGGCGCGTCGGCCAACAGTTCGGCAAAATCCAGCCCGTGCAGGCTGCGCCCCTCATTGAACAGGTGTCTTGAAGCGATGTTCGCGTATGCCACACGGCCGGAAGCATCGGTCAGTACCAACGCCACCGGTGTGTTCTGCACCACCGTATCCAGCAGCAGCTCGCGCTGCACGAGGTGCTGGCGCTGCTCACGCAGGGTCTGACCCAGCGCGTTGTGCATGCGGATCAGTTCGCCCAGCTCGTCGCGTCGGTTGATCGCGATCGAGAAGCTGAAATCGCCATCGCGGTAGCTCGCCACCGCGCCTTCCAGTGCGCGCAGCAGCCGGCTTACCGGCGCCATCACCTGGCCCGCCAGCCAGAACGCCAGCGGCAGCAACAACAGCACGGTCACCAGCAAGCCACCCAACACGCTCAATTGACTGAACAGGGAAAGCTTCAGGCCAAGATCATTGCGCGACCAGGCCAGCAACTGGGGCAGCGGCCACTGGGTGACGCCGGCATAGATCAACGCGCCGGCAAGCGCCGCCACGCCAAGCAGGAGGGTCAGCCGGACTTTTAGGGTAATCACTTGAGGAGCATCACGATGAGAGGCGCCCACGATCGCATGGCCACAGGATCCCTGAAAAGTTGTTCAAGAGCCTACCCCAAGGAGCCTATTCATGGTTTCCCCTGCCCGCATAGGAGACCATCGACACGCTCTCAAGCAGGCGCGGCCAATCCGTACCGCTCCATCCGCCGGTACAGTGCCTGTCGCGACAGTCCCAGGTTCTGCGCAGCCCGACTGACCACCCCATCGGCCTTGTGCAATGCCGTTTCCACTGCCTCGCGGCTGGGTTCGTCAAGGTTGCGCGCAGCCGTTGCCACATGCAGCGGCAGGTTGAGCAGCTCCGGCGTAATAGGACCTCCACTGACCAGCAATGCGGCGCGCTCGATCGCGTTCTTCAATTCGCGCACGTTGCCCGGCCACGGATAGTTCAGCATGGCTTCGCGTGCTGCATCACCGAGTTCCGCGCGGCCATCCAGGAAATATTCTGCCAGCGGCAGGATGTCATCGCTGCGTTCGGCCAGCGGCGGCAGGTTTACTTCGATCACGTTTAGCCGGTAATACAGATCCTCGCGGAACGTGCCGGCGCGGATCATCGCCTTGAGATCGGCATTGGTCGCACTCAGCACACGCACCTTGACCTGCCGGGTGCGGCCGGAGCCGAGCCGTTCGAACTGGCCGGTTTCCAGCACGCGCAGCAACTTCATCTGCCCAGGCAGTGGCAGATTGCCGATCTCGTCAAGAAACAGTGTGCCGCCGTCGGCCAGCTCGAAGCGGCCCTCGCGCGCCTTGTTCGCGCCGGTATATGCGCCGGCATCGGCACCGAACAGTTCGGCCTCGATCAACTCGCCCGGCAGTGCGCCGCAGTTCACCGCGACAAACGCGCCGCGCTTCACCGCCGAGTTGGCATGCACGATCGAGGCGATGCGCTCCTTGCCGGTGCCGTTGGGGCCGGTGATCAGCACCGGCACATCCGAACGGGCGATCTGGCAGGCCAGCTCCAGCGTGCGCGCCATCGCTTCGGAGGCGAACACCAGACCGTCCAGCTCGTATTTGCCTTGCAACGCTTCACGTCGATGACGGCGCTCACGCCGGCTGCGCGCCACTTCGCGGGTGGACTCGGACAGCTCCAGCAGGTTCTCCACCGTGGCCAGCAGCTTGCTGTCGTCCCAGGGCTTCGCCAGGTAATCGGCCGCACCCGCCTTGACCAGCTCCACCGCAGTTTCCAGATGGGTCCATGCGGTGAGCAGGATCAGTGGCAGATCCGGATGGTGCTCGCGAATCGCCCGGAACAGCGCCACGCCTTCCTCGCCGGACGTGGTATCGGCGGTGAAGTTCATGTCCTGGATCACTACATCGACCTGCTCGGACTCCAGCAGCGCCAGGCCCTGCTCGGGCGTCAGCGCGACCAGCGGGCGGATTTCGTGCAACGACAACGCCAGCGAGAGCGCCTCGCCCACGGCCGGGTTGTCGTCGATAATCAGGACAGTTCGCATTTTTCTTCTACACATGCGGACATAGATGCCGCTCCCGGCCAAATGGTTGCCGTGACTATCGGACTAGTCAACCGCTGACAGCAAACGAACCTGTCCAACGGCTCATCCCCCAGTGTACGCGGGCGGTGGCGGTGGTGTGGGCGGCGTGGGCGGCTCGGGCGCCACGATTTGCGCGTAGTCAGCCCCGGCCACCGCCAGCACCGTTGACGTATCGCCCCGGCGCAGGTGGAGTTTGACCGCCGCCGGCTTGCTCGCGCGCAACCGGCCGAGCAGCTCGCTCACGTGCCGCACGGGGTGATCGTCGACCGCGACGATCACGTCGCCCTGCTGCAACCCCCATACAGGTCCGGGGCTGGCCTTGGTCACGGTGATCCCCGTTGCATTGTCCGAATGCAGCTTCAGTGCGTGCTCGGGATTGCGCCAGCTGAGACTGTCATCTGTATTCAACTGATATTTGTACCAGTCGCCGGCGATCACCGGTTGAGCCAGCATGGTGACCAGCAACAGCGTGCCGCAAAGTGCAAGGCGTCGCATTGTCTATCTCCTGCATGACGTATGGAAACGCGCTGGCCGAGTCGTGCCCGGCCAGCGCGCATGCCTTACTCCGCTACCGGATGCGCCGGCGCCTTGCCTGCCTTCACCGCGGCGATCCAGTCGTTCACACGGCTTTCCAGCACGTCCAGCGGCAGCGCGCCACCATTGAGGATCTCGTCGTGGAACGCGCGGATGTCGAACTGGTCACCCAGCTCCTGCTTGGCCCGCGCACGCAATTCGAGAATCTTCAGCTCGCCGCTCTTGTAGGCCAGCGCTTGAGCTGGCCAGGTGATGTAGCGATCCGTCTCGGCCTGCACATCCGGCTCATCTTCGCTGGAATGGGTGTGGAAGAAGTCCACCATCTGCTGGCGCGTCCAGTGCTTGCTATGCACACCGGTGTCGAGCACAAGACGGTCCGCACGCAGCAGCTCGTCGGAGAGCCGGCCGTAATCGGATAGCGGATCCTTGTAGAAACCGATCTCCTTGCCCAGCTGCTCGGAATACAGCGCCCAGCCCTCGATGTAGGCGGTGTAGCCGCCCTGCTGGCGGAACGGCGGCAGCTTCGGCAGCGTCTGCGCAATCGAGATCTGCAGATGGTGCCCCGGAATACCTTCATGATACGAAGTCGATTCGATCGTCAGCACGCTGCGATTGGCGAAATCCCCGGTGTTGACGAAGATCTGCCCTGGCCGCGAGCCGTCCGGCGTGCCCTGGTGGTATTCGGCGGCTGGCGCTTCTTTTTCGCGGAAGGCCTCGACCGGCATCACCACGACTTTGGTTTTCGGCAGCATGCCAAAGAGCTTCGGCAACTCTGGCTGCATCTGCGCCAGGTAGCCGCGATAGCGATTGAGGATGTCATCGCGCGAGGTCGCGTGCGTCTTCGGATTGCTTTTCAGCGAGGCGCGGAAGCTCGCCAGATCGGCAAAGCCCTGCGATTTGGCAATGTCGGTCATCTCACCCTCGATCCGACTGACTTCAGCCAAACCCAGCGCATGGATCTCCTCGGGCGTCCGGTTGGTGGTGGTCATCTGCTGGACGTCGAAACGGTAGATCGCCTCGCCGTTCGGCAAATTCCAGACGCCCGGCTCGGTCCGCCCGTGCGGCGCGTAGTCCTTCGCCACGAACTCGCCGAGCTTGCGGTAGGCAGGGCGCACATCGTTGTCGATCGCAGCAAGAATCTCGTCGTGCAGGCGCTTCTGATCGGCGGCCGATACCGATTTCGGAAAATGCTTCAACGGTTCGGCAAATGCGCTGTCCATGCCAGCCGACTTGTCGATGCTGTCGATCTGCGTGACGACTTCCTCCAACAGATATTTCGGCGGCATCATCTTGTCGCGCATGCCCTGCCTGGCCAATTCGATGACCTGATCGAAACTCTTCGGCACGGCGCGCAGGCGTGTGAGGTAGTCCTCGTATTCCTTGGTGGTGTCGAACGGGATCGAGCTGACGAAACCGGCCAGCGCGAGGTGCGCGCCGCCCATTTGATCCAGCGGCATTTCGTACAACTTGAGGTCGTCGGAACGCAGACCTTCCTTCAGCTGGCGCACCATCAACTGCTGGTTGAGCTTGTCAGTGTCGGAGAAGCCGGTGGTGTCGATCGCCTCGAAACGCTTGAGGAAATCCTCATTCACCTTGTGCTCGGCGGCCACATGCGCCAGCGAAAGATCGCTCCAGCGGTCGTTGTAACGCAGATCACCGAGTGTCGTGGCGAACTCCGGCTGACTCTGCAATGTGTACTGCCACTGCTCGGCCAGCAAGGCGTTGAGTGCCTTCACCCGGGTCGCGGCATCCGCTGGGGATGCCGCCGCCGGCGCAGCTTGCGCGGCAGGGGCCGCCTGCACCAACGAAGCAAGAGTCACCGAGCCCAGCAGGCTCGCACAGATCAGCAATGGCAACGTTTTCATCAAGCCCACCCTCCGGAGTTTTGAGTCTCGATTGTGCCTGCCAAAGGCCTCATCAACCCGTGCCAGATAGCACGGTTTTCGTAGCGATCCTGTCGCCATCAGCGATCCAGCGTCAGCCCGCAGCAGCGCGATCACCTGACCGTAGCGGGACCGCGAGCAAAAGAATCGACCCCATCAAAAGATTGAGGCAGGGTCCCACCAGCGACACCCAACCGCTGGTGCGCGGTATGGAAAAACCGAAAGCCGTAATGGCGTTTGAGGCCGCATGAAAGAAAATGCAGAGCAGGATGCTGTCGGTGCGGCTGTACAGCCAGCCCAGCATCAGCGCGATGCCGATCACCCCAATCGCAAAAATCGGAAAGTTTCCACCGTACTGGCTCACTCCTGGAAGGAAAAAAAGCGGTAGGTGCCAGATCGCCCATATCAGTCCAACCCACAGCGCCGCTTTCGCCGGTCCGATGGTGCGCGTCAGCTCCGGTTGAGTAACGCCGCGCCAGCCGAGCTCCTCCAGACCGCCGCCCACGATCATGGCGGCGAACAGCGGCAGGAACATGTACCAGGGGCGCACCGAAAGCGCAGCCGACAGACCGGGACTCCATTGCGTCGCGATCACCGTCGAGACGATGGCCAGGCTGACAGGCAGCCCGATCGCGACGACGTACCACCAGCCAGCAACACGCCAACGGAACAGTCGCCGATGAAATTCCCTGAGTGGGGCCTGCGCCGAGGTCGACAGGACTGCGACGTATGCCGCTATCGTTGGACCGAGGCCACCGAGCACATAGAGGGCCATGAAAGGCCACTGGCCATAGCTGACAACCTGCGCACGCGCCAGCCACCCCAGAACGCCCCACGCGCCCCAGGTCATGCCGAAGGCGGCGGCAAGAAAGATCAGCAGACGTCGATTCAGAAAAATTTGTTTCCCCATCACTTTTATCCCCTGGGATTGCGGAACTCACTCTCCCGTAGCTCGCCGGAAGCGCGGATTTCAGAGCGTTACACCGATCGCGTCGCCACCACGGGTGGCACCGCCGCTGCACGCCGCGCCGGCCCGAGCACAGCAAGCTGACCGAGCAGCCACAATGCGATGGCGCCGCCTGGTGGATAGAACCAGGGCATGCGGGTCATCTCGTAGTGATCCATCAGATACAGGTTGATGGCGAAGGCCAGTACGATGCCTAGCACGATCCCGGCTGAGCTGAGCAGAAAATTCTCGGCCTGGAAGTACTGCATGATATGGCCACGCGTGGCGCCCACCGCGCGGCGTATGCCGATCTGCCGCCGACGTTGCTGCACCCAGAAACTGGTGAGACCGACGATGCCGAATGCGGTCACCGCCAGCATCACCACGCATACCAGCACCAGCATCCAGGCCATGCTGCTCATGTTCGCGAAATACTGATCGCGGATGTCGGTGAAGGTGTGGCTCTTGACCACAGCAACCGGATCGAGATCGCTCAATGCCTGCTGCGCTTCGCGCACAACGCGGTCGCGGTCCTGCGGCGCGCTGCGCACCACGTAGTAGCTCAGGGCGCTGTCCGGGCTGAGCGGAAAGAACGTGCTGTACCAGGCCCGCTGACTGTTCACGAACGGACGCAACACATCAGCCACCACGCCGACCACCGTATACGCCAGCGGTTTGGAATAGAGCACCTTGCCCAGCGCCGACTGCCCCGGCCACATCCGCTCGGCCAGGCTTTGCGTGACGATCACCACATGCGTATCCACCAGCGGCATCGAGCCCCGCTTGCTGTCTGCATATTCGTCCGCGTTGAAGAAGCGCCCCTGCAGCAATTGCAGGCCAAGCGCCTTGTCACCGCCATCACCGAGAAAATACGCCGAGACGTTTACTGCGTCGTTGAATCGACTATCCGGCGTGATGCCAAACGCCCAGCCCCAATTGTTGTTGCTCAACGGCACTGTGTTCGTGACTGCCACCGCTTGTACCCCAGCGATGCCATGTAGCCGTGCAAGGTTGCGCGGAATGTCGCTGGAAACCATCTTCGGGTCGGTGCCATCCACCGTAATGACCCCGATGCCCCGCTCGTCAATGGCATTGGACCGGTGGATGTCGACCACGCGCTGGCCGATCATGAATACGGCATTGCACAGCACGGCGCAGGCCAGCGCGATCTCCAGCACGATGAGGATCGCCGGAATCCGGTGTTTGCGCAGACTGGCGAGAATCGGACGGATTTCCATGGATACCTCAGGCAGCCTTCAATTGCGAACCGGGTGCAAGCAAGCTGGCACGCCACGACGGCAGCAAGCCAGCGACAAGGCTGGCCACGAGTGCCACCAGGAAAGTAAGCAAAAACATATGGACGTCCAGATGCGCGAGCCCGGCGTATTCAGCCGGCTGGTGCCGGATACACCACAGGCCAAACTCGGCAAAGACCAACCCCAGCACGCCTCCAGCCAGCCCCACAATGCCGGCCTCGACCATGAACTGCGCGAAGATCGCGCGTCGCGTGGCACCCAACGCGCGACGCACGCCAATCTCCTGCGAGCGGCGCAGACATTTGGCGAGCAGCAGGCCCACCGTGTTCACCACGCAGATCAGCAGGAAGCCGAATGCCAGTCCGGCTTGCAGGCGTACATCGTCAGGCACAACTTTCTCGTTGCGCAGCCACAGCGGCAGATCCGATAGCGCCACTTCGGGGCGATAGAAGCGGCCCAGTGCGATCTGCTGCTGTGCATAGTTCGACAGAAATTGCCTGTACGCGGAAACCTCCCCATTACTGGACAGCTGCACCCAGAAGCCCAGCCATATGCAGGGTGCGGTTTCCAACTTGCTGGTGTCGGCAACCGCCCAGCAGTCATCGTTCTGCGGGTCCATATTCGCAGCACGCGCGGTCTGCAACGGCAGAAACACTGCATCACCGTCACCATAGCTTCGGCCACCCAACTCCTGCGCGTAGAAGCGCGGTTGCGGCGCCCACTTTTTCAACACGCCGATGATGCGTAGATCGTGGTCATTGACGCGAATGATCCGGCCCACGCTGCTGGCTCCGCCAAACAGCTTGTCGTTGAGGAAATCGGAGATCACCGCCACTTGTGCACGGCTCTCGTCATCCGCTGCCGTCCAGCCGCCGCCGTACTGGAACGGCGCATCAAACATCGTGAAGAAATCCGCCGTGGTCATCACGCCGTCGCTGAAGAACGGATGTTCACCACTGCGCAGCGGTGCAATTCTTGCGTCGGTCAAGGCCAGCGCGACCTGTCGTTCGGCCTCGTGTGCATGCAGAAGATTCATTGCATCGGTGTAGGCCATCAAGCGCTGCGGCTTGGTTTTCCCTGCCTCATAACCGTCCTTGGGATACGGATCGACCTGCGCATAGAACAGCCGCGCGCTCTTTTGCGGCAACGGATCGCCCGAGAGCAAACGCAGCACGGTCAACGTTGTGATCGACGCACCGATACCCAGCGCGAGCGTGACGATCATCAGCGCGGTAAGCACTTTGTTGCGTCGCAGACTGCGCAGCGCGAGGTTGAGGTAGTAATCGAACACGACTGGACTCCTGCTTTAAGCGGATACGGCGAGGGACGAGGGACGAGGGACGAGGGACGAGGGACGAGTAGTGAGGGTGCAAGCCCGTGTGGCCGCGGCCGCTTGATGCCTCGACGCGTCCGCATGGTGTGATTTTGGCGCCCTCACTACTCGTCCCTCGTCCCTACCCAATCACACCGACCGTGTCGCCACCACCGGCGGCACTGCCGCCGCGCGCAGCGCAGGGCCAAGCACGGCGACCTGACCGATCACCCACAACGACAGCGCACCGACCGGGAAATAGACGGCTGGAAGTCGCGGCAATTCGTAGTGGGCCATCAGGAACAGATTCATACCAAAGGCCAGCACCATGCCTAGCGCGATGCCGAAGGTAGCCAGCACGAAATTCTCGGTCTGGAAATAGTGCAGGATGTTGCTGCGGGTGGCACCCAGCGCGCGGCGCACGCCGATCGTGCGGCGACGCTGCGCCACCCAGAAGCTGGCCAGCCCGACGATGCCCAACGCAGTGACAATCAGCAGCGCGGCGATCACGCCGGTCAGTATGCCGGCCATTGCGCGGTCGTCCTGGAAGAACTTCCGGCGCACTTCGTCGAAGCTGCGCTTGGTGGTCACCACACGCTGCGGATCGGCCTTTTTCAAGGCAGCTACCGCAGCGGCCAGCACATTCGCGCGATCTTCCGGTCGGGTGCGGATCAGGTAACTCTGGTCCTTGTTCGCCCCCATCCGCAGCGGCACGACCATGGTGAACTGCGCCTTCGCTGGATCGAAGGCGTTCGGCCGCGCCAGCCTATCCACCACACCGACCACGCGCAGGCCTACGGTGGGCGTGAGGTAGACGAGGCGACCCAGCGAATTCTGTCCTGGCCACAGGCGCTCGGCCAAGGTCTGGGTGATCAGCGTCACGTGTGGCAGGCTCTTGCTGTCGCCCGTACTGAGCCCTTTCATCGCCGTTTCCACGTCGACATAGTCATCGGGCTGAAGGTCGCGCCCGGATACCAACCGCGTGCCCAGCGTCTTCACCAGGTTTTCGCCGAAGTAGGTCGTAGCGCTGAGCGTGCGCTCGGGCTGCGTCGGGTCGAGCCGGATATTGCCGTTCGACGACGAGACACCAAACGGCACCTGGTTGGAAGAAGCCACCGATTGCACACCGGGCACCTGCCGAAGCAGCGCGACATCCTCCGCGAGCAGGGCATACGGATTGGTCGGTGTCGTCACGTCGGCTACCTGGATCTGCAGCAATTCGTGCTCGGCCACGCCGCTGGGCATGTCCATACGCTGCAGGCGCTGGCCAATCAAGAACACGGCGTTGCAGACGATCGCGCAAGTCAACGCGATTTCCAGAATCAACAGCCAGGCGGTGAGCTTGTGACGGCGCAACGTGGAAAGAATCGGAAGAATGTCCATGGGTCGCCTCAGTTGCTTTTCAGTTGCAGGGCGGGCGCGATCTGGCAGGCACGCCACGCGGGCAGCAGACCAGCCAGAAGCGTGGCAAGAACCGCCAGCACGAAGGTGATGAGCAGCATGCTCAGGTCCAGGTGTGCCAGTACGGCGTAGTCCGAAGGACGCTGCCGTACCAGCCATAGCCCGAACATCGCCAACAAAAGACCGCCAAAGCCGCCGACCAGACCGACTACGCCGGACTCGATCAGCAACTGTGCAAACAACGCGCGCCGCGATGCACCTAGCGCACGGCGCACGCCGAGCTCAGCGGCGCGGCGCATGAACTTGGCCAGCATGAGCCCCACCGTGTTGACCAGGCATACCAGCAGAAAACCAAATGCCAGCCCGTTCTGCAGTCGCACGTCGCTGGGCACTACCTTGTTGTAGTCAAGCCACAGCATCACATTGCGCAGGCGCACATTGGGAGCACGCTGAAAGCGGCCTAGCGCCCTCTGGTCCAGTGAGTAGTGCACGAGAAATTCCTGATACGCGGCTGCTTTCGCGGGGCTGTCCAGCTGCGTCCAGAACTGCAGCCACACGCAGTCATTCGACGGCAGGATGTTGCCGACGCCACCACCACCATTGCCCCAGCAATCGGTTGATCCGCCGCGATCCAGGCGCAGCTCCAGCATGGTTTGCAGGGGCAGGAACACCTCCTCGCCATAAGCGTAGGAGCCAGTGTTGAGGTCATAGAAATGCGGGTTCGGCTGCCAGCTATCCAGCACGCCCACGATGCGGAAGGAGGACCCGGCCATGCGCAGCGTGCGGCCGACACTGTTGGCCCCGGCAAACAGCTTGTCGTTGAGCGACTTTGCGATTACGACGTCGCGAACCTTGGCCTCGCCTTCTGCCGCGGTCCAGCCGTGGCCGTACAGGAACGGCGCATCGAACATCGAGAAGAAGTCCGCGGTGGTGTATCGCGCCTCCACGTAGAACGGATCGAGTGAGGACTGCTCGGGCTGCACCGGCACCGATCCGCCAGTCATCAACGCCTGGTGATCGGCGCGTCCGGCGTGCAACAGATTCAGGCCATCGATCAGGGTGACCTGCTCCGGTGGCTCCTTGCTCGAGTCCATGCCCTTGATGTCCTGCGGATCGATTTGGGCGTAGTACAAGCTGCCGCTACGGCCTGGTAACGGGTCGCCGGACAGCACATGCAGCACCGTCAGCGTCGTCATGCTGGCACCGATGCCGAGCGCGATCGCCAGCACCATCAGCGCAGTGAGCATCCGGTTGCGCCTGAGGCTGCGCAGGGCGAGATCGAGGTAGTAACCAAACATGTCATGACTCCATCAAAGGTGAACGGTACTGCTGCATCTGCTTCGTACACATGCAATCCCCTTTCATCACACGCTCCGTGTCGCCACGACCGGAGGCACGGCCGCCGCGCGCAGTGCGGGGCCAAGCACAGCCAGTTGCCCAAGCGCCCACAGCACCAGCGCGCCGATCGGCAGGTAGTACAACGGCAGGTGCGGCAGCTCATAGAACTTCATCAACATGACGTTCAGCCCAAACGCCAGCACCATGCCGAGCGCGATGCCGAAGCTCACGATCAGAAAGTTCTCGGTCTGGAAGTAACGCAGGATGTCGCCACGGGTTGCACCAATCGCGCGGCGGATGCCGATCTGCCGGCGTCGCTGCTGCACCCAGAAGCTGGCGAGGCCCACAATGCCCAGTGCGGTGACCAACAACAGCGCCACGATCACGCCGACCAACATGCCGGCCATCGCGCGGTCTTGCTGGAAGTAACCACTGCGCAATTCAACAATGGTTTGGCTCGATGGCAGATCGACCACCGCATCGGGTGCGATCTTTGCGATGGAAGCACGGGCATCGCGCAAAACACGTGACAGCTGCGCCGGATCGGCTCGCAACAGATACATGCCGGCAAGATTCTTGCCGGGCTGCGCCGGAGCAAACACCGACCATTCGATGGTGTCCGGTCCGCCCTCACCCCCGCTCGGTCGCGCCAGGTGCGCGACCACCCCTACTACGCGGAAATGAAACTTGTCGCACCAGAACTCCTTTCCCAGGGGATCGGCATCCGGCCACAGATGCCTGGCCAACACGCTGGTCACCAGAACCGAGCCCTCGGCCGGAACGAAGCTGGTGATCGGCTGATAGTCATCCGGCTCTGGCGCACGTCCGGAAATCAGTTTCAGTCCAAGCGCCTGGAAACTTCCGGGGCCGCCGACATAGAATTCCACTACGCCGCCTTTGTGCTGACCGGCCGCATCCAGAGTGATGCCGGCCGTACCCGCATGCTCACCAAACGGCACCTCGTTGACCACGCTGACCGATTGCATGCCCGGGATAGCCCGCAAGCCTGATAACACGCGCGCATTGAGATCGACCCCGCTAGTTTCGTCGTAACCCGTCAGCTTCAGACTCGCCAGCGAACTTTCGTCGACACCGCTGTTGACCCTGGTCAACTGCAGCCGGCTGATGATCAGGAAACAGGCGTTGCAAAGGACCGCGCAAGCCAGCGCAATTTCCAATGCGATGAGCAGCGTGGCGAGACGATGACGGCGCAGTGCGGCAAGAATGGGCTGAATCTGCATGGTCATGACTTCCTCAGAGCGCTTTCAGTTGCAGACCCGGCGCCACCCGGCATGCACGCAGCGCCGGCAGCAAACCGGCGAGCAAGCTGCTCGCAATGGCCAGTGCAAAGGTGACGATAAACATGCTTGCATCCAGGTGCGCCATGTCGGCATAGACCGCCGGCTGACGGCGTACCAGCGACAGTCCCGCGAGCGTGAGCAGCCAGCCCCCGATACCACCGAGCAGCCCGATCACTCCCGCCTCCACCAGACACTGCGCGAACACCGCAGCACGCGACGCACCCAGCGCACGGCGCACCCCGATTTCGCCGGAGCGGCGCAGGAACTTCGCCAGTAACAAACCGATGGTGTTGAACAGGCAGATCCCCAGGAACGCAAATGCCAGCCAAGTCTGCAGACGCACGTCGCGCGGCACCACGCCGTTGTAATCCAGCCACTGCATCAGGTTGCGCAGGCGCGTGTTGTCGGCATGGGTAAAACGGCCCAACGCCTTCTGCTGCTCGGCATAACCTGCCAGGAAGCGACGGTAGTCGGCGACCTTGGCCGCGCTGTCCAGATCAACCCACAGCCCGATCCAGTTGCACGATGCACCTTCCAGGTGACCGGGCCTCTCAGGTGGATGCCAACAATTGAACTGCTGGAAGTTGCCGTCGTTGATCTCCAGGCCGCTGGTGAAAGGCATGAACACTCCCTCGGGCTTTGTATAGAAGCCTGCCGTGTCGCCATCCGAGAAGCGCCCGCCGACTACGTCGTAGAACTGCGGCAATGGCCGCCACGGCTTGAGCACGCCGACAACGCGCACGTCACTTTCCTTGAGGCGCAGCGTGCGACCCACGCTGTCCTGTCCTGCGAACAGCTTGTCATTGAGGTCGGCCAAGATCACCGCCACGCGCGCATGCCTGGCGTCGTCCTCGGACGTCCAGGCGCTGCCGTACTGGAACGGCACGTTGAACATGGGGAAGAAATCGGACGTGGAGGACAGCATCGTCTCCATCAGCGCCGGCAGCTTTCCGCCCGGCACGCGTACCTTGATCGAGCTATCCACGATCAGTGTCTGCCGATCCGCGCGCTGCGCACTCCACAAATCCACCGCCGAGCGGTAATCCATCATGTCCGGCGGCTCGGCATGCGAGCCTTCGTTGGTTGGATTGGTATCCACCTGGGGATAGAACAGGTGAGCGCTTTTGCCAGGTAGCGGATCGCCGGACAGCAGATGCATGACCGTCAACGTGGTCATGCTGGCGCCGATGCCGACTGCAATGGCAATGACCATCAAGGCCGTCAGCATCTTGTTGCGCTTCAGACTGCGCACTGCCAGATCCAGGTAGTAACCAAACATCCATTCCCCTCCCTTGAATCCCCTCTCCCCGAGTGGGAAGAGGGGCTCATTCAGACTGATCTTGTCGCCACCACCGGCGGTACCGCTGCTGCCCGCAGCGCAGGACCGAGTACGGCGAGCTGGCCGATCAGCCATAACAGCAGCGCGCCTACCGGGAAATAGATCGCCGGAAGTCGCGGCAATTCGTAGTGGGTCATCAGAAACAGATTGATACCGAAGCTCAGCACCATGCCCAGCCCGATGCCGACAGTCGCCAGCAGGAAGTTCTCGGTCTGGAAGTAATGCAGGATATTGCTGCGCGTCGCGCCCAGTGCGCGGCGCACGCCAATCATGCGGCGGCGCTGCGATACCCAGAAACTGGCCAGGCCCACAATCCCCAGCGCGGTGACAATCAGCAGTGCCACACAAACGCCCACCAGGATGCTGGCCATCGCGCGATCACTCTGGAAGAACTCATAACGCGCCTCATCCCAGGTTCGCTTCTCCAGCACCACGCGCCTGGGGTCGAGTTGCTTGAGCTTGGCCAGTGCCGCTTTCAATATCTGCTCGCGATCCTGTGGTGCGCAGCGGATCAGGTAACTGGCGCCCTGGGTCAGGTTCAGGCGGATCGGCCATACCGTGCTGTACTCGGCGCCCTTCTCCAGCATGTTCGGTCGCGCCAGATTTGCGATCACGCCGATCACCCGGAACGGGATGCCCTGCCCGAAGTAGAGCGGTCTGCCCAGCGCGCTTCGCCCCGGCCACAGCCGCTCGGCCAGGGCCTGGGTGATGACCAGGGTCTGCGGCAAGCCTTTCATGTTGCCACTCTGCAAGGCAGCCACGGCATCGGCATAGTCGACGAATTCGTCTGGACGGAACTCGCGCCCCGCGATCAGTCGCGTACCCAGCGTGGGCAGCAGGTTCTGTCCCATGTATTGGACGACGTTGGCCGTATCCAGCTGCTGTTGCGGTTCGAGTTTGACGCCGCTGTTCCAGGAGCCACCGCTGCTGAGCGGCAACTGGTTGGTCAGCGCTGCCTGCTGCACGCCAGGGATCTGCCGCAGCGCCGCCAGATCGGTCTCGGCGCGCGCTGCGGCGTCAGGGCGATTACCGATATTGGCGAGCTGGATCTGCACCAGCTCGTGCTCGGCAACGCCGCTGGGAATGCGCATGCGCTCCAGTCGCTGACTGATCAGGAACACCGCGTTGCAGACAATCGCACAGGTCAGCGCGATCTCCAGGATCAGCAGCCACGCAGTGATCTTGTGTCGGCGCAGGGTGGAGAGTATCGGCAGGATATCCATGTCAGTTGCTCTTCAGTTGCAGGGCGGGAGCGATCTGACAGGCGCGCCAAGCCGGCAGCAGACCGGCCAGCAGGCTCGCGCCCACCGCCAGCAGGAAAGTGACCAGCAACATCGCCGGGTCCAGGTGTGCCAACTTGGCGTAGCCGGTCGGTTGCTGGCGCACCAGCCACAGGCCGAGGAAGGCCAGCAGCAGACCACCGATGCCGCCGGTGAGGCCGACCACACCGGCTTCGATCAGCAGTTGCCCGAACAGCGCACGGCGCGATGCACCCAACGCACGACGCACACTGAGCTCGCCTGCGCGGCGCATGAACTTGGCCAGCATCAACCCCACCGTGTTGACCAGGCACACCAGCAGGAAGCCCAGCGCCAGCCAGGTCTGCAGGCGCACGTCATCGGGCACCACCATGTTGTAGTCCAGCCAGTGCATCAGGTCGCGCAGGCGCACGTTGGGCGGACGCTGGAAACGCCCCAGGTTTTTTTGTTCTTGCGAGTAGTGGACCAGGAATTCCCGGTAGGCGACTGCCTTGGTCGGGCTGTCCAGTTGCACCCAGAATTGCAGCCACACACATGGCGCATTCTTCAGGTGGTACTGATCCCCACCGCCATTGCCCCAGCAGTCGTTGGAACCGTCGTGGCCAAACAGCAAATCCTGCGAGGTGGACAGCGGCAGGTAGACGCCCTCGTTCTCCCCGTAGTTCTTCACGTCGAGGTCGTAGAAATGGGGGTTCGGGCGCCAGTCGCCGAGCACACCGATAATGCGGAAAGGGATGTCCTGCATGCGCAGCGTCCGGCCGGTGCTGTCGCCGCCGCCGAACAGCTTGTTGTTCAACTCGCTGCTGATCACCGCCACCCGCGCACTGCTGTCGTCATCCGCCGAGCTCCAGCCGTGACCGTACTGAAACGGCACGCCGAACATCGGAAAGAAATCGGCGCTGGTGAAACGCGCATCCTCGTAGAACGGATCGAGCGCGAGCTGCTCCGGCTGGATTGCCACCGAACCGCCCGTCATCAGCGCCTGGCGATCCGCGCGCTTCGCCCGCAGCAGATTCATGCCATCAGTCCAGCTCACCTGCTCCATGGGCTCCTTGCCCGGCTCGTAGCCATTGCTGTCACGCGGATCGACCTGCGCGCGGTACAACGCGTCACTGCGTCCAGGCAGCGGGTCACCCGACAACACGTGCAGTACGGTCAGCGTGGTCATGCTGGCGCCGATGCCCAGTGCGATCGCCAGCACCATCAGCGCAGTCAGCATCCGGTTACGCCTGAGGCTGCGCAGTGCCATTTCGAGGTAGTAGCCGAACATGCGTCGATTGCTCCTTTGCGCGAATCCCATCTGTACCGCCGCCCCAAAGAGGTTCTCCCCTTTTGAGAGAGAGGGGAGAAAATCAAACTGATCGCGTTGCCACCACCGGCGGCACGTTCGAGGCGCGGCGCGCCGGCACGAACACCGCGGCCTGCCCCAATGCCAGCACCGCCAGCACACCGACCACCACATAGATCACTGGCATGCGATTCATTTCGAAACGGGTGATCAACCACAGGTTCAGCCCAACCGCGAGCAGGATGCCGATCACGGCACCGATGCCGGCGATCAGCAGATTCTCGATCTGGAAGTAATGCAGGATGTCGATCTTGCGCGCGCCCAATGCGCGCCGCACGCCAATCTGCCGGTGGCGCTGCCCCACCCAGAAACTGGTAAGACCGACGATGCCCGCGGCGGTGACACCGAGCAGGATCAGGCAGATCACGCTCATCAGGATCGCCATGCCGACGTCGGCGCGATAGGCACTGGCACGGATATCCACGAACGACTTGACGCTGCGGTCATCAAGCACGCGCATCGGATTCGCTGCATACAGCGCTGGGGGTACCGCCTTCATCGCATCCGCCAGTCGGCCGGCCTTGGCGCGCAACACGTAGCGCGCAAAGTTCGCGTCCTGCCGGACGGGAAACAGCACCGAATTCCAGGCGAGAGCATCTTCTCCGGTATCGACCGGACTCTGCAGCCGTGCGACGACGCCAACAATGGTGGTCGGCGTGCTGCTACTGTCGAAATAGATCACCTTGCCAATCGCATCGCCGTGTGGATACAGCTTGTCCGCGATCGACTTGGTAATGATTGTCAGCACCGGCTGACTCTCGTCGCGAAATCCCTTGTGCTGGATATCGGCGGCGGTGAAGTCGCGACCCGCGACGAGCTGCACACCCAAGGTCGACAGCATGTGCTCGTCGCCATAGAAGAAATTCGAATCGATCGTGGACTTCTGCTGCAACGGCTTCAGCCCTATCCCGCCGACTGAGCCGGAACGAAGCAGCGGCAGCGAACGGATCGGCGATACCGAGACTACGTCTGGCAGGTTGCGCAGGGTCGCCAGATCCGCCTGTTGCATGCTGTCCAGTTTTTCCAGGCCGGCCGGATCGTCTCCGCTCGGCGCGTCCACCCATTGCTGCGTAACCAGGAACAAATTGTCCTCGTTGAGGCCGGTGGGCCGGCGCACCATGTCGATGCGCTGCTGGATGATGAAGATCGCATTGCACACGATCGCCAGAGTCAGCGCGATCTGCAATGCAATCAGCACCACGCCGGCCTTGTGTTTGCGCAGTGCCGCGAGAATGGGATGCAGGGTCATGGCACGTTCCTCAATTCGACTTCAGCTGCCATGCGGGTTGCACGCACGCGGCACGGTAGGTGGGGTAGAGACCGGCCAACGCGGTCGACATAACGGCCACCAGCAGGGTAAGCACGAGCAGCGAGAAGTCCACGCGTGCCAGCGCGGCGATGTCCTTCGGCAACACCCAGCTCACGCTGGCTACACCCATGCCGGTCAGCAGCAAACCCAGTACACCGCCAACCAGGCCGACGATGCCGGCTTCGGTGAGGAACTGCGCGTAGATCGCCAGGCGCGGCGCGCCCAGCGCACGCCGCACGCCGATCTCGCCGCTGCGGCGCAGGAACTTTGCCAGCAACAAGCCCGCCGTATTGACCAGGCACGCAATCAGCAGGCCCAGCGCCACCAGCAACGCTACTTTGGTATCGCTGGGTACGACGTGCTTGTAGTCCAGCCATTGCGGCAAATTGCGCAGGCGATTATTGGGCGCCCAGCCGAAACGGCCAGCCCGCTGCTGGTCGTGCGCGTAGCCATCGAGATACTGCCGGTAAGCCGTCACTGCTGGCGCATCGTCCAGCTCGGCCATATAGGCAATCCAGGTGCAGCTCGAATGCTGCAGGCCGAGAAAGCCCGATTCCGTGGGGGTTGCGCTGCAGTCGGTATTGCCGTCGTTGCGTATGTTCGCCTGGACCGCGGTCTGGAACGGCAGGAATACGTCTTCGACGTCGGTGTCAAACCCTCCGCCGTTGTTGACCACGTCGTAAAAGCGCGGTTGCGGGTTCCATTCGTTCAACACGCCGACCACGCGGTAGTCCCGGCCCTCGACGTTGACGGTCTTGCCCACGCTGCTGGCATCACCAAACAGCTTCTGGCTGAGCTTGCCGCTGATCACTGCCACGGCAGCACGCTGCGCGTCGTCATCCGCACTCCAGCTGCCACCGTATTTGAACGGCACGTCAAGCATCGGAAAGAACTCGCTGTACACCGCATGCCCATTGACGTGGATCGGATGCTTGCCGGCATCCGCCGGCACTACCGACGGGGAAATCTCATACATGGCCGACTGCAGCTTGGCGCGGTGATCGCGCATCAGCTTCATGGCGTCGATGTAGTCCATCGCATCTGGTGGCTCGCCGTCGCTGCCGCGTCCGGTCGGACCCCACATGTCGATCTGCGGCACAAACAACTTCGACGATTTCCACGGCATCGGATCGCCGGATACCGCGCGAAACACCGAGTAGGTAGTCATCGACGCGGCCACGCCGAAGCCGATGGTAAGTACCATCAGCGCGGTCAGGCCCGGGCTGCGCCTGAGGCTGCGCAAGGCCAATTCTAGGTAGTAGCCGAACATCTGTCTTTCGCTCCTTCAAATGAATCCGATTCCCGTGGGAAGAGGTGTTGAGCGAGAGTTCATCACGAGCGGACTTTCCGCTCCGCCCGAACCCTCATCCACCCCTACGGGGCACCTTCTCCCGACGGGGAAAAGGGAAAAAAATCAAACCGAACGCGTTGCTTCCACCGGTGGCACGCGTGACGCGCGCAGTGCTGGCGCCAGCACGGCCGCCTGACCGAGCAGCAGCAACACCACCACGCCGGCCAGCACGTACGTCAATGACAGCCGCGCCATTTCAAAATGACTGACCATCCACATGTTCATGCCGATCGCGAGCAGTGCGCCGACAATCACGCCGCCGAGACTGATCAGCAGGTTCTCGGTCAGGAAGTAACTGAGGATGTCGTGATGGGTCGCACCGAGTGCGCGCCGCACGCCGATCTGCTTGCGCCGTTGACCCACCCAGAAGCTGGTCAGGCCGACGATGCCTGCAGCCGTAATCGCCAGCAGCACGACGCAAACAACGCCCATCAGGATGGCCATGCCGCGATCGCGCGCATAGGCCTTCGCACGCACTTCGCTGAAGCGCTCCACGCCGTCCTTGGGGTCGATCACGCGCATGCGATTGAGCGCATACAGCGTCTTCGACACTGTTTTGGTAACAGCATCGAGTTGACCCGGCTGCGTACGAATGACGTAGAATCCACCCACTGACATCGCCAGACGGACCGGCACCAGGGTGGTTTGCTCGGCCCATTGTGCGGCCCAGTTGTCCACCCACGGCACTTCCAGCCGATCGACCACGCCGACGACGGTGGTCGGGTTGTTGCTCAAGTACAGCACCTTGCCCAGCGCCGAACCGTCCGGATAGAGCTTGTGTGCCAACTCTCTGGTAACGATGATTGTGGGTGGCCCAAGCTTGTCTCGGACGTCCATACGGCCAATCTCCTCGGCGCGGAAATTGCGTCCCTCGACCAGCTTCAGCCCCAGCGTGTCGAGCGTGTGCTCGTCGGCAAAATAGACCGCCGTGTGCGCGGTCGAGTGGTCCTGATTCGGCTTGTAGTCCAGGCCTTCCGACCAACCGCCCTGGCGCAACGGGTAGGAATTGGTCGAGTAGGCATCGACGACCCCGGGGATCTGCCGCAATGCGGCCAGATCGGTGGCCATCAAAACGCTGACCTGCTGTGACGGTGGCTTGCCGACCCACTGATTCCTCACCGCGAGGATGTTCTGCTCGTCAATGCCGGTCGGGCGCGACAAATGCGTGACGCGTTGCCTGATGATGAACAGCGCGTTGCACACGATCGCCAAGGTCAGCGCGATCTGCAGTGCGATCAGAATGGTGCCAGCCTTGTGGCGTTTGAGCGCGGCGAGTATCGGTTGGATCTGCATGGTCGTCGCCTCAGTTGGACTTCAGTTGCCAGGCTGGCTGCACCTGCGCAGCGCGCCAGGTCGGATAGAACGCTGCAATCACGGTGGCGCCGATCGCCACCAGCAAGGTCAGCCCGATCAGGCCAAAATCGACATGCGCCAACTTGGCGATCTCCGGTTCGAACACCAACCCGATGCTGAATACGCCACCGGCCGTCAGCAGCAGGCCGAGCACGCCGCCGGCAACACCGACCATCGCCGCTTCGGCGAGGAACTGCGTGTAGATCTCGCGCCGCGAGGCCCCCAGCGCACGACGTACGCCGATCTCCTGCGAGCGCCGCATGAACTTGGCCAGCAGCAGACCGATCGTGTTGACCAGGCACACCACCAGGAAGCCCAGTGCGACCAACAGCGATACCTTCGTCTCTTGCGGTACAACGTGTTCGTGGTCGAGCCACTCCATCACGTTGCGCAGGCGGTTGTTCGTAGTCCAGTTGTAGCGGCCGGCACGCCTCTGATCAGCTGCATAGCCGTCCAGATAACTGCGATAGCGCTGTACCGCGGCGGCATCCGGTAGCTCTGCCCAGACCGTCAACCACACGCAGGTGGATTGCAGCCACGCGTCCCAGCCACCACCAGGTGACTTGTTGCAGTTGTTGTTGCCGTAGGTATCCATCTGCAGGTCGACGGCACGACTGAGCGGCATGAAGAAATCGGGTGCATCGCCAAAACCGCTCGTGTTGACCACGTCGTAATAGCGCGGGCGCGGATCCCAGTTTTTTTCGACCCCCACGATCCGGTAGTCGCGGTTATCCAGCACGATGTTGCGACCAACGCTGTTGGCTCCGTCGAACAGCTTATGGTTGAGGTTGTCGCTGATCACCACCGTGCTGGCGCGCTTGTCATCCTCGTCCGCGCCCCAGCCATTGCCGTACTGGAACGGCATTTCGAACATACCGAAAAAATCGGTGGTGACGGCGTAGCCCGTGATCGCGAACGGCTGCTTGCTTGCATCGCCTGGCACCACCGAGATGGCCACCGGGTAGAGCGCTGTTTGTCGCGACGCGGGATGGGCGCGCATCAGCGCCATGGTGTCCTGATAGTTCAGCGCATCCGGTGGTTCGCCGTTGTCGCCGGGGTCGCGACCGGTTGGCCCAAAGCCGTCGATCTGCGGCACGAACAGCTGATCGGACTTCCACGGTATCGGATTGCCGGAGACCGCACGAAACACCGCAAAGGTGGTCATCGACGCTGCCACGCCGAAGCCGATCGCCATGATCATCAGCCCGGTGAGTACCGGGTTGCGGCGCAGACTGCGCAGACCGAGTCGCAGATAGTAGGCAAGCATGCGTATCTCCAGGTTTGCCTTTCCCAAGGGGAAAGGGCAGATGTTCTTCAGACCGAACGTGTCGCCTCGACCGGCGGCACATTCGAGGCGCGCATTGCCGGGGCCAGCACCGCACCCTGGCCCAGCAACAACAACGCGATAACGCCAATCACCAGATAAGCCAGCGACAACCGGGCCATCTCGAACTGAGTCACCATCCAAAGGTTGATTCCGATCGCCAGCACCGCGCCGACGACGACGCCGCCAATGCCGATCAGCAAGTTCTCGGTGAGGAAATAGCTGAGGATGTCGTGCCTGGTGGCTCCCAGCGCGCGACGAATGCCGATCTGTTTGCGCCGCTGGCCAACCCAGAAGCTGGTGAGGCCGACGATGCCAGCAGCGGTGATCGCCAGCAGCACGACGCTGACGATACCCATCAGGATCGCCATGCCGAGATCTCGTCCATAGGCCGCCTTGCGCACCTGGGCGAAGCTCAGCACGCCATCCTTGCGGTTGATGATGCGCATGCGGCTTTGCGCATACAGCGCCTTCGGTGCATCGCGCATCGCGGCGGCCAGCTGCCCCGGCCGCGCCCGCACCAGGTAGAACGTGCGGTCGGTCAGCAATCGCGCAGGAACCAGCACGGCGTTATAGGCGTAGTTGTTCATCCAGCTGGCGACGGTATGCGCCTGCAGTGTGTCAGTGACGCCGATCACGATGGACGGACGGTTTCCACCCGACGCATAGATCGTCTTGCCGAGCGCAGAGCCTTGCGGAAACATCGTTTGCGCTAGCGCCTTGCTGATGATCACCTCGGACGCCAGCATCGGATCCGGCGGCGTCTGGCTGCCGACTTCGCTGCTGGAGAAATTGCGCCCCGCGATCAGCGACACACCGAGCGTTGCCAGCGTATGGTCGTCGGTGAAATAGATCGCCGAGTCGAGCGTCGACCGGGTCTGGTCCGGTGTGCTCTTGATGAAGTTGTCCCAGCCCGAGCCGTGGATAGGGAAGCTGTTCGCGGGCGCCACGTCCTGCACGCTGCCAAGCTGACGCAGGGTCAGCAGGTCCGCCCGCATCTGCGCGTCGATGCGCTGTGACGACGATTGATCTGCCCAGAAGTTCTCGATCACGAACAGGTTGGATTCGTCCACGCCACTCGGGCGCGAAAGCCTCTCCAGCCGCTGCTGGATAATGAACAGCGCGTTGCAGACGATGGCCAGAGTCAGCGCGATCTGCAACGCGATCAATACGGTGCCGGCGCGGTGATGGCGCATGGCGGCAAGTATCGGTTTGATCTGCATGATGGCTCGGCCTCAGTTCGACTTCAGCTGCCACGCCGGCTGCACCTGTGCGGCGCGCCAGGCGGGATAGAACGCCGCCAGCACGGTGGCGAAAATCGCCACCAGCAGCGTCGTCGCCACCAGCGAAAGGTCCAGATGGGCGAGACGGGCGATGTCCGGCTCGAACAGCAGCCCGACACCAAGCATGCCCAGCGCAGTCAGCAACAGGCCCAGCAGACCACCGGCCAAGCCCACGGTGCCCGCCTCGATCAGGAACTGGCCATAGATCTGACTCCGCGGCGCGCCGAGTGCCCGGCGCACGCCGATCTCCGGCGCACGGCGCATGAACTTGGCCAGCAGCAGGCCGATCGTGTTGATCAGGCAGATGACGAAAAAGCCCAGCGACACCATCAGCGAAATGCGGCTCTCCGATGGCACCACGTGTTGATAGTTGAGCCAATCGGTGACGTCACGCAGACGTGCATTCGGTGCCCAGTGGAAGCGGCCAGCCCGCTGTTGCTCATCCGAATAGGCATTGAGAAAGTCGCGGTAACGCTCGACGTCGGCCGTGGTCGGCAATTCCACCCACACCGGTATCCAGACGCATTCCCCGCGCAGCCAGCCTTCGCGTCCATTGCCGTAATCCATCAGCGAGCCGCAATTGTTGTTGCCCGCGGTATCGATCTGCAGATCCATCGCGCGAGTGAACGGCACGTACATTTGTACCGGCTCACCGAACTCGTTGCCGTCGAACAAATCGTAGAAACGCGGTTTCGGATCCCAATGTGCGGTCACTCCCACGATCCGATAGGTGTGCATGCCCAGCGTCACGTCACGCCCCACGCTGTCGGCGCCGCCGAACAGCTGCTCGTTGAGCTCGTGGCTGATCACCACCACCGCCGCGTGCCGGTCGTCGTCGCTCGCGCTCCAGGCGCCGCCGAACTGAAACGGGGCGTCGAACATGCTGAAGAAATCGGCGTTGGTCGCATAGCCACTTGCGGTGAACGGCAGGCTCTCGCTGCCTCCCGGAAGTACCGACAGCGACACGTTGTAAAGCAGCGTCTGGTGCTCGGCCTTGTGCGCTTTGATCAAGGCGGTGGCGTCGGTGTAATTGAGCGCCAACGGCGGCTCGCCCTTGTTGTTGTAGTTCGGCCCACGGCTGTCGATCAACGCGGTGTACAGCTGGCTCGATTTTTCGGGAATAGGATTGCCTGACACCGCACGAAACACCGACCAGGTGATCATCGACGCAGCCACGCCGAAGCCGATCGCCATCACCATCAGCGCGGTCAGCAGCGGGTTGCGCCTGAGGCTGCGCAGGCCCAGTTCAACGTAGTAGCCAAACATGGCCCTGGCCTCCACGTGGGTGCCCATGCGGCGAACGTAATGCGCGGCAGGAATGGACGGTAGTCATTGCAGCAACCGGTTGATGTCTTCCAGATCGTGGATATCCACCGTGCCTGCAGCCTGCTTGAGCAACAGCTTGTTGAGGATGAACTGGTGGCGCACAACGATGTACTGGAATTGCGACTGGGCCAGCTGCTCGATCGCGACCACCACGTTGGTGAGGCTCTGCGTGCCGATCGCATAGCCGGCGCGCATCGAGGCCACGGATTTTTGTGCCGCATCCACTGAAGTGCGCGCGCTCTGCACGCCCTCGATGCCGTCCACTACCAGGTTGAAGTAGTTGTTGGCGTCACGCGCTGCCTGCCGACGCTCGCTTTCCAGCGTTCCCTGATCCTCGTCGCGCTGATAGATCGCCTGGCGCACCTGCGATTGCGTCAGGCCTCCGCTGAAGATCGGCACGTTGAGCACCAGGCCCACCGTGGTGACGCCGGGGCCATTCGCCGAGCTGCCCGGCACGGCGTCGGACCAGCTACCGAACCTGCCATAGGTCACATTCGCGCTGATGGTCGGCAAGTGGCCGGCACGCGCGGCGGAGATCTTGTGCTCGTCGGCACTCACCGCATAGCGGTCGGCGAGTATCGCCGGGTTGGTTTCCATCGCCGCATCCACCCAGGCCTTGGAATCATTGGGGGTGGGCGCCTGCATGGGCACGTCCTCGCGCAGCTTCTTCAAGTCGCCGGTAGGCTGCCCGGTAATCTGCTCCAGACCCCGCAACGCGTCCTTCAGAGTGTCCTGCTCAGCGATCCGCTGCGCCTTGATGTACAGGTAGAACGCTTGCGACTGCGACATGTCAGCCGCCGTGGCGAGGCCGTCCTTGAAGCGCTCGCTGGACTGCGTGTATTCCTGCTTGTACGCATCTTCATAGGATTGATAGACGTCCACCGAATCCCGCGCGACGAGCACGTTGAAGTAGGCGTTGGCGACGCGGACATAGAGATTCTGCAACGCGGCGAGATACGTCTGTTCCTGCGAATCGCTGGTGTCATGCGCAGCATGCAGCGTGGAAATATCGGCCAGATTGACCAGCGTCTGGCTGAGCCCCGTATTGATACTGCGATCGCGGGTGTGACCGACGCCGCTCGTCGTGATCGAATTGCCATTCGAATCGACGGACGTGCCACTGCCGCCATGGATCTGTTCAAAACCCAGGCCGGCAGACAGTTGCGGCAACAACGCGGAACGCGCCTGCGGCACGCCCTCGGCGATAGCCAGACGCGTTGCATCGGCGGTGGCCAGTACCGGGTCGTTGGCGATCGCCTGATGGTAGGCATCCATCAGGTCCTCGCCGCGACCCGACAATGGGACAACGGCCAGCAAGAGCAACAATGGCAGCAACTTCACACGCATGGACGAAACTCGCAGGTGGTGAACACGTTGTCGGGTGGGGGCAGCGTCAAACCGAATGGGCGCCGCCGTGCGCTGCCACCGCGTTGTGGAAGCGCGGATCTTCGGCAAGATCCACCACCTGGCCATCGATGATGTGCACGTTGCGCTGGGCGCGCGCGGCCAGCTCCGGATCATGCGTCACCATCACAATGGTCGCGCCATCACGATGGATGTCCTCGAGCAGTTCGAGCACGCTGCGGGCCATCTGCGTATCCAGGTTGCCGGTCGGTTCATCGGCCAGCAGCAGGCGCGGCGATCCAGCCAGTGCACGGGCGATCGCCACGCGCTGCTGCTGACCACCGGAGAGTTCTGCCGGGTAATGCTTGGCGCGCGAGGCCAGGCCGACGCGCTCAAGCGAGTCCATGATCCGCTGCTTGCGTTCGGCCGCCTTCATGCCGCGATAGCGCAGCGGCACTTCGATGTTGTCGAACACGTTGAGATCGGGGATCAGGTTGAATGCCTGGAAGATGAAACCAATCTTCTCGTTGCGGATCTTCGAGCGGGCGTTGTCGTTGAGGTTGCTCACCTCGATGCCGTCGAGGTGGTACTCGCCACCACTGAAGGTTTCCAGCAGGCCGGCAATCGTCAGGAAGGTGGTCTTGCCGGAGCCGGAGGGGCCGGTAACGGCGACAAACTCGCCTTCCTTCACGTCGATGTTGAAATCGCGAAGCGCATAGGTTTCCACCACTTCGGTGCGGTAGACCTTGGACAGGTGGGTCATCTTCAGCATGGTTATTCCTCGGTGGTGGTGGTGTTTGAGCCCCTCTCCCACCGGGAGAGGGGCTGGGGTGAGGGTTCGGCTCTGCAAAAAGTTTTGCGCAAGCCCTGTACCCTCATCCGCCCTGCGGGCACCTTCTCCCAGGGGGAGAAGGGATTTGGTCAGTTGCTGATCGCAACGCGATCGGCATTCTTGAAGTTGTCAGTACCGGAAATCACGATGTGGTCGCCCTCCTTCAGGCCATCGAGGATCTCCACCTTGTCGATGCTGCTGGCGCCGACGCGAATTGGAGTTTTCGTCGCGATGCCGTCGCGCACGACATAGGCGTAGCTGCCACCGGATTCGTCGACGAACGAACCGCGCTGCACGGTGAGCACGTTCTCGCGATGATCGAGCAGCACGCGTACCGACAGGCGCTGGTTCTGCCGCAGCTCCTTCGGCGTGGCGCCGGCAAAGCGCAGCCGCGCAGCCACTTCGCCGTTGACGACCTCGGGCGAAATCGCGCTGACCAGACCCTTCCAGGTATTGCCGTTGCCGCTGATCTCACCCGACATGCCGATACCAAGGTCGCGCGCGAAGCTCTCCGGCACTTCCATCTCCACTTGCAGTGCAGACAGATCGATCACGCTGAGCAGCTGGGCATCCTTAGCCACGGTGGCGCGCTCGGCGATGAATAGCTGACCGACCTGGCCATCGACCGGCGATTTCACATTGAGATTGTCGACCTGGCGCTGCAGGTCCTGCACCACCAGCAATTGATTGTCGTGAGCCAGCTTCTTGGACTGGATGTTGAATTTCAGGCTGTCGTTGTTCATGCCCAGATCGGACTTGGCATGCGCCAGCGTGATGCGTGCTTTCTCCAGCGCATCCTTGGACTGATCGACTTCCACACCGGTGGCGGCGCCGGCGGCAAACGCCTTCTGCTCGCGCGCCAGGTTGGTCTCCGCGCTCTTCTCGTCGATCTGCGCGTTGTCGTAGGCCTTCTGCAGATCGCTGCGCTTGGTCCGTGCATCCACCTGCGACTGCAGGTAATCGACCTGCATGGCATCGGCCTTGGACTGCTCCTGCGCCAACTTGTTGGTCAGCTCCGGGCTATCGATCAAGGCAAGCGACTGGCCCTTCTTCACCGTGTCGCCTGCGTGCACCTGCAGCGTCACTGCACCGCCATACGTGGCATACAACGTGGGGCTGACCGCGGCGATCACCTTGCCTTCGGCAGCGATGTCGCGCACGAATGGGCCACGCTCGACGTCGGCGAACGAGAGTCGTGTGCTGCTAACCGATGAGGATGCGGAAAACAATCGGCCTATCCCCGGTGCCAGCCAGCCCAGCAGGGCCAACGCGAGCACGCCGACGCCCAACAAAACGAGCTGGCGTTTGCGATTGGGTTTGACCTCGACCATGCGGTCCTGTGCGGAAGTATCGCGAATCATCATGCCGTTCCTGACCACGTACACAGCGCGGTCGCACTCGGATCATTGCAATCCATGTGCCAGCGTGAAGATTTCAGTTGATTCGATTTATTTCAATGGCTTGCAAGCAGCCCGTGGCTGCCCCTGACTGTCCGCGGACAATCCACGGACATCCGGACGAACGTCCGCCAAACCGTTTCGCTGGTCAGAGCTTCTCTAAAGTGTCGGCCACAGGGGCACTGCTTCAGCACCGGCAACTCGCCCGACCAGATGCTTGCTCAACATGGAAACCTGCGCGGGCGCTTCAGCCCCCAACACGTCCAGACCGGCGAGTTGTCGCCAATGAAAGCGCAGCAGATGCGCACTGCGTGGCCGGATGTTCCGCAGCAAGCGCGTGTGCATCAGTGTTGTCATCGCTGCCATCGTTTTACAGTTGGTCAGCAACGCGTCCCAGGCCAGATAATCGGTATCCGGCAGCAGATACAGTCGTGCGCACAGCCGGCCTCGACGATCCACACATTCGATCCATTCGCGCGGCCCTTCACTCGTGATGGCGCTGATGGCCACCAGGTAGCGTGTTTGCAGCAGCGGCGCCAAAGACATGGCCTCGACGAGCAGACCGCGCGGCACCTCATCGGACATGCCTGGCCGCGTCGGCAGATAAAGCACACTACCCAGCGACGGCAATTCGCGCAGCAGCATGGCAGGCGCAACTCGCCGGTAGCGCCGGCTTGTCGCCGGCTCGCTGACCCTCAGGCCATGGGCTAACAGGCTGAACATCGATCACTCCGACAGAACAGTCCGGTCGTCACCCGAACGAACTGCCTTGGCCACAGGCCTGATGAAAGACGCGGGGCCATCGCAACAGCCACGTCTTGAATGTCCGCCTTGATCGACACCACCCACCGATTACTTGGTCAGGATCAGTTTGTCGTTGCGGGTCAGGCGCAGGTGGTATTCGCTGCCCTGATGCTGAATCACCAGTTCGCGCCCACCTTCCAGCAGCGACTGGCTGGAGATACGCCGTGCAGAGGGGACCGCTGACACGACCGGCTCCAACGTTGGCCGTCGAAGCGATCGTGCTTGCGGCGGCATCAGGGACAGGACAGGCATTGACATCGGAAGCTCCACAGGAGGTCAGTGCGTTAGATGATAATGATTCTCATTTAACTGTCAACCGCCTCCGGCCGTAGTCCTTCCCGGTCTCGGGCCGTTCCGATGTCCAACACGCCTTTGCCCGTCATTCCTGCGAAGGCAGTAACGAGTGCCCTGGCTCACCAAGGACGTGAAGCACTGGGTCCCTGCCTTCGCAGGGATGACGAGGTAGGTAACAGTTCGTTCGCTGGCCAGCAGATTGTTCGATGCGCCTATCAAGAGCGCATCAAACGGCTCCGATAACCCCCTGGATACGCTCGACGATCGCCGCATCCAGTCGTGGCAACAGCTCCAGCGCGTCTAGGTTCTGTTCCAGCTGCTCACGTCGACTGGCTCCCAGCATCACCGTGGATACATGCGGATTGAGCAGGCACCAAGCGATCGCCAGCTGCGTCAGAGGTACACCCAGGTCGGCAGCGATCGGTTGCAGCGCGCGCACTTTGCCAAGACGCTCATCGCCCTCGCCAAGCACGCCCTCGCGCAGCCATTCGTAACCGGGCTGTGCCAGTCGCGAATCGGCGGGTATGCCGTCGTTGTACTTGCCGCTCAGCAAACCGGACGACAGCGGCGACCAGATCGTGGTGCCCATGCCATAGGCCGCATACAGCGGTGCATATTCCTGCTCGACTCGTTCGCGGTGCAGCAGGTTGTACTCCGGCTGCTCGACCACCGGTGCGTAAAGATGATTTTCGCGCGCGATGCGGTGCGCTTCGTGGATCGCTTCAGCCGGCCACTCGCTGGTGCCCCAGTACAGCACCTTGCCCTGACGAATCAGCGTATCCATCGCTGCCACCGTTTCCTCGATCGGTGTATCCGGATCCGCTCGATGGCAGAAATACAGGTCCAGATAATCCACCCGCAGACGCTGCAGCGCCTGCCCGCAGGCCTCCATGACATGCTTGCGCGACAAGCCGCGCTGGGTCGGCAGCGGATGTTCCGCCGAGCCGAAAAATACCTTGCTGGAGACGCAATAGCTGTCACGCGGAAAACGCAGGTCAGCCAGCACGTCGCCCATCACCTGCTCGGCCACGCCTTTGTTGTAAACCTCCGCGTTGTCAAAAAAATTCACGCCGCGGTCGTGTGCCAGCGCAAGCAACTCACGCGCCTGCGTGCGGCCAACCTGCTTGCCGAACGTGACCCAGGCGCCGAACGACAGCGCGGACAATTGCAGACCAGTCTTGCCAAGGCGGCGATAAAGCATGGGGATAATCCTGTTGTGGGAAAGACTCCCAGCATGCCAACAGCGGTGGTGCCACGTCCAATCCTCGGCTACATCGCTCAGCTATCGGCGCTGACGCAACGACCCACGTTGACGCCCCGATCCATCACGGACCGCTGAATCTGCCACTGATGACGTCAGTGTGCCCCGCTCGGCACGCTGCTATGTGGCGGCACCCGCGTAAGCGCTGAGCGCATGTGCAAGATGGTCGAACACCATGCGCGTGCGGCGACTCGCTTTGAGGTCTTCATGCATGACCAGCCAGGTGTCGAGATTGAACGTAAACGCCTGCGGCAGCAGGTGCACCAGATGGCGGTCACGCCTGGCGATGGCGCATTGACAGACCCCGATGCCGTAACCAGCGCGAATGGCCGCCAGTTGCGCCAGATCGCTGTCGGTACGTAGCGAAAAATCCTCGCGCCCGAACGGAAGCTTGCTGCGGATGGCACGAATTGCGGGCGTTTCGCGATCAAAGCCGATCAGGGCGTGCTGCTGCAGATCGGTCAGCTCTAGCGGGCGGCCATGGACTTTCAGATAGCGTTGGTGGGCATACAGGCCCAGCGGGATCGGGCCAATGTGGCGGGCAACCAGCGCGCCTTGAATGGGACGCAGCATACGCACCGCAATATCCGCATCCTTGCGTAAAAGATCCTCGGTCTGATTGGACAACGAGAGCTCGATCACGATGCCAGGGTACTGCTGCCGGAACTCGGTCAGCATCGGTGGCAGCACTTCGGCACCGACGACTTCGCTGCACGTGACGCGCACTACGCCGCGCACATCGTGGTTGCTCCCGGTAGCAGCGCGACGAAGCGCCGCAGATGCCGCGGACATCGCCTGCGCGTGAGTCGCCAGCTCGTCACCAAGCTCGGTTGGGATCAGACCTTGCGGCGAACGCGTGAACAGCGCGACGCTTAGATCAGCCTCCAATTGCCTGATGTGACGCCCAAGACTGGGCTGGGTCATGCCCAGCAGCCGCGCTGCTGCAGAAAGGCTTCCCTCGCGCACAACTGCGAGAAAAGAACGATAGAGCTCCCAATCCGGTTCGTTTTTAGCCATGCATTTATGTATAGCAGAAGTTTACCCATGGCTGATTTTCATTCAGGCATCGTAGAGCCATCATGGCCTCCACTTTCAGCGGGAGAACGCCATGAGCAAGCCACGTACAGCCCTGGTCATCGGAGCCACCGGTGGTTCGGGTGGCGCCATCGCCGAGGCGCTCAAACGCCGCGGCTGGACGATCCGTGGGCTAGTGCGCGATGCCACAAGGCCGGGTTTGGCGCCAGACATCGATTGGTATGCCGGCGATGCCATGCGTGCTGACGATGTGGCAAAGGCCGCGCGCGGTGTCGACGTCATCGTCCATGCGGTCAATCCGCCGGGCTATCGCGACTGGAACAAGTTGGTGCTGCCGATGCTCGACAACACCATTGCGGCGGCCTTGATCGAGGGCGCGCGGATCGTGCTACCCGGCACGGTCTACAACTTTGGGCCCGGCGCCCTCCCGCTTTTGAGCGAAACCTCGCCGCAGCGACCACTGACACGCAAGGGTGCGATCCGGGTGGAGATGGAGCGGCGTCTTGAATCAGCCGCCACGAATGGTGCGCGCGTGCTGATCCTGCGCTGTGGCGATTTCTTCGGCCCGCATGCCGGCAACAACTGGTTTGCGGCCATGGTGAAACCAGGCAAGCCGATCCGATCAATCAGCTATCCGGGCCGCCGCGACTTGCTCCACGCCTGGGCCTATCTGCCGGATGTCGGCGAGACGGTGGCGCGGCTGCTGGAACGCGAGAGTGAGCTGGCCGTGTTCGAACGGTTCCACTTTTCGGGCCACTGGGTAGACGGCGATACCTTGGCGGGTTCCATCCGCCATGCCGCGGCGGACTCGAAGCTGCCCGTGCGGGCGTTCCCCTGGTGGCTGGTGACACTTGCATCACCGTTCGTGGCGCTATTTCGTGAGCTACGCGAAATGCGCTATCTGTGGCAGCAGCCGCTGCAACTGGATAACCGCAAGCTGGTCAGCCTGCTCGGTGCCGAACCACAGACCAAGCTGGATGAGGCGACCCGCGAGACCCTGCTTGGTCTGCGCTGTCTGGGCAACGTTGTCGGCACATCGCACGGCCAGCGACAGGCTCATGGCAGGTCGTAGCGTCGATCCGTTTCAGTCATCGGTGCAGGCAATACAGCCCCAACGCCAGCACGATCGCGGCAAAGATACCGGCGACCACATCATCGACCATCACACCCAAGCCGCCCTTGAGGTGCCGATCCAGCCATCGGATCGGCCACGGCTTCCATACGTCGAACAGGCGGAACAGCGCGAAGCCGGCAAGCACCATCCACCATGTAATGCCGCTGGGCGGAAGCAGCGCGGGCATCAGCAGCGGGACCAGCGCAATCCACTGGCCGATGAATTCATCCCACACCAGACTGCGGTGATCATCCACGCCGATCGCCCTGCCGGCCACGTCGCAGGCCCACACGCCCACGCCAAAGCCGAGCAGCACCACGGTCAGATAGATCGGCAACGACAGCTCGCGCAGCAGCAGCCACGGCAGCAACGCCGCGAGTGAACCGAACGTGCCCTGCGCGACGGGCGCCAGACCCGAACCGAAACCACAGGCAAGCCACCCGGCAGGTGTTGCCAATAGTGCACGACGCTGCTGGGGACTCAGGTGCTTCTTCGCGTTCAAGCGAAATGCTCCCAGCCGCGATGATCAGTAGCCAGCCATGCGTTGTCCGTGCCGCGGACACGTACGCTGTCGCCATCCACGATGCGGCCGATCTTTGTCACGCCACAACCCAGCCGCGAAAGATTCGCCTGCACCTCGGCAAGCCGTTGCGGCGGTACGGTGAAACACAGCTCGTAGTCGTCGCCGCCGCTCAGTGCAAAGTGCAGCGCACTGGCTTCGTCATACAAATCCAGCAACGCCGATGAGCGCGGCAGCAGCGCCGCATCGATTTCCGCACCAACGCCACTGGCCGAACAGATATGCCCCAGGTCGGCCAGCAGCCCATCGGAAATATCGATGCAGGCAGTCGCCTGCCCGCGCAACGCGGTGCCGGCGGCCAGCCGTGGTGTAGGCCGATTGAGTCGTGCGATCAGGAAATCACGCAAGCTGGCGCGGCTGTCGTCTTCACGCAAAGGGCGCTGCAACGCATGCAGACCAGCGGCGGCATCGCCGAGCGTCCCGGTGACCAACACCAGATCGCCGACGCGCGCGCCGGCTCGGGTCAGTGCCTGCCCCGGTGGCACGAAGCCATGCACGGCCACGCTGATGCTCAATGGTCCACGCGTGGTGTCGCCACCGACAAGCGCGAGTCGATGCGGTTGCGCCAGACGGGCGAAGCCTTCGGCAAAGCCTTCGACGAAAACGGGATCAGCGTCGGGCAAGGTCAGCGCCAGCAGCGCCCATGCCGGGCTCGCGCCCATCGCCGCAAGATCGGACAGATTCACTGCCAGCGCCTTCCAGCCGATATCGACGGGGGCGGTGCCACGCGGGAAATGCACGCCATCGACCAGCGTGTCGATCGCAACCGCCAGTTCCTGCCCAGACGGTACCGCCAGTACGGCGGCATCGTCGCCGATACCAAGCCGCACGTCATCGCGAGGTTGCGCGGTCAGCTCGCGGATGCGCTCGATCAGTCGGAATTCCATGACGCTCCGGGCTGGCAGTTGATCCGCGGACAATACCGGATGAGGCTAAGCTCAGCGCCCGTGCTGCTTCTCGACCGAGCGCAGGTCAACCGCCAGCTTGTCCAGCACGCCATTGACGTAGCTATGCCCATGGTCGGCACCGAAGCGCTTGGTGACCTCGATCGCTTCGTTGATGATCACCCGGTACGGCACATCCGGACGGAACTTCAATTCGTAGGCAGCAAGCCGCAACACCGCCCGCTCGATCGGATCGATCTGCGCCACTTCGCGATCGATATGCGGTCGCAGGCATTCGTCCAGCGCATCCACGTTGCGCTCTACTCCGTGCAGCAGATCCTCGAAATATTCGAGATCGGCCACCTCCATGTCCTGCTCGTGGCGGAACTGCTCGATCACCGCGTTCATGTGGCTGCCGCTCAGCTGCCACGCATACAGCGCCTGCAGTGCGCGACGCCGGGCGCGTGAGCGCGCGGCAAGGTCGAGGCCCTGCGGGTGCTGGCTCATCAAAGCTTCCCGTACAGGTTGACCATTTCCAGCGCGGCGATGGCTGCGTCGACACCCTTGTTGCCCGCCTTGGTGCCCGAGCGCTCGATCGCCTGTTCAATGCTGTCGGTGGTCAGTACCCCGAATGCCACCGGCACACCGGAACTGTACGCAGCCTGCGCCAGTCCCTTTGCACATTCGCCGGCCACGAAGTCGAAGTGCGGAGTGGCGCCGCGGATCACCGCACCCAGCGCGATCACCGCCACGTACTTGCCGGAGTTGGCCAGCTTGTGCGCCGCCAGCGCGATTTCCCACGCACCCGGCACCCGGACCAGCTCGATGGCGTCGTCCTTTACCCCGTGACGTACCAGCGCATCGCGCGCGCCAGCCACCAGTGGCTCGACGACGAAGCCGTTGAAACGACCGGCGACGATGGCAAAACGGCCTTTCGGCGTGGCGAAATCGCCTTCGATGATCTTCATGAATGACTGTTCCTGTGGCCGACAAGCCCATGCGGGCTGGCTATTTTACGGGTTTGCCCGCACTCCTGCTTGCGGCAGGCCGTTCGCGGTCTTTCCAGCCTCCTGGTGTGCCCTCTCCCTGCTTGCCCCGCGCAAGGAAATCAGGCGGCCGGTCACACTCAGCGGGTATGCTCTGGCAGATAGCCGGGCAGCCGGCCTGAGGCTTGGCTTTGAGGCCACTTACCGCGCAGAATCGCCCATCACTTCGTTGCCCATCACTTCGTCGCCAGCACAGCGTCCACCATCACATCCTGCGGCCCGCCGCATTTAGAGGATCCACCCCCATGATGATTCGCCCACGTCACCTGCTTCTGTCGGCTCTGCTCGCGCTGCCCTTGTGCTGCTTGTCCTTGCACGCGCAGGAAACCGCCGGACTGCAGCAGCGCATGACCAGCGACGAGTTCAAGGCCGCCGGCCTGGACAAGCTCTCTCCACAGGAACTTCAGAACCTCGACAGCTGGCTGAGCACACACGCCAAGGTCACCACAAAGATGGTCACCGCCACCGGCAAGCCGGTGTTTTATGCGGAAAAGGCATCACGCAACAGGATTGAGGCACACATCGTCGGGCATTTCGACGGCTGGGGCGGCAATACCGAATTCAAGCTGGACAATGGCCAGGTGTGGAAACAGGCCGATACAGGCAGCACGTCCTGCCCCGCCAGGGACAATCCCTGGGTCAAGATCAAGCCGATGATGCTGGGTACCTGGTTGATGTACGTGCAAGATTGCAACGACAGCATTCACGTCCAGCGCGAACAGTAAGCTGCTGACCGAGAGCCTCTCTGGCTCTCAGGACAGCGCTGCCAACGCCTTCGCCAGCCGCTTGGCCGACACCGGCTCGGCGGTTTTCAGCTCCTGGGCGAACAGCGACACGCGCCATTCCTCGATCAACCAGCGCAGCTCGGCAAGATCCGCTGCGCTGGTGCCGGCGGCGCGGTGTTTCAGATACTCGCGCCAGTACGGGATGACCTGCAGCATACGTTGCTGGTCTTTCGCCGGGTCCTGACGCAGACGCTCGGCACGCAGGCGCATTGCTTTCAGATAACGCGGATAGTGCGCCAGCCGCGCCGGCGCCAACTCGCGCAGGCAGCCAGGGGTAAGCAGCGAATCAAGTTGCTCACGCAGATCGTCATAACTGGCCCGGGCGAAACCGAGCAACGGCGGTTGCAGCCATGGCTTCAGTTCCGCCTGCGCCTCGATGACCGGCTCGGCCAGCTTCAGACGCTCGACGCCGGCGGCGAACAACTCCCGCGAACACTGCGCCCGTAATGTCTCGAATGTGGCAGCGGTACGCACGTCCAGTTCGTGTTGCTCAAGCAGATCGGCAAAGCCGCCTTCCAGCAGATCTTCACGCAGCCCATCGACACCGCCCAAGGGTGCGTATTTCAGTGCGATCGGGTTGCTGATCGGCAACCGTCGGCGCGCCTGCTTGGCATCGCTGGACAGCGCATTGCGCAACAGCCGCACCACGCCTTGCCGGTGCGCTGCGCGAGCCTCATCCGGGCGCTCGAACACGCGCAGCGCCACCGTCTCGCCCAGATCGACCAGCGCCGGGAACGCCAGCAGGCCGCCGTCGGAACGCACCTGCACCGGAATCTCCTCGAAGTCCCAGCTGGCGACATCCTCGCGGGTTAGCTCGATATCCGTTTTGCGCGAGAACGCATCGCGCGCCTGGCCTTCCCATTGCCGGCGCAACGCAACCAGATCGCGTCCACTAGCCAGCGTCTTGCCCTGCTCATCATGCAGCCGGTAACGCATGTGGAAATGTGCTGGTAGATCAACCGCAGCGAATTCGGCGGCGGCCACATCGACGCCAGTGGCTCGTTTCAGGAACGTGGCCAAGGCCTTCGCCAGCGGCTCGTCGCGCGGTGCCTCGGCTTCGACAAACGCACGTGCGAAGTCCGGTGCCGGCACAAAATTGCGTCGCAACGGCTTGGGTAGACCGCGGATCAGTTCGGCCACTTTCTCGCCCAGCAAGCCGGGCACCAGCCATTCGCAACGTGCTGCAGGCAGCGCATTCAACATCGCCAATGGTAGATGCAAGGTCACGCCATCGGCCTCATCGCCGGGCATGAAGCGGTATTCCAGGCGGTAGCGTCCCGACAATTCCAGTACGGCCGGAAATGCCTTGGCATCAAGCCCGACACCGCCGGCCATCACATCGTCCAACGACCAGCGCAACGCTGCCTGCTCGGCGGGACGCGCTTTGCGGTACCAGGCCTCCAGCGCGCGGCTGCTGGCGATTTCCTCAGGTAGCTTGCCTTCGAAGAACGCAACAAGTTCGTCTTCGTGACGGATCAGGCCTCCGCGGCGCTGCTTGGCCTCTATATCGACAGCTTCCTGCAAAACCCGCTGGTTCGCGCGCACGAAGTCGGCGCGGGTATCGATGTCGCCGCGAGTCAGCGCCTCGCGCAGGAAGATCGCATGCGCCAGCGCCGGATCCTGCTGCTGAAACGTCACTGGCCGCTTCTCGACCAGAATCAAGCCAAACAGGCTGACCTGCTCATACGCCACCACCGCACCACGTTTCTTCGACCAGTGCGCCTCACGGCAGTTTGTACGCAACAAGTGCGCAGCCTGCTGCTCAATCCACAGTGGTTCGACGCGTGCATTCATCATGCCCCACACGCGTCCGCCTACATCGAGGATCTGCGCAGAGAAGACCCAGGCTGGTGGCGCCTTGGACAACGCCGAGCCGGGAAATATATGGAACTTGCGCTCTCGCGTGCTGAGGTAGACGCCTTTCTCATCCTTGCGTCCGACCTGGGTCGGCAAGCCGGTGAGCAGACTGCGGTGCACCGCTTCGTACAGGCGATCAGCCTCACTCCCCACTGCCGACTCGCCCCCTCTCTCCTGCGGGGAGAGGGCTGGGGTGAGGGGCGGGTGCTTGCGGGGAACAGTCTTGCTCCCTCCCCTGCGCGCAGGGGGAGGAGCAGAGCGCGCGGTTGCCCCCCTCACTCCAACACTCTGAGAGGAGGCAACGGCTGCAGACGGCGCGACGACATCGTGCCTCCAGCCCAGCTCCTGCACCACCAGCAGCAACTGCCGATGCAGCTCGCGCCATTCGCGCATGCGCATGAAGCTGAGAAAATGCCGTGAGCACCAGTCGCGCAACTTCGACTGGGTCAGGTCCTCATGCGCCGTGTGGTAATCGCGCCACAGGTTCAACACGCCGACGAAATCGGATTTCGGATCGGCAAACGCTGCATGGGCGGCATCAGCCTGCTGCCGTGCCTCAGATGGACGTTCGCGTGGATCCTGCACGCTGAGGAAGCTGACGATCGTCAGCAACTCGCGCAGGCTGTGCAATTTTTCGCCCTCGACCAGCATCCGCGCCAGCTGCACATCGATCGGCAGCCGTGCGAGCACGCGGCCGATCGCGGTGAGTTTGCGCACCTCGTCGATCGCCGAAATTTCGGCGAGGCGCCGGTAGCCGTCCGCCACCACGCGCGGATCGGGCGCTTCCAGAAACGGAAAGTCCTCAACCTCACCGAGCTGCAGCGCCAGCATGCGCAGGATCACGTTGGCCAGTGAGGAGCGCAGCAGTTCCGGATCAGTGAATGCGGCACGGCTGGCGTAGTCAGCTTCGTCATATAAGCGATAGCAGATGCCAGCCGCCACGCGGCCGCAACGCCCCTTGCGCTGGTCTGCGGCGGCTTGCGAGATCGGCTCCACATGCAGCCGTTCTAGCTGGCTGCGCTGGCTGTAGCGCTTTACCCGCGCGGTGCCGTTGTCGATCACGTAGCGGATGCGCGGCACCGTGAGCGAGGTCTCGGCCACATTGGTCGCCAGCACCACCCGGCGCTTGATGCCTGGCTTGAACACGCGATCCTGGTCGCCAGCGGACAGCCGCGCATACAGCGGCATGATTTCCGTCTCGCGATACTGCCGGCGCGACAGCAGCAAATGCGCATCGCGGATCTCGCGTTCGCCGGGCAGGAAAATCAGTACATCGCCACGTGGATCGTCGTGGGTGATTTCGTCGAGGATCGCGGCGATATGCTCGGCGCTGCCTTGTTGCATGTCGCGGCCGCCGCGCGCGCTGCCGGGCCGGTCGTCAGACTGGCCGCCTAGCTGATCCAGCGAGCGCCAGCGCACTTCCACCGGATACGCACGCCCTTCCACTTCAACAACGGGCGCACCGTCGAAGTGCTCGGCAAAGCGCGCAGTGTCGATCGTCGCCGAGGTGATGATGATCTTCAGGTCCGGCCGCTTCACGGCCAGTCGTTTGAGATAGCCGAGCAGGAAATCGATATTGAGGCTGCGCTCGTGCGCCTCGTCGATGATGATGGTGTCGTAGCTCGACAGCCAGGGATCGCCCTGCGTCTCGGCGAGCAGAATGCCGTCGGTCATGAACTTGATCAGGCTGCGCTCGGACACCTGGTCGTTGAAGCGCACCTGAAAGCCCACGATGTCGCCCACCTGGGTACCGAGCTCCTCAGCGACGCGGCGCGCCACCGAGCGCGCGGCCAGGCGGCGCGGTTGGGTGCAGCCGATCATGCCGGCCTCGCCGCGGCCGGCGGCCAGGCACAGCTTCGGCAACTGGGTGGTCTTGCCTGAACCAGTCTCGCCAGCGATCACCACGATCTGGTGCTTGCGGATCAACTCGATGATGTCGTCGGCGCGCGCGCTGATCGGCAGCGATTCGTCCAGCCGGATCGCCGGCTTCGCCGCGATGCGGGCACCACGCGCGGCGGCCGATCGGTCGATGTCGACAACGAGTTTGTCCAGCTTTGCCTCGTCTGGCCGACGCGACAGCGCACGCCAGCGCCCCAGCAGGCGACCGAAGTCGCGACTGGAAACCGAATCCAGCACTTTGCGCAGTGCGCGCAGGCGGATGTCAGCGGTGGCTTCTGGGACAGGCATGGAGACATCGGTTGATCGGGCCGCACATGATAGCCGGCCGCTGGCTACGGACTCACCGATAGCCGCAGACTGCAGACACATTGATAGCCACAGGCTATCGGCAGCATCGGCAGGATTCATTTCCAAGTCGCACGCCCAGTCGCTACTGTTTCTCCAAGGCATCCAAACCACGACATCGAAAACCACAGCAAGGAGCTACACATGGCCATTTCCATCGGTATCGCCAAGAAAGACCGCGAACAGGTTGCCAAACATCTGTCCAAACTGCTGGCCGATACCTATTCGCTGTACCTGAAGACGCACAGCTTCCACTGGAACGTCACCGGGCCGCAGTTCAACAGCCTGCACACCATGTTCGAGACCCAGTACAACGAGCTGTGGCTGGCCGCGGACGAAGTGGCCGAGCGCATCCGCACGCTCGATGTGTTCGCCCCCGGGTCCTACAGCCAATTCGGTAAGCTCACCTCGATCAAGGAGGAAGCTGGTGTGCCGGAATGGAAGGAGATGGTCAGTCAACTGGTCGAAGGCCACGAAATCGCCGCGCACACTGCCCGCGAAACCATCAAGGCCGCCGATGGTGCCGGCGACGAGGGCACCGCCGACATGGTCACCGGCCGCTTGAAAGAGCACGAGAAAACCGCCTGGATGCTGCGCTCGCTGCTCAAGTGAGCCCTACTGACGGCGTCCTACGGGTATGAAACAGGCGGCGCCAGAGCAAAATGGCGCCGCCTCCCCCTGCAGCCGCGACCAAGCGCTGCGCGCGAATAGCCCACCAGCTACAGCAATTCCGGGCTGCCCTGACCTCGCGCTGACCACGGCTGACGCTTTTTGTTGAGCCAACCGCCTTGCATTGGTTAAGCTCCTCAGGCTCCAGCGCCTGTTGCGCAGGCTTCCCCGGGGATTTTTTTGAGCACCACCGCAGCAAACCGAGACAGCCGATACCCACTGCTTACTGCCCTGGTGCTTGCGCTGGTCGTAGCCGCCATGAACATTGGACTGTGGTGGTGGGGCAACCTGCCGCACGGCCCCGACGACTGGCATGGCCAAATTGGCGGCTTCGCGCTTTCGGTGTTCCAGCGCTACCAGAGTCCGTTCAAGCAGGATTTCCCCAGTGACCAGCAGATCGACGACGATCTGCGATTGCTGCGCAAGTACACCGGCAACGTACGCACCTACAATATGCAGCTGAACCCGCAGGTGTTCCGGCTGGCGCAGAATAACGGGCTGAAGGTAATGGCCGGCGCGGAGATCGACAAGCGGCTGGACAACAACGAAAAAGAAATCGCCATGCTGATCGCGATGGCGCGGCAGTATCCGGGCACCATCAACCGGGTAATCGTGGGCAACGAGGTGCTGTTTCGCAACGACCTCCCGCCTGAGCAGATGATCGCCTATCTGGACCGGGTGCGTGCGGCCTTGCACCAGCCTGTGTCGATCGCCGAGCCCAACTACATCTGGCTCAAGTATCCCGAGCTCGCCGACCATGTGGACTTCATCACCATCCACTTGTTCCCGTTCTGGAACGGCATACCGGTAGTCGCCAATACCAGAGATCCGAAACTACGCTACGCGGCACTGAATGATGCGTTGGGGTCCTACCACTCCATCAAGCAGCGCTTCCCCAACAAGCCGATCGTGGTTGGCGAAATTGGCTGGCCCTCCAACGGCGACCGCCACGAATACGCTGATCCTTCGATCTCGAACGAAGCCATCTTCGACCGCAACTGGCTCAATGCGGCGAAAGCGGAAAACATCGACTACTTTCTGTTTGAAGCGTTCGACCAGCCGTGGAAGGAAGACCTCGGCGAAGGTCGCACTGGCGCGTACTGGGGCATCTTCAACGCCGATCGTCAACCGAAGTTTCCGTTCACCGGCCCGGTGACCGAGGACACGGCGTGGCCGTGGAAAGCACTGGCGGCGAGCTTGCTGGCGCTGTTCCCGATGATCTGGTTCGCACGCAGCTTCAGCCGCTTCAAGCTGATGGGGCGGCTGTTCTTCTGCGCGCTGATCCAGCTCGCCTGCGGCTTGATCACCTGGTCCGCCACGCTGCCGTTCAACTTCTATCTGAGCTGGGTCGACTGGACCATGCTGGTGCTGTTGTTCCCCGCGCAGATCGCGATCCTGTCGATTCTGCTGATCAACGGCTTCGAATTCACCGAAGTGCTGTGGCGACGCGAATGGGTGCGCCATGCAAGCATGCTGACGCCCGATCCGCCGGAGAAGCAGCCATTCGTGTCGATTCATCTGGCCTGCTACAACGAGCCGCCGGAGATGGTGATCATCACGCTCGATTCGCTGGCCGCGCTGGACTACGCGAACTACGAAGTGCTGGTGATCGACAACAACACCAAGGATCCGGCGGTATGGAAGCCGGTGCAGGAATACTGCGAAAAACTTGGCAAGCACTTCCGCTTCTTCCATCTGGAACCATGGCCCGGTTACAAGGCCGGCGCGCTGAACTTCGGCCTGAAGGAAACTGACCCGCGCGCCGATGTGGTGGCGGTGATCGATGCCGATTACGAAGTTCGTGCCGACTGGCTGGCTACCCTCACCGGCCACTTCCATGATCCGAAGGTCGCTGTGGTGCAGTGCCCGCAGGCGCATCGCGAGTTCGAGCACAATGCCTTCCGCCGGATGACGGCGTGGGAGTACGACGGCTTCTTCCGCATCGGCATGCATCATCGCAACGAGCGCAACGCGATCATCCAGCACGGCACCATGACGATGGTGCGCCGCTCGGCGTTGGAAGGCACGGGTGGCTGGTCGGAGTGGACGATCTGCGAGGATGCCGAGCTCGGCCTGCGCCTGATGCACGCTGGTTACGATCTGGTCTACGTCGACGAACTGATGGGCAAGGGTCTCACCCCTGCCGACTTCAAGGCGTACAAGAGCCAGCGCTATCGCTGGGCATTCGGTGCGATGCAGATCCTCAAAGGCCGCTGGCGCTGGATGACGCAGGCAGGTCCGCTGTCCGGCGGCCAGCGCTTCCACTTCCTCACTGGCTGGTTCAGCTGGTTCGCCGATGCGCTGCACCTGATCTTCACCCTGATGGCGATCTTCTGGACCGCCGGCATGGTGGCGTTCCCACAGCTGTTCAGTCTGCCGATGCAACTGTTCCTGATCCCGGTCATCGGGTTCTTCTTCGCCAAGGCGATCTTCGGCATCGTGCTTTACCGCGCTCGCGTCCCCTGCAGCTGGTACGACACCCTGATGGCCTCGCTGGCCAGCATGGGGCTCAGCCACGCGATTGCGCGCGGCATCCTGCATGGGCTGACCCGCGAGAAAACCTCGTTCGTGGTGACCGCCAAGAGCCGCCGCCTCGGTGGCAGTAATTTCGCTGCGTTTGCGCCGGTGCGAGAGGAAGGACTGATGGCGATCGCACTGGCGCTGTGCATCGTCGGCATGGCGCTGGGTTATGGCACCCGCTACATCGAAGGCACCTTGTGGATCTTCATCCTCGCCGCGCAGTCGATTCCGTACGTCTCGGCGATCGCTGGCGCGTGGATTGCCCACAAGGCGGGCGACAAGGCGGGCTGATGTATTGCGCCCTCTCCTGCAAGCAGGGGATGGTTGGGGTGGGTCGCTCTTCGCTCTAAAGATCAAAAGCCTCACCCCCTCCCAACCTCCCCCTGCAAGCAGGGGGAGGAGCACAGCGCCCAGCTCAAGTCCCTACACATCCGCCGCGTCAGCATCGTCAACATCGCAAAGCTACGCTTGCGATAACCTGCACGGGGGTGCACGTTATCGACCGATACCATGATGAGGATGGAACCCCAGCGCATGCGCCGATCGCGACGCCGCCTATGCCTGTTGCTGTTGCTGCTCGTCCCCGCATGGGCTCATGCTGGCGTGCAGCTGGTCGTGGATGGCGTGGAAGATCCGCTCAAGAAGGCTGTCGTTGCCGGTGTCGACCTCTCGCAATATGCGAACCGCGATGCCAGCGAGGCGCAGGTGCGCCGGCTTTACGCGAATGCCGATGCACAGGTAAAGACCGCGCTTGAGCCCTACGGGTACTACGACGCCAGCGTCACCGGGAAACTCGAGCAGGTCGGCAAAGACTGGCACGTAACCCTGCATGTCGTACCCGGGCAGCCCGTGATGGTGACCTCGGTCGATATCCAGCTCGAAAAGTCAGCCGCAGATCTGAAGCCCGTCAGCCAGGCTCGCCGTACCATCGAGAAACTCAAGGGGCAACAGCTCGACGATGGCACCTATGACAGCGCACGCGATGCATTGAGCGGCGCCCTGACCGCCAATGGCTTTCTCGACGCCAAGTTATTGGTACACCGCGTCGAAGTGCATAGCGCCCAGCACACGGCAGCGATCCATCTTGCGTGGGAGGTTGGCCGGCGTTACCGCTTTGGTCATGTGCATTTCGAAGGCTCGCAGTTTCGCGAAGGCTTTCTGCAGCGCTATGTTCCCTTCAAACCGGGTGACTATTTCGACCAGGGCAAATTGCTGCTCCTGCAGCAGGCATTGAACGGTGCCGACTACTTCTCGGTCGTGAACGTCATGCCCGACGTGGGCAACACCAGCAATGGCACAGTCGATATCAACGTGGATCTGGCCCCGGCCAAACGCACCATCTATACCGGCGGCGTCTTTGTCGGTACCGACACAGGCTATGGCGTACGCGGCGGCATCGAAATGCGCTGGATCAACCGGCGCGGCCACAAGTGGAAGAACGAAATCGTCGTGGCGCAAAGACTGAAGACCCTGTCCACGCTCTATTCCATCCCGCTGCCAGGCGACAATCAGCGCAGTTTCAATTACGGCGCCACCTATCGCGACTCCGATACCGACACTTCGCAATCACGTACCTTCGAGCTGACCGCGAACGAAACCGAGCTCTGGCACGACTGGATACGCACGGTGGGGCTACACGCGCTTTCAGGCACGTTCGATGTGGGCAAACGCCCCGATGAGCCGGAAGATACGCCCGGCGTCGAACACGGAGCCAGCACGCTGGTGTATGCCGAGGCCACGCTTTCGCGCAAACAAGCTGACAATTTCAACTTCGTCCAGCGTGGCTGGTCGCTCAGCTTCACCGCACGCGGTACGCTGGGTGACGTGTTCTCCAGCGCAAACTTCGACCAGCTGACTGCCGATGCGAAATGGATCCGCGCGTTCGCCGGAAACAATCGACTGATTCTGCGCGCCAGCATCGGCCACATCTGGACCGACGATTTTTCAGCGCTACCGCCGCAGCTACGCTTCTTCGCCGGCGGCGACAACTCCGTACGTGGCTTCAGTTACCAGTCGATCGGCCCGGAAAATGTTTATGGCCGCGTCATCGGCGGCAACAACCTGATCGTCAGCAGCAGCGAAGTGGAACATTACTTCACCCGACAGTGGGGGATGGCCGTCTTCGTTGACGCCGGCAACGCATTCGACGGGACCGACTTTCACCCCAGAGTGGGCACCGGTTTGGGCGTACGCTGGCGTTCGCCGGTAGGGCTGGTTCGTGTCGACGTGGGGACCCCGGTCAACGACTCGCAACGCCATGGGCTGGAGTTGCATCTCGTCATCGGTCCGGACTTGTAAGAGTGATGAGATGAGCACAACCCCGCAAACTCCATCTCGTCCACATTCTCGCTGGCTGCGCTGGTTAGGTGCAGCCAGCTTACTCGTGCTGGTCTTGCTCGCCGGCGGTATCTATTGGCTGCTTTGCAGCGCCTCCGGGCTTCGTTTTGCACTGGCACGCGTCGAAGGCCTGACCAACGGTGCACTGCAGATCCAGCGCGCCCAGGGTCGACTGATCGGCCCGCTCGATGTCGTCGGCGTGCACTACGACGATGGTCAGGGCACGGTGGTGAATATCAGCAAGGCGAAACTGGACATAGGCCCGTGGCCGCTACTGCACAAACAGCTGCACGTATTGAACCTGGATGTGGATCGCATCGATGTGGCGCTGCCCAAACCTTCGCCAGAAAACACGTCGAGCTCCCATGGTTTCTCGTTGAAGCCGCCCATCGCGCTGACGCTGGATCAGGCGCATGTCGGCCCAGCGACGGTCACCCAGGACGGACACAATGTGTTTGCATCCTCCCGTCTCGACCTGGCCGGTAGCTGGACCGATGCCGGGGTGGCCGTGAGCCGGCTCGCGCTCGACGCACCTGATGGCCACGTCAGCCTTGTCGGTCAGGTCGGCATCGGCAAAAAATTTCGTGGCAACGGCCATGCCGTCGCCACGTGGAAAATCGGTGACAACACCTATGCCGGCACGCTGACGGTGCAGAGCAATGGACGTCTGGCAAATATCGAACTTGCCCTCGCGCAACCTGTCACCGCCCACTTGCAGGTCAACCTTGACCAGCGCAATGACTTTGCCTGGACTGGAAAGCTCGATGTCCCGTCGTTCAATCCCACGCTGCTCATAGGTGAAAGCGCGCTTGAAAATCTCGCACTGAGCGTACAAGGCACCGGCGACCGTCGTGGCGGCATGTTGAACGGATCGGTTGACCTCAACGATTACCACCTCTTGCTGCAACCTTTGCAGGCGCACTTCGACGAGGAATTCAAGACGCTCACGTTGCAGCAACTGCAACTCGCTTCGTCGCGGATTAAAGGAACGTTGAATGCATCAGGTGTGATCCAGCTGAGCGCAAGACCCATCAGCGCCGACCTTGCCGTAGTCTGGGAAAACCTCGAGCTGCCCGCCGAACTGGTAGGCCAACGACTCGACAGCCATGGCAAGCTGGCCGTCAGAGGGAGCGCAGAGCAGTACCACGCCGATGGTGATGTGGACATCGGCCCGCCCGGGAAGCTGGCGAAACTCGCGTTGAACCTCGATGGCACACCACAACAAATCCTTCTGCACACACTGAAGTTGCAACAGCCCCAGGGTGATCTGGATGCCAGCGGCACACTCAGCCTGCAACCGCAATTGGCATGGCAATTCCAGGCAATCACCCATGCCTTCGATCCCGGCCAGTTGTTGTTTGGATGGCAGGGATCGTTGAACGCCGACTTCTCGACCAAAGGCATCCTGGCCAGCAGTGGACCGGATGTCACACTCGAACTACGCAAACTCGATGGTCAGTGGCTGCATCGTCCACTGCATGGCGACGGCCGGCTGCATCTTTCGCCGAATCGCGTCGTCGATGGCACGCTCAATCTCGTTTCCGGCGGCAGCAGCGTCAGCGTCAAGGCGAAGCCGGGCGATAGCAACAATGCCAACGTCACGCTGTCCATCGCCTCGCTGAATGATTTCCTTCCAGCTACGCAGGGACGTCTGGATGGCCAATTCAATGTACGCGGCAAAGTACCGAAACTTGCCGTGGACGGAACCCTGCAAGGTCAATCAATCGTCTGGCAGGCACAGACGATTGGCGAACTGCAGCTGCTGGCGAACATCCCTGACATCAGCGCCCCCGGTGGAAAACTCGACCTCGTCGCAACGAATATCCATGCGGGCGGCCTTGCGTTTCAGGCCGTACACCTGGATGGCTATGGCAACGCCGCACAACATCATTTGTCGCTGACGCTGCAGGGACAGCCCTTGTCCGCCGATCTTGCGCTCAGAGGATCGCTCAAGGGTTCGGCCTGGAACGGCACGCTCTCGACTCTCACCCTTGACCTGCAAGGATTGCCGCGTTGGCACCTGCAGCAACCTTCGCGACTGGGCTGGAATAACGGCATCGCAAACCTCGCCGAACTTTGCCTCACAGCCGGCGAACCCACGCTTTGCCTGAGTGCCAATCGGGACAAGTCCGGCAATATCGATGCGAACTATCGTCTTCACGCCGTTCCGCTGGCCCTTGCGATGAGTGCCGTCGCTACGTCGGACCTGCCCTTGCGCGCCGACGGTACGCTGGAGGGCAACGGTAAATTGCAGTTCAGCGCCGCAGGCAGCCTCAACGGCAATGCCTCGATAACGTCATCGCGCGGCAGCGTCACCTATCTGGATCAACCTGACCAGCCCCTGCTCACCTATGGCAACATGACTTTGACGGCCAAGCTGAGTCCTTTGAGTCAGCAGGTGATTGTGCACGCCAATCTCAACAGCACAGGCCGTCTCGATGGACAACTCGGCATCAACGGCACGCAGCAGGTGTTGGATGGCCAGATCAGTCTGCACCTGGACAGCCTTGCGTTTATCGAGTTGCTGACCCCGCACATAGCAAAAGTAAAAGGTCAGCTGGATGGCAATTTCCGCCTGGGTGGCACACTCGCTCAGCCAGCAGTGACCGGACAAGCCGGCGTGGAAAATTTTGCCGCTGAACTGCCGGACATGGGGCTCAAGCTTGCACAGGGTCGCCTTGGAATCAGCGCCGGCAATGCTCGGCAGCTGCGAATCACCGGCAGCGTGCAATCCGGGCAAGGCACCCTGGCGATCGACGGCATCGCCGATCTGAACAAGAATGCCACCAGCACGATCACGCTCAAAGGCCAACGCCTGACTGCGGTGGATATTCCCGCCGCCAAAGTGGTGGCGTCACCGGATCTGATCATTCGCCGTGATGCGCAAGGCATCAATGCCACTGGCTCCGTACTGCTCGATAGTGCCGACGTCAACGTGGACAAAATGGCCGGCGGCGCCGTCGGCAAAGCGTCTCCCGACGTGGTGGTGGTTGATCGTCTGCAGCCTGCTGCAGGCAACTCCAGGCTTCCGATATCCGCATCGGTAAAGGTCGATCTCGGCTCGCATACACATCTCGTCGGCAAGGGCCTGGATGGCCATCTCACCGGCGTACTCATGGTCAACGAAAAGCCGGGTTACAACACCACCGGCCAGGGACAGGTCAACGTAGCCGGCACCTACAAGGCCTATGGTTACGATCTGAATATCCAGCAAGGACAGCTGCTGTTCGCCAGCACCCCGATCGACAACCCCGGGCTGAACATTCGCGCTGAACGCAAACTCAATCCCAACGCCACTGTCGACGATGGCCAGCGTGTGGGTCTGCAGATTACGGGTACGGCTGAGCGCCCGGTGCTCAATGTCTTTTCCAACCCCGTGATGGAACAATCGGACGCATTGGCTTATCTGGTCACCGGCAAGCCGCTTTCGCAGGCAAAAGGTGGCGAGGGCAACATGGTCGGTGCGGCCGCACAAGCGTTGGGCTCAGCGGCTGGTAACCGGTTGGCCAAAAATATCGGCTCGAAGATCGGCGTGGACGACGTGGGCGTTGCCAGCAGCGATGCGCTGGGCGGCAACTCGGCATTTACGGTCGGCAAATACCTCTCACCGCGGCTTTACCTCAGCTATGGCGTTGGTTTGTTCCAGTCGGGCCAGGTACTCACCATGCGCTACCGATTCACCAAACGCTGGAACTTCGAGGCGGAGAACGCCACCGACTTCAGCCGCGCAAGCTTGAATTACCGCTATGAAAAATGAGCGCCGCCAGCATCGCCGAATGATGGTGCCGACGACCAGTTGACACTCACTGCACTCATGACACCCCATGCTAGCGACGACTTTTCGGCACTGACAGCCGCCGTTCAAGTCGCAACGCCATACTAAAGTGGAAGTATTGATTCGATGGGTCGAATGACTGAATCAGCTTTTTCTTATCATTTCGAACCCGCCTGCAATGTTTACAAGCCATTGCAAAGAGTGGACCGAACCACGCACCATAAACACCGGGGAGATTGTTGTGATGAACAGCAAGTCATGGATACGAAATGCCACTGGCGCCTTGTTCTGCGCCAGCGCGGTAGCTTTGGTTGGCTGCAATAACAGCCAGCCACCTGCATCGGGAACACCAGCCAATTCGGCGACTGCCGCAGCGCCAGCATCCAGCGCGCCAGCACCGGCTGGCTCCGCCGCGCAGGCAGCCGCGCCCTACACGCCACCGACAGCGGACCAGCTATACCAGCTGGTCGCACCGATCGCCTTGTTTCCGGACAACCTGGTAGCGCAAGTGCTGGCCGGATCGACCTATCCCGACCAGATCACCGCGGCAG
>Ga0302235_10000197_pt1 | contig 51863 bp, 47 predicted proteins | sample II_Palsa_N3_3_FD_193577 | JGI IMG/M metagenome (GOLD analysis project Ga0302235, IMG submission 193577) | Peat permafrost microbial communities from Stordalen Mire near Abisko, Sweden - II_Palsa_N3_3 | ecosystem: Environmental > Terrestrial > Soil > Palsa > Peat permafrost | place: Sweden...
CGGGCCTCGTACTGGCGGTGGGAACCGCGCTGGCGCAGCAGAATCCCTCCGTTGCGCTCGATGAGCCTCATGACCTCCCTGGCTGTCATCAGTATAGTTTAGCGACTAACCATTTCAAGTGTATAGCAGATAAACACCATCGTGCACAGCATTTTGGGCCATCGTGCAGCGTGAGGGAGGACGTGCCGCTGCGCGGTGATTCCCGTAAGTCGGCGGACCCGGACCTGCCGGCCGGCATCACCAGGGGGTGGCGGTTACCTCGTCGCGACGCTCGACGTGCCCGTGTCCGTGGGCTGCCGCACGCACGGCAGCTGAAGGCATGCCGTTCTGGATCAACGAGAAGGCACTGCTCGACCGGGCGGGGTTTCGGTCCGTCGACGCGGTTGTTTCCGGACTGGCGGCCGCAGCGCTGACAACCCGGAGCTCGATCGGCTGCTGGCTGCGCTCGGTGCTCAGCGAGCTAATCCCCAGTACGCTAGAGGCATGATCTGGCGAGAGGAGGACTGAAGTGTACCGCGTGGACATTACCGCAGACCTCAACGACAGTCTCTCTTACGAGCCAGGGCGTACTCGCCGCCGTATTCAAGGCTGAGGAAATCGGCCAGGCGATCTTGGCCTATGGCTTCGGCACGGGCCGCGCTCACCAGGACGCGGTAGACATAAGTGAAGCACTTGCTTACGGCCCGTCCCGAACATGCAGCACCAGTGGGTGCACTCCCGGCGACGATCGTCAGCCCGGATGTCAACGTCGAAGGCCGGCATCGTAAAGCGCTGGCCTCACGCATCGGCGGACGCGGCAAGTGCCTCCCGTACTGTGGCGGCTAGGCCGCGGCCGTTCGTGCCGCCAGCATCGATGCCGGGATTGTAAATCGCTACCTGCAGGCCCACGGCGTGACCCGAGCGCACTGCCGTGCTCAGCGCCGACATCAGCTCATCCCAGGCCAGGCCGCCCGGCCGGGGATCATCTACCGCCTGCATGATCGTCTCGTCGAGGACGTCGGCGTCCAGGTGAATCCAGAAGCCGTCTTCCGGGCCCCCCTGCCGCGTCAGGTACTTCACCGCGTCGCGGGCAGCCGCGCCGACGCCGGCCCGGCGGACCTGGTCACGGTCAATGACCAGCATGCCTGCCGGCAGCGGCTGGCAGCCCCGGCGTTCCCGGTCAGCAGCGTCACGGCAGGCGAACACCACCACATCCTCAGCCCGTACCAGCGGCCGCCGGCCCTCGATGTCGGTGACGACGTCAGGGCCGAAGCCGGTCGCGAACGCAAGATCGCTCGCCGAAGCCGCGCCGTTAAGCGGATTGACCTCCGGCTGGTAGAAGTCGGCGTCACCGTCGATGTACAGCAGCCCGTAACGGCCGCGCCGGCGCAGCGCCAGCATCGTGCCGAGCAGGATAGAGCAGTCTCCCCCGAGCACGACAGGGAACTCTCCTTCGCCGAGCACCGCCGTCACCGCGTCGGCCAGCAACGGGGAGTAATCCCGGATCGCCTGCGGATTCATGACCTGCGTCCCGGGGTCACGGTCCGCGCTGTACCCGGCCGCCTCGACCCGGCCTGCCCGGCGAGCCGCCAGGCCGTCAGCCAGCCCGGCTGCGAGCAGCGCTTCCGGCGCGCGCTCGACGCCCAGATGCTCCGGGACGTGGCCCAGAGCAGACGGCGCCTCAACGATCGCGTACCTGGGCATCCACCCACCTCCTGCATCAGCCGCGGCAACCGCGGCGCTGCTCTGCCGGATCAATCACGTATTCGGCCAGCTCATCACCGCAGAACCCTGCTCCCAGCCGGCGTACCACCCGCTCCGGGCGGTCCGAGCCGCCGCGCCCTTGGGGGCCGCGGTCACGCTGCTCGGTGCCTGCCCGCACGCGGACAAGCCGTCCGCAGACGACCTGCGTGTCCGCGAGGCAGCCGACGTGGCCGCGGCGGTACACACCGCCCTCTCACAGCGGTGGCAGGTCGCCGAGGAACACCACCCGCCGGACGGGCACTGCTGGCGGGACGTGCAGCTGAGCGACATCGCCGTGCTAATACCCGCCCGCACGTCGCTGCCGCACCTGGAGGACGCCCTCGACGCGGCCGGCATCGCCTACCGGGCCGAAGCCAGCTCCCTGGTCTATCGCACCCGCGAGGTCCGCGACCTGCTCACCGCCGCCCGGGCAGCCGATGATCCCAGCGACCCGCTCGCGCTGGTCGCGGCGCTGCGGTCGCCGCTGTTCGGCTGCGGGGACGACGACCTGTGGACCTGGCAGCAGGCCAGCGGGCGGTGGAACATCCTCGCGCCGCTACCTGACATCGTGCCGGCCGGGCATCCTGTCCGGGACGCCGTCACCTACCTGCGGTGCCTGCACAAGGACCGGAGCTGGCTGGCCCCCAGCGAGGTCCTCGGGCGCCTCGCCGCCGACCGGCGCATGCTCGAGGTCGCTGTCGGCGGCCCCCGGACCCGTGACGTCTGGCGGCGGCTGCGGTTCGTCATCGACCAGGCCCGCGCCTGGTCAGAAGCTGAGCACGGCGGGCTGCGGGCCTACCTGACCTGGGCCGGGCGCCAAGGACAGGAAACCGCCCGGGTCGCCGAGGCGGTGCTGCCCGAAAGCGACACCGACACGCTGCGGATCCTGACCGTCCACGCCGCGAAAGGACTGGAATTTCCCGTCGTGATCCTGTCCGGGATGAGCAGTCGGCCCGGCGGACTCCGGGGCGGCGTCGAGGTGCTGTGGACTCCCGGGGGCGGCTGCGCGTTCAAGCTCCGTAAGGACGTCCAGACCGGCGACTTCGAGACAGCCAAGCCGATCGACGAGCAGATGGACTCCTGCGAGCGGGTGCGGCTGCTCTACGTTGCGTGCACCCGCGCTCGCGACCACCTCATCGTCTCGCTGCACCGCAAGGATCGGCAGACGGCACCGGATGCTGAAAGCAGCCGGACAAGCGCCGAACTGCTCGCCGGTGCCTGCGAAGGCGCGCCGTGCCAGATGCCGCTCGACGCCGCACCCGCTGGCACTGGGACCAGTCCCCGTTCCCGTCGAGCGACCCAGCCGCCGCCATACGAAGACTGGCACCGCGAAATTATGCGAATCCGCGAACGCGCGGCGCGGCCCGCAGCGATGAGCGCCTCACAGCTCGAAGGATCCCAGCAGAGCGCCGTGCCGCGCCCGGCCGTCACCGGCCGGCTTGGCGAGCCGGCTGACCCCGGACTCGCCAAGGACGCTCGCGACCTGGAACTCCCGCCATGGAACAAGGGCCGGTACGGCACCGCCATCGGCCGCGCGGTGCATGGGGTGCTGCAAACCGTGGACCTGGCTACCGGCCGCGGGCTCGACGACGCGGTCGCCGCTCAGGTCCTGGCCGAAGGCGTGGCAGACCACGCCGGGATCGTGGCCCAGCTGGCCCGCGCCGCACTCGGCTCGGCCGCCGTCCGGCACGCGGCGTCACGCCCGCACTGGCGCGAGACCTACGTCGGCACCGTCATCGGCGACCGGGTACTGGAAGGCTTCATCGACCTCATCTACCGCGACGACGGGCTCGTGATCATCGACTACAAGACCGACACCGTGCCCGTTGTCGCCCTGGACCACGGGTCGCCTTCTACCGGCCCCAGATGGGTGCGTACGCAGCTGCGCTCGAGGCGGCTACGCAAGAACCGGTCACACGGTGCATCCTCCTCTTCCTGTCGCCGGGCGGCGCTGTCGAGCGGACCGTCGAGGGCATCAAGGAAGCTGCGGCCCTTGTAGGGGACGCTGTGAGATCGGAGTGAACGCATGGACGCTCTCCCAAAGAGGACTTCGGAGAACTGACCACCCTATGAGAGTGCACCGCAACGATAGCTGCCCCGTGCATGCGCATGCCCTGGCCTGTGCGGGCCCGTAGGCCATAGGACGCTCGCTGGCCAGGCGATGAAGACGCTGGTTATGAGCCAGCCGAGTCGGCGGCTCGCCGATGATTGGCAACTGGTTGCGTTTGGCAACTTTGCCAGACGCAAGTGGTTACCATAGCCGTGTGGCATTGCGGGAGCTGTCCCGCCACGAGATTCTCCAAGCCGTGGCGGAGTATGACCGGCTCGGCCAAGACCGGTTTCTCGAAAAGTACGGGTTTGGCACGGCTCGCTCGTATCGGCTGGTAGTTGACGGTAAGACCTACGATTCGAAGGCAATCGTAGGCGTGGCACACGGTTTCCTCCCCGGCCAGGAACCACTCGCCGCCGGCGACTTCAGCGGCGGGGTGGCAACTGTCGGGCGCCTGCTGAACGGGCTCGGCTTCCAGGTGACGCAGGCGGTGTCTGGCCTGACAGCCGGGGAGCTGGTCGAGCTGCTCTCCGCGCTCCGGCTGTATCGGTCGCCGACCGGCCGCCAGGCGCTCTACCAGCCGCTGGCCCTGCTGTGGGCGGTCGGCCGTGCACACCAGGGTCTTGCGCGGATGGCACAATGGAGCGAGACGAAGGCCGCGCTCGGGAAGTTCCTCGAACGTCACGGGGAACATCCAAGGGCGCACTACCCAGTCGCGGCGCTGTACCACGCTGACCTGTGGGATCTCGGCGGTCCGCGGCCGGTGCCACCCGCGCACGGCGACGTGCCGCTGAGCTGGTTCACCAGGAACCAGCCTGCAAGCGGCCTGCCCGTACAGGTCTACAATCTCGTCCGGTACTCGGGAGAGGCCCGCGTCGCGGCCGCAGCCGCAATAGTGGATAAGTATCTTCTGGATGCCGACTATGACGCGATCCTGGCTGATGCTGGCCTAGCTGACTCTGACATCGCCGAAGATGAGGTCCCGGCCGGTGGCGTGATCGTGGCCAGGAGCCCGTTGGAAGAGGAGTATCGCCGCCTGTGCGGAATCGGGGCCGGTGCTGCCGACCGCGGCACCAGGCTTGGCCGACCGCGGGTAAGCGTTGACATTCTGCGCCTGGAGTCTGCGCGTCGCGCCGTGCTGCTGCGCAGCGAGGGGCACTGCGAGAGCCCGTGCTGCACGGGTGAGGCGCATGACATCACCGATGCCGATCACCCAATCCTGGAAGTCGATCACATCCAGGATCTCGCGAAGGGCGGCCCGGACCACCCAGAGCAGATGATCGCGCTGTGTCCGAACTGCCACGCGATCAAGACCCGAGGCCGTACCCGAGAGCGGCTGCGCCAGGAACTGTTCACGGTAGCCAGGCAACGGCACGAGGCGATCCTCTCACGATAGGAATGTGCCATATAGGAACATGTCAGTCTGTGCGACGCGGAACACTACGAAACGCGATAGCCCAAGCGAGTGGCAACGGCCGTAACTTCCAAGGACCCACCCTCGTTGCGCGCGCAGATTAAGGCGGAAGGAGCGGTGAGACTTCAGAGGCCATCCCGCGAGAGTAGCGGCCGGGGCCAATTCAGGTGACCACGCTCAACGGGGCGATGTGGGCAACATTAGGTGCGGCCGGATTCAACCCTGGAAGACCTCGTCGAGGTGCCACTCCAAGAACTGCCGCTCGGGCCGGTCGGCCCGCCGTTCGGGTAGCTCGATGAGCTGTCCTTCTTTAGCATAGAACTGGTCTCCGTTGCCGAAATCTTCCCGCAGGCGCGAGCTGACGCGCAGGCGGTACCTGGGGTCCACGCCGAGGTATCCGCGATCAAACATGGTGTGAATGTCTGACCTGAGCAGCAGTCCGTTGTCGAGCCGGTGCTCGCCGCCCGCGGTGACCGGGCGGATGTGGGCCGCCTGAAGAACCGGTGGAATGTGCGTACCGCTGATGGCGCAGCGACGGTGGTATGCATCCAGGACAACCGCCTGGAAGGACCGCTGGCCGAGCCGGTAGGGTGCCAGCCGCGGATCGCCGAACACTGGTCCCGGCCGGTGCCATGGCTGGCTGAAGTCCAGTTCCACCGTAGTGCCGAGGGTCAGTTGCAAAAGGTCGGCGAAGTACGGCGCCACCGATGGCTCGGCGAGGTCGTAGCTCTTGCCCTGCACGATGTTGCGGGCAAAGTGGGGCGGCGGCGGCGCGATGAGGTCTGGCGGGAAGAAGCAAACGTCGCGGACGAACAGGCAACCGATAACCGGGTCCTCGGTTGCGCCGATCGGGGCGCGCCGGTAGCGACCGATGCGGGCCCGCATCTCCTCCACACTGCCGACCCCGTTGGCGTCTCCGAAAACGTCCCATGCTTCGGAGACCCTCAGCCGCGCCGAGTCGCTGAAGAAGCCCCCGCCGACCAATTTGTTGTGCGGGTAGTGGGTCTTGAAGAAGAACGGCTCACCCGGGGCCAGGATACGAAACTCGCGGGCACCGCTGGGCTGCCAGAAATTTACCTCTGTCACCTCGGGCCGCGCAGCCAGGAAGTGATACCAGTTGTTATCGGTTACTCCCACGTAGGCCCGCACAAGGGTTATTGTGCACTAGCGGCGCCCCAGCTTCTTCGAATTCGGTGATACCGACAAGATCTTTGGCGCCTATTAGGGGAAGCCGCAGAAAGTTCAGGCCGCGGGACTGGCGCAGGCGCTTACACGAGTGGGATCGGAGAGGGCGAGCTCTGGGCATGATCGAACAGCTGCCGGTGGAGATAGCGTAGCGGGCTTAACCGCTCCGCCGCCCCACCCGCCTCGACGAATTCATACCCGGCCTGCTCGCCATCCTTCAGTGTGATCGCCGCGACCTCGAGCACGTTGGCGCCGAGGTCGGCCAGGTCGGCTTGTACGTCGGATCATCCACCAGCAGGACCCGCCGTCCTCGTCGCGGAACAAACGCACCGGCCGCCATCCGCTTCCGCGCCAGCGAAGCGATGTACTAATCCGGTGGAAGGAGCGGTGGAACTCCAGAGTTATCCCGCGAGAGTAGCGCGAAGAACCGGAGAGCACCCGCCGAACCGCCGCCATCGCGGCCGCGCTCGCCTGCTCGATCCGCCGCCCTCAGGAATCGAGAGAGGGTTGCCCGTGAATGATGTCGCGTAGCTGGGCTGGCGTCGGCCAAGGTGGTTTTCTGTGGATCATGCGATGACAGTTGCTGCAGAGCAGAGCTAGATCGCGGATGGTCGTGGCGCGTTCGCCGGTTTGATGCAACGGCTCCACGTGGTGGCATTCGATGAAGCCCTGGCCCCGATCGCCGTAAGTCTGCTCGAAGTCAAAGCCGCACGCTTCGCACGCGAGCGCATCGCCGCGAGCCTGAACGCTGCGGATCTTCTTCTCGCGTAGCGCAGGCTTCCGCTCCCATACTCTGTGCAAGCGCAGCAGGTATCGACCCTCAAGGACGCTCTCGTACTCGTCGCCGACAAGCTGGGAGACATTCTCTGGTTCGTCCCGCTCCGCAGCTTGACGCAGACTCTGCGCATAACGATGCATCCGCCCAAGATCGTCCAGAAAATCATCGAGGACTTCCTTGTCCAGCTTGTTGCCGTTACTTGGAGGCCCCACGTAGTCGGGGTGAACGGTGGCAATGTTGTTGGTCTTACGAGCTACGCCGGCGGCGTTGCGGAAGTTTGGCAGCCTGGCTTCGAGGGGGTGCATCGACATCCGCTGCAGCAGGCCTGAAAGCTTTTGAACGCGGGCATCGCTTTCGCCGAGCTGACGCCAGCCATTCTGAGCAACTAGATCGCACGCCAGGACGATCTCTTCCCACTCCCAATCGATCCTGTGCGGCCCGTCTGGCATGTTCTGATGGTAAGCGGTTGCGCTCGGCAACGCGTTGCGTTTGGCAACAGATTGTCACCCAGCATTCCCAGCCGGGGCATCGGCTTCGTGCTAATTTCCGGAGCGTTCAGCGACGATCTGGCAGCCTTCTTCCATGCAGCCAGATCGCCACTCCCATCGAGGGCGCCGTCACTGTCCAGCTCGCTGAGTTGGACAACGTTGCTCGACGTCGGTTGGTGGATGCGTGATTCGACCAGGCCTGTGATGGGCGAAAGGCGTGCTGCGGGCTGGATCGCCGAGATGGGCGGCGGAAGTATCCGGCGACTTCGTAGTGTCGCTGCATTGGTTACGGGGGAGAACCTGCGCCCGACTCCACATAATGGCGAGCCGAGCGACGCCAAGGATCTCACCCGTACGGAGCCCGGTCCGTTACGAGCACATATTTACGGATCCGATCCACCGACCCCTCAAGCCGACAGGGTGCCGGGGCAGCTGGAGAGTCTCCTTGCACATCCGCCGCGTGCAATCGAGGGTCAAACGCGGCGGAGGCATCCCGTCACATAGAGATCGGTGACGTGGTTACGGATGGCGCGTGGCTGGGGGCCGCCGCGGATCAGGATGCCACATTCGAGGTTGGCTTCCATCGCGGTGCTTGTGAGGTTCGCGCTGCCGACGAGGGCCACGCGGTCATCAACGACGATGATCTTCGCGTGCAGCGAGGCGCCCCGCGGGCGCTGGGCCTTCGGCCAGTGCAGGCGGATCGCGTCAAGGCCGGGGAACGGCGTGCTCTCCGCGGAGTACGAGCGGTTGTCCGCGTGTGTCTCGGTCACCAGGGTGATCGACACGCCGCGAGCACTTGCCGCCTCCAGGGCAGCCTTGATAAGACGCTCCCTTTGGACGGCGAAACTCACCAGAAGGATCTCCTGCTGGGCTTCCGAAATTAGGTCAACGACGGCCGCAGCGGTGAGGCGGCTGGTCGTGACCTCCGACTCGGGTCCTGTCCAGACCACCTCCACAGACTGGTGCCGGTGTCCTCGCTCGACCGCGCTGGCCGCGCCGGCGAGCGATCCGGCGAGGAAAGCCGGATCGGCACTCGTGAGCCGGGCAATGAGCTGATCACAGGCACTGCGCAAGACGGGTGCCGCCGTCGCGGCGCGCAAGGTACGGACGGCGGGAGCACCCTCGGCGGCAGCCCGGGCAAGCTGGCGGACATCTGAAGGCGGCAGGTGCTCGGCGACATCGCTCGCCCAGTCCGCGTCATCGAGGTGAACCCGGGCCGATTTCATACGGTGAATGCGAAGCCGTCGTGGGTCAGATCGGCGAGCACGGCCCGGTCCAGCCAGCGGTTGCCGGCCTCACAGCTGGTCTCGGACGCGAATAGGCATGCATGGCACGCTGCCGCATGCAGCACCGCGGACGGATAGATCGGGACGTGCTCCGCGCACAGCGGGTCGGAGGAGCAATGCAACGCGTCCTCAAGCGCCTGGCCGAGCAGCCGCTCCAGGTGCCGCCATTCGCCAAGCGCGACGAGCCCGCCGAGGGTGCCCTCGCTGTCGCTGGCGGCGGTTGACAGCAGCAGGCCGGCCGTCGGGGCCTCCGGCGTGCCGAGGTAGATACGCTCCCGCAGACTGGCAGAGGAATACCCGCATTCAAGCGCGACCTGGCGGATCAGTATGTGGCTGAGGGTGTGCATGAGGGTAAACCGGGCGATCGGGAAGTTGGCGTGCGGTGTCTGCTCGCGATCCAATGCCCACTGGCGGTAAGCCGAACGCAACCGCTCGATGTGCTCGTGCCCGGCCACAGCCGAGGCCCAGCCCGCGACCATGTCCTCACGCAGCTGCAGGAAGATCCCTTCGCCGCGCTGCTCGACGGCCGGCACCCACTCGGTGCTCCCCCGGGTGAGCGAGACCCGGCGGACCGGCTGGAGGTCGTCCCGCTCGGGCGCGGACAGGCGGGTAAAACCTACTAGGGCCCGCACCTCGCGCAGCCGCCTGACCAGCACTACCTGGTCGAGCAGCCGGTCATAACCCGGCGGGCTGAGCGTGGGCGTCGCCCGGAAGTCCGCGTCCTGGCGCTCCGTCGTGGGGCGGGAAAGCAGCTGCCATTCGGCGTCGCGCAGGTCGGCCGCCTGCGGCGCAAGAGCCGGGCCGCCGATGGCACGCAGCTTTTCGATGCATCCCCATACGTCGGCGATCGGATGGCTGCGCAGCCCGCGCAGCGCGTCCATACCGTCGATGATCGCCTGAACCACCTCGGGTCCCGGCTGGGCGCCAAGGATCTCCCACTGCGCCGCGATCATGTCCTCGACGGTGTGACCCTGCGGCAGGTGCAGGGCGCTCGCGGTCACCCCGAACCAGAGGTTGCTCGCCCCCAAGACGATCATCCGGAGAGGCTTCCGGCATGGGTAGAAGCGCTGCAGGTGCGGGTGCCTGCCGCGGCAGGCAGGAAGTCTCTCCCAGCCGCTTCTGCCCACCGCTTCCTGCAGATTACGGCTGTGGCCGCAGGTGCAGCGCACAGTTACCCGCGGTCCCAGCGTGCTCGCCGCATCCGACATGGAAAGCTGCGGCCCGTCACACAGGCCCTCCGTCCGGGTGGCGTGCACGAACTCCACGTAAGGGAAATCGTCCAGGTGACCGTCCTCGCAGACGACCATAAACCGTGCAGTCACGCAGGCGCGGCGTCTGGCCACCGGGATCGGGCCCTGCCTCGGGCAATGCGCGTGCACGAATTTGGCTAGGTCGGGCCGCCGACCGTAGCGGTGCACGAGCTCGAACTGCCCGGGCGGATCCAGCGGCCCGAGCCGGTGACAGCGCGGGCAACGGACCCACCGGGGAAATGGCGTCACGGGAACGCCGACCCTGGTAAAAGCATTGTCCTTCTCCACCGGATCCCACGGGGCGTGGCGGAGCGCACGCACCTGGAACCCGAGCACCCGCCGGACGGCGTCGAGCAGCCTTGGCTCCTCGACCGCGTCCTGATGCTCCGGATTCCAAGCGTCCAGGCCCCGGACGATCACGCTCATGGACGGCAGATCGACCGTCGCGCCGACACCCGTGGTCGTGATGAGATGGCTAGGCCGCGCCTGGCCGATCCGGGTGGGATCGCGGCGCTGGCCGACACTGGGCGTCGCGGGGATGGTCATGACCCGGCTCCGGTGGCGCGATCGTAGCTCCAGTCCGGGGCCTCGGGCAAGCTGCGGTCGTCCCGGTCGAGCTGCAGGATGACCTCGGCCTCGACCTCGCGCAGGCTTAGCGGAGCAGACCAGAGGTCCCAGCTGCCGACATCCGGATTACGAAGCAGCCCCACCACGTCAGCGCCTTCCTCGTAGCCGAGTCTGCCTGACCTGATCGCCCGCCGATGGCCACGCCAGCTGTCGAGGCGATGCATCAGCTCACTGCCGACCTGCTCCGCACGCGCCTGGTCGTGAGTGACCAGGGCGGCGCGCTGCTTGATATCGCTGATCAGCTCATCCACTGCCTGCCCGGACAGCGGGACGCTGTTCGCGGCGACGTTGGGCAACGCTGCGATGCCCGCATGCCGTAGCGCGGTGACCAGGACCCCGGTCAGTCCGCGGTCGAGAGCCCGGTCGCTATACGGCGTAGTGGTCAGCCCTTCAACCTGGAGCCCGAACGTCGCGTGGTCATAACCGAACGACTCGTAGTGCGCCAGATCACGCGGGCGGCTCCACTGGTAGATCGTGACCACCAGGCCAGGACGGCGCGGGTCGCGGCCGATCCGCGAGGTGGCCTGGATGTATTCGGCAGTGTTCTTGGGCTGCCCGGTGACCACCATCAGACCGAGCCGCTGCACGTCGACCCCAACCTGCAGCATGCTCGTAGCCAGCAGCACGTCCAGCGGCCGTATGCGTTCCGTCATCCGATCGCGGGCAGCGGGATCGCTGCGGAACTCATCCAGGGCGGCGGTCGAGTCAAAGGCCGGCTCGAACGGCCGCTCCAGCTCGGCCAGGTTCTCCGCGATCCTGCTGCTCGGCATCCGCCCGGTCAGCTCATCGACTCGCGGCCGTCGCCTGCGGGTACGCACCTGCTGGCTGGCCAGGCGATCGGAGACGTCATCCTCCACCAGGCGGCGCATCCCGGCCAGCTCACGGGTGGAAGTGAAGTAGTCGACCACCGTCATGTAAGGGTCCGCCAGGTTCCCGTACCGGTCAAGCAGGTACTGGGCATGCTCCATCAGCGCGGAGACGACGCGGATTTCCACCGACTTCAGCCGCTCCCCTGGCGCGAGCACACCCCGGTATCGCCGGCCCGGGGTGTCCTTCGATGGCCTGACGGTGGCGGAGAAGAACGTGTCACCCGCGTCGAGCACCGGCGGCGGGAACACCGCGAGCCGACGGGCGAACACCTGCTCGGCCTGGTCGGCGGCCCGCCGCACGGTGGCCGTAGAGGCCACGAGCACTGGCCTGATGACCTGGCCGCCTTGGGACCTGCTGCACAGCCGGTCGACGGCGGTCTCGTACAGACCAACCATCGAGCCGAGCGCATCGCTGATCAGGTGCAGCTCGTCCTGGATGATCAGGTCTGGCGGACGCAACCTCATGACCGGCCGCACCTCGGCGGCCGGAAGACCGCCATCCGCGCGGTGCCGGGTGCGGCAGAACGACTCGAAGTCGGGGTTCTGCCAGCCATGCCGGGTGCATTCGGTAGCGACGAGGCCGAACAGCGTCGCCGTCGCCGCCTTCCATGGGAGCTGGGCGAGCTTGTCCACAGTGGCGATCACTAGGGATGGCGTGAGCCGGTAGATCTCCTCGTCCACTGTGAGCACCGGCAATCCCTCATCCGGCGACCGGCGCGAGGTGAATGGACAGTCGCCCTCGGGGTCGCTGCAGAAGAGCAGCACCCGGCGGCGCAGCCGGCTAGTCCTGAGGTCGCGGCCGCCGGACAGGCGAGAACCGCACCAGGGGCAGACGGCGAGCTGCAGCGGCCCGCCGAGCGCCCGGTCCGACCCGCTGGCCGTGATCTGGCGGTCGGCCTCGTCCCAGGTGTTCGGCGTCACTCTGGAGCCGACCCACAGGCCGATCCGGAACGGCGTCGTGCCCCACCGGGTGTCCCCGGCGGCCAGCCGTTCCCTGCGCAGCCACTCGCACGCGCAGATCAGCGCGGAGGCACGCTGGAACTGCTGGGCGGTGAGCAGCCGCAGCGTGTACCGCATCAGCACCGCGACGCCGCGCGTCCCGTCCCTGGCATCCTCCCCGGTGCCGACGACGCCCTGCAACCGCCTGATCGCGAACGTGTACGCGGCCAGCCCGAGGTACGCCTCGGTCTTGCCCCCGCCGGTCGGGAAGAACAGCAGCTGCACTTGTGCGTCATCGGGGTCGACCGCGCCCCGGTGCGCGTCAGGGTGGCCGGGATCGGTCAGCCCGGGTAGGCACAACAGCACGAACGCCAGCTGAAACGGCCGCCAGCTCCGGTACTTCGGAACGTCGTACTCGCGCAGCAGCGCGGACACGTCGTCAGCATCTGCCGAGGCCAGCCGAGCCCGCACCACCTCGCTGCGCACTCGCTGCAGCGCCATCGCCTGGTTCGCAAACCGGAACGCCTCGCGCGCGATCCCGTTGTCGCGCAGCATGCCGATCGCCCGTTCCAGCCGGTCGGCTACCTCGCGGGCGAGCTCGAGCGCATGCTCCCCGGCCGGAGCGTACCGTGCCACCTCCGGGTCAGCCAGCCTGCCCTGCTGGGCTTCCAGCCATCGCCAGTACTCGGTGACCAGGGAGCGCAGCGCCCGGACCAGCTCCTCCCCACCCAGTTCCGGGCTGCCAAGCCGCGCCATGTCCAGCACCAGCTTCGGTACCTTCCCCGGTACGACCAGCGGCACCTCGGCTTCCGGGAAGCACGTGGTGGACAGCTTCCACGCGCGGCGCTCGCCGTCACGGACAAAGGCGTCTACCGCGCACTGGCGGCCGTTGGCGTACAGTCGCCGGTCCCGGTTCAGCAGCTCCAGGTGCAGACGCTCGTCGTCGCGCCCCGGCACAGGCTCGTCCAGGTCGGGATCGTTGTGTCCGAGGAAGATCGCGGCGTTCCCGTCAAGCGCGGTCACGGTCAGCCCGGCCTGGTACAGCCGTGCCACGTCGGGCGTCTTCACAGCCCCGCGCTGCCCATTCACCAGCGCCAGCTCCACAATCCGGCGCGCCCCCCGGTGCCGCACCGTGTAATGCACGGTGACACCCTCCTGCCCGGCGTCCGGGGCCTCGTAATCCGAGTCCTCCGTATCGAGCGGAATCTCGACTGATCCCCCGGCCTGTACCCGGTGCCACGTCATGCTCGGCCGCCCTGTAGGCGTCTCATGAACCTCGGAAAGCGCCTGCTGGTACCGTCCCCAGAAGGCTTCAACATGGATCACATGCACGTCGGAGGGAACGCTGAACGCCAGTCCGATGGCTGAGGCCGCCATCGATCCCGAACGGACGGTGGTTTCACTTTCGGCAACTTCCTCGCCACCAACGCCGTCGCCCGCAGAGACCTCCAGGTCCACCAGGGAAGGATCGTCCTCCTCGGCGTCGACTACCTCACCTGGCTCTGCGTCGACAGGCTCCGAGGGCGGCAGCCGCGGCACGAGCCGCCCGAGTAGGTACCGCTCGGCAGGCGACGTACGCGGCGGCAGTTCCTCCTCCGGCCCGTCCCACGGCCCGAGCAGGTCCCGCTCCAGCAGGTCCTCCAGCTCGGCACGAACCCCGAACGATGTGGGGGTTTCCTCGGGAATCGTCACGGGTTCTCCAGCTTGTATCGCCGGTGGTTCTCCTCAAGCAGCCGGTCAAGCAACTCGAACCGGGCCTCCTTGCTCACCGTCCACCGAATCCCGATTTTCGTCGGATGATGGCCTATCTTCAGGTCCAAGTCGTCCCAGCCATAAGCCCGCATGACGGCCCTGTCGATGTCCGCATGCAGATCACGAAGCACCCAGATAGCCTCGTCGTGGCAGTCCGGGTCATGCACCTGGTTATAGGTGCGGGTAAGACCCCAGCCTCGCTGCAACATCAACTCCCGCCGAACCCCATCAAGCTGACGCCCAAGCGCCTCCAACTCATCCGTCGGATCAGGTCGTGGCAGCGTGAGGAACACATCCGATGGGGCGTACCTAGTACCCGCGCCAGCTCCGATAGTTGACGTGTACCGCATCACCCACAATGCCATGTAGAAGAACGTGATCGCTGCTGAGGATCCCGCCGTGGCGCAGCGCTTTGATTCGCCGGTTCCGGTTACGGGCTGTGATCTTTGACGGGCTGCGTGCCTGATGCCTTTGCTGGCCGGATGCGCGGCGGTGCCGCGACGCGCCGGTGCGGATGCCGGTATCGGCGGGAGGCTCCCGGTAGAAGAGGAAGTGACTAGCAACCTGTTCCGCGCGGGAGCCTCCTCATGCCCTTTTACCCTGTCACGCCGCCTGATGTCACGTCGGCCTGCGCCGGAGATGCCCCGTCGGGCCTGCCCTGGCAGGCGGGAATGGTCGCTGTCCGGGTGGCGGATCTGGCGTGGCCGGCCGGGCGGGGGCGGGGGGAAAGCGGCCGCTCGGCGCTGGTCGTGGCGGGGGCGGGGAAGATCCGCACCGGGGATGTGGTGGTGTTCTGCAAGCCGGTGGCGGTCGCGCCGGCGATGGTGCGCCGCGACGGGCGGGTGCAGGCTCAAGGGCATCCAGCGGATCACGTCCGCCTCGGCGTGGCCGAGGAGAGGCTGGACGCCCTGGCCGGCAGGCCGGGCGTGATCAGCGAGATCGCCGCGTCAGCGGTGCTGGGCGGCACGGTGAAAGGGACCGCGCGGCGGACGATGACGTCCGCGCTGGCGATCCGGTTCATCCTGCTGATGACGCTGATGCCGGCGGATGCGGACTACGCCGGGGTGATGGCAGCCCTGCTCGGGGACCTGGCCGGCGTGCCGTGGCAGCGGCCGTACCAGCTGCCGACCGCGACGGTGGCCTCCACCTGGCGAGATGCGCTCGGGCCCGTCCCGCTGGAGCAGCTGCGGGACCTGCTGCTGGCCGGCATCGACGCCGAGCACCGTGATCACGATTACCGGGCCGTTACCGTCGGGAACCTGGACGTGGGTTCGATCGACGGGTCGCTGACCCGGGTCCCCGATACCCCGGCGAACCGCCAGGCGTTCGGGTCGGCCGGTACCGCGGATGATTCCTCCCCGTATCCCCAGCTGAGGGAGCTGCGGCTCGGCAACGCATCCACCCGCGCCACCCTGGCGGTGACCTGCGGCCCGTCCGGTGCCGCGGCCAGCGGCGGGCGGGACAAGGGAGAAGCGGAGCAGAAGCTGCTGGACAAGGCCCTGGAAAGCTATCCTCACCTGTTCACCGCTGACCGGATCTGGGTCATGGACAGGAATTTCCCCGGCGCGCCCCGGATCTCCCGGATGCTGGCGACCGGCACGCATGTGCTGATCCGCGTCCGGGACGGCATCACGCTGAACCGTGCCGGGGATTTCCTGCCCGACGGCTCCTACCTGGCCGGACTGTCCGGCGGTGGCGTCACGCTGACCGTCCGCGTGATCGAGTACACCGTCAGCGTCGCCGGGCGGGACGCGCCCGAGCTTTTCTGCCTGATCAGCGACCTCACCGATCACGCCGCCTACCCGGCGGGCGTCCTGGCCGCCGCGTATCACTGGCGGTGGATCGGGTCGGAAACAGCATTGAAGGAAGCCAAGTCCGCGATCAGCGGCGCCGGGCCATCCACCGGGCCGATGCTCCGGTCAGCTTCCCCCGCCCTGATCGCGCAGGAACACGCCGCCTGGGTGACCGCCGCCGAGCTGGCCCGCGCGGCAGCCCGGGCCGCCGCGGCGATCGCCGTCCCCGCCCGCAAGGGCAAGCGTGCCGGCCAGCCCGTCCACCCCCGCGAGATCTCGTTCACCGCCGCGCGCCGCACCGTCATCACCACCACCCGGGCCGGGACGGCCACCGCCAGCCTGCCTGCTTCCGCGATAACCGCGAACCGCGACAGTGCCCTGGCCAGCCTGGCCCGCCGCCGCGTCGACATCGACCGCAACCGCCACCGCGACCGCACGACCAAGGCCCGGCTGAGCTTCCCGCACGGCGGGCCGCGCGTGCCCGCGCTCACCGCACGGGCCCAGATCAGCGTCTGCGTGCCCGTCGCCGCCTGACCCTTTCCCAGCACGCCGCACCCGCCGGCCCGTGGAACCGGCCGCAGCCCGGAGCGACAGCCGGGCTGCGGCCATGCCCGCCCACCGCAGTCACTTTCCGTCGAACACCCCGCAGGCCACATCGGACAGCGCAGCGTCCGCCCGGAACGTCCGATCACGCTCTTCTACATGGCATTGCGGCCTGCCCGCCAGTTCGGGAAGGGGTTGAGTGTCATGGTCGGAGGCAAGTCCAGGCCAGTCATGGCCGCATTCCCGAGGCCCAGTAGGTCCCATAGTCGAAACACCACGATAACCGCTCTGTTTATTTGGCGGCGGATAAACTCCGCGGCCCGCGGCGTGCTTTCATGCTGATTTCGGGCGCCCTTCATTACGGACGGCCAGGCCGGCCTGCCCGGTCTGTTCTCCGCCCGGGACCTGCCGCTGGCCGGGGTGGTCGAGCGAGGTGCGCTCGGCGGAAGACTGATCGCTTACATAGAGCTATAGCGTAATTGTACTTGCCGAGTTACATCTGGTTACCTGTGGATGTCTTGTGCATAAGCCAGTGGATAACGGCCGCAGGGGGCGAATAAGTGCCTTTGTCCTGTGGACATCGTGTGGATAAAGAAAAAACTAAAAGTGAATTGTGGCAGACCCTTGCGTGACGCTCACGAAGGCAGTAGAAATATTTTCACCGTCGGAAACGGGCGCCATCTGAGGGCAACCTCGGAAACGTGAAATGGGCCGGGAAACCGGTACATCGCGCGGGTGTCTGGCCCCGGCGGGCGGCGCGCAGCGCCGGGGACGCCGGGCAACTGGCCGATCCGGGGCGGCGAGGCCAGGCAAGGCCCCCTCCATCTCATACATGGAGGGGGCCTTGTTGCATTCTGCCCGACAGAGGGGTTTTGGCCAGCACGCCGCGCCGGCTAACGCGAACGAGACGCCTCAGCCGCCGATCATCGATCTCGCGTTGAAGGCGGGGAAGCCGAGGAACTCCCGCATCACGTCGGCGACCCGCTGGATGCGCACCGCGTCGACCGGCCCGACCGGGTAGCTGTCCAGCGTCAGCATCGCCGCGGTCACCCTGGACACCCCGAGTGGCGTGGGCAGCGCCTCCATCGACTGTTCCACGGCGGACCGGTTGGCGTCCGCGATCGCCTGGCCCTGCTCGAACGCGGCGCGGAACGCCGCCAGCGTCACCGGGTGCGCCGCGGCCCACTGCCGGGTGACGGCGCAGCCCTGCACCGGGAACGCGGCGGTGGCGCCCTGGTCCAGGTCGGCGATCAGCGTGACGCCCATCGACTGCTCAGCCTGGGTAGCGAACGGCTCGGGCAGCACCGCCGCCGTGATCTTCCCGGCCTTGAGCATCGCGGCCATCTCAGGCAGCGGGTAGTACGCGAAATGCACTCCGGACACGCGCAGCCCGTGATCGGCCAGCACGGAGGCGGCCAGCAGGTACAGGATGTTCCCCGGCGCGTTGACGCCGACGGTCTTGCCTTCCAGGCCGGCCAGCGTCGAGATGCGCGAGCCTGGCATCACGTAAAGGCCCTGGGTGCCCGGGTCCATCATCGAGCCTTCGGCGAAAATTTCCAGGTCGGCGGCGACCATGGGATCGCTGGTCGAGGAAGACCGCTGGCCCTGGTCGTAGTTTTCCTGCGCCTGGAGGTAGCTGACGTAGTTGCCGCACGAGACGTCGATCCGGTCGCTCGGCTCGTCGAGCGCCTGGGCATTGATGACCGTCTCGGAACTGACCGCCGGGATGAAGGTGACGTGCAGGCCGCGCGCCGCGAACAGGCCTTCGTGCAGAGCCACGAAGAAACCGGCGGAATCGACCGCGGGCACCACCGCGACATTCAGGTCCGGCTGCTCGACGACGGACGGGGCGGCGTCCCCGCCGCCGGTAAGCCTGGGCAAGAACAGGATCGCCAAGACGGCAACGGCCGCCGCGATGCCAAATATCTCCGCGGTCCGGACGGCCCGGGTGAACCTACGTATCATCGCCGATTGCTCTCTTCCTCGTGGTCCCGAGCGAGACACTGAAATGCCCGGTGCTTGTTGCACGAAAAATGTTGCTGCAAATTGCAGTGAGAGACATCGGTCAGCTGACGGATCTTTGACGGCTACTCAGCACCGCCCTGGGCCTCATGGCCAGCCGGCGCCTGCGGCCGGCGCTCGGGCGATCAGCAGGGCCAGATAACGCTCGCTATGCGCGCCGGCGTATTGAGCCCGCGCTTGAGTCGGGTGGGCCCGCGCGTCGCCCGGGTTGTCCACGATCGGCGATAGCGTGCGGTCATGGCGGCGGCGAAACCGCCGCAGGCAGCGGCAGCCTCTGCCGGGGCAGCCTCTGCCGGGGCACCGGAGCGTGCGCGATGGCTTGTCAGCGGCTACCGGAGGGGAGGCCGAGCGCTTCGGGATGGGCCCGGCGATAGTGCTCGGTCAGGACCTCGCTGAGGTTGCCTGGCCGGTACGCGACGGTGCGGTGGCAGATCTTGCAACGCGTGACCGGAAGATGGGTGACGGTCACAGGAAAACGGCGGGAACGTGAATTACTCATCACCTCTATGATGCCACTCCCATTGGAGTGATCTCACCCGGCACGGTGCTCCATAAGAAGAACAAGTAGATGAGACCGCCGTCGTTCCATTCAGCCCGCGAGCGGCTCCGCCTTTCTGCTCCTAGCCTCACGGCGAAGCCGGATACGTGGGGAGGTGCAGGAGCTGCCTGACCGCCGCGGCGAGAACATCTGGATCCCAGAGCCTCGGCTGTTCCTTCCCGTCGACCGTGATCGCATCGCTGTCCCCGCAGCCTCCCGGCTCGATGACCACGCCCGGGGGGAGGACCGGGGCGTCGAGATGCGTGGCGCCGTGATAGACAGGCCTTCGTGGCAAGGATCCTGGTCTCCGCTGAGCGGACGGTGAACGCGCCGGCGGATGCGGTCTCCACCGCCTGGGACGGCGCAGGCGGAATCGGCGGCGTGTTCGGGCGCCTGTTCGCGCCGAGGGTGTTGCGCACCCTCTACGCGGACGAACTCCAGCGACTCGACGCCTACGCCCGCGAACACCGCCCAACTTGAGTCGCCTGCGCCCCGCGTTCCACCACGGGCTAGTCGCTACACGCCTTTATTGACCGCTACCATGTGCCTGGAGGCGGTGCCCGAACCGCGGCGCAGGTACGGGATCCGGCATCGCGCCGCGGTGGTGCTGGCGTTCGCGGTGGCGGCGGTGCTGGCCGGGGCTGACTCGATGACGGCGATTACCGAGTGGGCGGCTGATGCGCCATCGGATGTCCTGGCGGCGCTGGATGCGCGGTGTGACCGGCGTGGCCGGAGGGTCCCGCCGTCGCCGTCCACCTTCCGGCGGCTGCTGCGGCTGCTCGGATCATCTGCGCAGGTCATGGCCGCCGTCCGTAACACCGCCGTCGCCGCGCTCCGCCTGGCTGGCTTTACCAGCACCGCGCCTGGGCGGCGCGAAACCCCGCCAGGCCCATCGCCGTCCTGAATCTCGCCTGACAAGAATGACCAAAGGCCCTGGCAGCGTCCCCGCAGTTAGCCAGCTGCCGGCTGGTGCAAGCCGAACGGCACACCCTGATCGCCGCGGCAAGAACTGGCGTATTTCCCAGCCGGCCCTTCCGACCTGCGGGAGTCAACCTCGCCGCCAAGCTCACGGACGCGCCGGACCGCAGCTTCAAGATCAGGGACGCTGAAGAAGACCACGAGCCCAGGCTCGGAAGCTTCGTGCACTCCGCCAGGGACGCCTGCCGTCTCGACCGCCGCGCTGTTGCGGCCACCTTCGTTAAACTTCCAGCCGAGCAGCTTGCCGTAAAAAACCTGCGCCCGCCGCGAGTCGGGCACCCCGATCTCGAAGTGCGAAGGCTCTCCCATACCACCTACCTCAGCTCTGCTAAACAGCACCGTGTCATTGCGGCCTGTCACGAGCAGCCTGCCATGATGGCGTCCACCGCTCAACACGCGCCACGCAGGAAGCCCCAGCGGTCAACGGCGAGACCGCACTGACCCCCGGATGCAAGCTACGGGCACGATCCTGCCCGCGGTCACTGCGCAGCCTAACGCGCATGCGGCTGCCTGCTCAGGATGGCCGAGGCGCGCGGGCTGCTATACCTCACCTCGCCCGCGCTGGGCAGCACGAAACCCAGCCCGACCCATCGCCGCCATTAATCTCACATTCCGAGAATGACCAGAGCCCGGGGGTGACCCACGCTCCCGATAACTTCACTGAACGATTCTGCGGTTTTAACCGGGTACGGAGATAAGACCCTCCACCTGGTGCGCGCCAAACCGTCCGCCACCTCAGCATCATCGTCATCTCGACGCCCGCATAGAGCACTTTTCCCAGCCACGCTAAAATTCACCGCGGCTGATAAAATTAACCCGCCGTTGACACAGTTGACCGCGGTCCAAGGTACGTTTAGATTCTGTTACGAATACCGCCCCGAAGGCACCTTACGAGGTGTCACTCCATAGATAGGCGGGTGATACGTCATGAATAAATCGGCTGGTTCCGCGTTCGCTGTGCTTCGGCCGGCCCAGGGGGTCGCCCGGCAGCCGGCCTACAGCGAGGATGCCCGCTCCTACGATCGCAGGACGGGCGCGTTCCAGGCCTACCGCCAGGCCATCGTCGAGGCACTCCCGGTCGGCCGGGGGCAGGTGGTCCTCGACGTGGGATGCGGGACAGGCCTGTGCTTCGGCATGCTGCTGGAGAAAGTAGGCTCGCAGGGTCGTGTCGTCGGCATCGAGGAGTCACCCGAGATGGCGGCGATAGCCCGCGAGCGCATCGCCCGCGAAGGCTGGCGTAACGTCACGATCGTGCAGTCGGCGGCCGAGGAGGCCAGGATCGCGGGCACCGCGGATGCCGCCCTGTTCTGCGCCGTCCACGACATTCTGCAGTCCCCGGACGCCCTGCAGAACGTCATGAATCAGCTGCGACCGCAAGCGCGGGTGGCCGCTGGCGGCGGCAAGTGGGCCGCGCCGTGGCTGGTAGCCGTGAATGTGCAGGCCAAGATCCTGCACGCTCCCTACGTGCGGTGCTTCGAGGGGTTCGACCGGCCGTGGAATCATCTGGAACCGCTGATCGAGGACGTTCACCTGCGTGAGCTGGCGTTCGGCAGCGGGTATATGCTGACTGGCCGCAGCGGTCCCGGCGGCCCGGCTGCCGGTCGGCTTTAGCGGAGTCCGTATCGCCGGCCGGCCGTATCAAGGCGGTGTGCGCAGCGTGCCGCCGCAGCCTGGCTCTACCGACCAGCACGCCTCGAGCAGGGTGCGCGCGAACAGATCCGGCGCGTTGATGCAGGCCCCGTGACCGGCGTCCACCTCGTGTACCGATGCACCCGGGACCGCCCGGGCCAGCTCGAGCTGACGGCCCGGCGGCACGATGTGATCCCGGGTGGTGATCACCACTGCGGTGGGGACAGCCACCTGGCTGATCCAGCCAGCCGACGTGAAGTCGCAGACGGCCCGGATGGCCGAGACCGCGGTGGCCAGAGTGGTCCGGCTCAACTGGGCGCGGGCCCACCTGCCTGTGGCCGGGTCGTCAACACCGCCCAGGAGCACCGAGCCGAAAACCTCGGCGCCGACCAGATGCAGAACCGGATTCCACTGCAGGGCGGCGGCCATCGCCGGCGCCGCAAGAGCAGCCAGCTGCTCGGCCGGCGAGCCGCGGACGTCGCACGCGGTTGAGCACAACACCAGTCCCGACACCGACACCGTGTGCCGCCGGTACACCAGCTGGGCGACCATGCCGCCCATCGAATAACCCACGACGGCAAACCTGCCGATACCAAGGACACCTGCCAGCGCGGCGACATCATCAGCGCAATCCTCAAGGCGGAACCGCGAACCGGCGCGGATTCCGTCGCCATGGCCACGCAGATCCGCGGCGACGACACGGAAATGACGTCCGAGCGCCGCGAAGACCCTCCTCCAGTTCAGCTCCGCGGTAAACGTCACCCCGTGGATGAGCACGAGCGTCTCGGCGCCGCGCGGGCCGGCGCACTCCCACACCCGCGTCGTCCCGCGGCCAGGCAGGTTCACCAGGCGGGTAACCGGAATCGCTGCTTCCCCGAGCACCTGCCGCACGCTCTCGCCCTCCTGCCGGGCCGCGCACGGCCGAAAGGGCCCGGACACCACACTGTGCTTGCCGTCCTGCTGGTTAAAATACCCGCAGGCTGACGAGCTAAGCGTGCGCCAGGCTTATCCTTCCCAGCGATTAGCCTGCCCTGGTTCAAAGGCCGCGCTCGATCGGCACGATGCCTCGGTCCGCGGCCTTGACCAGAGCTGCGTGATCGGCCTCGGTCTGGTCAGCGTAAAGCCTGGCGAACCGGGCCAGGGCAATGGCGAGGCGGTCCGAGGAGCCGACGTAGCCGACGATCATCGATGCCCCGCTGGTGCGGGCGTGACCTTTGGCCAGCAGGTGCCCGACGATCGCGGCGTAGTCGGCCAGCGCCGCGCCGTCGATGGAGTCCAGGGCCACGCTGCCCTTCATGTTCCTGAACTGCCGCACGTAATACTGATGCTCGCCGACGGTGGCCCAGCCCAGCAGCGGATCGCTGACCGTCTGCAACGCCTGCTGGTATTCCACGACCCGCTGCCCCTGGTGGGCGTGCCAGGCAGAGTCACCGTGCACGTGCCGAGCCAGAACCGAGCGGCGGGCCTGCTTCAGCTGCAAGAAGACCACGTCGTCAGGGCTGCTGCCTTCGAGTAGCGCCACGTAGGCGCGCAGTCCGACACTGCCGACGCCGACCACCTTGTGGGCGATGTCGACCAGCGTGTAGCCCCCCAGGGCCCGCCGCCAGTGCGGAGCCAGGGTGCGCAGGTACTCGTCAAGTCCTCGTGCGAGCTCGTCAGCCTCGGCGTAGCTGACCCGGGTCATCAGCGGCGGATCCTCCACAATGCGACGGCGCCCGTCGCGTTCGCTGGTGAACTTGGGCAGCGCCCGGTCGCTGGTCCTGCGGCGCGCCTGGTCGGCTGCCCGCCTGATCTCGGCCCGCAGCGACTTAGCCGTCGCGCCCTGCTGCAGGCGGTCCGCGTCTAGGCGCTGATAGGACCGGGCTAGCAGCGGTGTGGAGGCCAGAGCACGAACCTCGTCGCGGTACCCGCCCACGCATTGCAGCACCGCCGATTCACACTCCTGCTCGCTGGCGCTGTTCTGCCGGCCCGCGACCCAGATACTCGCGACCAGCCGGCGAAGATCCCACTCCCAGCCGCCCGGGTGCGCCTCGTCGAAGTCGTTCAGGTCAATGACAAGATCTTGTTCCGGGGAGGCGTAGAAGCCGAAGTTACCCAGATGCGCGTCGCCGCAGATCACTGGCGTGATCCCAGTGCACGGCAACCGGGCCACATCCTCCGCCATGACGATCGCGGCACCGCGCAGGAACCCATACGGCGTAGCGGTCATCCGCCCGACCCGTACCGGGATCAGCCAGTCAAGCCTGCCCTCATGCGACTCGATGATCAGCTGCACCGGATCGGGCCGGCCCGCCGACCCGGACCAGTCACCGAGCGAGCGACGGGGAACCTGCTGCCGGAGCTCCCGGCCCATCCGATACCGGTCCAGCCGCGACGTCGACCGTTGCCTTAGCGACGTGAAAGCCTCGCTATCAGCTGAGGCAAGGACAACATGACCACTCCTAGCGGCGCCGATACCGGTTCGCTGCACCATCGCCTTCCTCAACCTCCGCAAGAGGTTCTGCGCTCATCTCGAACGCCAGGGATTCGCGCGAGACCCCGAAGGCTAGTTTCCCCGCTTGAGGGCGACCACGGATAGGCCTAGCCGCAAGAACCTAGGCGGTCAGTACAGCTCGAGGTCGCCGGTGACGGGATCGATGCGGTCGTCGTAGTCGGGGCCGATGCCGAGGCAGGTACGGGTGGGGACGCCGCCGAACTCGGTCAGGCCGCCGTCGGTAATCAGGTGCGCCACCAGCCCGGCGTGCAGCGCCTGCTCGTAGACCGCCATCAGTTGCTCCTCCGAGCCCACCTTGACGGTTACCTTCCGGTTGCTGCGCTCGAGCCAGGTCCGTTCGGCTTCAGAAAGAGCTACCCGGTCTACGGTTCCCGCGGGCGTCAGGACCGTCAGCACGCGCTGGCGAAGCCACGCCGTCGATGCGTGCGCACCCTGGGCGATCTCCTTGCCCCGGCGCATCCTCAGGTCGCGCCGGATGACGATGACCTGCTTGACCGCCCGTTCTTCTGGTGCTTCCTCCACGTGCGTACGCTACAGGGATGGCATCCACCGACAAGATCGAGGCGTTCCTGGCCGAGCCGCGTAACGTCATCGTCGCCGGGATCCGCCGCGACGGGCGCCCGCACCTGAGCCCCAACTGGTTCTCCTGGGACGGCCAGCGCTTCTACGTCTCGACCACACGAGACCGCGTAAAGTACGCGATCTTCCGCCGGGACCCGCGAGCCCAGTTGCTCATCGATGATTCGGTCGGCTTCCGTGCCGTGCTGATCCCGGCCACCACCGAGATCCGCGAGGATATCGCCGCTGAGCTGCCCCGCTTTCGCGCTATCCGGGAAAAGTACGGGCTGGCGGTACCGGACGACGATGAGCATCTGCGGGCACTGGCGGCGGAGGCGCGGGTCCTGCTGGCCTTCACGCCCGACCAGCCAGCCTCGAGCTGGACGAGCTGGGGCCTAGACTGACGGCAGGTCGCCTACCGTGCGCGGAGGAAGTCGAGCACCCGCTGGAGCAACAGTGCGGTGGCATCCGCGTCGTAGGACGGCAGCGAGCTATCGGCGAAGTAGTGCTGGTCGCCGGGGTAGAGGAAGAGTTCCGCGTCCTTGGCCTGCCCGACAAGCTCGCGGGCAGCGTGAATGTCGCCCTCGCCGACGAAGAACGGGTCGGCGTCCATCCCGTGCACCTGCACCGGCACCCCGTCGGGCCAGCCGGAGCCGAACGCCGAGACCGGCACGCAGGAATAGAAGAGCAGCGCCCCCCGCGCGCCCGGCTGGGTCTGCGCAAGCATCTGGGCCGGGAGCACGCCAAGCGAGAAGCCGGCGTACACCAGGCCGGCAGGCAGTCCTTCGACGGCCTTGACGCCGCGCCCGATCACCTCGCCGGGGAAGCCAATCTCCTGCGCATAGCGCATCCCCTCCTCGATGCTGCCAAAGGTGCGACCCTCGAACAGGTCGGGCGTATGCACGGTATGCCCGGCGCGGCGCAGCTCGTCGGCGAAGGCGACGACGCCGGGGGTCAGTCCCAACGCGTGATGGAAGAGCACTACCTCGGCCATCTCTGCCCTCCTTTTCTGTGACGGAAGCGGGTTTCTGTGACGGAAGACGGTACGGGACAGCGGGCTATAGCCTGGTCCTGTCGACCAGTCCAAGTTAACGGAGCGATCCGAACCGTTGAATCATGGAAGCGGCGGCCGGACGCACGCGCCACGGCCCGTTCCGATTGAATGATCTTGATGTGGTGGCGGGGTGCGCAGTTCAATGGGGGAACCAGGACCGACCGCGAAAGGCCTCATGACCTCTTCCCGTGATCTCGCCGACCGCTTCCACCGGCGCTGGCTCGAACACAACCCCTTCACGGCCACCATGTACGGCATTCCCGGGTACGACGATCTGGTCCCGGACGAAAGCGAGGAGGGCGATCAGGCCTGGCGCGCCGAGGCCGGGGAGTTCCTCCTCCAAGCCGGCGCGATCGACCGTGAGCAGCTCACGCCGGAAGATGCCGTCACGCTCGACTGCACGACGGAGGCGGCCACCCAGGAGCTCGCGAGCATCGATATGGCGCGGCCGGAGTACATGGTCACCGCCATGCAGTACGCGGGCCCGGCTACCTTCCTGGCGGTGGCGGCCCGGACGGTTCTGCTCGATCCGGCCGCGGCGCAGGCCTACCTGACCCGGCTGCGGCGCAGCGGCGGCTGGCTGGACCAGATCAGCGAACGGCTGCGGACCGGCGCCGGCAAGGGACGGCTCCCGGTTGCTCCGCTCGTCGAGCGGGCCATCAGCTGGGCGCAGGACGTCCTGGCCCAACCCGGCCTCGGACCGGCCCTTTCCCCCCGGCCTCCCGCGGGGTGGGACCGGGCGGCGGCGTGGGAAGAAGAGCGCCGTGCGGTCGCCGAGGACGTGGTGAAGCCTGCCCTGGCCCGGTGGGTCGCCACTATCAGGGAGCTGCTGCCGCGGGCCCGGCCGTCCGGACAGGCCGGGCTGGCGCACCTGCCCGGCGGCGCGGACGATTACGCCCGGGCGATACGGATCTACACGACCCTGCCGCTGAGCCCGGAAGAACTGCACCAGACCGGCCTCGATCAGATCGCTGCGCTGGAAGCCCGGGCCGTGCAGCTCGGCGCCGGCCTGGGCCTGTCCGGGCTGGACGAGGTCTTCGACGCGGTGCGGGACTCGGCCGGGAAGATCTCCCCGGCCGAAGCCATCCGCCAGGCGACGATCGCGGTCAGGCGGGCCGAGGCGCGGGCGGCGGAGGTTTTCCCGGCCCCGCTTCCGCCACCGTGCGAGGTGACGCCCATGCCGGAGGTGGTCGCCGCGAGCGGCGCGGCCCCCCACTACACGCCGCCGCGGCTGGACGGCGGCCGGCCGGGGACGTTCTGGTTCAATACCGAGCGGCCCACCGCCGGCACCGGATGGGACATCGAAGCGGTCGCCTTCCACGAAGCGGTACCCGGGCATCATCTGCAGCTGTCCCGCCTTCAGCTGCTCACCGACCTGCCCGCGCTGCAGCGTCAGCGCAGCATCACCGTGTTCTCCGAGGGATGGGGCCTGTACGCCGAGCAGCTCGCCACCGAAGCCGGGCTCTATACCGACGATCGCGCCCAGCTCGGCGCGATCAGCGCGTCGCTGATGCGGGCCGCCCGGCTGGTGGTCGACACCGGCATCCACGCCTTCGGCTGGAGCCGGGAGCAGGCCCTGGAGTTCATCGTGGCGCACGTGCCGATGCCACCGGAGTTTCTCGCCGCCGAGATCGACCGGTACGTGGTGATGCCCGGACAGGCGCTGGCCTACCTCACCGGCAAGCTCGAGATCCTGCGGCTGCGGGAGGAGGCCAGGGCGCGGCTGGGCCCGGCGTTCTCCCTGCCCGCCTTCCATGCCGCCGTCCTGGACCACGGCTCGCTGCCGATGCCGGCCCTGGCCGGCAGCATCGCCGGCTGGCTGGATGGCGCCGAGCCGCAGTCCTGATCAGTGCCGCATGACTCAGTCCGCTTGCCTCAGTCCGCTTGCCTCAGTCCGCATGACTCAGTGCCGCAAGACCAGCATGCTGCCGCCGGCGACGACCGCCGCCAGCGTGGCCGCCAGCCATATCAGGGACCACAGGAGGCGCGGAATGCTAGTACGTGAGGCGAGAATCGCCGCGTCGCCGGCACTGACGCCGTGCGCAACGATCTGGCGGACCCCGGTCAGCAGGAGCAGCCAGGCGATCGCGTAGCCAGCCACCATCTGGACCGCCATCGGGGCGTACCGGGCGATGCCATACACCGCCGCGCCGGTCAGGACGACGGTGATGATGCCGAACGACCAGCGGACACTCATCAGCAGAACCCCGAGCAAGAACAGGGTGATCCAAAGCACCGCCACCACGTGCCCGAACTCGATGAGCCGCGCCGCGCCTAGCCCGAACAGGCTCGGGCCGACGTAGCCGGCGAAACCGACGAAAACGCTGCCCAGGCAGCCACCACCTCCCGTCATAGTTTCGCCATTGCCGGCCGAGTCCATCTTGATGCCGCTGACCTTGTGGAACAGCAGCGACCCGACCACCGCGTGCGCGCCCTCGTGTGCCATCACGCCGGGGTGGCGGATGATGCGCCAGCCTAGGTCGAGGGAGATCACCACCAGCGCAGCCAGGCCGATCACCACGGCGGCCGCTCCCGATAGCGGGTGCTGGGTCAGGCTCACCTTGAGACGATAAATCCCCCTTTGGGGAATGTCTATCCTCCGGTTCGGGGACCGGTGGCAAGATTATGGAGTGCGATCACCGCTGAGTCTGGCTGTCGCCCAGCCTGAGTGCGTGCCGGGCGACGCGCGAGCCAATGGGGTGTTCCACGCGCGGGCGGTGGTGGACGCGCGGGCTCGCCTCGTCGTGTTCCCTGAGCTGTCGCTGACCGGTTATGAGCTCGACGCCACGCTGGTCGAACCCGGCGACGCCGCGCTGGATCCGGTCGTGGCGGCGTGCGCGTCCACCGGGTCGACGGCGCTGGTCGGCGCGCCGGTCCAGGGCCCCGGGGGCCGGGCGTACATCGCCATGCTCGCAGTCAGCCCTGACGGGGTGGCGGTGCTCTATCGCAAGCAGTGGATCGGCAGGGACGAGGCCGTCCGATTTAGCCCCGGCGACGAGCCGACGGTGTTCGAGGTGGACGGATGGCGCCTCGGCGTGGGCATCTGCCGGGACACCGGCATCGGCGAGCATGTCGAGCGGATGGCCGAGCTGGATATCGACGCCTACGTGGCCGGGCTGGTACACCGGTCCGACGAGCTTGCGGAGCAGGAGCGCCGCGCCGCCTCGATCGCGGGGCGCTGCCGGGCTTACGTCGCCTTTGCCAGTTTTGCCGGGCCTACCGGCGGCGGGTACCACCACACGGCCGGATCGTCGGCGATCTGGTCGCCCGCCGCGGATGTGCTCGCGCAGGCCGGAACGATGCCGGGCGACCTTGCCCGGGCCACCCTGGATTAGCCGCCGCGGCCAGACCAACTCGGCTCTGGCTAGGCCAGCTCGGCGACGCCCTGCGCCACGGCGCACGGCGCGCACAGCCGCACGTCGACGGCACTGGCCGCTTCGGTGCTGAGGTGGCGGGTGATCACCGCGTGCTGGTCGCAGACCCCGACGTCGGCTGGGTGTGACCTGGCACAGTCGCAGTCGCAGTCGCGCCGGGTAAACAGGGGCGAGATGCGCCAGCTTTCCAGCACCACGCGGACTGCAGGGTCGGTGGCAAGCTTGTGAAAGGCCTCGGCGGTGATCGCCGCCGTCCGGTCCGCCCACTCGGTCGCCACCGTCGCCGCGGCCTCCCAGGCCGCGGCCAGCTGCCGCATCGGGTTGTCTTGGTTGCTGCTCACCACCCCATCCTCTCACCCCGGGTCCGTGGTGACCAGCGGGGTTTGGCCGGCGTTGGTTCGCATTGTCCCGTTCGCGTGGCGCGGGCGCCTAGCGGCCGGGCCAGGCGAGCCTAGGATCTGAGTCAGTCAGCAAGCCCCTGGCCGGCGGAAGGTGGCGGTGATGGCGCGCAGCGTCCGAGAGCAGATGGTGGACAGCGCCGTCATCTTGCTGGCCGCCCACGGCCTGGATGGCACCTCCTTCAGCGAGGTGCTCAGCGCGTCCGGCGCGCCGCGCGGGTCTATCTACCATCACTTTCCCGGCGGCAAGGACGAGCTGATCGCCGCGGCGATCGAGGTGGCGGGCGGCCGGGCGGTGGCGCTGCTGCGGAGTTTCGAGGGGCGCAACCCGATGGAGATCGTGGACGGGTTCTTTGCGATGTGGCGGGCGGTGCTGGAACGATCGCAATTCTCCGCCGGGTGTTCGGTGCTAGCGGTGACGGTGGCGGGGAGCCACCGGAGTTCGGGTGATCCTGACGGGCTGTTGCGGGCGGCGGGGCAGGTCTTCCGGAGCTGGCAGTCTGCGCTCGCGGCTGTGCTGGCGGCCGGCGGCGTGCCTGCCGCGGCCGCTGAGCCGTTCGCGACGTTGCTGATCGCGGCGAGTGAGGGCGCGGTGGCGCTGAGCCGCGCCGAGCAGGGTTACGGGCCGTTCGACGCGGTCCATCAGGTGCTCCGGGACCAGGCCGGCCGCTTCTAGACCTTCTCGCCTCTGGGACTGCTCGCTTCTAGGTCTGCGGCGCTGCGGGCGCTACTCGCGGTTTGACTATGATGGTCGTCATAGTAAAGGACGTCAGGGACGCGATGCGAGACACGCATCAGACCGCGGGAGGCCGCCATGCCGATGATCGACGCCTACGCCAGCGCCGGCACCTTCGCCGACAAGCACAAGCTGGCGGTGGACCTGGCCAGCACGCTGATGCGTATCGAGCAGGTGCCGGACATCCCGATGTTCCGCAAGAACACGGCGGCGTTCGTCCACGACCTGCCGTCCGATTCGCTGTCCAACGTGGACGGGGACAATAGCTACGTGCGGGTCCAGGTGCTGACCAACGCGGGCGCGCTGGACCGGGACAAGCAGCTCCAGGTGGTGCGGCAGTTCACCGACATCATCGCCGCGGCCGCGGGCGACCCGACGCTGGTGGACCGGACCTGGGTGCTGATCACCGAGGCGCCGGATGGCGGGTGGGGACTGGGCGGGCACGCCAACACCAACGCCGAACTCATCGCCGCGGCGCGGGCCCAGATCGCCGAGCTGTCCGCGCCGCAAGCCCCCAGCGTGGGGACCGGGGGCTAACTCCTCACAACATCGCCTCAGTCGCGGGGGCGGGTGACGGGGCGCCGGGCGGCCCGAGGTCGTGCTCCTCCGGCCGCCGGGTGAGCAGAGCGACGAAGACGCCGACCAGGGCGACGATGGCGGCGGTGAAGAAGGCGGTGCTCATCCCGCTGGTGGACACGTCGTGGCTGACCCGGGTGATGGTCTCGGCGAGCGGCACGGGCGCCCTCGCCGGGCACTGGAGCTGAGCGCCTGCCGGCCTTGCCGCTCGGGAGCGGCTGGGCAAGGATGGTCGTGGTGCCCCATACAGGAGGGGTGGTCATGGCAACAGCCGAGGACGCCGGTTTCGTAGAAATGCGGCTCGGCAAAGTGGTCGGGGTCTCGGCGGCGAAAGACCACCCGTTGTTCTGCGTGGTGCTTGACGCGGTGTCGCAGGACCGGCATTTGCTCATTACGATCGGCCAGACTGAGGCCTTCAATTTGTCCGCCACCCTTACCGGGATGGAGTTCGGGCGGCCGATGAGCCCGCAGTTTGCCGCTGGCTTGCTGCACGCCCTGGGCGGCCGGGTCCGGCAGGTCCGGATCGACCGGCTGGTGCCGGTCGCCGACGGGACAGCTTACGGCTCCACCGTTGAGGTGGAGGGAGCATCAGGTGTCGAGTCGGTGGACGCCAGGCCGAGCGACGCGCTGAACCTGGTCGCGTTGGTGCCCGCGCCGATCCTGGTGGCCCCCGACGTGCTCGCGGACGCGGAGACCAAGCTAGCGGGCGATTCCCCCGAGGCCATCGCGCTGCGCCATGCGCTGGAGCTCGAGCAGATGGCGGTCTGGCAGGGCCCGCGAGGCCGGTAGCATCCGTGCGGCGTCACGTGCAGGCGGGCCTGGACCAGCATTACCCCAGCGTGCCCACGGCGATTCCGATCCGGCAGCCGGGTACGGCGGTGCCTGCCTAGGTCTGCGATATCAGACCGCCTTCCCGGCCTGCGGGTGGCGCCGGATTGTCCACTCTTACCACCGTCCGACCTGCGCTGCTCTCCGTGGCCCTAGGGGGAAGTTACCGGGCGTCGGCGTGGCGCGCCCATCCGTGCATCAGGTACTGGATCGCTGGCCGGGCCTCGCGGCCATACCAGGCGGCCGCGGCCGCCGCGACGAGGGCGCCGCTGAGGTAGGTGCCGGGTCCCTGGGTGACCATGAAGCCGGTGAGCTGGGCCAGGGCCAGCCCGAGGGCGCCGGCGCCGAAGACGCCGGCGGCCAGCAGCGGGAAGTATCCGGCCAGCACCACCACGGGGCCCCGCCCGTGCCGCCGCTGCAGGTAGCGGACGACGCCATACGCCACGAGCAGGGCTACCCCGATGAGCCCGGCCCCGGCCCGCAGGACGACCGCGTCGCTGCTGGCCTCGAGCATGTGGGCCGTCGCGCAGGTGCGCGCGCCCGGCCACAGGCTCATCCAGTAGGCGCAGCCGGCCTTCTGGAACGACACGCCGGCCGGGGCCTGGCCGGTGAACGCGCGGCCGAACGCGAGGTTCATGCCCAGCACGACCAGCCCGCTGACGCCGGCCGCGATCAGCCCGGTGGCCGCCAGCCTCCAGCCGGCCAGGATCAGGTCGCCGAGGATGGCCGCTGGCGTCCTGCCCCTGATGAAATCGGCAGGCCGGGACGCGTGCGCGCGCACCACCGCGCTGATGGACCCGAACGCCGAGATCGCAGCGTGCCGCGCCTCGTGCTCGGTCATCCCGGCCGCCAGCCCGCAGGCAACGGTCTCGCGCAGGTGATCCTCGGCCTCGGCCACGGCGAGCCCGGCCTCCTCCGGAGCGAGCTCGAGGCTGGCCCGCAGGTCGCTGAGGTATTCCTCGATCAGGTCGCGCGGGCCGCTCATGCCGGCCACCCCACCACGGTCTGGACACCGACGGCGAATCTGCGCCACTCGGTCTGCTCGGCGGCCAGGGCCTCCGCTCCCTGGCTGGTCAGCCCGTAGACGCGGCGCCGCCGCCCGTTCACGTCGGCCCACGAGCTGGCCAGCAGGCCAGCGTCCTCCAGCCGGTGCAGCGCCGGGTACACGGTGCCCTCCGGCAGGTCAAACGTGCCCTCGCTGCGATCCCGCAGTGCCGAGATGATCGCGTACCCGTGCGCGGGCCCGGCGGCGAGCACCGACAGCAGCAGCAGGTCGAGGTTACCCTTCAGCCGTTCCCTGTTCATGCTAAGGAATTCTATGCCTCGTAATACTAGGTGTCAACGGTCCGGGTAGCGCAACGGCAGGAAGGCAGCCAGTTTGCACGGACGCCAACCAGAACGACCCGTTCTGTGCGGCACTGCCACAACCGTTGTTCCGGGTATCTGACGCGCAGATCGCGGCGGGAATGGGCGCGTTCTCCTGGATGTTCTCGACTACTCAGCGTCATGTCATTAATCGGCCGGACCCATTGTTGCTGACTTTCGAGTCAGTGCGGCGTGAACCGATCCAGGCAGACAGCACCGGATCGCGGGGTCAAAGCCCGCGCTAGCTTCAAGTTCACAGGTTACTGCTGATGGCGATCGTTGGCCGATGATGGCGGTCAGCGCGCATCTCGGGGGCACACCCGCAATGCGTAGGGTCTAAGGCGTTGTCGCCCGGAAGACGCGATAGGCCAGCACGATGTTCGCTATCGCGCCCGCGAGCGTCAGCAGCGCCCAGCCCCAGTAGCCGTCGGCTAGCAGGATGCCGGTCAAGCCGAGCAGCCAGGCCGTTACCAGCACACGGATGAATATCACGCTACGCGGATGCCTGCGGTTGAAGCCCGTTCCCAGGTTCATGGTGGCTCCCTCTATCGCAGGATACTACGCATTGTTACGTGGGTCGCTCCACCGGACTAACCGTCGGGGTAACTGGTCAGGTTCCTTCAACCGTGGATTATTTGCTGGTGGAGGCTGATATGACGCTGATGCGCTACCGCCGGGAGTTATTGAGCGATTCCATCTCGGCGTTGTTTGCTGGTGTGCCCGGCCGTCGAGGGCGGAGCTGATTGACCGCATCCGCGCCTACTGTGGCGGTGTGGACGATGAGCAGGGGTTCCCGGTCATCCGGCAGACGGTCTTGGACACCACCGACCCGCGGCGCCTGGCCGAGTTCTACCGGCAGCTGTTCGGCCTGCGGTACTGCCCGGGCGACGAGCCGCCCGGACCCGGCCAGCCGGACCCGAAAGGGCAGGACTGGCTGATATTGACGAGCCCGGCTGGCGGTGCGGCGCTGGCATTTCAGAAGGTCGGGGAGCTGCCCGGGGCGACGTGGCCGGACGGGCCGGTCCCGCAGCAGTTGCACTTGGACGCCACGGTGCCCACCGTGGCTGACCTGGACGTCCAGCATCAACGGGCGCTCGCGCTCGGCGCCCGGCTGCTCGAGGACCGCTCGGATGACCCGGAGGAGCCGTTGCGAGTCTACGCCGACCCCGCGGGGCACCCGTTTTGCATCATTGCGGCGATCGCCGGTGTGTGATCATGGTGATAGTAGCGTCCCGGTGTGCCTGGCGATGATGCTGGTTCCGGGGATGAGGTGCGGGCTGCGCTGGCAGCCTCGCTGCCCGCGGAACTGGCATAGTCGCAGGCTGCGCTCGCGCGGGCGGTTGAGGAGCTGACGCAGGCGCGGGAGCGGATCGCTGAGCTTGAGGCGCGGCTGGGGCAGACGCCGGCGAACTCATCCAGGCCGCCGTCCAGCGAGGGGCTGGGCAAGCCGCCGCTGCGGCGGTCGCTGCGGAAAAGAGCGGCCGCAAGCCAGGCGGGCAGGACGAGATGTCCAGGCCGTGGTGGCCTGGCACATTAGGTGCGAGCATGGCGTCACACGACGCTGAGGAGAGCGATGTTCGGTCTGTTCGTCCGCTTCACATGCAAAGACGAGGCTGCCGCCGAGGCATACGACCGGCTGGTGGCCGAGACCATCGAGGCCATCAAGGCCAATGAGCCGGGAACGCTCGTGTACGCCCCTCATCTGGTCGAGGGGCAGCCGTTGCAGCGGATCTTCTATGAGCTGTACCGGGATAAGGCGGCATTCGAGGCGCACGAGGCGTCCTCGCATACCCGCCGCTACCTGCAAGCGCGTGATCAGTACCTGGCCAGCACCGAGGTGGACTGGCTGACCCTGCAGACTGGGAAGGGCACAGGCGGGTGACTTCCTTGGACTACCAGAAGGCCCTGGGCCGAAAAATAGCTGCCGAGCGGCACCGCCGGGGCCTGTCCCAGCCTGAGCTGGCCCGGATGATCGACCGGTCGGTGGCTTGGGTGTCGCAGGTCGAGCGCGGCGTTCGCAAGATCGACCGCATGTCCGTGCTGGAAGCCCTAGCCGCCGCGCTGGATGTCCCGCTGTCCGTGCTGGCGGCTGAGGCGCCCATTGTCGCCGCGGTCACCGAGGAACCACCCGGCGCGAATGGGCTGCGGCTCGTCCTGTCCGGCGTCTATGCGTTGCGCGCCATGCTCGATGGCCACCGCTCCCCTGCCCTCAGAACGCTTCGCGGCAAGTCCCGCCAGGCGTGGGAGCTGACGCACGCAGGGCGGTATACCGAGCTGACCGGCCTGCTAAACAGCCTGGTGCCGGACCTGGAGATGGCGGTCCGGTCGGTTCCCGAGGATCAGCGGGCCGACGTATTCGAGCTGCTGGCCACCACCTACCAGGCATGCTCGGCCGCATTGGCGAAAATTGGCGAGGCCGACGTCGCCTGGATCGCGGCCGACCGCGCCATGGCCGCCGCCGAGCGGGCCGGTAACCCGATGCTGGTAGCCGCCGGCGCGTTCCGACTGGTGTTCGTATTCACCGATGCTCGACACTATGGGCAGGCCGAGGAGACCGCCCGCACGGCGGCCGAGGCACTACAACGGATGACTGACCAAAGTGACCCGCAGGCCTTGTCCCTATTGGGCGGCCTTACCCTGCAGCGTGCGTTATCGCGGCCCACGTCAACGATCCCGACCTTGCCTACGCCCAGCTCGAGCAGGCCAGCCTGGTGGCCGGACGGCTCGGCGAGGGGCACGACGAGTACAACACCGAGTTCGCGCCTGCCAACGTACGGCTTTACGAGATCGCTGTCGCTGTCGAGCTCGGCGACGCGGGCCGCGCACTACGAGCCGCCGCGGCGGTGGATACCAGCAGTCTGTCAGCCGAACGGCAGGCCCGGATGCTCATCGACGTGGCCCGCGCTCATGCCCAGCGCCGTCAGGTCAGTGAGGCAGTGGCTGCGCTGCTCCACGCCGAGGCCATCACGCCCGAGCAGGTTCGCGGGCATGCCCTGATCCGCCAGCTCGTCTCGGACCTGCTCACCATGCCGGACCCGCCCGAGGCCGAGCTACGCGACCTAGCCAAACGCCTGACAGCCAACCAATACTGATACTCTTTGTACTAGCCACATAACGAGCGTGTTCTCGTGCGTTGCTCACAAGTTCAAAGCTCGCGCTAGCTTCATGTTCATAGGTTGCTGCTGCTGGAGATCGCCGGTTGCTGATGGCGGTCCGGGGACATCTCGGGGACATGCGCCCGTAGAACGTAGGCCAGGTTCTCAGCGCTGCGGCGCTGTCGAACGGTCGCCCGTTTTCAGGCCGGGCGTGTCCCAACGCATAGCACTCCAGAACCTTCCAGAAGTGCCCGGAAGGACGACCTCGTCGAAATGCAGCGTGATCCTGGGATCAGGCGGAAGTGCCAGCCTGCGGCGCAGCCGTGGGCTCTCGGCCGGGCTGACATCGAGCCGATAGCCGACCAGTATGCGGGTTTGCGGATCCACATGACGAAGATGCTCCAGCGACACCTGCACTTCGGGAAGCTCCGCGATCCTGAGGAACTCGTCGTCCGCGGTCAGCTCTGCTATCTCGCGGATATCCTCGCGGAACTTCGGCGTCAGCCGAGTCGTGGTTTCATAGGCGCCACCGGTCTGCCGGAGCACGTCGCCAAGAACAACACCCGGTTCAGCGCGTATGGCCTGCTCGATTTCGGCGGACCGGTATCTGCTAGCGGACCAGCTGGTGTTCCTGGCCTTGTTCTTCATCAGCGGATGGTCAGGCCCAAGCACCTCGGCATATGTTCTGAAGGTCGCCATCGGGCATCACCTGCTTTCCTCACGTGAAATAACAGGCGCCGCGAGACCCAACCTGCACCTGCGGCCATGTCCAGTCTGTCACGCACCTGGCGGACATCAAGGCGATGTTCCCCAGCGCTGCTGAGCGGCTTGGCGGATGATGCCAAGACGGACGCCGATTTCGGCCCAAGAGTAGCCGCAGGCGCGCAGGCCCTCGACAGCCTCGGCTGTGGCGGCGTCGATCTCCTCGGCCAGGCCGAGCATGAGGCTCAGGGCGTCGACGTCGCCGTCGCCGACGCGGCGGCTGTAGGCGCGCAGGACGCGGCGGACGAATGCGCTGTACTCGTCGTCTCGACCAGGCGCCGTAGGCGTTTCGGTGTCAACCCGGCCTTGACAGTGTCTGGCCTGGGGCTGCCCGTCCCGGATACCGCTAACGACCTTCCCCGCGATTGGGGTCGGGGCATGCTGGCGTGATGTGGGTCGGACCGTTCAGCAGTCTGCGGGAAAGGCGGGCACCAGTTCGGTGCTGGGCCACGCGGTCAGGCGGGCTGCCACAGCTCGACCCGGTTGCCCTCGGGATCGGTGACCCAGCCGAACCGGCCGACACCCTCCATGTCCTGCGTCTCTTTAGCCACGTCCGCTCCCTTGGAGCGCAATTGCGCGAGCATCGCATCCAGGTCACGGACCCGGAAGTTGAGCATGGCCTGCTGGGCGCGGGACCCGAAGTAGCCGGTCTCGGACTCGAACGTCGCGAACACCGTCAGCCCGCTTTCCTGACGCCACAGGCCGTTCTCATCGGCATCCAGGCCCAGGCACTCGCGATACCACTCGCCCAGGGCCGCCGGGTCAGCGGCCCGCATGAAGTACCCGCCGATTCCAAGCACACGTTCCATGCCGCTATCTTGCCAGGACGGCGATCAGGCGGGCTGGCACCACACCATCACCCGCTTCACTCCCGTTTCAATCGCGGGGGCCCTCGTAAGACCTGCGCCGCGCAGGATTCATACTCCACGTCCGTCAGGTGACCAGCTTGGAAGATCGTCGTACCACTCGTCAGTGGGCCTACGCCGGAATAGGGGAGGATCCCGAATCTTAAGAAGCAAGCCGCGTCCGTCGGATCACGGCAGGCGGGCGGAGCCGTCGAGGTCGAACTCGCCGTTGCGCACCTGAGGAGGCGCGCCTTTTGCCGGTGACCGGGTCGGTTCCCGCGTAGACCTTGACTCGGAACGAGCCGCTCGGCAGCTGCTCTATGTGACCCTTGCTGGTCTTGGCCATGGCGACAAGGTAGCCCGATTAGGCCTTTTCGGTCCACAACCCCGTCCACGCTATCGAACAGTTCTGTTCGATTTATGGTTTCTAGCTGGAGCCGCCTATCGGAATCGAACCGATGGCCTACGCATTACGAGGGGCCTGCGCCCTTGCATCGACAGCATGACCTGCACAGATGACACGGCGAATCGCACCTGAAGCGCTGGTTGCACTGGGATTTCGCGGCCTGCCGTTCCACGACTCGTTCCACGACCCAGCCGTCGACCGTCGCCGGCCACCGCGGAAAAGGTCAGCTGAGCTGTAGGAGGCGGTGAGCCCAGCAGTGACGGCGGCCCAGTCCCTGCGGAGTCCTTTGCTGAAACCGCGGAGCTCGCTGACCGGGCTGGTCTCTGCCCGGCAGGCCCAGACTTCGAGGCGCTCGCCGCGGCGGCGGCGGAGCATGTCCGCGAACTCGCGGACCAGGACGCGTCGTCGCTGGTGAGATCGCCGGGCCGGGATGAGGATCCGGCTGGCCACCTTCTTGGCTGGGGGCGCTGGCGGGAGCGCGGGGATGCCGCAGGCCTGCTCCAGAGTCAACAACCACCGCTGGTAACCGCCACGGTCAGTATCCCCCGGGCCGTATCCGCCGGGCGGCGGGCGGACAGCTAATGCTGCGCTGCGTACCTGCGGGATAAGGCCTAAGTGGTATGGCTGCCGGACTGCCCGGCCGCGGGCTGTGCCTGCTTCAGCCGGCCGGGGAGGCGGAGGGAGGCTAGGGCGCCGGCCCAGCAGACCACGGCAGCGATGACACAGGCGAAGTGCAGCCCGCTCATGAACGAGGCGATCACGCCTTGGATCAGGTGTGTGGAGTCTGGCGCTTGCCGGGCAATAACCAGCGCCGCGGCCACGGAGCTACGTGCTGCCGCGAACGCGGGCGCTGGCAATGCGTGGACCGGCGAGGCGGTGAGCCGGCTCAGGTAGGCGGAGCTGAAGACGCTGCCGATGACGGCGACTCCCAGGGCGCCTCCGAGTTCCCTCGTGGCGTCGTTGACGGCCGAGCCCACTCCGGCCTTGGCCGGTGGCAGCACGCTGAGGATGGACTCGGTGGCTGGGGTGCTGGTCAGGCCCAGCCCGGTGCCCATGATCACCATCTGAGCGGCGATCTGGAGGTAGGGCTCGTTTGTCGCCGAGACCGCGATCCACGCGAATGCGATCCCGAAGATGGCCAGGCCGCACACGACGATCACCCGGGTGCCGATCCGGCTAGCCAGCCGGGCACTGGCGACAGAGCCCACGGCGATGCTGACCGCCACGGGGAGAATCCGTACGCCGGTCGACAAGGTGCCGTAGCCGCGGATGAATTGAAAGTACTGGGTAATCAGGAAAATGAAACCGAACAGCGCGAAGAACGCGACGGTCACAGCCCCGCTCGCGGCGGAGAACGCCGGGACCCGGAATAGGCTGACGTCGAGCATCGGTGCGACGGTGCGCCGCTCCAGGAGTACAAACACCGCGCCGATCACCACAGTCCCCGCGAACCCGGCGATGGTGCGCGCAGCGCCCCAGCCGTATTGCGGAGCCTCGATGACCGTGTAGACGAGCAGGCCGATGGCCGCCGAGGAAGTCAGCAGGCCCGGCGGGTCCAGGCGGGCGCTCCCGGGCTGGCGTGACTCCGGGACGGTCAGCACGGTCGCGACCGCGGCGACCACAGCGGCAGGGACAAGGGCCAGGAACACCGATCCGTACCAGAAGTGAGCCAGCAGCAGTCCGCCGGTGACCGGGCCCACCGCCACGCCCAGGCCGGTGACGGCGCCCCATACCCCGATGGCCGCGGCCCGCTCCCGCCGGTCGGGATAGGAGTTCGTGATGATCGACAAGGTCGTCGGATAGATGAGCGCGGCGAAGGCGCCCATCACGAACCGGAGAAGTACCAGCACCGCCGCGCTGTGGAAAACACCGCCGAGCGCCGACGCGACGGCAAAGCCCACCAGGCCGAGCAAGAGCACCGGCCGACGCCCGAAGCGATCTCCGATCGACCCGCCGGTGAGGACCAGCGCGGCGAAAGCCAGGCTGTAGCCGTCCACGACCCACTGCAGGGTGCTCGTCCCGGCACTGAGCTGCCGGCTCAAAGAGGGCAGGGCCACGTTGACGATCGTGGTATCGAGGTTAATGGCGAGCACGGCCAGGCACACCGTGGCCAGTACGGCAGCGCGACGGCGTGAGGTCAGCGGCGGCATTACGGCTCCTTCATAAGGCGATAGGGAGCCACGTGAGCATCCGCCTCTTCAGCGCGATGCCGGCTCGCTGATGATCATCAGGCTCGGCGCCTGGTGCGTGTGCTCGGGTTCGCGTGTTCCCGGCTCGATCACCGCGTCCAGTACCCGTACCCGGTCGTTCTCCAGCAGGACGCGGTGTGAGGCTGGCGCCGGCGAGCAGCGCGTCCACAGGGGCTGGCCAGGGCCATGGCTGTGGTCTCGTCACGCTGCGGCTCAATGCCCGGCCAGGGCTGCCCTGACGTCGGCCCTGCGGTGGGTCTCGGCGCCGAGCAGGCCGACGACGAGCGCGAAGCTTACGTCGTCCCGTCCACGCACCTTGTCCAGGAAGGCCTGGTACGCCGCGATGATGGCGTCCAAGCGGTGCAGCGCGTAGCTAGTGATTGCCCGCGGGTTTGAGCAGTCGGGGATAGCGAACTCGTTGTCGCCCGGCGCGCGGTCGATGAGCTGCCGGGGATCACCTGTGACGGCGCCACCGAGGTCGCCGAGCCGGTCAGCGAGCTGGCGGGCTGCCGCGCGCGCATGGTCGGCGACCTCCGGGAGCTCGTCGCTCAGCAAGTAGATCGCCATGCCCTCCAGGCGGTTGGCCACCGCGTCCGCCCACAGGGCAGCCACGACGTTGTGACAGTAGAAGCTGTCGAGCGCGTCGATGACATCTTCAACGGTGAGGTCCGGGCTGGCCATGCTCTCTCCTCTTCAGGCGCGGTCGCTTTACTGACGGGCGTGAACTGTTCCGGCCTCTCCAGCCGACGCAGCGCATCGTGCCAGTTGTAGGTCTCGTGGGCGCAGAAGGTTCCGACCGCATCGGTGAAACGGCCGGCCACTGGTGGCTGCAGGCGACCGTCCCGGCTGCTTGCCCAGTACAGCGACCATTCTTCGCGCTCGGGGTCGAACAGCCGCAGAGTTAGCCCGCGAAATCCGCGCGCAGGCATGGACAACTCGTCGAAGTTCGCGGCCCCGTTCACGCCGCTCATCCGATCGTGCCGTCCGGCAGGACGTCGGCCAGGTAGCCCTCTAGGTCCGGTGACTCGGGCTGAAGCACATGCCGAATCCAGGCGGATCGTTCGTGGCCGAGCGGAGCCAACTCCCAGACGCAGCCCATCCACGGCCGGTCGAGGATCTTGAAGTTCTGCGGGTCCTCATCGTCGCATCCGAGGTCGGGTATCCCGGCAACCGCAGCGCGGCATTCCACGACGTTTCCCCAGGTCCAGCTGTAGGCAACCAGGTAGGCCGGAACAGCCGTCCCCTTGTGCAGGATGGCCCAGCCGCCGGGCGGGGTCTCGGCGTCGGGCTCCGGTAGCAGCCGCGGAAGGAAATTGTATGCAGCGGCCTGGATCCCTTCAGCGACCCCCCCGCCGATGGCGCTGATGTGGTAGCGCTTTACCCTCCGGCCAGCCGTCTCGAGGACCCCCGGGACACGCAGGTACTTCTCGGAAAATGTCATTGGTAGCCAGGGGCGGTGCCGCGGGACGGCCCGGCGCCGCACCTTCCCTTTCGGTCCGTCTTGAGTCTTGTGCATGCGTCCTGGTAAAGCCTGCGCCTGAGCGCTTGCCATTTACCTGGTGCCAGGCTGCCGCCAGCCAATTCGGCCATGCCAGCAAGCGCCTGAGTGGACCGCTGGCCGGTGCAGTAGTGGTCCGAAACGGCTTGCCGCAGCTGCCGCAGGCGATGATGCCCTGCACAAGGCCGGGCCCCCGCGGCCTGGGACAACTCGAACAGCGCGGCCGAACGATGCCGTCCCCATACATCCGCCACCGGGAGGCGGACCGGCCGTGCACACTAACAACTGGCCTGCCCGATAAATCTGCAGGCCATGATGGCCCACGCTTACCATGGATGCAGCTGATCCGCATACTGCTAGCGGGGAGGGCACGGTGGAAGACCAGGTCTGGCTGCGGGTGCTCGGCCCGGTTCAGCTGCGGGACACCGCCGGGGAGTGGCGGAGCCCCGCCAGGCCGCAGCTGCGCCTGGTGCTGGCGTTTCTCGCGCTGTCGGCCGGGCACCTCGTCCCAGCCGGAGACCTGGTGGACGTGCTGTGGGAGGACCGGCCTCCACCGTCGGCCCGGGCCAGCCTGCAGATCCTGATTACCCGGGTCCGCAAGGCGCTGGCCGGCGTGCCGGAGTGCATGATCGAGCGCTATGGCGAGGGCTATCAGCTGCACCTCAGCCCGGGCCTGGCGGACGTGCACGTGTTCCGGTCGCTAGTGGCCACGGCGCGGCAGGCTCGTGACGATCAGCATGCGATCGCCGTGCTCGGCCAGGCCCTGATGCTGTGGCGGGGCCCGGCGGTAGCCGACGTTCCCGGCACCATGCGAGTTGAGTCAATCCGGTCCGGTCTGGCCGAGGAGCACCTGTCAGCCGTCCAGGACCGGTTCGGCCGTCTGCTGACAGCTGGCCGGGACACAGAGGCCGCGGCGGAGATTCCCTTCATGCTGGCCAGGCACCCGCTCGCAGAGCGGCTGGCCGGGATGCTCATGACCGCCTGGTACCGCGGCGGGCGGCAGGCTGAGGCGCTGCAGGTGTTCCGGGACCTGCGCGACAGGCTGGCACGCGAGCTTGGCGTCGAGCCGGGTGCTGAGCTACAGCGCCTGCACCAGCGGATGCTCTCTGGTGACCCGGCGCTGGCGCGGCCAGCCGGCCCAACCAGGACCCTGTTGCGCGTCGCTGACCCGGCTGGCTCGGCCGGTGCAGTCTGCCCGGACGGCCCGATCCCGGTACTGCTGGACCGTCAGCCCGCGCAGAAACACACGACTAGCGGTAACGGCGCAGTGCCGGCAGGCACAGCGAGCGGCCGTGTGGTCGAACCCGAGTCAGGCCACGGATTGCGCACGGGGCACCAGCAGACCAGCACTCGTTACGCTGCCCAGGTGCCTCCGCCGGACAACGCGGACGCCGGCCAGCGGGGCGCGCCCGACGCGACCACGGTTGTGCCGCGGCAGCTGCCCGCCGCCCCGGCGCACTTTGCAGGCCGGCAGCGAGAACTCACCTCGCTGACAGGACGGCTGGGCGCCAGCGCTGCCGGCGGGCCGACGATCGTGGTGATCAGCGGAATCCCCGGAGTCGGGAAGACAGCGCTGGCCCTGCACTGGGCCCATCAGTTGCAGCAGCGATTCCCGGACGGCCAGCTATATGTGAACCTGCGCGGGTTCGACGCGTCACCGGCTTTCGTCACACCTGCCGAAGCGATCAGCGGGTTCCTGGAGTGTACGGGTGTGGACGCTAGCCAGGTCTCGCCTCGGCTGGACGCCCGGGCGGCCCTGTACCGCAGTCTGCTGGCCGACAAGCGAATGCTTATCGTCCTGGACAACGCGCGAGACGAAGCGCAGGTCAGGCCGCTGCTGCCCGGTTCTCCGATGTGCCTGGTCCTGGTGACTAGCCGCAACGAGCTCACCGGGCTGGTCGCGGCCGAAGGCGCCTGTCCGGTCAGGCTTGACGTTCTGACAGAGCCGGAGGCTCAGCAGTTGCTGGCCGGCCGCCTCGGTGCCGGGAGAGTCGCCGCGGAAGCCGCCGCCGTCACCGAGGTGATCGCACTGTGCGCTCGTCTCCCGCTGGCCCTGGCGATCGCGGCTGCTCGGGCGGCTACCCGCCCGACGTTGCCGTTGGCATGCGTCGCGGACGGGCTCCGGAGCATCCGCCACCGGCTGGATGGGCTGGACGTCGGGGACGAGGCCACGAATATCAAGGCAGTCTTCTCGTGGTCGTACCGGCTGTTGAGCGAACCGGCCGCCGGGATGTTCCGACTGCTAGGAGTGCATGCAGGTCCTGACATCTCGGTCGCCGCTGCAGCCAGCCTCGCGGTCGTCTCGGGGCAGCCGGCGGGCGCCGCGCTCTCCGAGCTACTCAGGGCCGGCCTCGTCCAGGAGCAAGCTCCTGGCCGGTTCACGATGCACGACCTGCTGCGCGCTTACACTGCTGAGCTCGGTGACGAGACCGAGCGCCACGAAGGGAGACGGCGGGCGCTGGACTACTACCTGCACACTGCGCGAACCGCGGTCGGCCTTGTATACCCGGCGGCTCGTCAGATCACCGTCGGGCCGCCGGGCCCGGACGCGGCGCCAGAGCGACTTACCGGCTCGGGGCCAGCCTTGGCCTGGCTGCAAGCCGAGCATCAGGTTCTGCTGGCAGCAACCGCGGCGGCTGCGGACTTTGGCTTCGACGATCATGCCTGGCAACTCGCTGCCATGCTCCGTGAATACTTTGCCCGGCGTGGCCACTACGTCGACTGGGCAAAGTCGCAGCAGGTTGCTCTGGCGGCCTCGCGCCGTCTCGGGGACAATGCTGCGCAGGCTCTTGCGCTCCGGAGCCTCGGTGCGGCCCTGATCCAGCTCGGCTCCTGGCAGGATGCCCGCAGTCACCTGCTGGATTCCCTGACGTTGTACAGCAAGCTCCGGGACGACGCGGGGCAGGCTAGCTGCCACTGCAGCATGGCGCTACTCTCCGAGTCGCAGGGTGATCACGCCCAGGCTTTGGACCACGCCCAGCATGCGCTCCGCCTGTATCGCGCGGCCGGCGACCTGGCCGGGCAAGCCTCCGCGCTTAACGGGGTCGGCTGGGACTATGCGCTCCTCGGCAACAACCAGCGAGCACTCAGGTACTGCAAGAAGGCCCTGGAGCTGCACCGCGGCGCTGGCAACCGGTTCGGCGAAGCCATAACACTTGACAGCATCGGTTTCTGCTACCACCAGGCCGGCCGCCACGGCCAGGCAATCAGGTTCTACGGGCAGGCGCTCGGCGCCTACGCAGACATTGATGACCGCTACTGTCGGGCGAACACCTTGATCCGCCTCGGCGAAACGCACCAGGCCAGCGGAAACTTGCAAGCCGCGCGTGACAACTGGCAACAAGCAGCAGAGATCCTCGAAGATCTACATCATCATGACGGCGAAGCCGTCCGGGTCAGACTCCGCTGACCGGGCGAGCGGGCCGCAGGTCAGGACCCGGGCCAGTCTTCTCCAGATCCCGGCCAGCCGCCCACGTCGCGGCCCCTCGCGATCACGGATGCGGGCCGCCTTTGCGGCCTGATGCCGCATCAGCCCGTCCATGCTATCGGCCGTCGAGCGCAGGTATGAGCCGCCTCGCACATTCAGATGATCTTCGGCATTTACTCTGCGGGCCCCGATGATCGCCCGCTCTCGATCGATAATTCTGCCTTCGTGGAACGGGTCATTCGTTCCACGGTCCTGGTTCTCGATCATGCCGGACCAGAGAAAATGTGCCTCTGAGCTGTAGATATTCCGAGCCGCCTATCGGAATCGAACCGATGACCTACGCATTACGAGTGCGTCGCTCTGACCGACTGAGCTAAGGCGGCGTGCCGTCCGGCGGGGCGACGCGACGAGTCTACCGGAAGCCGGGGCCGTGGCCGGCCCGGCCAGCAGGACAAAGCCCGTACTATCCTCACCGTGAGGCTTGCCGAAGAACAGGCGCGGGCCCGGTTCGCCACCGTGCCCGTGGCGCGGCTGGGAACCGCTGATGGTCAGGGGCGTCCGCACGTGGTGGTGGCCACCTTCGCGGTTGACGGTGACACCATCTACACGGCCGTTGATCAGAAGCCGAAGTCGAGCAAGACCTTGAAGCGGCTGCGCAACATCGGCGAGAACCCATGGGTGACCATGCTCGCCGATCATTACACCGACGATTGGGAAACGCTGTGGTGGGTTCGCGCCGACGGCAGGGCGGCGATACTGGCGGATCAGCGGCAGATGGCAGCGCCGCTGAGACTGCTGGCGGACCGCTACTGGCAGTACCGGCTGGCGCCGCCGCCGGGTCCAGTGCTGGCGGTGACGGTCGAGCGGTGGTCGGGCTGGACCGGGGCGCCGACGAGGAGAGCCTTAAGGAGCGGGCTCGCCGCGGGTTGCGGCGGCACTGGATGTTCGCGGCGCTGCTGGTGCTGGCGGCGGGGCTGCGCGGCGTGGTGTTCGCGGCGTACCATCCGGCGCTCATTTTCCCGGACAGCGTGCGGTACCTGCAGTACGCGCACAACTTCGCCACCGGGCACTGGAGCGTCGACGCGCTGCGGCAGAGCGGGTACTCCGTCCTGATCGTCCCGGTGCTGCTACTGCACGACATGTGGATCATCCCGCTGGTCCAGCACCTGGTCGGACTGGCTACGGCCGGGCTGGTGTACGCGGTGCTGATCCGGTTCGGGACCCCGGCGTGGCTGGCGGCGGCGGCCACCATCGGAGTGCTCTTCGATCCGCTGCAGCTCGTCCTCGAGCAGTACGTGCTGACCGACACCTGGACTGTCTTCCTGCTGGTCGCCGCGCTGACCGTCCTGGTCTGGCGGCCGGACCGGCCGGGCTGGCGGCGGGCCGCGGCGTGCGGGCTGCTTCTCGGGGTGGCCGTGACGTTCCGGGACGAAGACCTGATCATGATCGTCCCGGCCGCTTGGTACGTGCTGGTCGCCGTACGGCCATGGCGACGCACGATCAAGCGGCTGGGGGCGCTCATCGGCTGCTTCCTCATCCCGGTGGCCGGATATCTCGGCTGGTTCGACGCCTCGCACGGGCAGTGGGGCTTCACCTCCTTCAGCGGCGCGTTCCTATACGGTCGGGTCGCGGATTTCGCCTCCTGCTCGGGGCTGAAACTGCCGAGCTACGAAAAGCCGCTGTGCCCCACCCAGCCGCCCGCGCTGCGCAACGCGGACTATTACACCTGGGACCCAAGCTCACCGCAGTGGACGTTCACGCCGCCCGCCGGTATGTCCAGGGACGCGGTGGTGGAGGATTTCAGCCTGCGGATACTGCTGCACCAGCCGCTCGCCTACGGCGAAGCCGTCGGGCGTGACTTCATTTACGGCTTCGCGCCGGTCCGCGGCGCGGGGCCGGAGAAGTACTCACCGGCCTATCTGCAGTTCCACACCTACATCTTGCCCGATCCGCAGGCCGACGCGTCGATCGGCGCGCTCGGGTACCGGGCCCCCGCGGTCCGGCCTGCCCCGGCCGCCTTCCTCACCGATTACGGGCGGTGGTTCTATGTACCCGGGCCGGTCTTCGCGGCCGGGCTCCTGCTGGGACTGGCCGGCCTCGTCGTCGGCAAGCGCCGCGGAGGCCAGGAACGTGGCGGCAAGGAACGTGGCGGCAAGGAACGTGGCGGCAAGCGCCGCGGACAGCCGGGCGCCTGCCGCGACGCCGGCCTGCTGTTCACCGCTAGCGCGGTGCTCGTCCTCGTCCCGGCGGCCGCGTTCGCCACCTTCGACTGGCGTTACCAGCTGCCCCAGCTGACCCTGATCCCGGTCGCCGCGATACTCGGCCTTAACATGATCATCAGCCGACTAACATCGGCCTCCCAGCGAGCAAATAGCGCTGCGGAAGCCGGGCCGAAGGAGCAAGGACAGACCTTTGCCTGTGGTGGCGATGGACAGGACGGCAGCTCCTCCGGAGGCCGGCCGCGACCAGGCTGAGAGACGCGCGAGACCGCTGGGGCGGGTCCGGCGGGCGAGGCGGACGGCCCGCGCGGCCGCCCGGGTGCACTGGATGTTCGCGCTGGTCTTCGCGGCCGGACTGGCCCTGCGGGTCCTCGCCGAGATCGCCTACCGCCCGGCGCTGCTGTACATCGACTCGGTCAAGTACCTGGCCGACCCGGACGGCTCGGAGCCGGAGGGTTACCGGGTCCTGCTGCGGCTGCTCGATCCACTCGGCGGATTCGGGCTGGTCGCGGCGGCCCAGCACGGGTTCGGCCTGGCCATGGCGGCGGCCGGGTACGCGCTGCTGACCCGGCGCCGGGTCCCGCGCTGGCTTGCGGCGCTGGCCGTGGCGCCGGTGCTGCTTGACGCCTACCAGCTCCAGCTCGAGCAGACCATCATGCCGGACGCGGCGTTCGAGACCATGATCACGGCCGGCCTGGTGCTGCTGCTCTGGCGCAGGCGGCCTGGCCTGCCGCTGGTCGCCGCGGGCGCGCTCGCCCTCGGCGCCGCTACCACCGTCCGCGAGATCGGCGCGGTCCTCATCGTGCCCGTGATGATCTTCGCGCTGCTCATCGTGCCCAGCCCGCTGACCACGCGCCGATGGCGGCACCGGGCCGGCTGGGCGGCGCTGGCCGGGGCCTGCTTCGCGCTGCCGCTGCTCGGCTACATGACCGCGGCCTACGGCGCCACCGGGCACTTCGGGCTGGCCCGCAACGGGCCGGGCCCGGAGTACGGGCGCGCCGCTGCGGCCGCCGACTGCGCCACCTTGAAGGTCCCGGCCGGCGAACGCGCCCTGTGCCCGTCGGCCGCCCTGACCCTCACCCTCGGCGGCGTGGACGGCCTGCTGAACAACCCGCAGTCCCCGGGTCTGACCGTGCCGGTTCCGGCCGGCACCACCCGGGAGAAGCTGCTCGCCTCCTTCTCCCTGTCGGTGCTCCGCCAGGAGCCGCTGCGGGTGGCCGCGGCGGTCGCCTCCGACTCGGTCCGGCTGTTCGCGCTGACCAGGGACGGCGCCCCCGAGATCACCAGCATCTCCCGCTGGCAGTTCCAGACCCTCTACCCGACGTACCCGCCGGGGTTCACGATGACCGTCTTCAGCCAGCTGGCCCGGGAGAACGGCGGCGGCGGCGATCTGGTGGCGGTCAAACCGATAGCGGCGGTACTGCGCGACTACCAGCTGCACGGCGGCTGCACGCCCGGCCCGCTGTACGCGCTCGCCCTGGCCGCCGGGCTGGGCGGCTCACTATCCGGCCTGCGGCGCCGCCGCACGCTCCGCGCCGCGGACAAGGAGCTGGCCGCCGCCTGCGCGCTGGTGACCCTGTCCGCGGTCGTGCTGCTGGCCGGCTCCGACGCCTTGGAGTTCTCCTGGCGCTACCAGCTGCCCGCGGTGATCCTGCTGCCGCTGGCCGGCGCGCTGGGGTTCACCGCCGTCGCCGCCCGGATCACAGCGGCCAGGAACAGGGCAGCCGGGAACAGGGCAGCCGGGAAATCGGAAGCACCCGTGCGTCCTACTGCTGGTCGGACTGCCACCGGCGGTACAGGTCGACGAACTCATCCCGCAGCTGCGGGGTCAGGTCTTCGGGCGCCAGGCGCCCGGTGAGGCTGATCGTCTCGCGCATCTGCGCCAGGTACTCGGTGCAGTGCGGGCAGCCGGCCAAGTGCGCTTCGAACCGCCGCCGGGCGGACCGGCTGAGCGTGCCTTCCAGGTAGTCGGTCACCAGCTCGACGGCTTGCTGGCAGACCAGGTCACGACCGCGAAGGAGCCTCATCGCACCTCCCGGAACTCGTCTTCGAACAGCTGCCTGAGCCGGCTCCGGCCGCGGTGCAGCAGGACCCGCTGGTTCGCGTCGGACAGGGCCAGCACGGCGCAGACCTCGTCGCTGCTCATCCCCTCGACGTCGCGCAGCAGCACCACTTCCCGCTGCCGGGCGGGCAGCTCGTCGATCCAGACCCGGATGCGGTAGGCGAGCTTGCCCGCCTCCATCCGGCCCTCGGCCACCTCGATCCAGTGCTCGGGCGGAGCCGACCAGCCGCCGGAGGCGTCGAACCTGGACGGATCGACGACCGGCTCCGGATCCGCGACGGGAATGCTGCGGTGCTCCCGCGTGCCCGTCTTCCTGGCCTGGTTGACCAGGATGGCGAACAGCCAGGTCTTCAGCGACGAGCGGCCTTCGAACCCGGCCAGGCCCCGCAGCGCCGCCAGCCAGGTGTCCTGGACGACCTCCTCGGCGACGGCCCGGCTCGGCACGAACGAGGCCGCCAGCCGCAGCATCGGCTCGTGGTAGCGCTCGACCAGGCCGACGAAGGCCCGCTCGTCGCCCGAACGCAGCCGGAGCAGCAGCTCGCCGTCGGATTCCATCATCGCCAGGATAGGGCGAGCCGGCCGCCGCCCACCCCAGGACAGCGACCGGCTCATTTCCAGATTCCTAACGTCGCGTGGTGTGAGCTCAGAAGGCCACGATTCCTTCGCCGCCCACCGCGTCAGGCACCGTGACGGAACCGATCTGGGTGAGAGCACCGCCCGACCCCACGGCATACTCGTCGACGATCCCGGCCCCGCCGGTCTGCACGTAAAGGAACTGGCCGTCGGCCGCGGCGGAGGCGTCCACCGTCCCGGCAGCGGTCGCCGTCGCGCCGAGCAGCGCGAGCTGCCCGTCCGCGGCGGAGGTGAAGCCGCTCTCCGCGGCGCTGCCCGCGTTGGAGGCGAACAGGAACGGCCCGGCCGGGGCCACCCAGCAGGTCGCGGCCTGCCCGGTGCCGACCGCGTCGAGCTGGGTGAGCGTTTCGTGGCCGCTGATCGCGAAGGTGGCCAGGGCGTTGGTACCGGCCTCGGCGATGACCAGGTTGCCGTAGGAATCGAAGGTGATCGCGAACGGCACCGTGCCCGGTTCGGAGTTCACCACCGGCGCGGCGGACAGCCAGCCGCCGAAGCCGACGTCGAAGACGTCGATGTCGTTGCCGTTGGCCTTGGTGGTCACGATGAGCTTGGAGCCGTCCGGGGTGAACGCGACCTGCCCCGGCGTGTTGGTGAACTGCGGGCTCGCGTCGGGGTTCAGGCCGAGCGCGCGGCTCGATCCGGGCAGCGGCACCAGGAAGCTGCCGAACACCCGGTAGCCCCGCAGCGAGCCGCCGTCCAGGGCGTTGACCACGTACACCAGATCGCCGTGGACGGCCACGCTGACCGGGAACGTCCCGCCGGAACTGAGCACCTGGCGCAGCGCGAGATGGTCCCTGCTCACCGCGAACACCGAGACGGTATTGCTGCCCGCGTTCACCGCGTACAGCAGGGAATGCCGCGGGTCATAGGTCAGCGAGCCCTGCGACGCCGTGTGGTCGACCACAGACCCGCCGAGAACCCCGCCGAGACCGCCGGTCGGGTAGCTGCCGGCCAGGCTCAGCGCGCCGTCCGCGGCCCGGTGATAAGTCACGATGCGGTTCCCTGACGCAGCGTCGGTCTGAACGAACACGGCGTGACTGGCTCCGGAATAGCCGGACGACGGCGCGCCCTTGCTGGCAAAGGTGGTGCTCGCGAAGGTGGTGCTCGCGAAGGCCGGCGTGGCCAGGGCCGCCACCACAACCGTCGCGGCGGCCGTCGCGGCGGCCACGGCCGCCACCGGCTTCAGCCGAATCGGTACTTTCACAGGAACTCCTCGCGCATTGGGGATCGGACATGCCCCCTGTAGTCCCGCACGAGGTCCCGGCGTTACACCATCACGGACAGACCCGGCCGCTGCGCGGCACGGTCAGGTCGATCAGGTAGTCGTTCACGATCGTGTCCACGCAGGCGCTGCCCTCGCCGTAGGCGGTGTGACCGTCGCCGTTCCAGCCGAGCAGCACGCCGGACGCCAGGTCGGCCGCCAGCGCCTGCGCCTGCCGGTACGGCGTGGCGGGGTCCCGCAGCGTCCCGACGACCAGGAT
>Ga0302235_10000198_pt1 | contig 51774 bp, 46 predicted proteins | sample II_Palsa_N3_3_FD_193577 | JGI IMG/M metagenome (GOLD analysis project Ga0302235, IMG submission 193577) | Peat permafrost microbial communities from Stordalen Mire near Abisko, Sweden - II_Palsa_N3_3 | ecosystem: Environmental > Terrestrial > Soil > Palsa > Peat permafrost | place: Sweden...
AGGCGGCTGAGCGCCATCGACCATGCCGACCGCTCCTTCGACGATCCGCGAGCGGGCGGCCACCACGGCGTTGGCCTGCTGGCGCCGGAGCATGGCCTGCGCGATCTCCTGGGCGTAGGCCAGGTGGGAGATGCGCACCTCGATGACTTCGAGCCCGGCGATGGCGACGCGCTCGGCCACTTCGGCCGCCAGCTCGCCCGCCACCACGTCAGTCGAGCCGCGCAATGACGTCCCCGCCCCGGTCGTGTCGTCATAGGGGTGGCTCACCGCGACGTGACGGAGCGCGGACTCGGCCTGCACCGAAATGAAGTCGACGAAGTTGTCCACGGCGAAGGTCGCCTTGGCCGTGTCAGCCACCTGCCAGACCACGATGGCGGCGATCTCGACCGGGTTGCCATCGGCGTCGTTGACCTTCAGATGGCCGGTCTCGAAGTTGCGCACCCGGATGCTGACCCGGCGCCGCACCGTGAACGGCGCCATCACCCACCAGAACCCGGGACGCCGGATGGTGCCGACATAGCGCCCGAAGAACAGGACGACCGAGGTCTGACCCGGGGGGACGATGGCCAACGACGCGAAGACGAGGACGAAGACGAGGATCGGCGGCACAATGAAGGGCGTGCCGTCCTGCCCACCCACGATGGCGCCGGCGACACAGCCGGCCAGCACGACGACACCGAGCCAGCCATTGGCGGTGAAGGCAGGACGCTCCGTGACGTCGACCCGGGCCCCCTGGTGCCCAACGGGTCCGGCGTTGACGGGAATGATCGGTGTGGCAGTGCTCATGGTGACTCCTCCGACATTAAGTGATATCTAATAGATATCACTTTTCCCCGGCGTTGCCTACCCCCCGTTGTCCATTCCCATGGCCGCCCGGGGCGCGGGAAGAAGGGTCGGTCGATGGGCGTCAGTCGGTGGGCTGGTCGGCCTGCCGGGCCACGGCGGCAGCTGCCGCGGCCGCGGCTTCGGGGTCGCCCAGGTAATCGGCGGCGCGGACCGTGAGGTCATCGTCGAGGCGCATGCGGAAGGGGATGCCGGTCGGGACCTCGAGCTCGGTGATGGCGTCGTCGGATCTCTGCTCCAGGTGCTTGCGCAGCGCCCGGATGGAGTTGCCGTGGGCGGCCACAAGTACGGCACCCCCGTGGACGGCGGTGGCCCGGAGGTCGGGCACGATGGCCGACTCCCAGTAGGGCACGGTGCGGGCCACCACGTCCTTCAGGCACTCGGTCCGCGGCAGGTCGGCGGGGTCGAGGTCGCGGTAGCGGGGGTCGTCGGCCACCTCCCAGGGATTGTCGGGGGAGAGGGGCGGCGGCGGGGTGTCGTAGCCACGGCGCCAGAGCTGGAGCTGCTCGGCGCCGAACTCCTGCTTGACCTGGGCCTTGTTCTTCCCCTGGAGGTCGCCGTAATGGCGTTCGTTGAGGCGCCAGTCGCGGCGGACCGGGAGCCAGCTGCGGCCGGCGGCGGCCAGGGCCAGCTCGGCGGTCCGGATGGCCCTGGTCAGGAGGGACGTGTGCAGCACCCGCAGGTCCAGACCGTCGGTGGCGGCCAGGAGTTCGCCGCCGGCGCGGGCCTCGGCCTCCCCGGCCGGGGTCAGGTCGACGTCGACCCACCCCGTGAACAGGTTCTCGGCGTTCCAGGTGGACTGGCCATGGCGGATCAGGACCAGATCGAGCATGTGCCCAGCGTAGGTGGGCCCGGCGGAAAGATGGAAACCACCAGCTCAGCGTGGTGAAAACCGGGGTGGCAGCCTCCTCCTCAAATATCTTGACAAGAGGGGACTCAACTTTGTTACACTGGTGGACAGCAATAAACGCCGTAGCAAGAAGACTGGGCACAGAGGCGCCGGACGGAACCGGCAGACGAACGACAAGCGGAAGGAACTGCAGATATGGCCAAGGCCGTAGGAATCGACCTGGGAACCACCAACTCGGTGGTCAGCGTGTTGGAGGCGGGCGAGCCCGTCGTGATCCCGAACGCGGAGGGTGGCAGGACCACCCCGTCTGTCGTCGGCTTCTCCAAGACGGGCGAGGTGCTCGTCGGTGAGGTGGCCAAGCGTCAGGCCATCACCAACCCCGACCGGACCATCCGCTCGGTCAAGCGCCACATGGGGACGGGCTGGACCGTCGACATCGACGGCAAGCCGTACACGGCGCAGGAGATCTCGGCCCGCATCCTGGGCAAGCTGAAGAGGGACGCCGAGTCGTATCTCGGTGACACCGTGACCCAGGCCGTCATCACCGTGCCCGCGTACTTCGACGACGCACAGAGGACGGCCACCAAGGAGGCCGGGTCGATCGCCGGGCTCGAGGTGCTCCGCATCATCAACGAGCCGACAGCCGCCGCGCTGGCCTACGGCCTCGACAAGGAGGGCGAGGACCAGACGGTCCTCGTCTTCGACCTCGGCGGCGGGACGTTCGACGTCTCCGTCCTCGACATCGGTGAAGGCGTCTTCGAGGTCAAGTCCACCTCGGGCAACACCAAGCTCGGTGGGGACGACTGGGACGACAAGGTCATCGAGTGGCTCGTGACCGAGTTCAAGAACACCGAGGGCGTCGACCTGTCGGCCGACAAGATGGCCATGCAGCGCCTGAAGGAGGCCGCCGAGAAGGCCAAGATCGAGCTGTCCTCCGTGCAGGACACGCAGATCAACCTGCCTTTCATCACGGCCACGTCCGAGGGCCCGAAGCACCTCGACCTCAAGCTGACGCGGGCGAAGTTCAACGAGCTCACCGCCGACCTGGTCGACGATCTGCGCGGGCCGTTCGACGCCGCCATCAAGGATGCCAACCTGAAGACCTCCGACATCGACCACGTCGTCATGGTCGGCGGGTCGACCCGCATCCCGGCGGTGCAGGAGCTGGTGCAGAACCTCACGGGCAAGGAGCCCCACAAGGGCGTCAACCCCGACGAGGTCGTGGCCATCGGCGCCGCCGTGCAGGCCGGAGTGCTCAAGGGTGAGGTGAAGGACGTCCTGTTGCTCGACGTCACGCCGCTCTCGCTGGGCATCGAGACCAAGGGGCAGGTCATGCACCGCCTCATCGAGCGCAACACCACCATCCCGACCAAGCGGTCGGAGATCTTCACGACGGCCGAGGACAACCAGCCGTCGGTCGAGATCCATGTGCTCCAGGGTGAGCGCGAGATGGCGATGTACAACAAGACGCTCGGCAAGTTCCAGCTGGTGGACCTGCCGCCGGCGCCACGGGGCATCCCGCAGATCGAGGTCACGTTCGACATCGACGCCAACGGGATCGTCCACGTGTCGGCGCAGGACAAGGCCACCGGCAAGGCGCAGTCGATGACGATCACCGGCCAGTCCTCACTGGCCAAGGACGACATCGAGCGCATGGTGCGCGACGCCGAGGCCCACGCCGAGGACGACCGGAACCGGCGCGAGGAGGCCGAGGTGCGCAACAGCGCCGACACCCTCGTGTACCAGACCGAGAAGCTGCTCAACGAGCAGGGCGAGAAGTTCGAGGGCTCCGAGAAGGAGGACGTCGAGACCGCCCTGAAGAGCGTGAAGGACGCGCTCGCCGGGACCAGCGTGGAGGCCATCAAGGACGCCACCGAGAAGCTGGTGAGTGTCTCGCAGAGCTTCAGCCAGCGCCTGTACGAGCAGGCCTCCGCCTCGACGGGCGGCGGCGACGCCGCCGGTTTCGGTGGCGACGGTGCGCCCGGCGGTGACGGCTCCAGCGAGAGTGCGTCGGACGACGACGTCGTCGACGCCGAGATCGTCGATGAGCAATGAGCTTCGGCGACCAGGCCGTGCCCGAGGAGGAGCCCGTCTCCTCTGAGGGCGGGGCGGCCCACAGGACACCGGCCGTGCCGGGCGTCGCCGGAGACGGCAACGGCTCGGCGGCGCCGGCGACCGATCAGGAGGGGCCGGCCGAGGAGGCCGACCCGCGGGAGGTGCTGACGCGCGAGCGGGACGAGTACCTGCTGGCGCTGCAGCGCACCCAGGCCGACTTCGAGAACTACCGCAAGCGCATTGTGCGCCAGCAGGAGGAGCAGGCGGCACGCGCCGCGCAGCACCTGGTGGACAAGCTGCTGCCGGTGCTCGACGCGCTCGACTTGGCCGAGAACCACCTGAAGGCCTCCCTCGACGTGGGCGAAGGCGCCAAGGCGCTGCACGCCTCGCGGGCGATGCTCATGGACATTTTGGCGAGGGAAGGCCTCGAGCGGGTCGACCAGCCCGAGGTCACGTTCGACCCGGCGGTGCACGACGCCGTCGCGCATGCCGACGGCGAGGGCGGCCCGGAGGGCCAGACCCTGGTGGACGAGGTCATGCGTTCCGGCTACCGCTGGAAGGGTCAGGTGCTGCGTCCCGCCATGGTCCGCGTGCGGGGGTGAGCTGACTCATGGCCGCACAGCGGGAATGGTTCGAGAAGGACTACTACAAGGTGCTCGGCGTCGTCCCGACGGCGTCGGAGAAGGAGATCACGCGCGCCTACCGGAAGCTGGCGAAGGAGAACCACCCGGACACCAACCCCGGTACGGAGGAGCGCTTCAAGGAGATCAGCGCCGCCTATGACGTCATCGGCGACGCCGAGAAGCGCAAGGAGTACGACGAGGTCCGCGCCCGCGGTCCCGTCGGTGGCTTCGGTGGCGTCCCCGGTGGTGGGGGCGGAGGCACCTTCCGCATGGAGGACATGGGCGACCTCGGTGACCTCTTCGGGGGTCTCTTCGGTGGCGGTGCCGGCCGGACGCGCACGACCCAGCGTGGACCGCAACGGGGCGCCGACATGGAGGCGCAGCTCCACCTGTCGTTCCAGGACGCGGTGCACGGCGTCACGACCTCGGTCAACGTGCCCCAAGAGGTGCGCTGCTCGAACTGCCGCGGCAGCGGAGCGGCGCCGGGCACGTCGACGCACACCTGCCCGCGCTGCGGGGGGACGGGGAGCCTCAACGACAACCAGGGGCTGTTCTCCCTCAGCACGGTCTGCCCGGACTGCATGGGGCGGGGGACGCTGTTCGACACGCCCTGCCCCGTGTGCCACGGGACCGGGCAGGAGCACAAGGTGCGTGCGGTCAAGGTCCGCATCCCGGCCGGGGTCGAGGACGGCCAGCGCATCAGGGTCAAGGGACGGGGTGCGCCCGGACAGGGCATGGCTCCGGCCGGCGACCTCTACGTGGTCGTCCATGTGGCGAAGCACGAGGTCTTCGGGCGCAGCGGCCGCAATCTGACCATCACTGTGCCAATCACGTATCCAGAGGCGGCGCTGGGGACGACGATCACGGTGCCCACGCTCGACGGCAAGGTGACGCTGAAGGTGCCGGCGGGCACGCAGTCCGGCCGGGTGCTGCGCGTGCGCGGGCGGGGAGTCCCGGGCGGCTCGGGCCGCAACGGCAAGAAGCCGGGTGACCTCTTAGTGAAGGTCGAGGTGGTGGTGCCTACGGAGCTCACCGACGAGCAGAAGGCGGCGCTGGAATCACTGGCCGCGGTGACGGAGCCGGCGCCGCGTATCGCCGTGGAGGGATGAGGGGTCTGAGTGCCGTGCGTGTGACGAGTGGGGTGATGAACTGATGGCCGACCGCGACAGCAACCAGGCGGTCTACGTGATCTCGGTGGCGGCGGAGCTGACCGGGATGCATCCGCAGACGCTGCGCATCTACGAGCGCAAGGGCCTGCTCGACCCGTCGCGCACGAGCGGCGGCAGCCGGCGCTTCTCGGAGCACGACCTGGAGCGCCTCCGCCACATTCAGGAGCTGACGTCGACGGGGCTCAACCTCGAAGGCGTGCGCCGCGTGTTGCAGCTCGAGTCTGAGCTGTCCCGGCTGCGCGAGGAACTGGTCCAGGTGCGGGCGCAGGCGCTCGACGCGGTGGCGGCCACGCACCGGCAGTACCGGCGCGACCTGGTGCCGCTGCGCCAGTCGCCGGTGCCCTACCGGCGGACCGGCTCGTAGCGGCCCGTTGCACGAGACGAACAACACAGACACGAACGAGACGCACACGAATTTGGACACCACGACGCGCGACACGAGAAAGGCGAGCCGGTGCCGATAGACCCCGAACGATGGACGAACAATACGAAGGCCGCCTTCAGCGCGGCGACCGGGCACGCAGCCTCGTCCAACCATCCCGAACTGACGCCGGCGCACCTGCTGGACGCCCTGCTGCAGCAGCAAGAGACGATGACGCGCCCCTTGCTGACCCAGGTAGGCGTGGACCCCGACGTGCTGGCAGGCAAGGTGCACGAGCAGCTGTCCCGCCTGCCGCGGGCCGACGGCGGGGCCGAGCCCGGCCTGTCGCGTGACGCCCGGACCGTGCTGGAAGCGGCGGACCAGAACCGCCGCGACCTGGGCGACGACTACGTGTCGGTGGAGCACCTGGTGCTGGCGCTGGCTGACCAGATCGGCGTCACCCGGGATGCCCTGCTGGGGGCGCTGCGCACCGTGCGCGGGAATCACCGCGTCTCCACGCCGGATCCCGAGCAGACCTACCAGGCGCTGGCCAAGTACGGGCGCGACCTGACCGAGGCGGCCCGCGAGGGCAAGCTCGACCCGGTCATCGGGCGCGACGAGGAGATCCGCCGGGTGATTCAGGTGCTGTCGCGGCGCACCAAGAACAATCCTGTCCTGATCGGCGAGCCCGGCGTGGGCAAGACGGCGATCGTCGAGGGGCTGGCCAACCGCATCATTGAGGGCGACGTGCCCGAGGGCCTGAAGGGCAAGCGGGTCATTGCGCTCGACCTCGGCTCCATGGTGGCCGGCGCCAAGTACCGCGGCGAGTTCGAGGAGCGCCTGAAGGCGGTGCTCAAGGAGATCACCGACGCCGAGGGCGAGATCGTCACCTTCATTGACGAATTGCACACGATCGTCGGAGCGGGCGCGGCCGAGGGTGCAATGGACGCGGGCCAGATGATCAAGCCCATGCTGGCCCGGGGCGAGCTGCGCCTCATCGGTGCCACCACGCTCGACGAGTACCGCACCTCTATTGAGAAGGACGCCGCGCTGGAGCGCCGCTTCCAGCCCGTCTTCGTCGGGGAGCCCTCGGTCGAGGACACCATCGCCATTCTGCGCGGGCTGTCGGAGCGCTACATGGCGCACCACAAGGTGCGTATTCAGGACGCCGCGCTGGTGGCAGCGGCCGTGCTGTCGGACCGCTACGTCACCGGGCGCTTCCTGCCCGACAAGGCCATCGACCTCATTGACGAGGCGTCCTCGAAGCTGCGCATCGAGATCGACTCCATGCCGACCGAGCTCGACCAGATTTCGCGGCGCATCCGCCAGCTCGAGATCGAGAAGCTGGCCTTGGAGAAGGAGACCGACGACGCGTCCAAGGAGCGCCTCGAGCGCCTGGAGCGCGAGCTGGCCGAGATGAGCGAGCAGCGCGACTCCATGGCGGCCCACTGGCAGCAGGAGAAGAGCTCCCTCGAGGCCGTCAGCCAGCTGCAGGAGGCGAAGGCCGCCAAGGAGGAGGAGGCAGCGCGCTTGGAGCGCGACGCCGACCTCGCCGGCGCGGCAGCCATCCGCTACGGCGAGCTGCCGGACCTCGACCGCCGCATCGCCCAGGCCGTCGAGGACCTGGCCAAGCTGCAGACCAGCTCGCGCTTCTTGAAGGAGGAGGTGGACGCCGAGGACATCGCCGAGGTGGTGAGCCGCTGGACCGGCGTGCCGGTCTCGCGCCTCATGGAAGGCGAGGTGCAGAAGCTGGTGCGCCTCGAGTCCACCCTGCACGAGCGCGTGGTGGGACAGGACGAGGCGGTCTCCGCCGTGGCCAACGCCATCCGGCGCAGCCGGGCCGGGCTCAGCGATCCCAACCGGCCCATTGGGTCCTTCCTCTTCCTGGGGCCGACCGGCGTCGGCAAGACCGAGCTGGCCCGAGCGCTGGCCGAGTATCTCTTCGACGACGAGCGGGCGATCGTCCGCATCGACATGAGCGAGTACATGGAGAAGCACGCCGTGTCGCGCCTCGTGGGCGCGCCCCCGGGGTACATCGGGTACGACGAAGGTGGGCAGCTCACCGAGGCCGTGCGCCGGCGCCCGTACTCGGTCGTGCTGCTCGACGAGTTGGAGAAGGCCCACCCGGACGTGTTCAACATTCTGCTGCAGGTGCTCGAGGACGGGCGCCTGACCGACGGGCAGGGGCGCACGGTCGATTTCACGAACACCGTGCTGATCATGACGTCGAACCTCAAGGGTGAGCCGGTCGACTACTTCAAGCCCGAGTTCATCAACCGCATCGACGAGATCGTCCGCTTCAAGCCGCTGAGCGAGGAGGACCTAGCGGTCATCCTCGGCATTCAGCTGGGCCGGCTGCGGTCGCGCCTGGCCGAACGCCGTCTCTCGCTGGTGGTGACGCCTGAGGCGGAGCAGTGGCTGGCCCACGCCGGCTACGACCCCGACTACGGCGCCCGCCCGCTGCGCCGGGTGCTGCAGCGCTCCATCGAGGATCCACTGGCGCTCGCGCTGTTGGAGGGGCGCTACCTCGACGGGGGGACCGTCACGGTCGGAGTCGACGATGGTGCGATCGTGTTGCACTGACGGTGCGCTGATTTGAGCTCACGCTCACACGGCGATTGCGTCGAGACAACTGACGCGCAAGCCGGCGCGTGAGCACCGTTTTTTCGAAGTCCGCCCTGTAGGATTTCCCGGTCCACACTGCAACTGAACCGGGAAGGCGGACGAGATGGCAGGGTCCTTTCGCATGTGGCGGTGGCTGAGCGCACTGGCGCTCGTCGCCGTCGGCCTTGTCATGGGTGCCTCGGTCGCCGGCGCGCAGGCCGCGTCCAGCGGAGTCGTCGCGGCGCACTCGTCGGGGACACAGGTCGGGGGTGGGTTGTCGGCCTCGCCGTTGCAGCTCCACACCAACCCTGGACATTTCCTGACGGAGCCCGGGGCACACGTCGCCGGTCGCTCCTATGCGTCGGTGTCCACTAACTGGTCGGGCCAGATCGCGACGGGCTCGACCCTCAACAGCGTCAGCGCGGAGTGGAGCGTGCCCGCCGTCCAGCCCACGCAGTACAACGGGGCGTCGGCAACTTGGATCGGGATCGACGGCGGTCCGGGCTCGCCGGATTCCATCATTCAGACGGGCACGGCGCAGGTGACCGACGACGGGATCACGGAGTACAGCGCGTGGTACGAGCTCTATCCCCAGCCGGCGGTGACCATCGAGGGGGTGTCCCCCGGTGACGAGATGCAGGCATCCATCACCCGGCAGGCGGGAAGCACCTGGACTCTCACGATCAATGACCTCACTTCACATCAACCGGCGTCGGGCATGGTGACGTACAGCGGTCCCGCTGTCTCGGCCGAATGGATCGAGGAGCTGCCGACCGCCATCGGGTCGGCCCAGCCCACGCTGGCCAACTTCGGGTCGGCGACGTTCACCAACATGGGCACCACCGCGTCCGGCCCGGTGACGTACACCCCGATCGACATGGTCGACGAGAGCGGCAACAGCATCGCGACGGCAGGCCCGATCGCAAATGGATCCTTCACGGACACCTACGTGCCGAGCGCGCGCGGCTACTGGCTGGTCGGCTCGGACGGCGGGATCTTCTCCTTCGGTCAGGCCCAGTTCTACGGGTCGACCGGGAGCCTGCACCTGCAGCGGCCCGTGGTCGGCATCGTGCCCACGGCTGACCACGGCGGGTACTGGCTCGACGCCTCCGACGGTGGCGTCTTCAGTTACGGGAACACCCGGTACTACGGGTCGATACCCGGGCTGGGGCTCCATCCCGCCGGGTCGGGGTTGCCGAACAGCCTCAACGCGCCCATCGTGGGCATGGTCCCGTCGTTCGACGACAACGGCTACTTCATGGTGGCCTCCGACGGCGGAGTCTTCGCCTTCGGGGATGCGCACTTCGCCGGGTCCTGCCCCGGCATCGGGGGCTGCTCGGGCTCTGCGGTGGCTGTCATGCCCGACGCCAGTGGCGACGGCTACTGGCTCGTGACGTCCACGGGGCACATCTACACCTTCGGTGACGCACCGTACTTCGGCGCCCCGGGCCAAGGCACCGTGACCTCGGCCGTGGCCACGCCCGACGGACAGGGGTACTGGGTCCTCCTGGCCGACGGCCAGGTCGACCCTTACGGCGACGCCGGCAGCTATGGCTCACCGTCTGCGGGAGGCTTCGGCGGCCTGGACCCAGCGACGGCGATCTTCAGCACATCCGACGGTGCGGGCTACTGGGTCTCGTCGGCCCTCGGCGCCGTCTCCAGCTTCGGGGACGCGCCCGAGGACGGAGGGATGACGAGCACGCACCTGAACGGCTCGATCATCGCGGCCACCGGGTTCTGATTCCTTCCGGGGTTCGATCCCGGCTCAGGATCCGGCGTAGCGCGGGCGGTCCGGGACGATCGCCCACCCGCTCGTGCCGTGTGCGTGCCGGATGGCCGACGTGTCGAGCAGGGCCTGCAGGGTCGGACCGCCGTCGGTCGCCATGCCGACCACGGTCCCGATCCCTTGGCCGGCGGCGGCGCCGAGGAACGGAGCGTCCCCAGAGTTGAACAGACCACCGTCGGCCGCCGTGAACCAGTAACCGTTGCCTGTCGGCATTCCCGCCATGGCCACGATCGGTTGGTTGAGGTGGATGTTGCCGGTGGAGCCGTAGAACTGCGCGTCGCCATAGGCGAAGATGCCGCCGTCGGAGGCCACCAGCCAGTAGCCGGCGCCATCGGGTGTCGGGGCCATGCCGACGATGGGCTTGTTGAGGTGGAGGCTCCCCGTGGAGCCGTAGAACGGGGCGTCGCCGTAGGAGAAGATCCCCCCGTCCGTGGCGACGAGCCAGTAGCCCCCCGCGTCGATCGTGGGCGCCATGCCGACGATCGGTTTGTTCAACGCGATGCCGCCCGCGGAACCGAAGAAGCCAGCGTCGCCGTAGTTGAAGATGCCGCCGTCACTGGCCACCAACCAGTACCCGCCGTCGTCGCCCGTCGCGGCCATACCCACGACGGGGTGGTTGAGCGGCGCCCCGCCGTGGTCGCCGTGGAACGTCGCGTCACCGAAGTGGGCCACTGTCCCGGTCGAACTGACCTGGTAGTAGCCGATTGTCCCGGTCCCCGAGAGCGAGACGGTGGTATACGTCTGCAACGAATCGGTCAGTGTCAAGGTGGCCGAACGGGCTCCGAGCGCGCCCGGGAAGAACACGACATCGATGGTGCAGGAGTCACCCGAATTGATGACGGCGTTGTCGAGCTCGTCCGTGTTGCAATCGAGGTCCGGGGCCGCGCCGAAGTCGTTGGCGTCCGTCCCGGACGTTTCGTAGCCCGTGATGGTGTCGGTCTGTGCGCTTGTGTTGGTCACGGTGAATTCCCCGATGGTGAAGTCGCCCAGCGTGACGCTGCCGAGATTCACGCCGCCGGGGCTCGCGCTCAGCCTGGGTGCCGCCGCACCGGCACTGCCATTGGTGCCGGCTGTGGCGGCGGCAATGGACAGGCCGCCGCAAAGAAGACCGCACATGGCCAGCGACATCCAGCGCTGCACTCGGGACTTCATGGCTACCGCCTCCAGTTTCCCCGGGTGCGCCCGGCTTCGCGCAGATTAGCGAGGCCGCGGCCGGGCAGGAAGAAGTCTGTGACAATTACTTGCCGAAATAGCGGGTGCCAGACGAGTCGTAGCCCCACGCCACGGTCCCTGCCCGCGCGCAGCCAAGTGCGGCGGCATCGCCGGTATGTCCGCCTCCGCCCGATAGGTAGGCACGCCGTCGGCGGCCATGCCGACGACCCGGCCGACACCCTGCCCCGTCCCCTCCCGCTGCCGTCGAACGGAGCGGCGCCGTAATTGAACAGCCCGCCGTCGGCAACGGAGAACCAGTAGCCCGACCCGTCGGGCATGGCGGCCATGCCGTCAATCGGCTGGACCAGTGGCAGCGCGTCAGCGGAGCCGTAGAACCCGCGCGTCGTCGTAGCTCGAGATGCCTCCGTCGGACGCCACCAACCAGTACCTGTTGGGCCCGTTGGCGTTACAGCTTCCGGCCATCGGAGAGACTCAGACGAGCACGCCCGTCGGAGCGAACGCCGTTGTCATCTCGCGGCAGAAAGCGCCGAGGTCCTCAGGCCCGCGGCCGGTCACCAGAGTGTTGATGCCCAGCCGGCACACGACCACGTCGCGGTCGACCCAGTACGCACCGGCATTGCGCAGGTCGGTCTGCAGGCTGGGCCACGAGGTGAGGGTGCGGCCCGCCACGAGGTCCCCCTCAATGAGGGTCCACGGGCCGTGGCAGATCGCGGCCACGGGCTTGCCCGCCTCGAACATCGCCATGAGGAAGTCCACGGCCGCCGCGTCGGTACGGAGGTGGTCTGGGTTCGCCACCCCGCCTGGCAGGACGACGGCGTCGAAGTCGGCGGCATTGACCAGCTCGGTGGTCTGGTCGACCGGGAAGCGGTCGGCGCGGTCGAGGTGGCGCATGGTCTCGACCATCCCGGACTGGGGGGCGATCAACTCGGCCGTCCCGCCGGCGTCGACCACAGACCTCCATGGAATCAGGAGTTCGATCTCTTCGATGCCTTCGTTGGCCACCACGAAGGCGACCCGCACGTCCCGCAGCTCGTTCGTCACTGTCACTGCCCTCCTCGAGCACCCTCCGGGACACCCCGGTCGATCGGGAGAATGCGCCCCTGCCCAGGTCGGAGATACCCAGCAAGTTGAGGTCGTAACCATTTCGGACCCGTTATCAGGGAGAGAGATACACTGGTGCGTAATCCGAAGCGACAGAGCGAACGGAGAGGCGCGTGCCCGCAACCGTTGTGGTCGGGACCCAGTGGGGCGACGAGGGGAAGGGCCGGTTCACCGATCTCCTTGCCCGCGAAATGGACCTCGTGGTCCGCTATCAGGGTGGCCACAACGCCGGCCACCGCATCGTCGTCAACGGCGAGGCCTTCGCCCTGCAGCTCGTGCCCAGTGGCATCCTCTACGACCACATCACCCCGATTATCGGCAACGGTGTCGTGGTCGACCCGGCCGTCCTGCTCGAGGAACTCGACATGCTGGCGTCCCGGGGCATCGACACCAGTCGTCTGGTGGTGAGCGGCAACGCCCATTTGATCATGCCGTATCACCAGGAGCTGGACCGGGTGACCGAGCGCTTCCTGGGCAAGAACGCCCTCGGGACGACCAAACGCGGCATCGGCCCCGCCTACGCCGACAAGGCCACTCGCGTCGGCCTGCGCGTCCAGGACCTCTTCGACCCCAAGATCTTCCGCCAGAAGCTCGACGTCGTGCTCAAGGAGAAGAACGCCATCCTGGCCAAGGTCTACAACCGCCTGCCCATGGACGCCGGGGAAATCGCGGATCGCTACCTGGGCGAGTACGCCCCGCGTATCGAACCCATGGTGGGGGACACGGTCGGCATGGTTCACGACGCCATGGACGCTGGGCGCCAGGTCCTGCTCGAAGGAGCCCAGGCGACCTTCCTGGATCTCGACCATGGGACCTATCCCTTCGTGACGTCATCGAATCCCGTCGCCGGCGGCGCCTGCACGGGCTCGGGCCTCGGACCACGGGACATCGAGCGGGTGGTCGGCATCGCCAAGGCCTACGTGACCCGGGTCGGCGCCGGCCCCTTCCCGACCGAGCAGGAGAACGACATCGGCGAGCTGCTGGTGGAGCGGGGCCACGAGTTCGGCACCAACACGGGACGCCGGCGCCGCTGTGGCTGGTTCGACGCCGTCATGCTGCGCCAGGCGGTGCGCCTCAACTCCATGACCGAGGTGGCGCTGACCAAACTCGACGTGCTCGACACCTTCGAGTCGGTCAAGGTCTGCGTGGCCTATGAGGCCGACGGCATCCGCTACACCCATCTGCCCTACCACCAGTCGACCTTTCACAAGGCCAAGCCGGTCTACGAGGAGCTGCCGGGTTGGCGCACCGATCTCAGTGCGGTGACCGCGCCCGGCGACATGCCCCCCGCCGCTCGGGACTACGTGGCCTTCCTGTCGGAGCAGATCGGCGTGCCCGTCCGGCTCGTCGGGGTCGGACCGGGTCGGGAGCAGACCGTTTCGTTCGCCACCGCGTGAGGGTCTGCATCGTCGGCAGCGGCGCCCGCGAGCACGCGCTCGCCCACGTGCTGGCACGCACGGCAGACGTAATGGTGACCCCGGGCAACCCCGGCATGGCGCCGCCCATCACCGTGGCCGACGACGAGTCGGTCGAGGAGATCGCCGCCGACCTCTATGTGATCGGCCCCGAAGCTCCGCTGGTGGCCGGCCTCGCCGACACGCTGCGAGGCCAGGGTCGCGCGGTCATGGGACCGGGGGCGGACGGTGCGCTGCTTGAGGGCTCGAAGGCCTTCATGAAGGAGGTGCTCCGCGCGGCGCGGGTTCCGACCGCTGGCTTCGCCACCTTCGACGCCCTCGAGTCCGCCGCCGCCATGGCGTACCTCGAGACGCTGCCGGGACCCTGGGTGATCAAGACGGACGGACTGGCGGCAGGCAAGGGCGTGTTGGTCGCGCAGACCCTGGACGAGGCTCGCCAGGATGTCGCCGCCAAGCTCTCGGGCGCCTCGTTCGGCGACGCCGGACGAACCGTCGTCATTGAGGAGGGCTTGGTCGGCGAGGAGTGCTCGCTCCTCGTGCTCTGCGACGGCACCCACGCCGTCCCGCTGGTGCCGGCGCAGGACTTCAAGCGCGTCGGCGACGGCGACGCCGGGCCGAACACCGGTGGCATGGGGGCTTACGCGCCGATGCCGCACGTGGACGGGCCTGTGGTGGACGCCATCATGGACACGGCCATCCGCCCGCTGGTCGAGGAGTTGCGCCGCCGTGGCATCGACTACCGCGGCGTGCTCTACGCCGGCCTCATGCTGACCGCGGACGGCCCGAAGGTCATCGAATACAACGTGCGCTTCGGGGACCCCGAGGCCGAGGTGGTGCTGCCGCTGTTGGACGTCGACGCCGCGGAGCTCTTCCTCGCCGTGGCCAATGGAGACCTGAGCGGGTCGCAACCGCCGGCCTTCTCTGACGCCGCCGCCGTCTGTGTCGTCCTGGCCTCCCAGGGCTACCCCGAGAGCCCGCGTACGGGCGACACCATCGAGGGATTGGACAGCGCTGGCCAGTCGGTCGCCGCTGTCGACGGCGCGACCGTCTTCCACGCCGGCACCCGGCGCCACGGCCCCGACGGGCCCTTCTACACGGCGGGCGGCCGCGTGCTCGCCGTCACGGCAGTCGCACCGTCCGTGGAGCAGGCCCGCGCGCGCGCGTACGCGGCGGCGGAACCGATTGACTGGGAGGGTATGCAGATGCGACATGACATTGCCGCGCTGGTCCCGGGCAGCGCGGTCGCGGCGGGAGAGGGCGGCCGATGATCCCGCGCTACGCCCCAGCGGACATGGCAGCGCTGTTCAGCGACACGGCGCGCTTCGCGCTCTGGCTCGAGGTCGAGTTGCTGGCCACCGAGGCCCAGGCCGCCGTCGGGGTCGTGCCGGCCGAGGACGCCGTTACCTGCCGCGCCAAGGCTCCCACGGTCGACGACCTTTTCGTGGCCGACGTGCTCGAGCGCGAGAAGATCACGGACCACGACGTGGCGGCGTTCGTCGATGTGGTGCAGGAGCGCATTGGCGCGCCGGCCGGCTCGCACATCCACTACGGGCTGACCTCGTCCGACGTCGTGGACACGGCGCTCTGCGCCACGCTCACCCGGGCCGCCGACCTGCTGCTGGCCGACATCGACGCCTTCGTCGCCGCGCTCAAGGCCCGCGCCCTCGAGCTCCTGCACGTGCCGGTGACGGGCCGCACACACGGCATGCACGCCGAGCCCACCACGTTCGGGGCAAAGTTCGCGTTGTGGGCCCTGCAGGCCGACCGCGACCGGCGCCGGATGCTGGCGGCGCGTCACGGCATCGCCGTCGGCAAGCTCTCCGGCGCGGTCGGGACCTACTCCAACATCGACCCCCGAGTGGAAGCCAGCGTCTGTGCCGCCCTCGGCCTGACCCCGGTGCCGGCGACCCAGGTCATCGCCCGCGACCGCCACGCTGAGTACTTCTACGCCTGCGCAGCCATCGGCTCGACCATCGAGTTGATGTGCACCGAGATCCGGCACCTGGCCCGGAGCGAGCTGGGCGAGGCCGAAGAGCCCTTCGGCGCCGGCCAGAAGGGCAGCTCGGCCATGCCGCACAAGCGCAACCCGATTTTGTCGGAGCGACTCTGCGGGCTGGCGCGACTGCAACGCGGCTACCTCGGTGCCGGGTTGGAGGACGTGGCGCTCTGGCACGAACGCGACATCTCGCACAGCTCGGTCGAGCGGGTCGCCCTCCCCGACGCGTCCATGCTGGCCTGCTACATGCTGCGCAAGGCCACGGGCCTGGCGGCCGGCCTGGTGGTCCACCCTGAGCGGGCGCTGCAGAATCTCACCGAGGGCACACTGGGGCTGGTCTTTTCCCAGTCGGTCCTCCTGGCGCTCGTCTCGGGCGGGCTGACTCGCGACGAGGCCTACCGCATCGTGCAGCGTGACGCCCGCCTCGCCTGGGAGGAGCGCCGCCCCTTGCGCGCTGTCCTCCAGGCCGACGCCGAGGTCACGCTCGATGCGGCGCAGCTCGATGCCGCCTTCGACCTCACGCGCACCTTGCGGCACGTGGATCGTTTCGCCGACGCGCTCGCCGACATATGAGGAGGACCCGATGACCATGGAGATGCCCCAGATCCACTCGGGCAAGGTGCGCGAGCTCTACGACGCGGGTGACGGGCGCCTGTTGATGGTCGCCTCGGACCGCGTGAGCGCGTTCGACGTCATCATGGCCGAGCCCATCGCCAACAAGGGCCGGGTGCTGACGGCCATGACCAGCTTCTGGTGCGACGAGATGGCCGACGTCGTGCCGGGCGCCCAGATCACGGCCGACCCGGTCGCCATTGCCGACGCGCTGGGGGGCATCGACCTCCCACCGGACTGGGCCGGGCGGGCCGTCCTGGTGCACGCGGCCGAGATGCTCCACCTCGAGTGCATCGTGCGTGGGTACCTGGCCGGTTCGGCCTACGCGGAATACGAGCGATCCGGCACGGTGCACGGCATGACCATGCCTGCCGGCCTGCAGCTGGCCAGCAAGCTGCCCGAGCCCATCTTCACCCCCTCGACCAAGGCCACCGAGGGGCACGATCTCAACATCGACTTCGGCGCCGCGGTCGACCTGGTCGGCGCCGAGGCCGCGCTGCAGGCACGTCACGTCTGCCTCGAGTTGTACCGGCGTGCCGCCGCGCGCTGTGCCGAGGCCGGCTTCGTGCTGGCCGACACCAAGTTCGAGCTCGGCTACGTCGGCGGGGTGCTCACTCTGTGCGACGAGGTGTGCACGCCCGACTCCTCACGGCTGTGGCCGGCCGACCAGGTGGTGCCCGGTCAGACGCCGCCCGCCTTCGACAAGCAGCCCCTGCGGGACTGGCTGGCGGCCCAGCCCTGGGACCGCACGCCGCCCCCGCCCCCGCTGCCCGACGAGGTCACCGGGGCCCTGTCGGACCGCTACGTCGCCGCCTACGACCGCGTCGCCGGGCGCTCGTTGGACGACTGGTACGGTGCGACGCCATGAGGTTCCAGGCCCGCGTCGAGGTGCAATTGCGGCCCGGCATCGCAGACCCAGAAGGAGCGACGATCGAGCGGGCGCTGCCCGCGCTCGGCTTCGGCGGGGTGGCCCACGTCCGGGCCGGCCGCTCCTTCAGCTTCGAGGTCGACGCCGCCGACGAGGGTGCGGCGCGCACCACGGCGAGCGAGCTGGCCGATCGCCTGCTGGCCAATCCCGTGATTGAGCAGAGCACGCTTGAGATCCGGGAGATCTGAGTGGCACCGCGCATCGGCGTCGTCGTCTTTCCGGGCAGCAACTGCGAGCACGACGTCGTGCAGGGCGCCGAGGCGGCGGGCGGCACCGGCGTCCTGCTCTGGCACGGTGACGCCTCGCTCGGCGCGGTCGACGCCGTAGTGCTCCCGGGCGGCTTCGCCCACGGCGATTACCTGCGCCCGGGCGCCCTGGCCCGCTTCTCGCCCGTCATGGAGGCCGTGGGGGCCTTCGCCCGCGCCGGCGGCCCCGTGATCGGCATCTGCAACGGCTTCCAGGTGCTCACCGAGGCCGGCCTGCTGCCGGGCGCACTGCAGAAGAACGGCCGGCTGCGCTTTCTCTGCCAGCCGGCCCGCCTGGTGGTCTCCTCCACCTCCTCGGTGTTGACCGCGGGGGCGACGCTCGGTGACGAGCTCGTCATCCCCATCAACCACTTCTCGGGGAACTACACCTGCGACGACGAGACGCTGCGCCGCCTGCAGGCGGAGGATCGCATCGTCTTACGCTACGCCGACAACCCCAACGGCTCGGTCGACGCCATCGCGGGCATCGCCAACGAAGCCGGCAACGTCGTCGGGCTTATGCCGCACCCCGAGCGCGCCAGCAACGCGTTGCTCGGTTCCGAGGACGGGTTGGTGTTGTTGCGTTCGCTGGTCGGGTCTGCCACGGCCGGCGCCGCCGCCTGAGCCCGCGGTCGCGCCCGGGGCGCCACCACCTGCGCCGCCGCGCTCCGTAGGGTGGCGCAATATGCACACGCGGCGCGCGCCGGAGTTCAAGGTCCGGCTGTGCGCCGGCTGAACAAATACCGCCGGCTGGCTCTCACTGCGGTCTTGGCGTCGGCGACAGGAGTCGCCGCGCTCGCCGCATCGCCGCCACTCGCCGGAGGCTCCACGGCTCGTATCGCCACCGGGCGCGCCATCGACGACAAGTACTTCGAGTCGGGGTCGTGCGTCGAGTTCGCGCCGACCTCGGGCGACCGCCACCTGACCGTGTTCCTCGACGCCGGCCACGGTGGCATCGATCCGGGAGGCGTCGGCGAGACCGAATCGGGCCAGACGATCTACGAGGAGGACGAGACGCTGCCGGTCGAGCTCGACACCGCCAAGCTCCTCGAGGGCAAGGGCTTCACGGTCGTGGTGTCGCGGACCGGCAATCAGCTGGTGGGACGGCCCCGGTCGGGCGACGTCTCCGATGGCATCCTGACCATCCAGGGCGACCACGACGACGTGGCGACGCGCGACGTCTGCGCCAACGAGGCCAAGGCCAACGTGCTGCTCGGTATCTACTTCGACGCCGGCGGCTCGCCCTACGACGCGGGGTGCGTGACCGGCTACGACACCGCCCGCCCCTTCGCGTCGCAGAACCTCCAGTTGGCGACCCTGGTCCAGAACGACGTGCTCAATGCGATGAACGCCCAGGGTTGGGGCATCCCGAGTCTCGGCGTGACCAACGACACCGAGCTGGGCGGGCCGGCCCTCAGCACCGCCGCTGCGGACTACAGCCACCTGTTGCTCCTGGGCCCGGGCGTCCCAGGCTGGTTCGACACGCCGAGCCAGATGCCGGGCGCGCTCATCGAGCCGCTCTTCATCACCGACCCGTTCGAGGGCAGCATCGCCGACAGCGCGTCCGGGCAGCAGGTCATCGCGGGTGGCCTGGCCCAGGCGGTCGAGCAGTACTTCTCGCCTCCCGCCACGGGAAAGAACTCCGAGAAGGGCGACCCCGGCACGCACCACACCGAGAAGGACCAGAGGCGTCCGCCCGCTGCCTGAGCGCGCCAGGTCAGGTCAGGTCCGGGCGCGTGAGATCTCGGCCTTCTGAAGGACGGCGGCGCTCACGCCGGCCGCCCGCCACGTGCCGTAGGTGATGCCCTTGCGCTCGCCGTAGGCCTTGGCCACCTTGATGAACTGTTTCTCCAGCGCGGAGAGGTCCTTGACCCCGTCCACCCGGGAGCGCTCGTCGAGCAGGTCCTTCTGCTCCTGCAGCAGGTGGAGCCGCGTCAGCGCGTCGGCCCCGGCCAGCTGCGAGTCGATGGCGGCCAGCCGGCGGTCAATGGAGGCGGGCGTGCGCTTGCGGCCCCGCTTGGGTTTCGAGGTCTCGAGCGCTTCGAGATAGTGGCGGACGGTTGCACTCTCGGCACGCCCACGAGCGAGCGCCGCCTTGTGGCCGGTGCTCATGGGCTTGCGAGGAGCCGGAGTCTTTCCCTTTGGAGGCATTTATCCATTGTGCCGTACGGCAGACCGTCATCCGGCCCAATTCAGGGAGTTTTCCTTACTTTGTTCGCTGACCCCTATTTCGTGTGGAGCGCGCTCTCGATTCGCCAATTCCACGCAGGGAACCACCGAATCGCGGCAGTCGGTCGGTTCACATTGTGGTGCCGACGGGGACGGTCCTTTTTCACGGCCGTGACCGGCGTTGCCCCGTCAAGGTGACGACAGCGGGACGCCCAGACGCTCCATCGCCCGATCGTGGCCTCGGAGCCGGCGCGGCAGACACCCAGTTCGAGGCGGCATTTCCCCTGGCCAGAGTCGGGGCCGCTCTGGCCCTCTTCGTCATGGATGTGCTCGGCGACCTGCAGCATGGAGTCCGGGCCGGGGGCCGCCAATGGCGCGATGGAGTTGGCGATCAACGTGGTGACGTCGACCCTCTCGCACTTCGTGCTCCGTCCGATCTGGTCCTTCGCCACGCGCCGCTTTCATGAAGACCGGCGCGCCCTCTGCAGTAAGCGCAGCCATGATCAAACTCAGCCATGACACAGTTTCATTCTGATTGCGCCACCGTCCGAGCACGACCTGGTCATTGGTGCGGGCCGGTCGGTGTGATTGCGCGCCCTGGTCAGGGACGGTCCGGCACGACGACACCGTTCTCGTAGGACCAGACCACGGCCTGGACCCGGTCACGCAGGTCGAGCTTCATCAGGATCCGGCCGACGTGGGTCTTGATGGTGCTCTCCTCGACGACGAGATCGGCTGCGATCTCAGCGTTGGACAGGCCCTGCGCGACGAGGAAGAGCACGTCACGCTCCCGGGGGGTGAGTGTGGCGAGCTGGGGAGGTTCGGCAGGATCGGGCCGCGAGGCCTGGACGAAATGGGCGATGAGCCGTCGCGTGATGGCGGGATCGATCAGAGCGTCTCCGGCCGCGACGCTGCGCACCGCGCCCACCAGTTGCTCGCTCGGTGCGTCCTTGAGCAGGAAGCCGCTGGCTCCGGCGCGGAGGGCGGCGTAGACGTACTCATCCGAGTCGAATGTGGTGAGCATCAAGACGCGGCTGGCCGTCTCCTCGAGAATGTGACGGGCCGCGGTCAAGCCATCCATGTTCGGCATGCGGATATCGAGGAGCACGACCGCCGGGGCTAGCTGGCGCGCCAAAGCGACCGCTTCGTTCCCGTCGCCGGCCTGACCTACGATGGTGATGCCCGGCTCGGTGCCGAGGATCACAGCGAATCCGGCGCGCACGAGGCGCTGGTCGTCGACGATGAGGACCGAGATATCACCTGGGAACTGGGATGAGCTGGCGTCAGGCATCGGGCCACGCCCCCTCCGTCCCGGCCGCGGGCAACGGGGCTGAGCGGTGGGGGAGGTGGGCCCAGAGCCGCCAGCCTCCTCCGGAGGTGGGACCGGCCTCGATGCAGCCGCCGGACTGGGTGATGCGCTCGCGCATACCGCCGAGGCCCTGGCCGCCCCCGGATCGTTCCAAGCCCGACGAGCCCGGTCGCGGCGGGCCGTTGGCGACTGAGACCTCGACCCCGCCTTCAGCGCCGCGGACCACCACTGCGATGGGTGCCCCGGGAGCGTGCTTCATGGCATTGGTGATGCCTTCCTGGACCATGCGATAGGCGGCGTCGGCGCCGTTCCCGGACAGATCGTCGATGTCCCCGCTGACCCGGCAGGTGATGGCCAGCCCCGAGGCCTGCGCCCGGGCCACGAGCTCTTCGACGATGCGCAGCCCGGGCGACGAGGAGGCGGGCACGGCGTCGTTGAGCAACTCGACCAGCCGGTCGATCTCCACCTCGGCCTGCCTGGCCGCATCGCTGATGGACGTGAAGGCCTCTGCGGCTCCGGCGGGGTCGACGACGGCCAGGCGCTCGCCGGCGTTGGCCTGGACGACCATGAGGCTCACGCTGTGGGCCACGATGTCGTGCAGCTCGCGTGCGATGCGGGCCCGCTCGTAGCGTACCGACTGCTCGGCGAAGATCTCGCGTTCCTCCTCGAGCTCGCAGGCCCGCACCTCCAGTTCGGCTGAGGCCCGCCGCCGCGAAGCCACCGCCAGGCCGGCGGCGTAGGGACCGAAAGCCAACATCTCGGGAACGGGGTTCCATCCGCCGTCGGAGAGATTCACCCCGGCCAGGAGCGCGACGATCCCGATGAGGGAGAGGGGGACCGGCGCGTCGGCGCCGAGGGCGTAGCTGTAGAGGAAGACCGCCGCCCATCCCGACACGAACGTGCCGTTCGCATTGACGGTGGCGGCGTCACCGGCGAATTCGGGGATGGCGATGAGGAGGCCGGCCAGGACCGCGATGGCCACAGGATGCCAGCGGCGTCCAGCAACCAGCGCGCAGAAGCCGAGCACACAGAGTGCACCAGGAAGGTCGCCGAGCTGCCCCTGGGCGGCCAGGGCGCCGGCCGCGCCCGCAGTGAGGGCGACGGCCAAGAGCGGGTCGGCCCATCGGAGGCAGAATCCCCTCAACCGGCGCACTCCCTAGACCGCGGCCGCCGTCAGCGGAATGAGGACCTTGGTCTCGCGCAGCCCGTCGTGCAGCGAGGAGCGCACGGTCCCGCCGCAGAGCTGGGCCCGCTCGGTTGCCGCGGCCAGCGCCGGTCGGGCGATGCTCTCGCGCACGCTCGGGCCTGCCACCCTGAACTCGAGCGCGTCCGTGCCGAAGACGACCTCCACGCTCCCGGCAGCGGTCGGGTCCTTCTCCAACGTGCTGAGGAGGTGCTCCACGATCCGGTAGCCGGCCAGCTCCAGCCCGGGTGGGAGTAGGCGCGGATCGCCGCGGACCTGCAGGCGAACGTCGACCCTGTCGGACTCCCCGAGCAGCCGATCGAGCTGGGCCAGGACCGGTTGCGGCCCCGTGGGTGCCTCGGCGCGCAGGCTGCCCACGACCTGGCGCATGTGGGTCAGCGTCTCCCGCCCGGTTCCCTGAATGGCCACGAAGGCGTCTGCGGCATGGTCGGGACCGTCGCCGAGCGATTGCCGGCCCGACTCTGCGGCAGCGGCGATGTCGGACACCTGCCCGTGCAGATACCCCTCCAGGTCGCCCGCAATGCGGGCCCGGTCCGCCTCGACGGCCAGGTCGGCGTTGCGCTCCCGCTGCTGGCGGAGCTCCATCGTCCTGAGCCGCAGCGCCTCGACCGTCACGTTGCGCCGGTGCAGCAGGTAGCCGGCACCCAGGAAGGCGAGCGAGATGGGGATGAACAGGATGGCGTTGGTGAGGGGGTAGATCTGGGGATCGGACTCGCACTGAATCAAAATGCTGCAGATCACGAGGCCCTCGCCGATGGCCCGCTCCCGCCCCTCGCAGCGGCTGCCGATGACGAAGGCCATGTAGAAGACGGCGGGCAGCGTGGCCCCGCAGCGCACGTAGGTGCCGATCGCCCACCAGTTGACCAGCGCGCCGGCCACCAGCAGCCCGGCCACCAGCAGCGGTCGCTTGCGCGCGAAGGCCACGGGCAGGGTCATGAGCAAGACGGCGAGGGCGCCCGCCCAACCGGCGTCGAAGACGTGGCCGGCGGCGTTCTTGCCGTGGGTGACGATGATGGTCGCGAAAGCGCTCAGGACGAGGGCGAGGCCGATGTCGCCCCACCCCACGTCGGTGATGCCAAAGGTCGGGCCGGCGATGAACCGGGCCCATGTCCGCCTCTTCATGACGCACCTCTTTTCGGTGTCGAGAGAATTGTTGTCTGGAATGCAGGGGTTGGCAATGCCCGTTCGAGTCGGGCCTCAGCCATCCCGTGCCGGGGGGTCAGCTCGGCGACCGGAGCCCGGATCAGCAACACGATGGCGGCGAGCGAGAGGACGATGGTCACGACGCCGATCACGTCCAGCGCGACGCTCGGCCGATCGGCGAGGCCGAGGAGACCGCTGAGCACATCGAAGCCACGAGTGACGTAGACCACGGGCCGGGCCCAGCGAGCACCCCGCCACAACCCGTACATGGCGACCAAGGTGAGGACCGCCAGGATCACCATGGACACCACGGCCGGCGGAGGCGGCTTGGCCGTTCCCGTCACCTGTGAGGCCAGCACGGCGGCGGCGAGGTCGAGCGCGGTGAGGGCGCCCAACAGGACGATGACGGGCTTGCAGCTGCGGATCATGCTCACCAACTCCTTGGGTCGTGCGGCTCGTGCCGCTGTCCCTGGCAGTGTGCGCCGGCGTTCCCGGAACTTCGTCGCCCGGCTGGGGGATCTTTTCGTCGCCGCTGTCCACCCCCGGGGGGGGGACGGGGTGTCACTCCCGCCGGGTCAGGACCGGTTGTGGTGGTCATCCGGATGGTGCGTGGGGAGCGTGGCGACGATCAGCCGGGCGATCAGCGCGTAGCCCTGGGTCGTGGGATGCACGTCGTGCAGACGGCAGGCGTAGGTCAGCGTGCACACGTCGGCCACCGCGACGGGCGTCGCGCCGTGAGATCCGGAGCGCCTGGTCTCGGTCAACGGGATGTACCCCCCGCTGGCCTTGGTGACGTCGATGAAAGTGGCGCCGGCGGCCGCGTACTGGGCCGACAGGGCCGGATTCAAGACGTGCTCGAACGCGGGCTCCGAGACCGCCGCCAAATTGCTCTGCGCCGGGTCCTTCGACTCGGCGTAGCCGAGAAAGACATCCGGATAGGTGAGGCCGACGATCGGCACGGTGGGTCCCGCGGCGGCGCGCAGACCGGACAGGAGCTGGCGCAGGTTGTTCCCAATCCCGGTGAGGGCATCCGTCACACAGGAGATCAGGATGGCGGCCGCGGCGCACCCGAGGATGTCGTTGCCACCGATGGACACCGTGATCAGCCCGATCTGGCCGGGGTGGTGCGCGATGAAGCGATCGGCCGCCACGGCCTGGGTCTGTCCTGCGTACGATTCGCTGTCGGGCCCTGGAGCGCTCAGTGCGCACCCGTCTTGTTGGAGGATCGTCGCCGTGGTGGCGCCGTCGCAGGCGAAGTTCCGGAGGGTGAAGTCGTCCCCCTTGGCCTTGGCCATGTGGATGACCTGGTAGGCGAAGCCGTGCGTGTCCCGGTGCGCGGCCGCGCTGGCGACCGGCTGGTAGCCGGCGGCATAGGAGTCGCCCACGGACACGTCGTATTCGACGCGCCCGTGCCCCGACGCCCCGGCCGGACCCACCCCGAGCAGTGTGCTCACCACCACGCCGAGCACGCCGAGCGGGACGAGTGCGCGTCGACCCGTGGCCCGCCGGCGCGACGCGGGAGCCATCAGCTCTTGTGCAGTGTCAGCACGATGTCGCCGTTGTTGCTGTTCCCCACGGGGGTGCTGGCGGCCGAGCCGGAGTCACCCGCAAACCTCCCGGTGCCGCCGGACAAGGGGATCGTCCCCACGCTGCTGGCCAGGTTGACCGTGATGCCATCCGCATAGAGGAGCGAGTCCGCGGTGGCGAATTCGAAGGAGCACGTCGCGGTCGCCGGTGCGGTGACCACGGTGCAGAACAAGTGGTCGGTCATGGTCGGGTGCGCCGCGTGGTGGGTGTGATTCCCGACGTAGTCGTTGTCGTCCTCGAGGACGTGACCGCCCACCGGCGGGTATCCCTGTATGACCGTGCCCGAGGCGTTGGTGAACGTCAACACGGATTCCTTCTGGAAGTACTGGAGCGGGGTCGGTGCCGACGAGGCGTCGGCTGCGCCGCCGCCGAGTGCGAGTGCTGCCAGCGGGAGCGCGCTGAGGGCGCATCCGGCCGCGACGAGCCGAGCGGGCCGCCGCCTTGACCGGGTCGATGCGGATGCATATCGGGGGAGGTTCATTGGGCCGTCTCCATCTCGTGGGTCCGTCCACGGCGCCGTGCCGCTTGCTCTGCAGCATGAGGGCCGGCGCCCGCCACGTCGTCCCTCAGCGGATGGGTCACGGGGCGCGGTGGCGTCCCCAGCGCGGTGTACGGCGGCGGCTCCGCCCGTCCCCACTGGGTCGGATATTCCGTCGGGCCTGAAGGCTCGGCCGGAGGCCAATCCGAAACGGGCGGCGACTAAGTTGGAGGTCGTCATGACTCCCCCGGCCGAGGAGCCGCAGCCTGCCCGGTCCCCGGCCGAAGAACCGCTGCACCGGGCGCTCGGGCTGACCGACGACGAGTTCGAGGCGGTCGGCAAAATCCTGGGCCGCCCCCCGAACCACCTCGAGCTGGCCCTGTACGCCGTCATGTGGAGCGAGCACTGCTCGTACAAGTCCTCGCGGCTGCACCTGCGCCGGCTGCCGACCGAGGGACCGCGGGTCCTCGTGGGCCCCGGCGAGAACGCGGGGGTCATCGACGCCGGCGACGGCATCGCCGTGGCCATCCGCATCGAGAGTCACAACCACCCCTCGGCCATCGAGCCGTACCAGGGCGCCGCCACCGGGGTGGGGGGCATTCTGCGCGACATCTTCACCATGGGGGCGCGCCCCCTGGCGGTGATGGACCCGCTCTTCTTCGGCCCGCCCGACGACGCCCGCCAGCGTTGGCTCGTCGAGGGTGTGGTGAGCGGGATCTCGGGCTACGGGAACTCCGTCGGGGTGCCGACGGTCGGCGGGGAGCTGACCTTCGACTCCTGCTACGCCCAGAACCCACTGGTCAACGTGCTGTGCATGGGTGCGCTGCCGGTCGAGCGGCTCGTGCTCGGCATTGCATCGGGCCCCGGCAACCTGGCAGTGCTGCTCGGGTCGAGCACCGGCCGCGACGGCATCGGCGGCGTGAGCGTCCTGGCCTCGGCCGGCTTCAGCGGCGACGACGCCGGCGCCGCCGACGACACGAAGCGCCCCAGCGTGCAGGTAGGCGACCCCTTCGAGGAGAAGCGGTTGATCGAAGCCTGCCTGGAGCTGCTCGACACGAAGCTCGTCGTCGGCATTCAGGACCTCGGGGGCGCCGGCTTGGCCTGTGCCACCAGCGAGACGGCGGGACGCGGTGGCGTCGGTATGGACGTCGACGTCTGCGCCGTGCCCCGGCGCGAGGAGGGCATGGAGCCCTGGGAGGTGATGACGAGCGAGAGCCAGGAGCGCATGCTCGCCATCGTCACGCCCGAGTCCTGGTCCGCGGTGGAGGCGATCTGCGCCAAGTGGGAGGTGCGGGCCACGGTCGTCGGCACCGTCATGGAGCCCGACCCCGGCGGGGGCGGTCGGCTGCGAATCCGCGACGGCATGGACGGCCCCGTGCTGGCCGACGTGCCGGCGGCCTCGCTCTCCGACGACGCGCCGCTCTACGACCGGCCGCGCCAGGCGCCCGTGCGCGAGGCGAGCGACCCTCCGGCTCCGCCAACCGACTGTGGCGCCGATCTGCTGGCGCTGCTGCGCTCGCCGGGCTGGGTCTACCGCCAGTACGACCACCAGCTGTTCCTCAACACCGTGGCCGGACCGGGCGCCGACGCCGCGCTGCTCCGACTGTCCGGACCCGGCCTGCCCCCCTCGGAGCGCGGCGTGGCACTGACGACGGACTCGAACCCGCGGGCCTGCGCGCTCGACCCGCGGGGCGGCCCCGCGCTGGTCCTCGCAGAGGGTGTCGCCAATCTGGCCTGTGTCGGAGCGACGCCGGCCGCCGTCGTGAACTGCCTGAACTTCGGGAACCCCGAGCACCCCGAGGTCATGTGGCAGCTCTCGGAGTGCATCGACGGCATGGCCGAGTCGTGCCGCGCCCTCGGACTCCCGATCATCGGCGGCAACGTCAGCTTCTACAACGAGAGCGGTGGGTCCGACATCGACCCCACGCCGGTGCTCGGCGTGCTCGGCCTCGTCGACGCTGTGCACGCGCCACCACCCGGCCTGGCCTGGTCGCCCGGCGACACCGTCGTGCTGCTCGGGCCGCGCGCGGCGGACGGTTCCTTCCCCCTGGAGGGCACGCGCTGGGCCACCGAACGCCGGGACCACCGCACGGGGCGGATCCCCTCGGTCGACTTCGCGGCGCACAGCGCGGTGTGTGCCTTCGTCGCCGACCTGGTCGCGGCGCAAGTGGCCGGCGGCGACGCCGCGCCGCTGCTGCACGCCGTGCACGACGTGTCGGGCGGGGGACTGGCCGTGGCGCTGGCCGAGATGGCCGCCGCCGCGGGAAGCGGGTGCACGCTCGACATCGGGGAGAGCGCCGAGCTCTTCACTGAGCTGCCGTCGCGCTTCGTGGTGGCCACGGCCGATCCCGACGAGGTGTGCCGCCGGGCCGCGGCGGACGGGATCCCGGCCGCCGTGCTGGGTCCGGCGGGCGGCGCCCGGTGCACCCTGGGTGGCCTGATCGACCTCCCCGTCGACGCCCTGTCCCGGGCGCACGAGGGAAACCTCGCCCTGGCCCTGGGGGAATCGTGAGGCCACAGGCCTGTGCGAGAATGGCGGGCGCGTGAAGGAAGCCTGTGGAGTCTTCGGGGTCTACGCGCCCGGAACAAGGGTGGCCAACCTCACGTTCGACGGCCTCTTCGCCCTGCAGCACCGCGGCCAGGAGTCGGCGGGCATGGCGGTGAGCGACGGCAACACGGTCACCGTCGTCAAGGACATGGGACTGGTCGCCACCGTCTTCGACGAGCGCACCCTGTCGGGGCTCGAGGGGCATCTCGCCATCGGCCACACGCGCTATTCGACCCACGGCTCCTCGGATTGGGCCGGGGCCCAGCCGGTCTACCGGCCGGTGGGCCGCGCCGGCTTCGCGCTGGGGCACAACGGCAACCTCACCAACACGGCGGCGCTGGCCGAGAAGGCCGGCATGCTGCCGGGCTCCATCGCCACCGACAGCGACGTCGTGGCCGAGCTGCTCATGCAGTCGTTCCCCGAGACCGAGGACCTGTCCACCGCGCTGCAGGCCGTGCTCCCCATCCTCGAGGGTGCGTACTCGTTCGTCCTCATGAGCTCGGAGCGGTTGTTCGGCGTGCGCGATCCGTACGGCTTCCGTCCCCTCTGCCTGGGACGGCTCGGGCCCGCCGACGCGCCCGAGGGCTGGGTCCTGGCTTCCGAGACGCCCGCCCTGAGCGTCATCGGCGCCACCTTCGTGCGCGAGGTGGCGCCCGGAGAGATGGTCGTGATCGACGCCGACGGGCCCACGAGCCTCGAGATCCCGTGGCTGCGCGACGTGGAGTCGCGCCTGTGCATCTTCGAGTTCGCCTACATCGCGCGACCGGACAGCCGGCTCTACGGCCGGGAGGTCCACGAGGTGCGGTGCCGTATGGGCGAGCTGTTGGCGCTGCAGGCGCCGGCCGAGGCCGACATGGTGATGGGGGTGCCCGAGTCGGGCGTCCCCGCCGCCGAGGGCTTTGCCCGGGCGAGCGGCATCCCTTACGGGCAGGGGTTGGTCAAGAACCGGTACATCGGGCGCTCGTTCATCGCCCCGGGCCAGCAGCAGCGGGCCGATGCCGTCCGGCGCAAGCTCAACCCCCTCACCGAGAACATCGCCGGCAAGCGGCTCGTCGTGGTGGACGACTCCATCGTGCGCGGCACCACGCAGCGCTCCGTCATCCGCATGTTGCGGGAGGCCGGCGCGGCGGAGGTGCACCTGCGCATCTCGTCGCCGCCCTGGCGCTGGCCCTGCTTCTACGGCATCGACACGCCCTCGCACGAGGAGCTGCTGGCGACAGGCAACACGGTCGAGGACATGGCGCGCATTCTGGGCGCCGACTCGTTGGCCTACATCACCATCGAGAACCTCAAGGAAGCGATCGGGGCCGACGGCGGCTTCTGTGACGCCTGCTTCACGGGCGACTATCCGACGCCCGTCCCTGCCTCGGTCGCGCTGCGGCGGCCCGAACCCCTCGGGGTCACCGCCCACCAGGGCGCGCTCCCCGGGGTCTGACCATCGTGGGGGAGGGCGGCGCCACCTACGCCGGCGCCGGTGTGGACATCGCGGCCGGTGATGCGGCCGTCGAGCGCCTGCGCGGCATGGTGCAGGGGATCGGCGGGTTCGGCGGCCAGTTCCCACTCGATCTCGGGCGCTTCCCGCAACCCGTCCTGGTGGCGTCGACCGACGGCGTGGGCACCAAGATGGTCGTCGCCCGCGACACCGGTCGCTACGCGTCGGTCGGCATCGACCTGGTCGCCATGTGCGTCGACGACCTCGTCTGCGTGGGCGCCGAGCCGCTGTTCATGCTCGATTACATCGCCACCGGCAAGGTGGACCCCGACCAGGTGGCGACCGTGGTGGCCGGGGTGCACGAGGGCTGCCGCCAGGCGGGCTGCACGTTGATCGGCGGCGAGACGGCCGAGCACGCCGGCGTCATGGCGGGCGACGAGCTCGATCTGGCCGGTTTCGCCGTCGGCGTGGTGGAACAGGGGACCCAGCTCGGTCCCGAACGCGTGCGGCCCGGCGACGCCATCGTCGGGTTGCCCTCGCCCGGGCTGCGTTCGAACGGCTACACGCTGGCCCGCCACGTGCTGCTCGAGCGCGCCGGCCTGGAGCTGGGCGATCCCGCCTGGGCGGGAGCGGACCACAGCGTGGCGGACGAGCTCTTGCGCCCCTCGGTGATCTACACCCCGGCCGTGCTGGCCCTGCGCAGCGCGCTGGGTGAGGCCCTCCACGCCTGCGCGCACATCACCGGCGGGGGAATCGTGGGCAACCTGCCGCGGGCGCTTCCGGCTGACCTGGGCGCAGTACTCAGTCGCTCGACGTGGTCCGAACCGCGTGTGTTCGCGGAGATCGCGCGGCTGGGCGCGGTGGCGCAGGACGAGATGGACCGGGTGTTCAACCGCGGCGTCGGCATGGCGCTCGTGCTCGACGCCGGCTCGGCCGATGAGGCCCTGCGGGCACTGGAGCGGGCGGGGAGCCCCGCCACCGTGATCGGCGAGGTCGTCGCCGGCGGCCCGGGGGTGCGATTCCGGTGAGCGGAGGGGACGCCTACGCCGAACTGCGTGACCACCTGCTGGCGCACTCGGTCAAGACCGGCGACTTCACGCTCAAGTCCGGCCGCAAGAGCGGCTGGTTCATCGACTCCAAGCAGACGGTTTGCCGGCCCGAGGCCATGCTCCTCGTGGCCGACGCCGTGCTCTCGGTCATGCCGGACGACGCCACGGCGATCGGCGGCCTCACCATGGGTGCCGACCCCGTCGCCTTCGTGACCGCAGGCGTGGCGGCGACACGGGATCGCCCGCTCAAGGCCTTCAGCGTGCGCAAGGAGGCCAAGGACCACGGCGGGGGCGGCCGCATCGCCGGCGCGCTGGACCCGGGCGACAAGGTGGTCGTGACCGAGGACACCGTGACGCGTGGCACGTCGCTGCTCCAGGCCGCGCACGCGGTGCAGGAGGCGGGAGGCGAGGTTGTGCTGCTGGTGGCGATCGTGGACCGCGGCGGCACGGTCGAGGCCATGGCGGCGGCGGAAGGCATCCCGTTCCGCGCCATCCTCAGCGCGCCCGATCTCGGCTTCCCCTACGAAGGGGCCTGAGCCGGTCAACCCGGCGATCAGAAGAGCGCGATGGGGTTGACCGGTGAGGCCGTGCCGCGTCGGAGTACGAGCGGTGCCACCGTGAAGAGGAACTCCCAACGCTGCTCCTCCGCGCAGGCGGCAGCCAGCGCGTCGAAGTCGAGGTTGTCCAGCAGGTGGACACCCATGGCGACGATCGCCACGGTGTGGATCGGCATCCCCACGCCCTCCACGAGCGACGGGAGAACGTCGGAGACGCCGTCGCTGCCGAGCGTGGCCACGTCGCGCTCGTGCAGCCAGGGGAGGCAGGAGGCATGGAGCCCGGCGGCGAGGCTGCTCGCGTCCCAGGCGCCGTGTGTGGCGCGCCACCGCCACCGCCCAGTGCGGACCAGGAGCGCGTCGCCCGCCCGTACCTGCAGGCCGGATCGTTCTTCAGCCGCCTCGAGGTCCTCGGGGAAGATCGGCTCACCGGGCTCGAGCGCGTCGACGCCACGCAGCGCCGCCACGTCGAGGAGCACGCCCCGGGTCACGATGCCGTCGTGGAGCCGGTGGATGCCCAACTCGGTCGCGCCGTGCGCGGTGACCGTTTCGGCCGGGTACCCGTTGTAGAGCTTCCCCTCGTGGAAGATGTGGCACAGCGCGTCGAGGTGGCTCGTGGCGAAGCCGTGCGAGGCGATGGCGAAGTAGTCCGCCCCCATGCCCTCGGTCGCCGTCCCCGTCATGTGGTGCGCGACGGGGAAGGGATTGTCGGCCGCGGGCCGCGTGTCGAGCGGCCGGGCGCAGGACACCGTCCGACCCTTGCGCACCGTGGCCGCTGCAGCCGCCGTGATCCCCGGCGTGATCAGGTTCAGCGTGCCCAGCTGGTCGTCGTCGCCCCAGCGGCCCCAGTTGGAGAGCGTCCGATGGAGGGCCAGGACGTCGGCCGTGGTCATGGGGTCGGGGGACACGGTCGGACAGTAGCCCCGACCCTCTACGATCGGCCCATGACGACACTCCCAGGTGACTACCAACCCAGCCCCTCCGATTGGGTGCGCGACCAGGTGGCCGAGTACGAGGCCTCCGGTGGCCAGAAGGCCAACACCCTCATGGACACGGGCATGCCCATCATTGTGGTGACGACCCGTGGCGCCAAGAGCGGCAAGGTGCGCAAGACCCCGGTCATGCGCGTCGAGCACGACGGGGAGTACGCGCTGGTTGCATCGAAGGGCGGCGCGCCCGAGCATCCCGAGTGGTTCTACAACCTGGAGGCGCACCCCGACGAGGTACTGCTGCAGGACGGGCAGGCGCCGGTCGCCGTGACGGTGCGCGAGGTCAGCGGTGACGAGAAGGCCACCTGGTGGGAGCGCGCCGTGGCGGCCTACCCGCCCTACGCCGAGTACCAGGAGAAGACGGACCGGCAGATCCCCGTCTTCGTCACCGCGCCCAAGGGCGCCTGAGCTTCGGGCTCTTCAGCGGCCGGCGGCGTCGGCGAAGGCCTGCACCATCGCCGCCCGCCACGGGACGAGGAAGTCCTCGCGCTCATGGGCCGTCTTGCCGAGGCGCACCACCATCAGGTCGAGCGCCGGGCAGAGCGTGATGGTCTGGCCCTCGTAGCCCGAGGCGCGGAAGGTGCCCAGCGGGTTGAGGGTGTCGAGCGTCTCGCCCCGGACGCCGAGCCAGTGCGCGCCATAGGGACTCGGGTCCGCCGGATCGTCGATCGACACCATGGTGCGCCCGTAGTCCACCCAGCCCGCCGGGAGGATCCGCGAGCCGTCCCATAGGCCGTCGCGCAGGTAGAGCAGCCCGAAGCGGGCGTAGTCGCGCGCGCTGGCCCGCAGGTAGGACGAGGCGACCCAGGTGCCGGCCTCGTCGAACTCGGGGTCGGCGCTGGTCATGCCGAGCGGGCCGAAGAGCCGGGTGTGGAGGAAGCGGGCGTAGCTCTCGCCGGGCCCCACGGTGCGGGCCACGACGCCCGAGATGATGTTCGACGTCCCCGACGAGTAGTTGAACCGCGTGCCGGGCGGCGCGGCGGGCGGGCGGGCGGCGGCGAAGTGCGCCATGTCAGCCTGTCCGACGCCGAAGAGCATCTGCATTGTGTCGGAGATCCGGTCGTCGACGTAGTCCTCCACGAAGTCGAGCCCGTCGCGCATGGCGAGCATCTGGCGCAGGGTGATGGCGTGGCGCGGGTCGTCGCGCGCGGCCCACTCGGGCACCGTGGCGGGGGTATCGAGGTCGAGCCGGCCCTGGCCGACGAGCACTCCGACCACCGCGTGCAGCATCGACTTGGCCATCGACCAGCTGAGCAGCGGCGTGTCGGCGGTCACCCGCGTCGGCGGGCGATCGAAATGCTCCAGCGCGCCCTGGTAGCGCTCGACGACGAGGCGCCCGCGGTGCACGACGATGACGGCGAAGGTCTCGGCCATCGGCCCCTCGTTGTCGAAGACGTCGTCGAGCAACGGCGCCAGGTCGACGCCGGGCGGGAGATCGCCCACGGGCCAGTCGTCGGTGGGCCAGGCCACCCCGGCGGGCTGCGGCGGCAGCGCGACCAGGTCGCTCACACCGAAGCGAGGAAGGACAACAGCCCGACGTTGGTCTCGGCCGGCTTCTCCTGCTGCACCCAGTGGCCGGCGCCCTCGACGACGGTCGTGCCGCGGTAGTCGGGCAGCGCGGCGGCCATCTCCTCGGCCGCGTTGGGCATCATGAGCGCCACCGGGTCGAGCACGCCCGTCAGGAAGCCGGTGGGCATTGTGTACACCGACGCCGGGATGTCCTTGGCGCGCTCCCAGTTGGCGTCCATGTTGCGGTAGAAGCTCACGGGCCCGAAGAAGCCGCCCTTCTCGAAGGCGGCTGCGTACACGTCGATGTCGGCCTCGCTGATCCAGGCCGGCAGGACGTCGGGGGCCGGCGTGAGGATGTCCTGGAAACGGGTTCCTTCCCGCGGCGCGTCCGACACGAGCGGGCCGGCGTGCGCCATGCCTTCGGCACCGGCCGAATAGAGCATGGTGCGCAGGAAGCGCCTGGGGTCTGCCTCGAACTCGGCCTCGGCCGGCCCGACCGGTTGGAAGTACAGCATGTAGAAGAACTTGTCGGCGAAGATCGCCTCGAAGATCTCAATCGGCGGGGCGGGCGCGTTCGAATACGGGACGCTCATGTTGTAGAGCGCCGAGACTCGTTGGGGATGCAGGCGTCCCATCTCCCACACCACCATGGCACCCCAGTCGTGGCCGACGAAGGCGGCGCGGTCGTAGTCGTAGTGGTCGAGCAGGCCGGCGAGGTCGCCGGTCAGCTTGTCCGACCCGTAGTCGGTGACCGCGGTCGGGTGCGAGCTCCCGCCGTAGCCGCGAAGGTCGGGGGCGTAGGCGCGGTAGCCGGCGTCGGCCAGCGCGTCGAGCTGATGGCGCCACGAGTACCAGAGCTCGGGGAAGCCGTGGCAGAGGACGACGGGAGGCCCGTCCGCCGGCCCTGCGGCGGCCACGTGCAACTCGATCCCGTTCGTCGGCACCTGTTCGTGCGTGACCTCAGCCATGGGGCGTCACCTGCTCCTCCGTCTTGGCCGCCTTGTCGGCTTTTTCCTCATGATGTTTCTGAATGGCCGACATGACGGCGTTGCCTGCCGCTCCGATGAATTCGGGACGGTTCTCTGCGGCCCAGTCCCGACTCGACGTCAGCGAGGCCGCCGAGTCCTGGAAGTGGGGCGCCACGTAGCGAGCGATGAGCTCGTAGGAGTGGCGGGTGGCGGCGGTGTCGGCCCACTCGTGGCCCATGAGGAGGAAGGTCCCGAAGCCCTTGGACTGGGTCTGCAGGCGGGCGACCTGCGCGATGGCGTCGTCCACCGTGCCGATGACGGCGAAGCCCGACGCGTTGAGCGCGTCGACCAGCGACTCGAAGTTCTCGGTGTTGGGCGCCAGCGGCAGGGCCGCCACGCGCTGGAAGTAGTCGACCCATTCCTCCAACCCGAAGGCCACGTCGGCGATGGCCTGCTCCTTGGTGTCGGCGATGTGCATCGGCCCGACCAGGCGCCACTTGTTGCGGTCGACCACGGTGGAGAACTCCGCGGCCCGCTCCTCCATAACGTCCCAGTGGATGCCGAGCACGTCGAAGCCGCCGGCCGACGTCGCCCCGATGGACAGGAGGCTGGTGCCGAAGCGCCCGGCCGCCCGCGGTCCCGCCGGAGACACCTGCGCCGCCACCGCCACCTCGGGGAAGGGCCGCTGGTAGGGCCGCAGCTGCAGGCGGGCCTTGACGAGCTTGAACCAGTCCGTCTCCATGGTGACCGTCTCGCCGGCCAGCAGTTGGAGGATGGCCTCGAGCGACTCCTCCATCATGTCGCGCTGCTTGGCCGGGTCGATGCCCATCATGAAGGCGTCGGAGGGCAGGGCGCCGGGGCCGACGCCGAACATGACGCGCCCGCGTGTCATGTGGTCGAGCAGCACCATGCGGTCCGCCAGCATGAACGGGTGGTGGTAGGGCAGCGACGAGACACCGGTGCCGAGGCGGATGTGCTTGGTGCGTTGCGCTGCGGCGGCGATGAAGACCTCGGGCGAGGCGATGATCTCGTAGCCGGCGGAGTGGTGCTCGCCGAACCAGGCCTCGTCGAAGCCGAGCGCGTCGAGATGCTCGACGAGCTGCAGGTCCCGTTCGAGCGCCAGGGTCGGGTTCTGGCCCACGGGATGGAACGGGGCCAGGAAGATCCCGAATTTGAGGCGGCCGTCGGCGTCAATGGTCGTCATGGCTCTCCAGCGTGCTCGGTGGGATGGGGACGGGGTCGCGCCATGTCAGGGCGTGACCAGGATTTTGCCGTGCTCGCCCGGCGTGCGCAGCGTCTCGAAGGCGCCCGGTGCGCCGGCGAGGTCGACGGTGGAGGTGACCAGGAGGTCGGCCCCGGGCACCCCGTCGGCCAGGCGCCCGAGCGTGGCGGCGAACTCGGCGGGGGTGTAGCCGAAGGAGAAGCGCAGCTCCATCTCCTTGGTCACCGCCATGAAGGGCTCGATGGTGTCGCTGTGCATGCACACACCGACCACCACGATGCGGCTGTGCGGCGGCCCCTCGGCGATCAGGGACTGCAGCATGCCCGGGAGGCCGACCGCCTCGAAGATCACCGGGTCGGTCACCGCGCCGCCCAGCATGGCGGACCCGATGCGCTCCATGACGGTGCGGGCGATGCCGAAGTCGGACCAGCGCTCGTGCGGCGACCCCTCGGCGGGGTCGAGCACCTCGTCGGCCCCGAAGGCCTCGGCCAGACGGCGGCGCGTGGGCGAGTAGTCGGCGGCGAGCACCGGCCCGTGTCCGCGGCCCTTGAGCGCGGCAATGACGGCCAGCCCGACCGGACCGCAGCCGACCACGAGGCAGGGCTGCCGCGGGTGTAGGCCGGCCAGCCCCACGGCGTGCTCGCCCACGGCCAGGGGCTCGGTCAGCGTGGCCAGGTCGGTGTCCAGTGCGTCGGGCACCGGGAGGAGGAGAAGTTCCTGCAGGACCATGTGCTCGGCCAGCGCGCCCGGGTAGAGGTTGGAATAGCCGATCTGCTCCACGCCGGTCGGGCCGAGGATGATCGGCACCGAGCACACGCGGGTCCCGACAGGGAGGGTGGCCACGGTGTCGGGCCCGTGCTCCACGATTTCCGCGCAGAACTCGTGGCCGAAGACGCAGTCGGCGCCGGCGTCCAGTGCGGGCACGCCGACGGAGTCCATCAGCCCGGTGAAATGGCCGAAGTCGGCCAACGCGTGCAGGTCGGAGCCACAGATGCCGGCGGAGAGCGAGCGCACGACCACGTGGCCCGAGGCGGGAACCGGGTCCGCGACGTCACCCACCACCAACCGTCCACCCCTGGTCACCGCGGCACGCATGGCAAAGCCACCCCCGCGGACGGCGCGGCCGCCCGCATTCGTCGCTACGTTTGCCTGGTGAGTTTCACACACGACGCTGCGGCCCGCCTGTTCGAGGGCCAGGTCGCGCTGGTGACCGGGGCGGCCCGCCCGCGCGGCATCGGCCGGGCCACCGCGGTGGCCCTGGCCCGGGGTGGGGCCGACGTGGCCTGCCTCGACATCGCCCGCCCCTATACCGACGCGCCGTTGCACGGCACGGCCAGCGCCAACGATCTCGACGCGCTGGCCGCCGAGCTGGCCGAGCACGACGTGCGGGCCCTGGCGGTCCAGGCCGACGTGTCCGACGAGGCCGCGGTGGAGGCCGCCGTGGCCCGCGTCAGCGAGGAGCTGGGGACGGTGACGCTGGTGGCCAACGTCGCCGGGGGCAGCGGTGTGGGCTTCGGTGCCGGACCGCTGCTCGGGGTCCCGGTCGACGAGTTCCGCCGGGTGCTCGACGTCAACCTGATCGGGACCTGGCTCGTCTCCAAGGCCTGTGCCACCCGCATGGTGGCCGCCGGCGTGGGCGGCCGCATCTGCAACGTGTCGAGCCAGGCCGGCAAGCGGGCCTTCACCTTCCTCGGCCCCTACTGCGCCGCCAAGGCGGGTGTGATCCTGCTCACCCAGACGATGGCGCTCGAGCTGGGCCCGTCGGGCATCGTCGTCAACGCGGTCTGTCCCGGCACGGTCGACACCGACCTCCTGAACAAGGACCACATGTTCGAGAACATGATGGGCGGGCCCGAGGGGCTGGCGGCCTACATCGCCCGCGAGATCCCGCTCGGTCGCCTGCAGGACGCCGAGGAGATCGCGGCGGCCATCTGCTGGTTGCTGTCGGACGGCGCGCGCGGCGTCACGGGCGAGGCGTTGAACGTCAGTGCCGGACAGACAATGGTGTAGGCATGCCGATCCTCGATGCCCGCCACGACCTGGCCCACCCGGTGGAGGGAGACAAGGCGTGGAGCGAGTCGTACTACTTCAACGCCTACGACCCGGGGACGGACTCGGGGTTCTTCACCCGCATCGGCATCCGCCCCAACGAGGGGACGATGGATGTCGGGATGTCGCTCTGGCTGCCCGGGGGTGAGCTCGGCGAGTACCGCTGGGTCAAGGAGCAACGCGAGATGGTCGACGCCGACCTGCATGTGGGCGACGTTCGTTACGTCATGCTCGAGGCGCTGCAGTCGTGGCAGCTCACCATGGAGGGGCAGGTGCAGGCGCGCCCGTGCGTGCGGGGCGACACGACGACACACGCCGTCCCGGTGGCGCTCGACGTGCGCTTCGACGCGGTCACGCCCGCCATCGGGACCGACGGGCAACCGAGCGGCGGGGCCCGGTCGGCCGAGGCCGCCGCGGCGGCGGGCACGACGGGCAAGGGGCACCTGGAGCAGGCGGGCCGCTGGACGGGCGCGCTGACCATCGACGGCGCCCGCCACGAATGGCACGGCGCCCACGGCAACCGCGACCGCTCGTGGGGCCCGCGGCGCTGGGGCGGTCCGAAGATGTGGCGCTGGTTCTCCATCAACATCGGCGAGGACATGCACTTCGGCGGCATCCGCCTCGGCACCGACGCCGGCGATCTGCACCGGGGCTGGGTCTGGGACGGCGGGCGCGCCACCTCGGTAGCCGAGTGGCGGGTGAGGACCGAGCTGGCCGACGACGGCGTCACGCACCGCGTCGTGCACCTCGACGTGGTCGACAAGAAAGGACGCACCTATCCGCTGCGTGGCGACGTGCTCCGGGTGGCCGACATCGGCCGGGCCGGCGGCACCATGGTCAACGAGGGCCTGGCGCGCTGGACGTACGAGGACAGCGCGGGCCCAGCGCAGACCGGCTACGGGATTGCCGAGTACCTGCATCAGCTCGACGACGGCGGGAGGCCTGTCGTCCCCGTCGAGTAGGGATGGCGCCGCGGCTCAGCAATGAGGAGGTGGCGGTCGCCCTGGGGCACCGGCTCGACGGCACCGTGGAAGGCCTGCGGCGCCTCTCCGGCGGTGCGTCGCGCGTCACCAGCGCATTCGAGCTCCGCACACGGGACGGTGCGGTGCGGCCCCTCATCCTGCAGATGGACCGCGGTGCTGCGCCGCGCGGGCGCGTGCGGATGGAAGACGACCTGCTGCGCGCCGCGGCGACGGCCGGCGTGCCGGTGCCCGGCGTGGTCGCCGTGGGCGAGGGCGACGAGCTCGGCGCCAGCTGGCTGGTGGTGGAGCGCCTGGAGGGGGAGACGATCCCGCGCAAGATCCTGCGGGACGACGCATGGGCCGCCGCCCGCCGCGCCCTGACCGACCAGGCCGGGACGGCGCTGGCCTCCATCCACCGCATCGACCCCGCCGCCATCGACGGGCTCCCTCCGTCCGACCCGCTCGGCGACCCGCTGCCGCTCCTGAACGCGCTCGGCGAGGTGCGGCCCGCACTCGAGCTCGGGGTGCGCTGGCTGGCGAGCCGCACCCCGCCCGGCGGGCCGGTGGTGACGGTGGTGACGGTGCACGGCGACTACCGGTTGGGCAACTTCCTGGTCGGGCCGGACGGGCTGCGTGGCGTCCTCGACTGGGAGCTGGCGCACGCCGGCGACCCGGCCGAGGACGTCGGCTGGCTCTGCGCCCCGGCCTGGCGCTTCGGTGGCAGCGGGGAGGTCGGCGGCTTCGGCACGCTCGGCGAGCTGTTGACCGCCTACGCGGCGGCGGGCGGCGCGGCGGACATGACACCTGCACGCGTGCACTGGTGGCAGGTCTACGCCACGGTCAAGTGGGCTGCCATCTGCGCCCTGCAGGCCTCGGCGCACCTGAGCGGGGCCACGCGTTCGGTCGAGCTGGCCACCATCGGACGCCGCGTCTGCGAGAGCGAGTGGGACCTCTTCGTCCTACTGGGCACGCCACCGCCCGCCACCGCCGGGCCCGTCGCGGCGGACGGACCGACGCCGCCCTTCGGCCGTCCGACCGCGGCGGAGCTGGTGGAGGCGGTGGGCGAGTACCTGCAGGGTGTGATGGAGCGCAGCGAGGACGGCGCCCGCTTCGAGGCGCGTGTGGCGCGCAACGCTCTCGGCATCGCCGAACGCGAGCTCCGCCTGGGCCCGGCGGTCAGCGCGGCGCACGCGGCACGCCTGGCCGAGCTGGGGTTCGCGGACGACGCCGCGTTGGTCGGTGCGCTGCGTTCCGGCGCGCTCGACCGGGACCTGGCATCCGTCGCCCCGGCGCTCGCGGCGTCGGCCCGCGACCAGTTGCTGGTGGCGAACCCCTCCTACTTGCCGCCGCCGACCCGGTAGAGCGCGGCGGCGGCCGGCCCCGCTGCGGGCGCGGACACCACGTCGGCAGTCGAGCGGTGTGGCTCCGCCTCGGTCGAAGCGTCGGCCACCTCGGTGACCCGGTTGCCCACGCCCTGCAACAGGGCACCCGCGGCCAGGCTGCAGGCGATCATGAAGATCCAGGCGTGGTGGAAGGCGTGCACAGCGCCCGCTCCGGTGGAGACGCCGAGGATGGCGACCAGGCCGGCCACGCCGAGGGCGATGCCGATCTGCCGGCTCATGACGAACAGCGCCGACCCGGTGGCGAAGCGCTCCGGCGGCAACGGTGCCGTGGCGGCGCCACCCAGCGAGGGGAGCATGAGCCCCACACCGATGCCGCTGAGAATGCTGCCCGGCAGGTAGGCGCCCGCCCAGTCCGGCGTGACGCCGACATGGGTGATCCACCACACGCCGCTGCCCGCAAACAGCAGCGCGCCGATGGTGCCGACGGCGCGGTGCCCGAACCGGGCGCCCAGGAGCCCGCCCGGGAACGCGGTGAGACCGGCCAGCAATGGCCCGGGGGCGATCATGAACCCGGCCCGCAGGATCGACTCGTGCCAGAGTCCCGTGAGGAGGAGCACGCCACCTAGGACCAGGGCCCCGAAGCCACCGAAGAAGGCGAGCGAGCTCAGGTCGGCCAGCGCCACGGCGCGGTGGCGGATGACGGCCGGCTCGATGATCGGGTTGGGGTGACGACGGGAGCGCAGCACGAGCCCGGCGCCGGCGACGATGGCCAACGAGAAGGCGCCGAGGATGCGCCCGCTGGTCCACCCCCAATCCGACCCTTCGACGATGGCGGCGACCAGGCTGGCGACGGCGACCGTCAGCAGGCCGGCGCCGAGCACATCGGACTTCTGGGCATCGGGGTCGCGCACCTCGCCCAGGATGCGGACGCCCAGCACCAGCGCCACCAAGGCGAAGGGCAGGTTGACGAGGAAGACCCAACGCCAACTGGCCTGGACCAGCAGGCCGCCTATCGGTGGGCCCAGCGCGGCGGCCGCGCCGCCGACGGCCGACCACAGGCCGATGGCTGCACCTTTGCGCTCGGGGCCGAAGGCGGCCAGGAGCAGCCCGAGGGAGGTGGGGAGCATGAGGGCACCACCGACGGCCTGCAGGACACGAGCGGCGACCAGGAGCCCCAAGGAGGGTGAGACGGCACACAATGCCGAGGCGGTCGTGAAGGTAGCCAGCCCGAGCAGGAAGGCCCGCTTGCGACCGGCCCGATCGGCCCAGCGGCCCGCCGGGACGAGGGCTGCGGCGAAGACGATGGTGTACGCGCTCAGCACCCACGAGAGCGAGCTCAGGCTCTCGTGGTGGTACGTGGCGGAGATGCTGGGGAAGGCGATGTTGACGATGAAGAGGTCGAGCGAGGACAGAAAGACGCCGGTGAGGACGATCAGGGCGGTCAGGACCGGTCGGGCCCGCTGCGCCCCCCGGGGAGGATTCTCCATCAGTTCTGTCATGCAATGCACTGTAGAGGACAGAGTTGCGTGAAACAACCCACCGGGCCAATTTCGGGTTTTGCTGGGGAGATGCTGAAGAGGGACCACCCCCGCCAGGCCCGCCACCGCCGGCGCCCACCGCCGGCGCCCACCGGCGGGGCGGCTCACCCCGGGGCGGCAGCCGCGGCGACCGCCACCCGCACGTCGGTCAATGTCTGAGCGCCCCGGGCGCGCCGGCGCCGGCATCGCTACCGTGCGGGTCATGAGTGACGACACGGCATGGCTGGACGCGACGGGACAGGCGGAGCTGATCCGCAGCAAGGAGGTGTCGCCCACCGAGCTGGTCGACGCCGCGATCGGCCGCATCGAGAAGCTCAACCCCGAGCTCAATGCCGTGATCCACGAGCTCTTCGCGCCCGCTCGGGACCAGGCGGCGGCCGGTGCGCTGCCTGACGGCCCGTTCCGTGGCGTGCCCTTCCTGCTCAAGGATCTCGCAGCGGAACTGGCCGGCACGCCCTTCAACGAAGGGCTGGCGTTCGCCGGTGACTACCGCTCGCCCGCCACCCAGACTCTGACGCAGCGGTACATCGACGCCGGCTTCGTCATCTGCGGCAAGACCAACACGCCCGAACTCGGTATTCTGCCGACGACGGAGCCCCGGCGCTTCGGGCCGACGCGGAACCCGTGGGACACCACCCGGTCGACCGGGGGGTCCTCCGGTGGTTCCGCGGCGGCGGTGGCGTCGGGGATGGTGCCGGCCGCGCACGCCAACGACGGCGGCGGCTCCATCCGGATTCCCGCCTCGTGCTGTGGCCTGGTGGGCTTGAAGCCGACGCGAGGGCGCAATTCGCTGGCCCCCGCCTACGGCGACCTGATGGGCGGCCTCGTGGCCGAGCACGTGGTGACGCGCTCGGTGCGCGATTCGGCTGCGATCCTGGACGCGACGGCCGGCCCCGTGCCGGGCGATCCCTACTGGGCGCCTCCGTTGCTCGGCCCGTCCTTCTCGGCGGCGGCAGCAACGCCGCCGTCGCCGTTGCGTGTGGCGGTCCTGTCGGCCTCGCCCGTCGGCAGCGAAGTGCACGCCGACTGCGTGGCGGCGGTGCAGGCCGCGGCGGCGCACTGCGAGTCGCTGGGCCACCAGGTGGAGGAGGCGACGCTGTCGGTCGACGGCGACGCCTTCGTCACTCACTTCGTCAACCAGTGGGCCTGCGCCAACGCCTGGGCTTTGGCCGACTGGGAGAAGCGGGTGGGCCGAGAGGCCACAGAGGGCGACCTGGAGCCGTTGAGCTGGGCCCTCATAGAGCTCGGTCGCTCGGTCAACGGCGGGCAGTACCTGGTCTCGGTGCAGGAGCTGCAGTCCATCAGCCGCCAGATCGCCGACTACTTCGAGGGGATCGATGTCCTGCTCACGCCCACGCTCGCCGAGCCGCCCGCTCCGCTGGGCACCTTCGATTCGCCCCCCGGTGAGCCGTTGGCCGGCCTCTTCCGTGCTGCCACGTACACGCCCTTCACGCCGCCCTTCAACGTGACCGGACAGCCGGGGATCTCTCTCCCGCTGCATTGGAACGATGACGGGCTGCCGGTCGGCGTGCAGTTCGTCGGGCGCTTCGGCGACGAGGAGACCTTGCTGGCGCTGGCCGGCCAACTCGAGCAGGCCGCTCCCTGGGCCGAGCGCCGGCCGCCGGTCGCGGCCTGAGCAGACCGGGCGGTCAGCTCACCAGGACGCAGCGCGTGCCCGAGTAGATCGTGGGCATGCACTTGTTGCAGTGGATGCAGAGGGAGGTGGACGAGGTGCCCGCTTGCATGCGGTTCGGCAGATCGGGCTCGCGCAGCAGAGCGCGCGCCATGGCGACGAAGGCGAACCCCTCGGCGAGAGCCATCTGCACCGTCGCCAGTTCGGTGATGCCGCCGAGGAGGATCAAGGGAGTCGAGAGGGCGCGCTTGAACTGGCGCGCGTAGGGGAGGAAGAAGGCCTCCTCATAGGGGTACGAGCGCAGGAAGCGGTGACCGATGAAGCGGAAGCCGAGCCGGACCGGTGCCGGCAGCGTGGCACCGAACTCCCGCAGTGGGGCGTCGCCCCGGAAGAGGTACATCGGATTCGCCAGCGAGCTGCCCCCGGTGAGCTCCAACGCGTCGACCGCACCGTCGGCTTCGAAGAGCGCCGCGACGGCGACGCTCTCGTCGAGCCAGAGGCCGCCGTCGACCCCATCGGCCATGTTGAGCTTGGCCGTCACCGCCACATCGGGGCCGGCTGCGTCGCGCACGGTGCGCAGGACGGCGCGGGCGAAGCGGGCGCGGTTCTCCACTGATCCGCCGAACTGGTCGTCGCGGCGGTTGAGCTTGGGGCTCAAGAAAGCGCTCAGCAGGTAGTTGTGCCCGACGTGAACTTCGATGCTGTCGAAGCCCGCCTGCACGGCCAGCGTCGCGGCGCGCCGGTAGTCCTCGGTGATGCGCTCGATCCCGGCGACGTCGACGGCGCGCAGGCGCGAGCCCATGGGCGTCAGGCCGCCCGAGGGCGAGAGGGCGGGCGCGCCGTTGGACCGCGCGTTGGCGACCGGCCCGGCATGGCCGACCTGTGCCGCGGCGGCCGCGCCTTCGGCGTGCACGGCGTCGGTCAAGCGGCGAAGTCCGGGGACGGTCTCCTCGTTGAGCAGCAGGCAGTGGCGATCGGTGCGCCCTTCCGGCGAGACCGCCAGGTAGGCCACGGTGGAGAGCGCAGCTCCGCCCGCGGCCACGCGGCGATGGAAGTCGATCAGGTCGTCGCTCACCCGCCCGCCCGGGGTCACCCCTTCGAACGTTGCCGCCTTGATGATGCGGTTGCGCAGGGTCAGCGGCCCCAGGGGTGCCGGGGCGAAGACGGGCGGGACGGCATCGCTCCGGGCGGGTGGCGGCATGGGCCTACCTTTGCCGCGCGCCGCGCCGGCTGCACGTCGGCGTCAGCGCCCCCATTGTGCGGTCGCCTCGAGCGACGGGTTGTGCGGTGGGTTGCCCACCCCGCAGCTCCAGGTGGGCACCGCCGCTTTCGCTGCGGCGGCGCGCTGCGTGCGGGGCGGATTGCGGATGGTCAGGACGGCCAGCAAGCCGCCGGCCGCACTGACGGCACCCGAGATCAACATGGCGGTGCGGAATCCGTGGGCCAGCGTGGCACTGTGCAGCGCGGCGGCGCCGGTCAACCCGGCCAGGAGCGGCAGCACGGCGACGGCGAGGAGGCCGGCAGCCCGGGCGACGACGTTGTTGACAGCCGAGGCCACCCCGGAGTGCTCGGGCGGGGCCGCGCCCATGGCGGTGGACGTCAGCGGGGCGACGGTGATGGCCAGCCCGAAGGCGAAGAGCAGGACGGCCGGGAAGACCTGGGTCCAATAGCTGCCCGGACCGGTGGCCCGGGTGAGGAGGGCGAGCCCAGCGCCGACGACGAGCGGGCCGACGCTCATCTGGAGGCGGGGACCGATGCGGGCCGACAGTGCGCCGGACCGGGCCGACAGGGTCAGCATTACGACCGTGAGGGGAAAGAGGGCGACGCCCGACTCGAGCGGCGAATAGCCCTTCACGAGCTGCAGCTCGATAGGGAGCAGGAAGAGGGCTCCGCCGAGGGCGCCGTAGACGACGAAGGTCACGCCGTTGGCCCCGTCGAACTGGCGGGAGCGGAACAGCCCCAGGGGGAGCATGGGATGGGCCCGCAGGTGCTCGACGACGAGGAAGGCGGGAGCCGACACCACGGCCACGGCCAGGCAGGCCATGACGGCGGGACTGGTCCACCCGCGCGTGGGCCCCTCGATGAGCCCGTAGGTCAACCCGGCCAGGAACACGACGGCGAGGGCGGCGCCGACGGAGTCGACGCGCCCGCTCGTGCTGGGATCCCGTGACTCGGGGACGTGGCGGGCCGTGATGACGAGCACGGCGGCAGCCAGTGGCAGGTTGATGAAGAACACCCAGCGCCAGGAGGCGACGGCGATGAGGTAGCCCCCGAGCAGCGGGCCGATGGCGGACGCCACGCCGCTCAGCCCTGACCAGGCGCCGATGGCCCGGGCCCGATCGTCGGCGCGGAACGACGCCTGCAAAATGGCCAGGCTGGCCGGGGCCAGCAGCGCGCCGCCGACACCTTGGACGACACGGGCGGCGATGAGGAGACCTGCCGTGGGTGCGACGCCGCAGACGGCCGACGCGGCGGCGAACCAGACGACCCCGATGGAGAAGATCCGCTTGCGCCCGTAGCGGTCGCCGAGGGAACCCCCCAGGAGCAGGAACGCGGCCAGCGTCAGCGAATAGCCGGTGACCACCCACTGCAGCGTGTCGACGCCCCCGTGGAACTCGCGGCCGATGGATGGCAGGGCGATGCTGACCACGGTCGAGTCGAGCAGAGCGATCCCCGACCCGAGGACCATGGCCGCCAGGACCCAGCGCCCGCGCCCGCTCGAGAGCGACAGCTCCTCGGACGCCGCACCGGCACTGGTACCGGCACCGGCCGGAGTCGACGGACCGGCCCCGCCCGTGTTGCTCACCGGGGAGTGTGGGGCTTGCCGAAGGAGGCGATGGCATCGAGGCGGCGCAGGGAGTCCGACCTCGGGTCCTGGGCGGCAGCGCCCACCACCGCGACTGGACCCCCGACGTGCACGTCCCCAATCATGGTTCGTGAGGCGTCTCGGCGCGGGCGGCCCGCAGCGTCACTTCAAGATGTTGACGGCGCGGGCGACGACGAGGACCGCCACGACCAGGGAAATGGCCTCCTCGGCCATCATCATCAGCTTCATCCAGGGCTTGACGGCGGACACGTCGGTCGGACTGAAGGCGGTGGCAGTGGCGAAGGCGAAATGGAAGTAGTCGACGAAGGTCGGGTACCAGCCCTCCTCGACGTGATCCGTATGCAGCATTTCGGGGAAGATCAGCGCCGGCCGGATGCTCGTGCCCGCGGCGCGTGCGGCCGGACCACCGCGGTCGAGGTTCCAGTACCACAGCGCGAAGGCGATGATGTTGGAGAGCCAGACGGCGGCGCCGCTGGCCAGCAACACCTTGGCGTTCTGGGTGAAGTTCGAGACGTCGATGATCCCGATCACCAGACGCACGGCGGCGTCCGCGTTGGCGAGGGAGATGAACGCGATCAGCACGGTGGTCAGGTTGTGGAGCCAGGGACGATCCCGGTCGATGCGGCCGGGATCCCCGATGATCAACACGGCCAGCAGCCCGACGACCAGCACCAGGAAGAGCCACGCCGCATCGCCATTGCGCAACTCGCTCGGCAGTGTCGCCCGTAACAGGCCCGTGGCGATCACCGCGATCGCCATCGGCCAGCGCGGCTCGCCGAGGCGGGTCTTCTGCTGCTGGGGCGGTCCAGGGCGGACGGACATGGAGCTATCTTCCCGCACGGCGAGCCGTGAACCGGGTACTCCACGAGGGGCGGCGCAGACCCGGCACCCCTCGCCCCGCAGCGCTACGGAACGTACGCGCCCTGGAACGCCAGCACGGCATAGAGCGCCATGGCCGCGCCGCATAGTACGTAGGTCACGGTAGCCACCCGCGGCGATCGGATCAGCGTCGCTCCCGCCATCACGAGAGGGAACGCGCTCAGCGCGTAGCGCTCGAACGAGTCGAGGTTCGACCCCGAGAGGGCGACGAGCACGACGCAGAGCGCGAACGCGCCGTAGGACACGGGCAAGCGCCAGAACGCCACCACGATCAAGATGGCGGCGACGCCGATCCACGGGACGTGCAACGCGTCGCCGACGTGGTGCCCGTGCGCCAAGGCCGTGAGCGCGTGGTACATGGACGAGAGGGGATCGGCCAGCGCCCCGTGGTGGGCCTGTTGCTGCTGGATCTTGAGTGGCTCGAGGAACCCTCCGGCCGTGGAGCGCACCCAGGCGAGATACGTGACGGTGCCGGCAACAGAGGCCACGATGGCCACGACCTTGCCCGGCCATCCGCGCCAGCGGTCGGCACGCCAGGAGCGGACCACCTCAATGAGGGCGGGCACCGCGAGGAGACAGCCGATCGGGCGGGCTGTTCCCGCCAGGTACCCGAAGAGGCCGGCCCACCACCAGTTCCCTCGCCGTACGTTGATGAAGAAGGCGACCGCGAGCAGGACCAGGAGCGCCTCCGAGTAGCCCATCACGAAGACGAACGCAGGCGGAGCCAGCATGATCAGCCACACGACTCGCCGGGCGACGACGGCGTCCCGGAACTCGGAGCGGACGAGCGCGTAGAGGCCGACCCCCAACAAGAGCGATGCAGCATTCGTGATCACGAGTGACGCGATGCCCACGGTGAGCGAGGTGATGTCGCTCAGCCCACGGTCGAGGAGCGGGAGCAGCGGGAAGAACCGGGTGGCTGACCGCGGGAGCGCGCCGTAGCCGTGCGCGGCGATGGTCTGGTACCAGCCCGCGTCGGAACCCAGGAGCCCGTCGTGCGATTCGAGTACAGCTTTGCTGTTCGTGATGTGGAAATGCGACACCTCGTACTTCGCCATGCCCAGCGCGGCCAGCGTGATGACCCGTGCCGTGAGCCACGGCAGCCAGGCCACACCGAGAGCCTCGAGGACAAGGGCGCGGCGACCGCGCCAGCGTTCGACCAGACCCGGTGTCGACCCGAGATCACCTGACGCGTGCACGTCTGTACTCAAAGTCATCGGGGAAGCGGTGTCCAATGCTCCCGACGGCATGAATGGATGTTTGCACGTCGAAGGCACCACCGCGAGTCTTCAACGAGGAACATCGGCCAAGGTGCGGGAGAAGGACGCACCGGTGGCCCGGCTCATTGCTATGAAATCAATCGCACTCGCTCCGTGTCTGCGGCGGTCACTCGGCACGCCTCGAACCTTCGAGAGCAAGGCTGCTAGCCCCGAGTGCCGGCCCCCTGGCAGTTACGGCAACGGCCAAAGATCGAAAAGTGATGGGGGTCGATGGCGAAGCCGAACTCCTTCTGGGCCCGGTCGGCCAGGTTCACGAACAGCTCGTCGGGCGCCTTGACCGCCGTGCCGCAGTGTTCGCACACGAAATGGCAGTGGGCGGTGGCGGCCAGGTGGTAGGTGGCCGGCCCGTGCCCGAGATGCGAATGCACGACGACCCCCAACCGCTCGAGCTCCTCGAGGTTGCGGTAGATCGTCGACAGGTGCACGTCGGGAGCTCTCGCCTGGACGATGCCGGCGAGGTCCTCGGCACTGTGATGGCCCGGGTCGTCGAAGATGGCCTCGAGCAGCAACCGCCGGGAGTTCGTGACGCGTCCCCCGCTCTCACGGACCAGGGCGAGCACGTCATCGACGGAGTGGACGTCGTGCTGCGGTGTATCGAGGCCGAAGGGAACGCCCATGACTGCCCCAGTGTAGGACCGGACCTGTCGCGACCAGCCCTCGGATTCCATCACTGACGGGGTCATCGATAGGGTGTCGGGATGGCTCACGAGACAAGCACGGGATCGTCGCCGATCATCAGAGGCTTGATGAATGGCCTTCGGGAAGTGCTCCCGAAGGATGACCAGGAAAAGCTGACTGCCTTTACGGAGCAAGCCGAAGCAGCGAGCCCGCGTGGGGATCTCCACCGGGCGTGGCACTGCCTGCATTGGGCGATCGAGGTGTCGGAGCAGCCGAAGCATTCGCACATCGCTGACGTAGGTATCCGGCTCAAGGAGACCTACAAGGCCTGGCAGGACATCGTGCTCGGAACCGAGTTCGGCTCCGACGTGAAGATCGGCAAGGGCAACCCATCGCAGGAGATCAAGGGCGATCAGAAGATTGGCCCGGGAGAGGACATCGAGCTCCTGTGGGTGGGCGAGGCCGTGTCCGTCGCCAAGAGTGCGGCTGAGAAGAACGGTTGGGACAACGTGCCGTGGCAGGGCTTGCTGCAAGAGGTTCTTCGGATCGGCTAGAGGTGATCCGGCTCCCCCGCTCGGGGGCCGTAGCTTCACTCTTCTGGGTCGAGGCCGTCGTCGCGCAACCGATGCAGGCCTGAGCGCCGGCGGACAGCTCTCTTTCCTGACGCGGCAATCACGTCGCGCGCACCTGGCGAAAAAGCAGGTCAGGGAGCGCAGGTCTCAGATCGAGGATTTCTTCCCTCGAATCATCATCCAAGCCAGCCATCCGTTCCGTACGAAACCCGGAGGAACGAACGGAGGGTCGACCATGAGTCCTGATCCGAGTGACACGTCAGAACACGGAACCGACGGTTGGCGGGGGAATCTGAGCCGACGCAACTTCCTGCGCCGCGGAACGTTCACTGCGGCGGCCGTCGCCGTCGCCGGCAGTGTTCCCGGCCTGTCCACTCTCGTGGCCGGAACCACGGCGAATGCTCCGACCGTCGAAGCAGGCGTCGACGACGCCGGAGACGACGCCGGTGCTCTTTCGGAGCCGCTCATCGCTCAGGTCAAGGACGTGACGACCGGCGAGATGAGCCTCTTCCAGGGGGAACGAGAAGTCGTGGTCCGCATCCCCGAACTTGCCCGAAGTCTGCTGTCTGCCGCACGCCAATAGTCCCGCTCAGCTCAACCAGGAGGAAAGGCCATGTCATCACATCGCGAAGCACCGGAAATTTCGAAGGATCCCGTCGCTGACAGCACGGATGTCTACGCCTTCATGAGCCCGGACAAGCCCGGGACGGCGACACTCATCGCCAACTACATTCCGCTGGAGGCTCCCGACGGCGGCCCGAATTTCTACGAGTTCGCTGACGATGTGCTCTACGAGATCCACATCGACAATACCGGCGACGGCAATCCTGACATCAGCTATCAGTTCCGCTTCACGACCGTGAACAACATCCCCTCGTCCTTCCTGTACAACGACGGGCCCATCACGTCTCTGACCCCCCCGTCGCCGTCATCCAACTGGAACCGCCAGCAGACGTACACGCTGACCCGCGTCGACAACAATCCGCACAATCGGTGGGGAGCGTCTTCAGTCGTGCTGGGTTCAGGGCTCCTGTGCCCGCCCTGCAACATCGGGCCACTGTCGACACCGAACTACGCCGCACTGGCGGCGACCGCCGTGCACTCCGTGGGGGGAGGGCCCTTCTCGGCTCAGGTGTTCGTCGGACAGCGGGCGGAGGGGTTCTATGTCGACCTGGGGGCAGTGTTCGACCTCGGGGATCTGCGAGGGTTCGCCGGTGACCACGCCGGCGGTCCCGCCGCCGGACTCTTGAACGGCATGCCCGGCGTGAACTCGACCGCCGACGTGAACGTCCATACGCTGGCGCTGCAGGTGCCCGTGGCCGAGCTCACGCGAGCCACGCCGAGCGGACCAGGCGACCCGGCAGCTGTCGTCGGCGTCTGGACCACGGCCAGCCGTCAACGGGTCCGCGTCGGGGGCAATTGGTTCAACGGGGGCGATGTCTGCAGCGGTCCCTGGACCCAGGCGTCACGCCTCGGCAACCCGCTCACCAACGAACTCCTTATTGGCATCGGCGCCAAGGACCTGTGGAACACGCAGCCGCCCACCGCGGACGGCACCGAGTTCCTCAGTTACTTCTCCAACCCGCTGTTGCCGCAGCTGCTGCCGAATCTGTATCCGGGCGTGTTTCCGAACCTCGCCAAGTACAACGCTGGCGTCTCCAACTCGCGGCCGGATATTGAGGCGATCTTCCTCACCGGGATTCCTGCTGGCGTCATCACCCAGGCCCCTACCTTTACGAACTACAACGGCACGGGCGTCAAGGCCGACATGTTGCGGCTCAACACAGCGATCGGTCCTTCGTCGAGCCCGAACAGCTTGGGACTCCTCGGCCTCGACGTGGCTGGATTTCCCAATGGACGACGCGTGTTCGATGACGTGGCGACCATTGCGCTGCGTGCGGTCGCAGGTGCGACCCTCGGCTATGTGGTCCCGTCCTTCACGGTCGACGCCGCAGCCGGCCTGGTCGACTTCGGGCTCACGAACGGTGGGACCGGGACCGACCTCTCGGCCAAGGGCACCGAGGACTACCTCCCTGCCTTCCCCTATCTGGGAACGCCGTACAGCGGCTACAAGAACCCGGCCGCGACGCCGGTGTCGGTGGCATCGTAGTCATGGACCATCTCACCGGGACGAGCGAAGTGGGAGCGGTC